>Ga0208595_1000508_pt1 | contig 14543 bp, 12 predicted proteins | sample LakMenEpi28Jun11_FD_150742 | JGI IMG/M metagenome (GOLD analysis project Ga0208595, IMG submission 150742) | Freshwater microbial communities from Lake Mendota, WI - 28JUN2011 deep hole epilimnion (SPAdes) | ecosystem: Environmental > Aquatic > Freshwater > Lake > Epilimnion/Euphotic zone ...
GAGACTTTTGGTCTCTCTTCGCGGTTAACGTGGTGGTGTTCATGGCGAGCACGATGGGCCACACGGCAACCTCAACCGTTATCTCCAAAATGGGCGCCGGCGAAGACCGGGTCACTATTCGGGCGGCGCAGCGAGCCATGGCGAATCTCGGGATTGCGCTGGGAACCGTTTTAGCTGGTGTGGCTCTCTGGATTGATACCCCAATTGCCTATCAGAGTGCAATATTTCTCGATTTTCTGATGTTCCTTTTGGCCGCCACATTTATTTTCCGCCTGCCTCGCATCGCTCCAACCACCAAGAGAGGAGAGAAGCTCAACCTGATTGCCTTCAAGGACTGGCGGTTTTTAGCCGCGACCATCCTGAACGGTGTCGTTTCGTTCCACTTCATCATTCAGGGTGTGGCACTACCGCTTTGGATTTTGCACTACACCGATGTTCCAAAATGGTGGGTCTCGGTTCTATTCGTTATCAATACCGTCCTGGTGACGGTTCTTCAAATCCGGCTTAGCCGAGGAACCGGAGACCTGATGGTTTCCGTGAAGAAGTTCCGCCTCGGAACCGCCTACCTTCTGGTTTCCTGTTTGGTTTACAGCTCGGCTGCGAACCTGGACATTTGGCTTTCGGCCACGATCCTCGGTGTGGGCATGGTAATTCACACTTTGGGCGAGCTATACGCGGCGGCTGGTTCGTGGAGTATTGGCTTCGAACTTGCTGTAGAAAAACACATGGGGCAATACCAAGGGGTGTACTCGCTGGGCTGGGGGCTGGGCGGTACTTTCGGGCCGCTCTACATCACTGCGATGGTGGTTGGGCTCGGCGTTATTGGCTGGGTCATCATGGGTCTAGTTTTTCTGGCAGCCGGGATTGTCATGCACGCACTCGTGAAACGTCACCCGGTACTGAGCGCCTAGCGACCGTACTTGCGAAGCAGGGCGTCGACTTCTTTGCTTTTCATGCCAACCCAGTTTTGAGTCGATTGCACCGCCCAGAGTGAGGGCGCTTTAATCTGGGCGGCGATGGTTTTCATCTGCCCAACCAAATCGATTTGCTTCGCAGTTTCTTTCGCGGCTTTTAGTTCATCCAGATACTGATGGAAGCAGGGTTTGTAGCGCAAGCAGCGGGTAAACATTGATCCGCGACCCTTGGTTGTGATTTGGAAGTCGTCGTAAATCAGCGGGTAGCCGATATACGGGTCGTCCATCCGAAAGTTGAAAGCAAATGTTTCGTCGGTGCCGGTGGGCATCATCGTGAATACCCCCATTGAATCGCTTCTGAGGTAGTAGTTATTCACAATCACCCCGGAATAGCTGTCCCATGCCGAAATGAAGTTGTCAACCGCCCACATCCGAATGAACTCGTCGCGGTCGGTGTAGCGATCCATCGCCTTCCACCAGGACTTATTGTCTCTAATTTTTTGAACTTTTATTAGAGCCCGCAAATCGTCTTTGTTCGGGTTTTTCTTCCAGCCTTCTTTTACTTCAAAAACTGCCGTGTCACACTTCTCTCCGCCGCCGGCCGCCCCGGCTCGATTGACGTCGGTCCAGTGCTTGCAGGGTTCGTAGAGGTGTTTAGTTGGGGTGTTGAATCGGCTTTTCAAGAAAGCGTCGTCGTAGGGTTCGATGACTGCAAACAGGCCTTTTTGATAGGAACGCTTTCCAACGACCAAGGTCACTTGGGCGTAGCCAACTCGGGGCGCTGGAACATTCATCGCGTTATAAAGCTTGTACGCCGAATACTCGTGAATCTTGGAAACGTCTTGGGTCATCGAGTTCAACGTGAGTGACTGCAGAGTTCCAAGGAAGCCAAGTTTCATCACTCCGTCTCGTTTGAATTTCACACGAAGACTTGGACGATTGTTGATCAGGCTCGGGTTCTGCCGAAGCGTGCTGGTGCCCTTTAGGTTGAACTTCACCGGAAGGTTCTTGAAACTAATGCCTGCGTTCTCGTTTTCGATTGCGAATCTGGCTTCCACAGCGGTTTTAGGTTCGCGCGCGAGCGGGCCAACCTTGTCTTCGGTGATTGTGATGGTGATCTTGCTAACCGAAGTGCTGGAGAAGAAATCGTTGGCATTCGGGGCCGCTTTGGCTTCGGTTCCGAGAAAACTGACCAAGATGAGCAGAGCGACACTGAACGCACCCCGAAGTTTCATACGGTAATCGTAACAACACAACCTGAGAGGTTTTCGGCTAACCTTTCACCATGATGAACAACGTAGTTGCCAGCGCGCGCCTCGCCCAAAAAGAGTGGGCAAAGGTGCCCGTGAGAACACGTGCGGGCATTTTCCTCCGCTTTTCAAAACTGGTTTTGGCCAGGCAGGATCAGATCTTGGACGTGATTCAGGAGGAGACCAAGAAGAATCGCCTGAGCGCTTTCGAAGAGCTGCTCGACACCGTTCAACTCACTCACTACTACGGACGACGCGCGACCAGCATTTTGAAGGAACAGCGTCGTCGTGGTGCGTTCCCAATTTTCACCAAAACTCGCGAAGTTCATCGCCCGGTTGGCGTGGTTGGGGTCATCACCCCATGGAACTACCCGTTCACCCTGCCGGCAACCGATGTTGCTCCCGCGGTAATCGCCGGAAACGCGGTGGTTTTGCTACCAGACGAAATGACGCCGAAGATCGCCGACCTGATGTTGGAACTAATGATTGAGGCGGGCCTTCCCGAGGGCGTTATCACCATCGTTCACGGCGGTGGTCGGGTTCACGGCTCTGCGCTGATTCAAGAAGTTGACTTCGTGATGTTCACCGGTTCAACCGCAACCGGACGAATTGTTGCTAAACAGTGCGCCGAACGCCTAATTCCTTTCTCTGCCGAACTCGGCGGAAAGAACCCGATGCTCGTGCTATCAGACGCCGACCCGGTGAAGGCCGCCGAAGGAGCCGTTCGCGCCTGCTTCTCAAACAGCGGGCAACTCTGTATCGCTATCGAGCGAATCTACGTTGTGGAGAAAAGCTACGACGAATTTTTGAAGCACTTCGTTGCCAACACCAAGGCCATGAAACTGGGAGCAGGCAACGACTGGGAAATCACCATGGGTCCGCTAATCAGTGAGAAACAATTTGTTCGTGTTCGCGACCAGGTAAACGAGGCTGTTTCCAAGGGAGCCAAGGTTGAGGTGGGCGGCAAGGTTCGCCCAGACATCGACCCAACCTATTTCGAGCCAACCATCCTCACCAACGTCTCCGACGGCATGGAACTCGGTCGCGGGGAGACCTTCGGCCCGGTGGTGGCGATTTACAAGGTGGCCAGCGATGCCGAGGCGATCGCCCGGGGTAACGACACCGACTACGGTTTGAACTCGAGCGTCTGGGGCGGAGCCGCTGCCAAGCGCGCTGCCGTGCAGATGGAGTCTGGCTCGGTGAACATCAACGAGGGTTTCAGTGCCGGGTTTGCTTCTCACGATGCGCCGATGGGTGGCATGAAAACTTCTGGCCTCGGGCGTCGTCACGGCCGCGAGGGCTTACTCAAGTACACCAACTCTCAAACCATCTCTGTTCAGCGAATTGTGGGAATTGCTCCGATTGGCAAGCAGAGCAACCACGCTTTTGCCAAACTTCTCACTCGCCTACTAGGAATCTGGAACAAAATATCATGACCTACAAAGTTGCCCTAAACGGTTCACGCATTCTCATCACCGGCGGCGCTAGTGGACTCGGCCGTCAGTTGGCTTTGCAGGGTGCGGCCAAAGGTGCCCACGCAATCATTTGGGATATGAATCTCGAAGCGGCCAAAAAGGTCGTCGCTGAAATCAAGAAAAACGGCGGAACCGGCGAGGCCCACAAAATCGACATAACCAATCGAGAAGCCGTGAACACATTGGCACTCAAGGTCGGCTCGGTTGACGTTTTGTTCAATAACGCCGGAGTGGTCTCGGGAGACTGGTTTTTGGACCTAAGTCCGGAATCAATCGAACGCACTTACAAGGTGAACGTTCTATCGCTCTACTGGATGACTCAGGCGTTCTTACCGGCAATGGTTCAGGCTGGACGAGGCTGCGTTGTTACCATTTCCAGCGCCTCTGGATTACTCGGGGTGGCCAAGCTCACCGACTACGCCGCCAGCAAGTTTGCGGCCTATGGCTTCATGGAGTCGCTTCGGTCAGAGCTTCGCATGAAGGGTAGCCGGGTAAACACGCTGACCGTTTGCCCACACTACATTGGCACCGGTATGTTCGACGGGGTCAAGAGCAAATTCCCGGTTTTCTTGCCAATCCTCGACGAAGTGAAGGTGGCCGCCAGAATTCTAGGTTCGGTAGAAAAGGGCAAGGCAATGCTGGTTCTGCCTAAATTCGTTCACGTGATTCCGATTACCCGAGCGTTGCCGATTCGAGCCTTCGACGCGGTAACTGATTTCTTTGGCGTAAACCGAACCATGGACAAATTCCGCGGCCGCAAGTAGCAGCTACTTTTTAGGGATTATGATTTCCGCTGGCTTCAGCCGGTTTGCCGCAAAGTCGTTTACTTTATTGTCGCTCGGGTAGCCGAGCGAGATTCCGTAAAGAAGCTGGTATCCCTTGGGAACATTGAACTCACTTCGCACAATGTCGTCGTAAGCGCTAACCGCGCCTTGAGCGCAGGTGCCGAGCCCCCTGGCGTGTGCTCCTAGCATCAGGTTCATCACGAATAGCCCGGCGTCGTTGGCAGAGAATTTGCCGAGGCTGGTGTGGGTGAAGATGAACAGCTCAACCGGTGCGCCAAAGAATTCATAGTTTCGAGCCCAGGCGGCATCACGAGCTTTTCGGTCTTTGCGATCAATGCCCATGTGGCCAAACAGTTCGGCGCCAACCCGCTGCGCTCGCGGCAGAAGCTCTGGCACGTAGGGCTTGGCAATCATGGCGTTGCTGGTTGGAAGCCCGCGACGGGTGAATAGCAGCTTGAACTGCCCCCACTTGCTCGAGCGAATCGGAGCCACGATTTCCCAACGGGCTAGATATTCTTTGCTGATCCGGTCTCGAACGTCCTCGGTAGCGACTGCAACCATGATCGGACGGGTGTTCGACCAAGAGGGAGAGGTTAGGCCGTCGGTGATAATCTGCTCGATGATTTCAGGCGGAACAGGCGTTGGCAAAAAATCGCGAGTGGTGTGCCTCGAGGCGAGAAAAGCTGAAAGTTCTTTCGGTTTCATAGCTTAAACCTACCTTCGAAAATCCAAACTCAGGTTTTGTTCGAATTTGCGACGAAGCATTACATTGGTCATCGTATTTATGACGACAAAGAGGCTCTTTGTTACCTAATCGGAATGCCCTAGTCAAACTAAATGTCTACTTATTAGGTAAATTTGAATGGACTCGTATCCCACGAGCGTCCACTATTAGTAGGAGAAATACATGAAGTCATCGAAAGGTCGTGCTTTCGCAGTTGTTGCTTCCGCAGCAATCGCAGCACTAGTTTTCGCTGGTTGTGCTCCAGCAGATAACAACGGATCAACCGTTAACTGCGACGATTACAGCCAGTACAAGGGCCACGAAGGCACTGAAGTTGAGATTTACACCACAATCATCGACCCAGAAGCCGGCCTATTCAAGGAGTCATTCGCTGACTTCGAAGAATGCACCGGAATCACCATCAACTGGAACGGAACCCAGGAGTTCGAAGCTCAGATTCCAGTTCGCGTTGAGGGTGGAACCGCTCCAGACCTAGCAATCTTCCCGCAGCCTGGTCTATTGGCCAAGTTCGCTGGTAAGGGTCTAGTTGAGGCAAACGCTGACGTCACCGCTTCGGTAGACGCCAACTACAGCCCAGACTGGAAGAACTACGGAACCGTAGACGGCAAGTTCTACGCAGCACCTCTAGGCGCTAACGTGAAGTCGTTCGTATGGTACGCACCTAAGGTATTCGCAGACAACGGCTACACCGTTCCAACCACTTGGGACGAACTAATCACCCTGTCTGACAAGATCGCTGCAGACGGCAAGGTTCAGCCTTGGTGTGTAGGTTTCGGCTCCGGTGAAGCTACCGGATGGGTTGGAACTGACTGGATGGAAGACATCATGCTTCGTACCGCTTCGGCAGAGACCTACGACGCTTGGGTTACCCACAAGATCGCGTTCAACGACCCAGCTGTTGCTGCTGCAATTGCTCAGGCCGGCTCGATCATCAAGAACCCTAAGTACGTAGGCGATGTTAAGTCGATTGCTACCACTACTTTCCAGGCCGGTGGCGCTGGTGTTGTAGACGGTTCATGTGCAATGCACCGCCAGGCATCGTTCCTTGGTGGAATTCTGAAGGAAGACAACGGCGCAGTTATCGTTGACCCATCAGATGTAACCACTGAAAACGGTATCTCGGTGTTCTACTTCCCAGGTGCTTCAGCAGACAACAAGCCAGCTCTTGGTGGTGGAGAATTCGTTGGTGCTTTCTCTGACCGTCCAGAAGTTCAGGCTGTTCAGCTGTACCTAACCACCCCAGAGTGGAACAACAAGAAGGCAAAGCTTGGTGGCTGGTTCTCAGCTAACAAGGGCCTAGACGAGGCTAACGTAGCCGACCCAGTAAACAAGGTTGCTGTTCAGATCCTAAAGAACGCAACCACTTTCCGCTTCGACGGCTCTGACGTAATGCCAGCAGCTGTAGGTGCCGGATCGTTCTGGAAGGAAATGACCGCTTGGGTTGCTGAAGGAAAGTCTGACAAGGCTGTTCTAGACGCAATCGAGAAGTCATGGCCAAAGAAGTAAGTTAGGCTAAACCCTAACTAGAGCGGGTGTGGGCTTCTTAGTTGAGGCCCACACCCAATCTTTTTCCTGTTGGAAGTGATGTAGATGAACACAATGTTCTACTCGGCGGTGAAATCACCGTGGGACACAATTGGCCCGAACCTTCTCCAGCTTGTTCTAGCACTGGTTGCCTTTTCAGCGGTTGTTTACCTGGTCTTTTTGCTAGCCAGTAGATCCAGTGTTAAAACCCAAGACTGGCTCAAATACCTGATTTTTCTAGTACCGGCAAGCCTGCTTTTGCTCGTCGGCCTGGTTTACCCAACCATTCGCACCCTAATCATGGCGTTCATGGACGCCGACAGCGAAAAATTCATCGGCGTCGACAACTTCGTTTGGGCGTTCACGATTCCTGAAATTCTCGTGGTTCTAAGAAACACCGCAATCTGGGTGCTCCTGGTACCAATTCTCGCAACCGCCCTAGGCTTGGCCGTTGCCTATCTAACCGACCGCATGAAGCGCGCCGCGGTGGTTACCTCGCTAATCTTCATGCCAATGGCAATCTCGTTCGTTGGCGCCGGTGTTATCTGGAAGTTCGTCTACGACTACCAGCCAAACAAATTCAAAGCCGACATTGGGTTGCTCAGTGCAATCAGCAAAGCGCTCGGTTTTACCCCGCCGAACTGGCTCCTCGAAGCACCGGTCAACACTCTGCTACTGATTGTCGTGATGATCTGGATCCAAACCGGTTTCGCCATGGTGGTTCTAGCGGCCGCCATGAAGAACGTTCCAGATGAAGTGGTTGAAGCGGCGATGCTAGATGGCGCAAAGCCTTGGGCCCGTTTCGTGCGAATCACGATGCCGATGATTCGTTCAACCATTGTTGTGGTTCTAACCACCACCATGATTGGAACCCTGAAGGTATTCGATATCGTGCGCACTATGACGGGTGGAAACTTCCAAACCAACGTGATTGCCAACGAAATGTACTCCCAATCGTTCCGCGCCATGGACTATGGCCACGGTAGTGCCTTGGCAATCATCCTGTTCTTAGGTTGCCTACCGATCATCGCCTACAACATCCGACAGCTTCGACTCGAGAGGACGGAACGCTAATGAGCACGCGCAAAAAAGCGAAAGACATCTTCTCCTCGCCAATCGCATCGGCAACCGCAATTCTTATTGCAGTGCTTTGGACGATCCCAACCTTCGGCCTGCTAATCAGTTCGTTCCGACCGCAGGCGGACATTAACAAATCAGGCTGGTGGATGTTCTTTACCAAGCCAAACGTAACTTTAGAAAATTACGCCTCGGTACTATTCGAAGGTTCAACCACTAACCCGCCACTAGCCCAGTTCTTCGTCAATAGCTTTGCGGTAACAATTCCAGCGGTGGTTTTCCCAATCACCCTCGCGCTATTCGCCGCCTACGCCTTGGCCTGGTTCAACTTCAAGGGCAAAGACACCATCTTCTTCATCATCTTCGGCCTGCAGATTGTGCCAATCCAGCTAACTCTGATTCCATTGCTGCAGCTGTTCTCGAAGGGTCTGGTGATCGGCGGAGTAACCATCATCCCCGATTTGAACATCACCGGAACGTTCCTGCCAATCTGGATTGCTCACACAATCTTCGGTCTACCGCTGGCGATCTTCCTACTCCACAACTTCCTCAGCCAGATTCCTCGCGAACTGATTGAAGCTGCTCGAGTAGACGGAGCGGGCTGGTTCACACTGTTCACCAAGATCATCCTGCCCCTCAGCGTGCCAGCAATCGCTTCATTCTCGATCTTCCAGTTCCTCTGGGTGTGGAACGACCTCTTGGTCGGTCTTACCTTCGGTGGTGGCGTGAAAGAAGTTGCACCGATGACGGTTCGTATCGCGGAAATGGTTGGTACCCGAGGCAGCGGCTGGGAGTTACTAACCGCCGGAGCATTCGTGTCGATGATTGTTCCGCTGATTGTGTTCTTCGCTCTGCAGCGATTCTTCGTGCGTGGCCTACTGGCCGGGTCGGTGAAGGGCTAAAGCCTCTACCGCAGTTCTAGCAGGCGCTTGAACATCCGAGCACTCGCCTTGGGCGTGCGTGCCATCGTCTGCTGGTTCACATGCACGATACCGAAGGTCATCTTCCACCCTTCCGCCCACTCTAGGTTGTCGAATAGAGACCAGGCGTAGTATCCGCGTAGGTCAACCCCGGCGTCTCTGGCATCCAGAGCCGCGTTGATGTGGTTTAGGTAGTAATCAATTCGATCTTGGTCGTTTACGTAACCGTCGACCAGTTCGTCGTCCTTGAACGCTCCACCGTTTTCGGTAACGTAAAGCGGCACTCCAGGAAGGCGTTCAGCCGTCTCCTGCAGAGTGGTCGTCATGCTCGAGGCATGAATTTCCCAGCCCATGCTGGTTCGTGGTTCACGAGGCACAAAAGTCACATCCGGCATTCCAGGGTAGACGTCGGTGTTTTGACCCACGATGAAGCCCTTGTCGGTTTCGCTTGGGCTCTCGATTCGGTTCGGGGTGTAGTAATTGATTCCCAGCCAATCGATCGGAGTTGCAATCTCGGCGAGCTCGGAAGCCTTGACGAAACTCCAGTCTGTGATGTGTTTGGTCGCTTCGATAACATCGGCGGGGATTCCGCGGCCTGCTACCGGGTCTAGGAATAGTCGGTTCTGCAAGCCATCCATGATTTTAGCCGCCTCCAGAGTGCCTTCGTCTTCGGCAATCATGGTGGTTAGGTTTAGAACCAACCCGGTGTTTTTGGCGCCATTGGCTCGAAGTGCTTCGATTCCCCGGCCATGGGCTAGCAGCAGGCGATAGGCGGCCTCTAAACCTCTGGCCGGGTCTTTGGCGCCAGGGGCGTGAATGTCGGTGGCGTAGCCGAGGAAGGCGGATACCCAAGGCTCGTTAAGCGTGGCCCAGGAGTCGACTCGATCGGCAAACTTATCGGCCAAAACCGCTGCGTAGTCGGCAAACTTGTCGGCAATTGGCTCCCAGGTCCAGCCGCCTCGATCGCCGAAAGTTGAAGGAAGGTCCCAGTGGTAAACCGTGGCAGCCGGCTTGATGCCGCGTTCCAGCAGACCGTCGATTAGACGGTCGTAAAAGCCGATTCCCTCGGAGTTCAAGGCGCCTTCGCCGGTGCGCATGATTCGAGGCCACGAGAACGAGAAACGGTATGAGTCAACACCGAGCCATTTCAGTAACTCCAGGTCTTCGCCCACACGATTTACGTGATCGCAGGCCGGCTCTCCCGTGGAGCCGTCTTTGATTTTGCCGGCTCTGGCGAAGTCTTCCCATATAGAAGAACCTCGGCCTTCTAGATTGCCCTCGATCTGCCACGACGAAGTGGCTGTGCCCACAACAAAATCGCTAGGCAGTCTTTTAGCTAGGGCGCCAAGGCGCTCTTCGAATGAATTCAAGAATTTTCTCTTTCTGGGTATCCAGTAATTTTACAAAGCGATTGCTTACAAAGTGGCGACATTGGAAAACTCCCAACTGCCTTAAACTTAGGTATCACCCGATTACCGCGCGAGGAGCGATTTTGACCGAGAAACAGGTTCGCCCGCGCACGGAAGGGTGGTCTCAGAAGCTCGGCTCCGATGGCAAGCCGCTTTTGGAGTTCGAGCAAAAACGTCGCGGCCTTCCTCCTGCTCACTTTGTAGATCTCACCGTTGAAGAACGAGTAGCAAAGGTCAAGTCACTAGGACTTCCAGGTTTCCGAGCCAAGCAGCTTTCGACACACTACTTCGTTCATTACACGGATCAGGCTGAAGCAATGACCGACCTTCCTAAAGAGGGTCGAGAAGAGTTGATTGCCGAACTCTTTCCGCCTTTGCTCACCGAGGTGAAGCGATTGCAAACCGATAAGGGTGACACCATCAAGTTCCTCTGGAAGCTATTTGACGGAGCCTTGGTGGAGTCGGTCTTGATGCGCTACCCAACACGAATCACGCTCTGTGTGTCTAGCCAGGCCGGCTGCGGAATGAACTGCCCGTTTTGCGCCACTGGGCAAGCCGGTCTAACCAGAAACATGTCTGCTGCCGAGATTGTGGCCCAGATCGTGGCAGCCAACAAGGTGATCGCCGAAGGTGGCCTTGGCGGTAAGAAAACCGGTAACGGCGAAGAGCGAGTTGGCAACATAGTTTTCATGGGCATGGGCGAACCGCTGGCAAACTACAACCGGGTAATGAGCGCTGTGCGAACAATGGTGGCCGAGCAACCACACGGTCTCGGAATGAGCGCACGAAGTATTACGGTTTCAACTGTGGGCCTAGTGCCAGCCATCAAAAAACTCTCCGACGAAAACATCCCGGTCACTTTCGCTCTAAGTCTTCACGCCCCAGACGACAAACTCCGCGACGAACTGATTCCAGTGAACTCGAAATGGAAAGTCGACGAGGCTCTCGATGCGGCCAGGGAATACTTCGACAAAACCGGCCGGCGAGTTTCAATTGAATACGCTTTGATTCGAGACATGAACGACCACCCTTGGCGGGCCGACTTACTTGCCGAAAAACTCAATGCCCGAGGAAAAGGCTGGGTTCACGTAAATCCGATTCCGCTGAACCCAACCCCTGGTTCAGTTTGGACCGCCAGCACCGAGCAAGCCACCGACGAGTTCGTTCGCCGCCTGGAAAAAGCCGGAGTTCCAACAACTCTCCGAGACACCCGCGGTAAAGAAATAGATGGAGCCTGTGGGCAGCTCGCGGCTGCCGACTAGTGGGAATAAACTCAGGACCTTCGCGCTTACCCAACTTATGACCACGAACCAAGAAATCAAATTCGGCCTCGACACCTTCGGAGATATGTCGAATGACCTAGACGGCAACCCAATTACTGCCGGACAGACGATTCGAAACCTTATTGAGCAGGGCAAACTGGCCGACGAACTTGGCATCGATCACTTCAACGTGGGCGAGCACCACCGCGACGATTTCGCCGTTTCAGCTCCAGACACCGTATTGGCTGGATTGGCGACAGTCACTAAAAACATCATTCTCGGCACTGGAGTTACCGTGCTTTCGAGCGAAGACCCAGTGCGCCTTTACCAGCGATTTGCCACCATCGACGCAATGTCGAATGGTCGAACTGAAATCACCGCGGGTCGAGGCTCTTTTACCGAGTCGTTCCCACTGTTCGGTTTCTCAACTCAAGACTATGAAGTTTTGTTTGAAGAAAAACTGGAGCTCTTGAAAGAACTTCTCAAGGAGAAGCCGGTCACCTGGTCTGGCACCACTCGCGCTGGTCTCAAAAACCAGGAGGTTTACCCGAAAACCGAGGGCGGCAACATCGGTCTGCGCGTTGGTGTTGGCGGAAGCCCGGATTCGGTGATTCGTGCTGCTCGTTTGGGCATACCAATGGCCCTGGCCATCATCGGCGGCGACCCTGCCAGATTTGCTCCGTTTACCAAGCTCTACCGAGACAGCCTCACGCAGCTCGGAAAAGAGCCGCTGCCGGTTTCAATTCACTCTCCAGGACACGTCGCTGAAACCGACGACGAAGCGTTTGAGCAGCAGTGGCCGAACTACGCAATCAGCTTTGGAAGAATTGGCCGCGAACGTGGCTGGGGTCCGATGAGCATCGACCACTTCATTCAGGAAGTAAACCAGGGTTCGCTTTACGTTGGTTCGCCAGACACCGTGGCTAAGAAGATTGTGCACGCAATTGAGTCTGTTGGAGCCCAACGCTTTGAGATGAAGTATGCCACTGGCCCGATTCCTCAGGAGCACAACCTCAAATCAATCGAGTTATATGCAACCGAGGTAGTGCCTCGCGTTAGAAAACTACTCGCTAAGTAATTACAGGGTTTTTGCGAAGTTACGCAGGAACTCTCTTAGGTCTTCCCCAATGTCTTCGCGTTCTACGCCAAGTTTTAGGGTCGCCTTGATGAAGTTCAACTTATCGCCAGTGTCGTAACGGTTTCCGCGAAATACTACCCCGCGAACTCCGCCAGCGATTGCCGGGTTCTTTACAGCTTCTTCCAGCGCATCGGTTAGCTGAATCTCTCCGCCACGTCCTGGTTCGGTGGTTTCCAAAAGCTCGAACATCTCACCGCGCAAAACGTAACGACCGATGACAGCAAGGTTTGATGGAGCATCGGCAACCGACGGTTTTTCAACCAAATCGGTGACGATCACCACGTCTTGGTCATCGGTAGCGACCACTGCAGCGCAACCGTAAAGCGAGATCTCGGCGGGGTCTACTTCCATTAGAGCAATCACGTTGTCGCCTGTGGCTTCGTGGATTTCAATCATTCGAGACAGCAGAGGGTCCTTGGCGTCGATCACGTCGTCGCCGAGCAGAACGGCAAAAGAGTGGTTGCCGATGTGTAGCTTGCCGGTAAGCACCGCGTGGCCTAGGCCCTTCGGGTCGCCCTGTCGAGTGTAATAAATGTGAGCCAAATCTGAAGATTCCTGAACCTGTTCAAGACGGTCGGAATCGCCCTTCGCTTTCAAGGTTTGCTCTAATTCGGTTACGCGGTCGAAGTGATTCTCAAGAGAACTCTTGTTTCGCCCGGTGATCATGAGGATGTCGGTGAGGCCTGTGTCTACCGCTTCCTCGACCACGTACTGAATAACTGGCTTGTCGATGAGGGGAAGCATTTCCTTTGGCATCGCCTTGGTTGCTGGAAGGAATCTGGTGCCCAGACCGGCAACTGGAATTAACGCCTTAGTGACCTTGTAGTTTGTAGCCATAATTTCCTAAAACAGTTCGTTTACGCGTTGAAGGTCTTCGTCGAAGTCGATTTCTATCGCGTAAAGGTCTGAAATGTCGATGGCATGGAACTTTAGACCGTCATTGATAATTCCCACCTCGATACCTCGCTCGAAGTAATCTTGGTCACCGACCTCTTCAAGGCGCTGAATTAGTCTTAGTTTGTCGTCCGACGAAACGAAGTTAATACCAACTGCTTCGCCCAGGCCACCAACGACAATTTTTGAGAGTTCATTTATGAACCCATCGCTGTCGAGAGTGTATTTAACCTCTTCATCACTCACTTTCGAGGTGTTGACCACGATAAACGATTCGTCGGCAAGAATTTTTGGCTTAACTCTTACCAGCACCTCAGGATCGAAAACAACGTCACCGTTCATCCAAAGCACTCCGCCGTCACCCGAGGCCCGGAGAGCCTTTAGGAGTGACTTGGATGTATTGGTCTGGTCGTAAAACTCGTTGTAAACAAAAGTGGCTTCTGGAAAACGTTCGATGATCGCCTCTAGCTTGAAGCCGACCACGATCATGAGACGGCAGGTGTCGCCGAAGCCCATTTTGATGTTGTCGATTTGCTGTTTCATGATTGAACGGCCATCGCGCAGTTCGGTTAGTGGCTTGGGAAGAGGACGTGCGAGTCGGGTTCCCATACCCGCCGCAAGGATTACAACCTGTAAAGACATGAGTCTTAGTTTAGGCTAGGAAGCCGAATTTGGTTTATCGCCAAATACCTTGCCAATGCCTCAGTGGTTGAGTTGCTCCAATATGATTGTTCTTATGTCAGAGCACACTTTCCTTCGCGGCCCAAAAAACTGGTGGCGCCAAGCGGTCGTTTACCAAATCTATCCGCGCAGCTTCGCAGACCATAATGGCGACGGCATAGGTGACCTTAGGGGAATTATCAGCCGGGTCGACTACCTAAAGCAGTTGGGAGTCGATGCCGTGTGGCTAAGCCCGCACTACCCATCTGAGCTAGCCGATGGCGGCTACGATGTCGCCGATTACCGCGATGTCGACTCGAGAATCGGCACCTTGGCCGAATTCGACGAAATGATCGACAAACTGCACGCCGCTGGAATTCGAATTTTCGTAGACATCGTGCCAAATCACTCGAGCGATCAACACGTCTGGTTCCAGGCGGCACTCAAGGCAAAACCTGGTTCACCAGAGCGCGACCGATACATTTTCCGC
>Ga0208595_1000515_pt1 | contig 14432 bp, 10 predicted proteins | sample LakMenEpi28Jun11_FD_150742 | JGI IMG/M metagenome (GOLD analysis project Ga0208595, IMG submission 150742) | Freshwater microbial communities from Lake Mendota, WI - 28JUN2011 deep hole epilimnion (SPAdes) | ecosystem: Environmental > Aquatic > Freshwater > Lake > Epilimnion/Euphotic zone ...
ACCATAAACACAGGCTCCATTCGAATGGATCCATAAGCAATATGGGAGGATGAAAGGCAAACGGGTATAAACAAATTAGTTATTTCTGATTTTTTAGGAATGATTGATTTATAGCTAATTGGAAAAGGTGCATCAACATGCGCCTCTACATTGCCTTCGTTTTTAACAAATCCATTTACATCTACGTACCTCTGAATGGGATGAGAATCCATCTGATATGCACCTAGTCCTATAACATCTTGCGCTATATCCATTGCCTCACAATTTCTTTGGGTCATCACATAATCACTCACCATTCTTCTAGCTTCACGAATATATAATTGGTCAGTCCAACCACCATCTGTAACAAATTCATCTTTGCATGTTCCCCATTGAGAAACCACATCACGAACTTGCTTAGGAATTCTAGGATGATAAGACAAAGTCCACATTAGGCCTTGTTGGTACTTTTTATGCAACGCCGCAATTTTTAACCTTTCATCATAACTCGCTTCAGGGTAACGGTAATTTTGTCCAATAAAATCTGTTGAAAAGCCCTTTTGATTATTGGTATCTGTTTTTCGGTTTGGCATTGCAGAATTTATCCAAGGCACTAAAGGATCTCCATAATTATACATATTACGAATGTCACCTTTGGCAGCTTCATAATTCCGAAACAATAATTCATATTCTAATTCTTTATAACCAAAAGGTTTTTTGAAAGGAATACGATTTTCAGGATGATTGGTCAAAGTCATACGATAACAATAAGCTTGAATTTTATGATCGGCCTGACCATCAATCCCAGGCTTTTCAGCACGCACAAATGGTAATAAACCACTCTTTGGATTCCCCTTAACCAAATAAGGACTCACGCCTTCTATAAAATTATGATGAATTGCGTTCCTGGATATTTTATTATGAAGTGTTAAACTGACATTATTTGCCTGAACACCGTTTAAAGATTCACCATACTGACTATTTGCTTCTCTGCCCAAGGTATAGCTGACACCTGAAGCAGCCATCAAATCGCCTTCATAGGTGCAATCCATAAACATTTTACCCTGGTAAATTTGTCCCGATTCCATCTGAATAGATTTTATAACTTGCTTTTCCTTTTTTACACCTGTTTTCCGGTTTAATCGTTGATTATAAACAATGTGAATACTAGATTCATTTTTAACCATTTCAAGAAATACTTTTAATGCAACGGAAGGTTCAAAAGCCCACATCGCATCCTCGTTAAAAGTGTTGTAACCAACGCCCGTATAGTCCTCCCTTTTTTCCCAAATCCAATTTTCAGGCTTTAGATAATATCTTTTGATATTTTGATAAAACTCACGAGCAAGACCTCCAATCGCTTGCTTATTCCCAATATCCGTTTTGCCTAATCCTCCAGTGGTTAGTCCGCCCATTCGATTTGTAGGTTCAATTAAAATTACTTTTTTACCCATTCGAGAACATTGGATGGCAGCAGAAACTCCAGCAGAAGTTCCACCATAAATAACCACATCATACGATTGAATTATTTGAGCAGAGGTACTAATTGGACACAAAATAATGAAGTAAATAAACCAAAGGGAGAAGGTGTTCTTAACGATTGAAATAGGTTTTGAGAAAATCATATTTTATTAAATTAATGTATCATTAGATTCGATCAACAAAGAATATTGAAAATATGAAAAATATAAAGAAGATGCTTTTGAAAGATAAAATAGTCAAATTATATACACATTGATAAATTAATAGACCAATTTAAATTCATAATTAAAAAGAGTAAAACTTCCACTACATATCGATACCTTAGCGCCGCTGCATAAATGAGCAAAATAATGGTGTACAAGATTCTTACTGTAATTGGTTTAGCTACTTTTGAAATTTATGCTGCAATTCCCGCTGGATTTGCCTTTAAACTACACCCTTTAGAAATTTTTTCTTACAGCTTACTAGGGGGGCTAATAGGTGTTTTTGTAGCTGCATACCTAGGAGACATCATAAAAAAATGGATAAGCAGGTTTAGAAAACCAAAATCCAATAAAGCAACAAAAGAACCAGGATTTGTCTTAAAAATTTGGGAGAAATATGGCGTTATTGGATTAGGCTTATTAGGAACGATGAGTGTTGGAGCTCCAATAAGTATTGGTATTGGGGTAGGCTTTAATGTACCTACCAATAAAATGGTTTTTTGGTGTAGTTTAGGCGTGCTATTGCGTTGTGCTATATTCACAGCAATTGGTTATTTTAGTATCCAATTAATATAAATTGAATAAATAGTCTAATTTATGGAAGTACATCATCCGCACCATCCTACCCATAAGAAAAAATGGTCGGAATACATTACGGAGTTTATCATGCTATTTGCAGCCGTTACGCTGGGCTTTTTTGCCGAAAATATAAGGGAACATCAAGTTATTGATAATCATAAAAATCAGAATTTGATTGCTATGATTGATGATTTAAAACAAGATTCAGTTCAAATTAATAAAAGAATAGATGAGTACAGTAATTCTTTGGTAAAATTTGAGCAAATGAAAGACCTGTCTTTTGCATTTAGTCATCATCAAATGAATGAAAATCAGCTAATAGATTCAGTAGTTAAAATATATTCAAATACGACATTTAGTGTAGCCCTCTTTATTAACAATGCTTCTTACAAAAACACTATTTCTTCCGGTAGCTTAAGTTTTATTAAAAATAATGAAACAAAAAAGCTCATAGCAGAGTATTATGAAGCTTTATATGGCAAACTTGTTGTGAACAATACATTATTAGACAATGACTATAATGAATTTGTTGGGAAAACTTTTGGATATGGATTTGTTATTAATTCAATTGAAAGGCTACCCTTCCAGACAAGATCAAGTTCAGATCAGTTAGAAGACTTTAAAACAATTCTCGCTTTAAGAAAAAGGATTATTGATCCAGAATTCAGGTTATTAGTAAATAAAATTGAAAGTCGATGCGGGTATTACCTATATGTAATACAAACAGCGAAAGAGCTAAACACAAAACTTCTCTCTCAATTAAATAAAAAAGAATTTTAAAATAAAATAAAAGTTATGGAAGTACATCACCACTCGCATCATCCAAAAAAATGGAAAGAATATGTTACAGAGTTTATCATGCTTTTTGCAGCGGTAACGCTTGGCTTTTTTGCAGAAAATCAACGGGAACATTTAATTGAAGGGAATCGTGAAAAACAATACATGCAAAGTCTTTACGAAGACTTACGAAAAGATACCACCATATTAAATAGTTTGGTAAAATATAACACCATTCAAACTTCTAAATTAGATACGACCAATACATTACTAATCAATAATGTTTGGAATGTTAATACAATTAAACTTTTATACCGTTTAAATTTGAAAACAGGTGGTGCACTAAGATGGAACTTAAGTGAGCGAACCTCTGCTCAATTAAAAAATGCAGGAGGTATGCGACTTGTAGAAAACCAAGAGCTTAGTAACAAAATTTCTGATTATTGGGTAAAATCAGACAATCTAAAAGAGTATAGCAATTTTGTTGATGAATTAAAATTTAAAGCAAGAGAAAAATCCTACTCTATTTTTGATCAAAAATATTATATAAATGTAACAACAGGTGAGGTGGCAGACAATGCAAAACTATTAACCACCGACCCGCTCATTTTAACTGAATTTGCAAATAGATTAAACCATATTAATAATTCATTGAAGGTTGTACTATTACCCAGCGTAGACAGGCACTACAAAAGAGCCATAGAACTTCTAGAATTATTAAAAAAAGAATACAAAATCGACGAAAATACAGACGTCAATGTAGCTATCTTTTAAACCCTTTTTACTTATACAGATTTTTCTAGTTGCTCAATTGTTTTTTTAGCTGCTTCTAATCTTGACTGCTTATTTTTTTCAATTAACTTATGCACCGCCCAATGTTCAAGCTTATGGTGCAAAGGTATAAGTAGCGCAGCCAATCCTACGAGGGCTAGCAACATTAATACGGGTGAATGATGGGTTACTTTTTCTAAGAGTGGGTGTATTAATAAATTAAAGAATTCAAAAACAATTAAGAGTGCAATAACACTTAGAAATTCAATAATTTTTGGATTGGTAATATAGCTTCTACTAAAAACTAAAAAGATCATAAAAAAGCTAACGATTCCAATGGCAATAAATGTGTATTCTAAATTTGTTTTACGCGCTTCGTCAGATTTTTCTTCTTCATATTTTAATTCTGCGAGCCTTGCTTCTTCCTCTACGGCCATTAATTGCGCTTGCTGCAATGTCCTAATATTAAATAAACTATCATTAGCAGTTCGGTAAATTTCTGAATATTTAAAAGCACTATCAACATTTGAGTTTCTGTAAATATTTAAAAGAAGCTTAGCCGGATCTACATTGAGTGTATAAAATGCCGTATTGTTTACACTAGAAATGGCCCTTGTGGCATATAACTTTGCAGAATCTGATTGATTGGATGCATAATAAAATTGAGCAATTGCATTATAAGCAGTACTTACGAATTTTGGAGAACCAATTCTGTTTGCTTCATTAAGTGCTAAATTCCAATAATTAAGTGCTAGAGAAGAATTTTTCATAGCAGCATGAATCGAACCAAACTGCAAATAGGTAGAGGTTAACCAGTAATTAATGCCAGATTTTATGGCCATTTCGTATGCCTTTTGCGTATACACAAGTGCCGAATCAATTTTACCCATTGCCAAATAAATAGTACCCATATCATTTACGGCACATACAGAAATAATATCTGTTTCATATTTAGAACCCGTTTCCATCGCTGCTTTGTTGTACGATTCGGCTTTTTCAAAATCTCCCATTGTTAAATAGGTAAGTGCTAACATGGCTTTTGCAAAAGTTTTTAGGCGGTCGTTATTTGATTTTTCGGCGGTCTGATTTGCTTTAATGCCAAACTCAAGACTTTTAACTTTATTACCAAAAGCAATATAATCGTAACACAAACAGCAATAGCCAAGCACCTGACATACTAAATCATTATTTTTTTGTCCATGCAACAAAATAATTTCAGAATTATGCATGTCCTCCACCGGATTTGTTTCTGAAATTGTTAAAGCACTCATGGCTAAATAATATCTAGCACTATCATTTTTTTCTGCTTTGATTTTAGGTAAAAGCGAATCTAAATTGGGAGGCTTTTGGGAGAAATCTATTTTAGCACTTTGTGCTACAGAAAATTGAATCGTGATCAATAAAAAGATGGAAAGACCAATAAGCTTTTTCATGTGGAGGTATTAAATATATATTAAGAAACAATATATTACTTTATTGTCAAAATTTGGGCTAAGTTCTGAATTTTCAAGTAAAAACTAAATTATTATAAGCTAGCATCAAAAGCAGGCTAAAAATTGTTTTGCTATAATTTTACAATCAGCGCCATAGTGGCCGTTGTTTGTCCATGGCTATTTTGCACGTATTTGAAAATAGGATCTTTTGAATCATACTTCTTAAGTTCAGACCGCCACAATATTTTTGATGAAATTTGATAATCATAATTTAATGAAGCCCCAAATGTTTGATAACCACCGGGGGTTGCGGTAGGTATAATGATTTGCTCATTATCACTGTAATATTCTAGCCTCGCAGCTATTTTACTTTTTGCACCCAAATTAATTTTTGAAATAATAACTGGCGTGTACCAAACTGCAGTTTTAGTATTGTTTGCTTTTTGAGTACCTATGTCAAAACCAAAAATGAATGCCTGTTTTGGTGATGCATCATAGATAGCATATAAATTATGAAATGTCCTAAATGCATTAGCGCCTCCCGTATTGATAGTACCCAAAAAATTACTGTAATTAAGCGTCAAGCTACTGCTAGGCTTATAATTCAATTGTATACCAATACTTGGCTTTTGGTTATCATCTGTAATTGCAATTTTTTGCCATCCATTAAGTATATGAAGTGCTACATATACATCCTGTTTTTTATTGGTGTAATTTAATTTGATGCCAGACTCAAAATAAGGAGAGTTTTCGGCTAATATACTTCTTGTTAAATTCCAACAATCACTTCCAACCGCACTTTCAAAACCAATATGCGATGGCATGACCCCGGCATCTATCCATAAATCCTTATCCTTGAATAATTTGACGCCTACATTTGCTTCAAATATTGGTTTTGCCCAATTAGGCTCTGCACTTAAATTATACATAGCATAATTACCAGTCATGAGTGCCAAATTAGACCTGAATCGTTTTGACTGATAGCTTGCCTTTACAAAAGCTAAATTAATATTAAGCTGATTGTGCTTTTTATAATTGTAATTATAATCAGGCTTTTCGTTATTGCCAGGCCTCAAAAAGTCGTAACTATAATACGATTCAAGATACCCACTTATCTTAAAAGACTTTGAAGAGTCGCTTTGTGCAAAAGCATGAGCAGCAATAAAAAATAAAACTAATAAACAAGTAAAACGCATGAATAAAACTACAACGAAAATATTAATATGAAACCATTAACCTAGGTATTCACATGCTTTTTTAAAATACGCTGTGCTTCTTTTTTTACTTTACTTGTTTTTTTAAGTCCCCAAACTTGATCACTTGCATATTTTCTGGTAAGCTCAACATCCACAATAGGTGCAGGATAATCAATGCCAATAATAGTCTTACATAATTCCTGGTCCATCAAGCTCATTTTCCAGGGTTCATGAATAAAATTTGAAGGAATAGACGCGAGCTCCGGAATCCACTTTTTTATAAATGCACCGTCTGGGTCATGCTCTATAGAGTTTTTGATAGGATTGTAAATACGAATCGTATTAATGCCTGTTACACCCGACTGCATTTGCAACTGAGGGTAGTGTATACCTGGCTCATAATCTAAAAATTGTTTGGCCAAAAAATGTAAGGATCGCCAATCCTGCCATAAATTAAAAACAAAAAAAGAAACCACCATGGCACGCATTCTAAAATTTAAATAGCCGGTAGCAACCACACAACGCATACATGCATCCACAATGGGTATACCCGTTTTTCCCGTTTGCCATGCCTCAATGTAAACCTCGTTTATAGGCTTTACAATACTATCATAAGCGCTATTTATATTTTCAAATTCGATTCGGCACTCATCTTCAAACTTTTGAATAAAATGACAATGCCAGTGCAAACGTGACATAAAATTTGATAGCGCTCTTTTACTATTTGAGGTTGGATATACTTGCATGGTTTGCTGAAATACCATGCGCATACTAATATTTCCGTAACTTAAATAGGGAGAAATACGACTGCATCCTTTTCTACTCAGCAGTGGCTTTGAAATATGCAATGAGTAATTTTGATGTCTTTCCTGCAAAAAACTATGTAAATACTTCCAAGCAAAAGTTTCACCGCCCCGCTGAAATGAAGGATGATGCGTTATAATTTGCTTTGGAAGCTCAGGGCCTTTAATGGTATCGTAAAAGGCTGTATCTAAAGTTAAAAACGTTGCGCTTTCTAAATTTACCACTGCAGGTGCCGATTGCATTTTTTGGTTCCATAGTGCAGCCCAATTTTTTCTGGATTTTAATTTTCGTACAACTCCGTTTTGTTGCGATTCATGCCAATGAATATGCTGCTCCCTAAAATATTTTTGCAAACTAATATCACGATCATAAGTTAGTTTGTTTCCAATTTCTTGGTGCGAATAAACAGCTTTGATATTGTATTGTTTAGCCAAGGCGGTAAAAACAAATAAGGCCTCACGGTAAAATATAGCAACCTGAGTGTTATAGGGTAACAATTTGGTTTGTAGATCCTGTAAAGATTCATACACAAAACGCCAGTGCCTGTCGTCACTGTCGTCATAACCCATAATGGAGGGTTCAAAACAATACACAAAAAGAATGGGTAGATTTTGTTGTTGAGCCAACATAATGGGCTCATGGTCTATAAGTCGTAAATCCCGCTTAAACCATACGACCACAATATCTTGTCTTGTGCTATCCATATGATTTGCCAGTAATTATTAATACTTGATGGAAATGAGACGTATCATACCCAATTTGTGAAATAGCTTGATTACAGGATAAACAGGGTCAAATTCCCACCATTTAGCAGCAAAATTAGGACGGGCTCCAGCATGATGATGGTTGTTTTGGAACAGTTCGCCTAGCATTAAAAAATCAATGATTAAAGTGTTTTTAGACTGGTCTTTTTCGTCTGGAAAATTTCTGTAGCCGTATTTATGTCCAGCCCAATTTACAATAGCTCCTTGTATAGGACCAATTAAAAAATGAATAGGGAGTAGCAAAAACATCCACCACTCCGTTGCAAAAAAGGCATAAAACGTAATGTACAATCCTGCAAAAAATAATCTAGTAATGTTATGGTCTGCTATTTTATCAATTATGGGATACACCGGAAAGTTTTTATCAAACTTAGCCTCTACCTGAATGGTACCTGTGTGCACACCATTGTAAATTTTTCTTGTGTGCATCATCATAGTGAACGCTTCCTTAAAAAAATGCGGCGTGTGGGGATCAAGTTCCGTATCACTATATGCATGATGCATTCGGTGCAGTATCGCGTAAGCACGGGCATTTAAATAAGAGGTTCCTTGCGTTATCCAAGTATACATGTACCAGAACTTCTCCCAAAACTTAGACATGGTAAACATTTTATGTGCCGAATAACGGTGCAAATAAAATGTTTGACCAAAAAGGGATAGGTACCAATGAAGCAACAAAAAAACAATAATAGCCATCAATAAATTTTAGAGCCTAAATTTAATTGAACAGCGCTAATTTATATTTTAATGTTTAATCATACCACAATAAAACCCCGTAACAGCTTACAAACCACTGTTAAAAGTTAATAGGTGCCCCACAATCACTATTTAATCAAGTCAAAAAAGCGTTTTTGGAAAACTAAAAACTGATCTTCTAAAACAGCGATTCCTTTTTCTTGAATAGGAGAAAGTGGCTCAAGTCCATTAGCAACACTTACATATAAATCACTAACGCGTCTACGGTATTTAAACTCATCAAAGAAAATTGATTTTCTATTGAGTTCTACAATCTCTCTTTTAAATAAGTCCAACTTACTCAACTTTTCTTTAACAGATGTAGCCGTAGTGTCTCCTAACGAAATCGTCTTTACCGTTTTATCTAAAGAATCTATTAGTGTATGTAAACGCTCATGTAACTGATATAAACGCATGCTTTGCTTGTGCAATAAACCAACCGTTTGTGCACTTAAGCCTTTTGCAGGATTGGCTTCTATCAAAATATTTTGAACATACTCTTTACCATCTGTTTTGAGTACTACTTTGTAAGTTCCAATATCAACCTTTGGTCCAATCACCGAAGAAAATAAAACAGTTGACTGAGCAATATAGCCACCTTGAGCAACCTTTGGTGCATTAATGGTTAAATCCCAATAAACACGGTTTAATCCCTTTGAACTTGATCCATTAATATCCTTGATCTTTTTATTGGAAGCATCATAAATTTCAATTTTAACACCGGTATTGCTACGTTCTTTCAAGTAATAATAAAAAGTAGGCGCTACTGCATTACTACCGCCATTCCAACCTGTTAAATTATCGGCAGGCAATGGAAATTGTGGTGTGTATGCGTATTTGAAATTTTGAACTGGGTAAAATTTAACCGGTTGGTTAACATCCGATTTTACAAGTTCGCGTAACGGCTCAATATTATCAATAATATAAATGCCTCTTCCGTGCGATCCAATTACTAAATCATTGGTTTGTGGTTGAATTTTGATATCGCGCACTAAATTATACCAAGGCATGTTTTGATACTTACTACGCATCCAGTTATTACCGCCATCCAAAGAAATAAATAAACCCATTTCTGTTCCTAAAAATAACAGCTTTTCATTTACAATATCTTCTCTAATGATATGTGCAAATCCTGTAAATTCTGATGAACTAAATTTCTTCCATGTTATACCACCATCAGCGCTCATCACCACATAGGTATTCATATCGCCATACATATGGTTATCAAGCGTCACATAAATCCTTTTTGAATCCAAAGAAGAAATTTCAATACTGCTAATCCAAGTTTTTTCTGGAACACCTGTTTTCCAAATAGCAGGGGCTTTGTTTTGCCAAGTTTTACCGCCATCGGTTGTTAATTGCAAGTTACCATCATCGGTTCCGACCCAAATAACATTTTCATTTTTAGGATCTTGCACAAGGGTAAAAATAGTACAATGATTTTCGGCACTTGTATTATCACCCGTAATGCTTCCCGTATTTTTTTCGGCTTGATTAATTTTATTAGGGTCGTTGGTTGTTAAATCTGGAGAAATTCTTTCCCAGTTTTTACCATCATCTGTAGACTTAAATAAATATTGAGCAGCCGTATATAAATTATAAACCGGCTTTCCAGCAGCATTCTTTTTCTTTGAAGCACCCATTACAATCGGCGTGTTCCAATTCCAACGGTGCTCGTCGTCACCTTCTAATTTTTTAGGACGTATGCCATATGATAGGCCCGTGGTTAAATCTACTTTAGAAATTTCACCGCCTTGTGATTCAGAAAAAATAACTTTTGAATTTAATAAACTTGGTTGTACCCAAAATCCATCGCCACCATTAATCCATCTCCAATCAACGGCAGTAACACCACCTGGTGCCGAGCTAGGAGCCATCCAACTATTATTGTCTTGTAATCCGCCATAAACATTGTAAGGCGTTTGATTATCAGTAGATACATGATAAAATTGACCAACCGGAAGATTATTTAAAAAACTCCAAGCAGTACCACGATTTGTACTCATATAAATACCACCATCCGTACCTAAAAACATCATATCAGGGTTAGATGGATTGATCCACAATGCATGATGATCTGCGTGCGGAGGAACACCTCCCGTAAACGCGCCACTCCATGAGTTTCCTCCATCCGTTGAAAATTGAAAGTCATAGGCTGGACGATATACTCGCTTTGGATCTTTTGGATCGTATACAAGCGTGCTAAAATAAAACGGACGCGCCGTTAAGTTTTCGTTGGTAGGTAACTTTTTCCAAGATTCCCCTTCATCTTCAGAAACAAAAATTCCAGATTCTTTTGCCTCAACAATTGCCATTAGCTCTGAAGGTTTAGAAGGATTAATGGTAATTACAATTCTACCAAATTCACCAGCAGGTAATCCTTTCGAAAGTTTATTCCAAGTTTTTCCTCCATCCAAAGATTTAAACAAACCACTACCCGGACCACCAGAACTAAATGCATACGCTTTTCTTCTAAACTGCCACATAGATGCATAGATAACATTTGGCTTTGTTGGATGCATCGCAATATCTGCGCAACCAGTTTCTTCGTTAACGTATAATATTTTTGCCCATGATTTACCACCGTCTGTGGTTTTATACAACCCTCTATTTGCAGAATTATTCCAGAGTGGGCCAGGCGCCGAAACATACACTGTTTTTTTATCGGTAGGATCAACAATAATTTTGCTGATGCGCTCTGTTCCTTCTAGACCAATTTTTTGCCAGTTGTTTCCACCATCGGTTGTTTTGTAAAGTCCATCACCATAAGAGACAGAATTTCTCATATTGCTTTCACCGGTACCTGCATAAACAACTTTTGCATTACCTGGCTCAATAGCGAGTGCGCCAATAGATTGACAATATTTATCAAACAAAGGCTTAAAGCTAAGTCCTCCATTTTGACTTTTCCAGATGCCGCCACCTGCAGTTCCAACATATAAATTTAATTGACCATCGGCGGTAATACCATCAATAGACGTTATTCTTCCACTCATGGTAGAAGGGCCTAAAGACCTTGCAGCCATTACCTGAAAATAAGAGGAATTAATAGTGGTTTGTGCACTTGTTAAAAGAACAAACAACAAAAAGATTCCAGAAAAAAATATTTTCTTTTGCATAAAAAAAGTGTGAGGTCAATTAAATAATAAATTAGTTACCGCCATTAAAAATAGCTGCATCAATAGTAGGGTTAACAATGATTTTTTTATTGACCATCATCATTTGACCCTGATCTTGCTTGAAAGCCATTTTAATACCAAAATCAAGTGTTTGATAATCCAAATATTTAACAGCAGACTTTACTTCTTGTCCTTGTTGCTTTACAACAGACTCTATTTTATAAATTAAATTGGTTTGAATATCAAAGAAATAAGTTTTGTCATTGCCGTTTTTAGTGGTCATCTTAATTTTATGATACTCATTACCATCTTCTTCATCTTTTCCTAAAAATTCAACAACAGAACCTTTTGATTTATAATCAATAAACGCATCTTGGATATCTAAATCATCTAATTTTTGTTTTAATTCGTCATCTGTGATTGGGCTTAAAGTAGCCTTACCGCCAAATGGATTTTGAGACCAACCTTTTGAAGGGGTTGTAATATCAATGATTTTGTTGCCCTGAAACTCTGCATCTACACGAGCACCTTTCATTTGAAGGCCTTGCATCACAAATGGAATCGCAATCCCTTGCATTTCAATTTGTCCTTCAATTTTGATGGATTGAACTTTAGACCATTTTTCGGCGCCACCAATAGCGGTAATATACTTTGCAATGATATCATCTGCAGATTGTGCACTTACGGTAAAAACAGCTGATACAAGGACAGCCATTAAAAGAAACACTTTTTTCATAATGTTGAGTTTAAAAATTTAAAATATAGTAGTTGATTTGAAAGACTTATTGAATGCAAAATAATATAAACCAATTATGGCCTAAGTTAATATATATAAACGGCAAAAAAACCTCAAACAAGCGGGTTTTTTATGGATGATATGTACGGTTTAAATGACCCCCAATTCTTTACCCACGGCTGTAAAGGCTTCAATGGCCTGATCTAACTGAGCAGTCGTATGTGCCGCAGAAATTTGAACCCTAATTCTGGCCTGACCTTTTGCAACAACAGGGTAATAAAACCCAATCACATAAATTCCTTTTTCCAATAATTTTTCGGCCATTTTTTGAGACACTACTGCGTCGTACAACATAATCGGCACAATGGGATGTGTTCCTGGTTTAATATCAAAACCTGCGGCCGTAATTTTTGCTCTAAAATATTGTGTATTGGCTTCTAAGGTATCTCTTAGTTCGGTGGTTTGCGACAACAAATCAAATACCGCAATAGAAGCCCCTGTAATAGAGGGCGCTAGCGTATTTGAAAATAAATAAGGTCTTGAGCGTTGTCTTAATATTTCAATGATTTCTTTTTTTCCTGATGTAAAACCACCAGATGCGCCACCCAATGCTTTACCTAATGTGCCGGTAATAATATCTACTCTACCCATCACTCCTTTTAGCTCATGCACCCCTCTTCCTGTTTTTCCTAAAAATCCAGTAGAATGGCATTCGTCTGTCATTACCAAGGCCTCATACTTTTCGGCTAATTCAACAATCTTATCTAGTTGGGCAATGGTACCATCCATAGAAAATGCACCATCTGTTACAATTATTTTTTGAACAGCACCGGCAGCTACTGCTTCCTTTAATTTAGCTTCCAAATCTTCCATAGAATTGTGTTCATACCTATAGCGCATAGACTTTGTAAGTCTTACGCCATCTATAATGGAAGCATGATTGAGTGCATCTGAAATGATCGCATCTTTTTCACCAAACAAAGGCTCAAATACACCACCATTAGCATCAAATGCGGCAGCATATAAAATGGTATCTTCTGTTCCTAAAAATTCAGAAATCTTTTGTTCTAATGTTTTATGAATATCCTGTGTACCACAAATAAAACGTACAGATGATAAACCAAACCCATGCGAATCAATAGCCGCTTTTGCTGCTTCAATTACTTTTGGATGAGATGATAATCCTAAATAGTTATTGGCACAAAAATTTAAAACCTCTTGTCCACCTTCTATCGTAATTTGAGCAGCTTGCGCCGATGTAATGATTCTTTCTTTCTTAAATAAGCCAGCTTCTTTAATAGATGCTATTTCGTTAACTAAAAAGGGTTTGAATTGATCGTACATAAAATTATTTGTGCTTGTTGTAATTAAAATAGCTAGGTAAGTTGTCTACAATAGCTGCTGTCATTGCATTTAAATCAAATGCGGGCTTCCAATTCCAGTCATGTTGCGCGGCACTATCATCGATACTGTTGGGCCAACTGTCTGCAATTTGTTGTCTAAAATCGGATACGTATTCGATTGTAAATTTCGGGAAATAAGGCAATAAACTTTTATAAATTTCCTGTGGCGAAAAACTCATACCCGATAAATTATAACTCGTACGAATCTTAATATTTTCTTTAGGGGCATTCATTAATTGAATGGTTGCTTGTATCGCATCTTCCATATACATCATTGGCAAATACGTATCGGCACTTAAAAAGCAAGTGAACTTTTCGTCGTTTAGGGCTTTATGGTAAATATCTACAGCATAGTCTGTGGTTCCGCCGCCTGGTAAAGACTTGTAACCAATTAAACCGGCATACCTGAGGCTTCTCACATCTACGCCATACTTATTAAAATAGTATTCGC
>Ga0208595_1000516_pt1 | contig 14430 bp, 8 predicted proteins | sample LakMenEpi28Jun11_FD_150742 | JGI IMG/M metagenome (GOLD analysis project Ga0208595, IMG submission 150742) | Freshwater microbial communities from Lake Mendota, WI - 28JUN2011 deep hole epilimnion (SPAdes) | ecosystem: Environmental > Aquatic > Freshwater > Lake > Epilimnion/Euphotic zone ...
CGCATAGGCCTGTTTCATTGATTCATTAGCTACATCGCGCAGTTCGTCCCAATTGATATTCATACGTTTCAGCCTACGCGTAAGAAAAAATCCCCCTGCTAAAAAACAGAGGGATTTTCTTCGCTTCAGGTTTAACCGAGAGGTAGTCCCTCTTTGTCGGTTGCCTTGCGCATGGCGATGAGAATGATGTCAATTAGAGCCCAAACGCCACAACCACCCGCGGTAAGAAGTTTGCCTATACCTAAACCGATTTGGCCCAGATAAAAGCGGTCGACGCCGAGGGTGCCGAGAAAGACTGATAGCAGAAGTGCGACCAAGTACTCGCGACGAGAAAATAGGCCAGGGATTAGTTTGGCCGTAAACGTGTTGCCTGTTGAAGCTTCCTTGACCGGAGTGGTGCCGTTGATTGCCCCCGTCAAAGCCATTTGGCGCAACTGAAGCAGTGAAAGCGGTTCATGCGAGTAACCAGGAAGCACGATAATCCAAACCGCGTCCATGTTTGGATGTTGGAATCCCCCGTGCTGAAATGACATTTTTTCCTATCTAAATGATGTTATTTCTTAGTAGAAAGAATCCTAGTGTGGCCGTTGCCCCTATAACCACAAGCAATGTGCGCAACAACTTAGCGTGCTTAGCTCTGTTGGCAAAGTAGAGAGCAACCAGGAATAGCGGAGCATAGAAGACCAGCTGATTGAAGCTGTAGGCGGCTTGGATGTCGCCTCTGAGGATTGCTAGAGATGCACGGGTGAGGCCGCAGCCTGGGCACTGCAGACCAGTGGCGTAGTTGAAGACGCAGGGGATCTTGAATTCGTTAGGGACCAGCAGCAGATAACCAAGCCCGGCGGCGGCTAGGCCGGTGAATAGGGCTGGTTTTGTGAGTTCCATTAGTTCGAAAGCGCCTTGGAGATTCTGGTTAGCCCTTCGGTGATTAGTTCGGGGCTGGTGCCGAAGTTGAACCGCACGTGCTTGGTGTACTGAGGGCCGTGGTCGTTACCGGGAACTAGGGCAACTTTGGCTTTGTCGATAAGTGTCTCCACGGTTTTTTCGCCGAGATTCCAACTGGTTACGTCTAGCCAGGCGAGGTAGCCGGCTTCAGGAATTATGTAATTCACCTCAGGAAATAGTCGCTCGAGTTCACTTTTCAGGTGATGACGATTTTCGTCTAGTGCGTCGATGGTTGAATTCAGCCAGTCGACGCCGTTTTCGTAGGCTTCGGCCATTGCGAAAGCTCCAACAATTGATGAACGCCAGTGGGTTGCCTGAGGCATCTTGGCAACCTTTTGGTTCATCTCTTTGCTCTGAGTGAGCAGGAAGGCGGCTTTTAGACCGGCTAGGTTCCAGCTCTTGCTCGCAGAGGTGATGCAAACTCCGGTGGCTTCGGCATCTGGGCCGCAGTCTAGATAAGGGGTGAAAGTGGCGTTGCGGTAGGTTAGCGGAGCGTGAATTTCGTCGCTGATGATCACGGCATCGTGCTTTTTTGCGATAGCGGCAAGTTCGGTTAGCTCTTCTCTGGAAAAAGCTTTGCCCACCGGATTCTGGGGGTTGCAAAGTAGAAGGTATTTCACGCCAGCTGCGAATTGACTCTCAATGCCGTCGATGTCTAATGAGTAGTCGGGGTTGAGAGGAACGTCGACAGGCGTGATATTCAATTCCCCGAGCCATTCCCAGAAGCCGTGGTAAACGGGTGAGGTAATTACAACATTCCCGTTGCTTGCTCCGTTGGCGCGAAGGAATTCGACCACTGCCACGCCAACGTCGGTGGCGAGCTTTAGTTGGGTTTGGTCGATTGCCCAATTCCAGCGATTTTTGGCGAAACCGGCAAAGGCTTTTGCCACCTCGGGAACCGGGCCAAGATAGCCAAGGTCGGATTCGGAGACCATTTTGATGATTCGCTGCTTTATTGGTTCAGCTATCTGAAAATCCATTTCGGCAACATGCATTGGAAGCACGTCTGCTGAAAAGCGTCGCCACTTCGACGAGTGACGCTGGCCAAGCTCTTGAAGCGAAGGTGCTTTGATTTCGAAATCAGACATTAGTTTCCGTTCAAGAGAATCGCTAGTGTTGCGCCGATAAGAATGGCGCCCACAATTACCAGAATTATTGTGGTGGCACCCTGGCTCGCGGCGCGTTTCTGATTCTTTTTCATCAGCTTGGCGGCGTCGTTGAGGGCGTTCGGCTTCGGAACCGGAACTTCGTAGGCAGGACGCGTTGGAACGTCGGATAACGGCTGGATCGGAGTGATTCGCTGGGTTTGAAGAGCAACCTCAGGGTCGACAAAAGTTTCAACCTTCAGCTCGGCATCGGGTTGCACCTCTTCGCTAACGATAGGAATCGCGCGGGTTGAAACTGGAGCCGGGGCTTCAGTGCTGCCAGTGTAAGAGTGCCCGGTTTCACCGGTTCTGGTTGGCGACGAAACCGTGTTCTCTTCAACAGGGTTTGAGTTGGTGATGGTTTCTTCTTCCACCGAGGTTACACCGGATACCACCACGGTTGCCTCGTCGATTACCTCGGTGGCGCTGTCGAGAGTGTGGTGAGGAATGATTTCGGTGGCGTCGTTTAGCTCACTATTTTTGTTGTCGTCCATGCTTTACCTCCAAGTGAATGCTACTTCTTTGTTCCCAAGGAACGCAGTTGAAGCAGAACTAGCTGAATTAGCCCTGCCACGCCCGAACCGTCGGAGACGCGGTTGGTTTGTGAGAAACGAAGTTTGCTGCTGAGCGCCTGCAACTGCTCTTTGGGCTTGGCCTGGCGGATGAACGACCTCAGCGAGAACAGGGCGCGAAGTTTGCCGGTTCGGTTGGTTTCAGTGCGTAGTCGTGCTCGCTCTGCTTCTAGAATCGCCCAGCTCTTGGCTGATAGTTCGCGAATTTCTTCTTCGGTTCGTTCAACGCTTTCGAAATCGGAGGAACCGTAGGCCATCTCGTTTGCCAATTCGGCCAACTCCATCACTTCGGGGTTGGCGGAGTCTCTTGCCAACTCAATACGGGTGCGATTGCGTGGCATGGCGGCTCCGAAATCGAGCGAGGTGTCGACATACTCTTCCCAAGCTCCAACAATCTGAGCGAACTCGGATGGGTGTTGTTGGCGAGTTCTACGGCGACGACGTTTCATTAGGACAATCAGCGCGAACGGCCCGGCAAAGACAGAGAGTATCGAGACAACTTGAATTGCCGGTAGCAGATAGGTGAGGAAGAATTCCCAGATTTGATCCCAGAGAGGCTTTGGCGGAGTTTTACATTTCTCGGGATTCTTCAGACAGTTTGAATCGGTGGATGGAACGGATTTTCCTGGGGGAAGAACGACCGCTGAATCCTCACCAGCCTCGGTTGGGTTTTTCGGTGTGCCTGGCGGAGGAGGAACGAGAGTGAGCTGCTTTTCAAACTGGGGTGTTGCATCGAGGGCTAGCCACTGGCCGTTGGTGCCCTGAATTTCGGCCCAGGCGGAGAGGTTTGCTCCAGTGCACAAACCGCTCGTTGCAGTTTCGGCACAGGATGGCACTCCTGGAACGTCCTCGGCTTGACCGGTTCGGAAACCAACCACGACTCGGGCTGGGAAACCCTTGGCGGTGGCGATTAGTGCGATTGCGGTGGCGAACTGCTCGTCGTCGCCGGCGGTAGCAACTAGGTTTCCGCGCTTACCAACCCGCTCCTGCTGCGAGTTGAGGTCCTTAAAGAGTTGATCGATGCGCGAGACGTTGTGACCCGCGGTTGATTGCTGGAATTCCAGGCCGTCGACAGCGGTAACCCACGAAGCGGTTTGGGTTTCGGTAACTTCCGGCTCGGTCAGAGCGTGCGAGAGGAACCCTCGGTCACGAAGACGCTTGGTTATGGAGACCATGCCCGTGCCGTCGTTAATTGCGACATCTGGTTGAGCTGCCAGCCAGGTCTTCAAACTGTCTGGGATGAAGGCTTCGTCGATGGTGGCGGTGCCGGGAGTAATGTCTTCTGCTTGAACCTGCGGCTCGGAAAGGTATTCCAGCCGGTAATTTGCGTTTTCGCTACTACCAGGGATGATTGCGGCGGTGTTCGTAACACGGTTCAAAAACAGCGAGTCAGTGAGCTGAGCCGAGTTATTACCGAGGAAGGTGATTCGCTTCACGTTGGTTGCCACCGGAAGCCAAATGGCGTCCAACTTTCCAACCGAAAGGTCGAAGAACTTTGGGATTCCATTACCAGAGGTTGGAACCTCAGACGGAACTCGGGCAAAGAACACATTGTCGTCTAATGTGCTGCCGGAGGTTGGTGAAACCGTGAAGGTCTCGCCGTTGAAATAAGGCATTGTTGCTATACGAATTCGGGTTGGCGCTCCCTGTGTGGTGTAGCTAATTAGCTCTCGCTGCAGTAACTCGGGATCGCTAAAGAATTTTCGATAGGTGCTCAGCGGGCTGGTCTGCTGTTGTAAAACGCGTAACTTCTCTACACCGCTTCTCAAAACGGTTCTGCTGTTCGGCACTCCCCCAAGCTCCATCGTGGTTCCAACCAGAGTAACCACGATAGTTAGCACCACTGCTGCCAAGGAAAAACGTCGCAGTTTTCTGAATAAGAGGTTTCTGGTTAGACCGAGAGAATCTTTGCCGACCATGAGTTTTTCTCTGCGAGTAGCACGCGCACCCCAGTTTAGGTAGATAACTAAGAGGACAAAAAGCGCGGTTCCACTGACCAGAGAGGTTGAGAACGGAAGCGAAAGACCGAGCACTGAGAAATCTCCAGGGACGCTGGTGACACCGAAGCCGAAAGCGAAAATCACGATAGCCAGCACTGGGAAAGCGGCCAACCAGTAACTGGCGATCTTGCCAAAAATCAGCCAACCGAAAAGTAAACCGGTTAGCAGATAGAGCACCAGAACCGGGGCTAGCAGTGCGTGATAGGTGCCGAGCGGCAGATCGATGGTGATGATCTGCTTCCAAGACTCAATCGGCGCTCGCACGGCTTCAAGGAACCCGTCGAACATCGAACCTGGGTTGGTAAGCGCTCTCGGGTTAGCCAGCGGGAGCGCTAGGGCTAGAAATGCGAAAAGTGTGAGCATCACCGTGGTGACGAGCGATGCCGAGCGGAGCTGCTGGTAGGCACCGATTGCAAAACCGGTAAGCAACGCTCCGAATGCTGTGGCCAGCAGGTAGACATCTTGGTAAATCGGCCAGACGAACAACAAAGACATCGAGGTCAGTGCCAGCAGGAAAGAAGCGTAAACGAGTTTTAGGCTCATCGAACAAACCTCCCCATCAATCCGGGCAGATCTTGAATCTCTTGGATGGTGAAGATTTTCATTCCGCTAATCTCAGAAAACTTTGGCTCGGCCTTTTCCGATGAATCGGCAACGACGAACAGAACTCCGATTTCTTTGGGCAAGAACATTTTGATTTCCTGCATTGCTCGCGGAGTGACTGTGGAGCCGACCACAATCACTGCGAGCGACACGTCGGAATGAGTGGCTGCGGCTAATCGGCAGACGTCTTTTAGATTCATGGCCAGATCGCTCGAAGCGATAAGACATAGGTCGTCGAGTAGGCGTCGGCGAGTTTGAACCTTGAACTCTTTCATGGCAAACATTCGACCCTTGGCCATGGCTGGGATTTGCTCGCTAGCCAACACGCTGATCTTGCGCTGGTCGCGAATTGCGCTGATGCCGAGTGAACCGGCAGCGCTAACCGCGATTTCAAACTCGTCGGTGCCGGCGCGATACTCGCTCGTGTTGGCAGCCAAAATGACCACCATTTTTGAACGGCGACTCTCTTCATACTGGCGAAGCATAAACTTGCCGGCCTGACCCAGCTTTGCGGTTAGCTTCCAGTGGATGTGCTTCGGGTTATCGCCGACCACGTATTCGCGAACCGAGTGGAACGACATGTCTGAATCCACAATGCTCGAGGTTGGATCCCCCTCGAGGTCGCGAAGGATTCCCTCACGAGTTCTCGGCAGTTGTCTGGTTTGAGGGTGAACGAAGATTTCGCGCTCTTCCACCAGGTGGTTTTCCCGTCTCAGAGTAGCCAGCGGATCGGTTCTCACCGTGGTGATTGGGCCAAGCTTTAGAACACCACGACGCTGCGACGGAATTTCGTAGTCGATGAATTTGGTGTCGCCGGCACGCAGGAGCGGAATTGGGAACTCCTCGACACCGTCGCCGATTTTCACTTCCAAAACACCAGGCAACTGCAGGCGATTACTGGTGTTGGTGATCGAAATTGGGGCGCTGGTTTGCTCTCCGGCCACGAGGTGATCATCCGGTAGCTCAAACGTGATGTCGTACTCATTCTTTCCAATTAGGAAAGGTATTGCCACGGCAAGAACGAGTGCCGAAACCGCACCGAGGAAGGTGAACTCCGGCCACTCCAAAATCACACCGAGCGGAATCCAAAGGAGCACAAATACCAGAGCAATCAGGCCAACTTTGGTAACCGTTTCGGATAACCATCGGTAAGCCTTACCTAGTAAAGCGAAGCCAGCGGCGGCAAAACCTTGGAACTTGGAGAGGGTAAGCGAAACGCGACCGGTTACGGTTTCGGTGCCATGGCTCAAAGTAGCCGTGGCCTCCCGATCCCGAGCAGGCTTAGCGGTCGAGGAAGCCGCTTTGCTCTTGCTCTTCTTTGGTCGAATTTCGCTGTTGCTCATAGTTAGACTTCGAAGTTCCCTACTGGCACTGCGACCTTCTCCAGAATCTGGGAAATGATCTGACTTGGCTTTACCCCGTCGAATTCTGCGTCTGGTGTGAGCACGATTCGGTGGGACAGCACGTTGGTTGCTAGCTCCTTTACGTCGTCTGGAGTTATGTAGTTTCTACCCTTGGTTAGAGCCCAGGTTTTCGCTAGCTTGGTGAGGTTTCTTGCTCCACGAACCGAGGAACCAACACGAATCTGCTCAGCCTGGCGGGTTTCTTCAACGATGGTAACGATGTAGCGGAGCACTGAATCGTTGGCGATTACCTCTCGAGCCATCGCGGCCATGGTGAGGATGTCGGAACCCTTGGCCACCGATGAGAGCTGCCCAGAAACCTGGGCGGTTCCCTTCAAGATTTCAACGGTTGAGTTGGGGTCGGTGTAGCCGACACTGGTCTTGATCATGAAACGGTCTAGCTGCGCTTCCGGCAGCGGGTAGGTTCCGCTCTGCTCGATAGGGTTTTGAGTTGCAATCACCAGGAATGGAAGACCGGCGGCGCGGCGAACCTTGCCCACGGTAACGTGACGTTCTTCCATTGCTTCCAGCAGAGCCGACTGGGTTTTTGGCGATGCTCGGTTGATCTCATCGGCAAGCACCAGGTTGGCAAAAATTGGCCCTTCTTGGAACTCGAAGGCTTCCTTCTTCTGGTTGTAGACCTCGATGCCGGTGATGTCAGTTGGAAGTAGATCCGGGGTGAACTGGATTCGGGAGTACTTCATTTCCATCGACTCGGCGATTGCTCGCGCCATCGCGGTCTTTCCTGTTCCAGGAACGTCTTCCAGGAGCACGTGCCCCTCGCTGATCATGGTGGCCAGCACCATTTCAACGACGTGACGTTTACCAAACAGGGTTTGCTCGACATTGTTCACAATGCCGTTGAAGAGTTTTTTGAACTCTTCCTGTTGTTTGTTACTAATTGCCATTTTTTCTCTTTCCTCGATAAATGGTTACTGCGGTGAACATGTGAATTTGTAAGTTATAGCTCCGGTCAATCCCTTGACCTTGGAGTTGGTTTGACTGCCGATAAATTGCACCGAGATGGATTTAACTGTGACACGGGTTGGAATACGCCAGTTATCACCCGGTTTATCTAAATCGCCGGTGGCATTAGAAGTGGAGACATAGGTTGGCGTGCCAAACACCTGCCAAAGCTTCTTCTTATTCGCATTTACCAATCCCTCTCCAGTTAGTTTGAAGTCAATTTCGTGGGCTCGGGTGCAAACCGAAACTTCACCGGAAATATTGGGGTCGGCTTCCATGAGGGTAAGGTCGAGCAGTTTGTCGATTCCGGTGATTTTGAGTTGCCATGAGCGTGCCACACTGACCGGTTCAAGTTTTCTGTTACCCGCGCTGCAGGTAGTTGGGTCGCTAATCAGACAGTAGCGAACGCGGATCGTTGGGGTGGCTCCGAAGGTGTCGGAGTAGATGGTGTCTTTCCAACCGGCTTCGGTGCCGGTGGCATTGAATTCTGGCTTGACCCCGGTCTTAGTCTCACTCCTCCCCAGGGTAACCAGCCACGCCCCACTGTTGTTTGGGGAGGCGCTTACATCGTAGGCGAATGCTCCCGCAACTGGATCAGAAAGCGTGGAGAAACTGCCACCGGCCACTTTGGTATATCCGAATCCGTTGGCAAAACAGAAATATGGTGTGTACGAAGTGTTGTCCTGGATTCCTCTTAAGGACTTGGACGACAGATTTTCTTTCTGCTTGTCGTCAGGTTCACCCGACTGGGTATCGAGAATCAGGGTTTGACCCGCTCCAACCTGCATCGAAACCTGGTTGGTTCCAGAATCCCAGGCGCAGGTTGGTGCTGTGCTTCCTGTGTAAAGCCCAAACGCCATGTGAACCGACTTGTCGCTCCAGTTTCGGTCGGCATTGAGAACCTTTACCTGGGCTACCCAACTGGTTCCGCGGCGAGATGTATCAACACGAATCGACTCAACTTTTGGCTTGGCGGCAATAGTTCCAATCCAGTAGGTCGAGTTCGATTCGGCAACTTCCCGAACCGGTGGATCAACTCGGCCAAAAGCCGTGACCGTGATTCGGCTGCGGCTGCCAGGTTTGGCGGCCACTCTCACTTTGAAAGGTTCGAACGCGGCCGAGGGCGTTCTCGCAACCGGGTTCAGGCCGGCATCACCGGTTATCTCATAGCGTTCGATCAGCGAATCGTTGACCGGATCCACGGTAACTTCCGCGTATCCACGGGTTTCGGTTCCGTCTGGGTCGTAAACCGTCACGGCCTCAACGTCGTCGGTGGAAAGTCTCTTCGGAGTTTTGTAAGCGTAGGTGCGATCAATTACTTTTGGCTTCTCCGACAGACCTTGCGAGTTTTGGGCGCGAATCGAATAGCTGTGCAAATTCGCCTTATTCACGCCGTCGTAGGGATCTAGATTGTAGAGAACACATCGGGTAACACCGCCGCTAGAGTCGATTTCACAGTTCGAAACTTCGCCTCGTTCGTTGACCAACTCGAAGTCGGTAATCGCAGGGAACGAGTTAGCATTCGGCACTATCTGCAACGTGATTGAGCTGGCAGTGTAATCAACCTGAGATACCGAGGTCACATTGCCAGGAATGCCTGAGAACGTGAACTCCAGTGTTCCAGGACCCAATCGGCCCTCCTGGTCGATGACGTTATACGGAACCTGACATTTAACTCCGGTCGGCTTACCACTCCAAACCGCATAGAGCCGGTTGGGTTCGGTGCGAATCGAAATTTTGCCGCAGGCCCTGGCGCTGTTTGTGTAACTGACCACACCGTTGGTGTAACCGAACGGAGCGAACTCGAGTGGAGTCTCGTAGGGGTTGTAAACACCGGCGGTGCTGTTCATCTCGCCAGCACTCTTTTCACAGACCGCTTCGCCATCGGCAACCGAACAGTTCAGGCCCAGCGTTGGCGCTACTGGAAGTTGGTTTGGGAGCTGACCTACCACCAGAACCAAATTTGCCGATTTCACATTTGGATAATCGCTCAGCGTAATCTTCACCGAACGCTTCGAACCAGGCAGCGAAGCTCCGAACGCCTGAATTTCTAGAGAAGAGGTGGTTTTGTTGGAAATCTTGAAAAGGTCGTCGCCACCCTGGAATCGGTACCTAAGTTTCGATTTCTCCTCATCGGTTTTGCCGGCCCAAATCGTCATGTTGATGAGCTCGTAAATCTGACTGGTGCTCTCACCTGGAACAATGGTGATTTCTTGGTTTTTTAACTCTGGCTGGGGTTCTTTCGGAATGATCTCAATTGGCACCAGCAAAGTTATGAAAGGTTCGCTCGAACCCGCAATCTTCACCTCGACATCGCAGAAATCGCTCCAAGGCTCGCCAATTCCGGCCGAGTAGACAACTTCGGTTCCAGACTTCAGCGCACAGGTCGCGTTTTCTCGAACTCCGTGGGCTTTCACTCGACCGATCGTTAGGCCGGTCTCCAGGTTGGTGAGTTTAGCCATGTCGAAGGAAACGCTCTTACCTTCGTCTACCTTTCGCTTGGACGCACTCGGATCGAAAGTGATCTTTGGTTGCGTGCCTGGCAGGTGCAGGAAGCCATAGCTAGATACGTTCTTACCGGCAAAATTTGTTCCGGATAGCTTGAAGATTATGTTCTTCTGATTCTTAGGAAATTCAGTTCCCGAAATTTTAGAGTTGTCGGCCACTCTAAATCCCGTTTCGCTGCCCCAGATCGAAAGCGTTAGTTTGTTCACATCACCTGAAGTCCAAACGACTTTCTTGCTAACCACATCGAGGCCGTCGCGCACAAACTCGGTTGCCTGAGCTCGCGTGGCGAAAGTGTCGGTGATGTCTGGTGCATCATCGATGGCGTCTTGGGTGGTTTTCACGGTTATGTATCCGGAACTACGGCTACCGCTTGAACTTTGAGCGGTGTAGATAAAGCGCATGGTCATCGGGGCGGTGCCGGCTTTGATAGTTACGCGGTTGCCGCTTTCTTTAAGCGCTGCTTTCCAGAGCGTAAAGTTTGCCGACCCAGAAGGTGCGTCGGGTGTGACCGAACCCTTCAGTAGGCTCATCGGTTTGTCTGGGTTGGGCTGTGGGTCGAAATCGTTTGCCAGCGGGTCCATCACAACCCTGTTGGTTGACCCGATCAATACCTCGGCGTAGTCGTTGAGAGTTACCGGTGCGGTATCGGGTTCGCCCGCGAGAATGGCCACTTTCACCGTGGCGGTGGCAGAAACCAAACCGAAGGTGTCGGTCAGTGAATAGCTGAAGCGGTCTTGGCCTGTGGCGTTAGAGAGCGCCGTGTATTCAATCGAACTTCCATCCGGATTTATGTAAGCTGCCCCTTTTTTACCTCTCACCCCGGCCAGGGCCTGCACGAGAACCGAGTCGCCATCGGGATCAACCCCGGTGTTAGGTACTGGAATGCTGACCGTTTCACCGGCACGCACTCGGGCAACCAGGTCATAGGCCACCGGCGGCTGATTGCCGTTGTCGTTTTCGACAACCTTGATGGTAATAGTTGCCAGGGTTTTCAAAAGCGGATTGTTGGCCGCATAGATCGAATAACCACAGCTGTAACTGCCCGCGGTTTTTGGAGCAACCACGCGAATCTTTCCCCCGCCGGCGAAGATCAATCCCCCGCGAACACAGGAGGTTTTCTCCTCTTGAATCAGCGAGCGAGAGTCGATTACCAGAGGGACTCCTGGGGTTCCTAGATCGTTTGCCAGGACGTCTACTTCTGCCGATTGCCCGGCACGCACTGTAACCACATCGCGCCTGGCAACCGCAGGCTTAGCCTCTGGTTGTGCCATCTCGTAAACGAACGCCTGACCTTCAACCCGATAAGAATTGTCGCCGCTACCGTCGCTCAGCGTGTAACGAATGATTCCAACGAGACCTGGAACATCGTTCACGTTCTTGCCGCGAATTCGTAAGTTTCCGCCCTTGATCTTGTCTACGGAGAGTAGAGCTCCCTTATTCGGGTCGGTGCGCAACCGGCTAACGACTAGCGCGCGGTTGGCTGGGTTGTGGGCTGCGGCAAAAACATCCACCGATGTGTCTAGGCCTGGGCTAACCAGCACAGTGACCGGCGAGGTTGAAAGCCTGATTTGACCGGCCTCAACCACATTGACTCGGAATAAGCCTTCGGTTTCCGCACCGGAGCCGTCGCGCAATTTAATGATCATTTGGGTTGGCTTGGAGTCAATCGCGGTGAATCGCACTCGGGTATCGTCGAGTTGCTCGAACTTTAGTGAGTCGCCCTTGGCGGCAGCCAGGTTGGTGATGGCAACAAAACCCTTTGACCCGGTGGTCATCCTGCCGAAATCAACAACGGTCGGCTCGTTTTGACTTAGCACCACAACCGGGGCGGCAAAAGTGAACACCGTGTCTGGCCGAACCGTAATGGCGAAGTCGACCACGGTTTTCGCACCTCGAACGTCTGAGACGGTGACCTTGGCGGTGACCACGGAGGAACGCTTCTCCCCCGCATTTTCGTTTTGGTAAACCAGATCACCGGCCGAAGTGAAAGCCAGGTTTCCTTCGCCAGATTCGATAACCGCTTTACTGATGAAGAAGCGGTCTCCCTCTGGGTCTACCCAGCCGTTTAGAAACGGCACTGAAATTTCGGAACCTGGCGAAACGCTGGCTTCCGGCCACTGCTGCAGACAGGTAGGAACTACATCCGTGCACCAGCCTGGCGCTTCGTTTTGGTTTTCGGGAATCACCCGCAAAGTTACCTTGGCGGAGTTGGAGTTTGGTTGACCGGTGCCGTCACTCACCTTATATGTAAAGGTTGCTGTTCCCCGCGCTGAGTCGCTCACCAAAACGGTAAGCATCTGCTGTTCGGAACTAACTAACACTTCTCCGAAGCCCGAGCTCAGGCCACGCACGGAATCAGGGACGATGGTGATGATGTTCCCGCGGTTTGGGTCGCTGTCGTTTAGGAGTATCGGCAGGGAAACCAGCTGTCCGGCGCGCACGCCGAACTTGTCTGATACCGCTACCGGCGGCTTAGGGGTTTTGGAATCTTCTGGCTGCTCGCAGTCGACCTTGCAGGGTTTTGGCGGAGGAACAATACTGTTCCAGTTTTGCGTTCCAACAATCAGTTCGCCGTCGGGGAGGCTCCAAGCCCAGCCACTGTAGGTGTCGTTAACAACAGCGGTTTGACCATTGCTTTGAAACGAGAGCGCGTCTTTCGCCTCTCCTGCAAACTTGGTCGCATCCAGTTTCTTCGCACCGAAACTCAGGTCTTTGAGTTGGTTGTCTGCACTAGACCAAAGCCATCCGGCGCTCTCGGATAGCCAGCTGGCGTAGAGAAAGTCTTTGAACGCTAACGGTCTGGTGGTAACTTGCCCGCCAGGAACCGTGGTAACGCTAGTCGGCGTTCTAGTTTCCAAATCAATCGACACCAGCTCGGTAGATGTCGCCAGTAACACCCCCGACCCGAATCCTGCAGATCGCTGCAATTGAGAGTCGGGGTTGACCGCCATTGCTTCCGCGGCTCCGCTAATCCAAAGCCGATTCTCGCCCTGGTCTAGCAGCGCCCACTTATCGCGAATGCTGGCAAGTTGGAATGGTCCGGACATGTCTCCCGACAACAAATCGGTCTGTTCAGCGAATCGCTGAGAAACCGGGTCATATTCGAAAAGTTTTTTCGAACCGGCGCTGAAAACCAAAACCTTATCTAGTGAAGAAACTGTTGTGGCATCGAATCTATCCACTCCGGCCGGCATTGGAACGGCTACTGGTTTTTGAAAGCCAGCACCGCTAGATGTGGAAACAAGTAGCTTGCCATCAGACCCGATGAGGCTGGCAACATCAATCCCCACCTCAATTGCCTTAGCCGATGAGTCGAGAGAGATAGCGTCTTCCGAATCCTCGGTGAAGTCGGTTGGGGTTGCAGAACTTATGTTTACGTATTTCGAATTGGCGCCGGCAAACAGAAGCGAGGCATTGGTTGACTGGATTAGTGCGCTGGGGTCGGTTACCGCGTTGAATGAGGTTAGTTCGTTTACCGCTGTGTTCACCCGACCAAACCTTGAAGCCAGATTGGCTCCGGTGCCTTTTTGCAAAATCCAGACATTTTCGGCGTTCAGTTTCACATTTTTAACGTCAAACCCGGTGGACAAAATGGCAGCGCCAGCGATTAGGGCAAGCGACACCACAATGGCTGTCAACTCCAACACTTTGCGAGAAGGCAAACGAGTTGCGCGGGATCCACGCAAGAAACTCAAGCTATACCCCCGGCGAACTCAATAGTAAAGATGTCACTAGATATCCGAGCGTGACCGCACCGGCTAGCACCCAGAACAGTGGACCTACTTTGAATTTTTTCTTCTGCGGAACGAAAGCATCCGCTCTGGAACAAATTGGGCATTCATCGGCAGGCACTTCTGGCAGAGACTTGCTTTTACGTGGACCACCGCTCGGTTCAACGTAAACGCCGACGTTGAGTCCGGAAACATCCACTTTGGAGTGACCACAGGGGTACTTTGGCGTTCCGTCGTCTGTGTGTGCAGAAATAGAGGAATTAATACTGAGTCTGGTTACCTGGAACTGCAAAGCCGCCTGCAATTCATTGAGCGCCATCGCGAACTCCTGCATGCTGCTGAAGCGCTGCTTGGGATCTCGATACATGGCCTTGTTCAAGAACTCCTCGACAATTATTGGAATACCGCTGCGAGGAATAGGAGTGTAAATGGCCTTGACGATTCGAGTCTTGAGCTTCTCGTTTTCATTTTGTTTCGGGTCGGTGGACTCGAATGGAGTTCTTCCGGCGAGCAATGAATAGAGTGTCGCTCCGAGCGAGAAAACATCCGACGAGACC
>Ga0208595_1000517_pt1 | contig 14402 bp, 9 predicted proteins | sample LakMenEpi28Jun11_FD_150742 | JGI IMG/M metagenome (GOLD analysis project Ga0208595, IMG submission 150742) | Freshwater microbial communities from Lake Mendota, WI - 28JUN2011 deep hole epilimnion (SPAdes) | ecosystem: Environmental > Aquatic > Freshwater > Lake > Epilimnion/Euphotic zone ...
GGCTGTTTTTAAAGGCGGTAAATTATTGTGGCGCGAGCCAGGTGTAAAGCCAGCAGCCCAACTTGTTCAAATCATCTCCAAATTATAGTTTTAGAAACTCCGTTATAATTAATCCCTTATAATTTATATGATTTAGTAGTTTAGCGCTAGAAATTGTAAATTATACATTATGACTGGGATTGATAGTGTTGTTTTAGAATCTGTAATAGTACATAAGGTTGGTAATCCAACACGTTCGGAGCAGCTTGTATTATCCAATGAAGCGCTCATTATCGATGATCATTTGGTTACTGGTTTATTAACGAAGTATTTTTTAACACCATTTAATGAGGCGGAACAATATCAATTTTCACACCTAAGTGATTTGTCGTTAAATGAAGTGTATACTTATGTACAAACCATTTTTAAGGAGCCAACATCTTTTGTAGAACAAAGTAAGTTATTGGCCAACTTTTTACATGCAAAGTCTACGCATGTTAAAGTGAAAGACGGCGAATTATATGTTGCTAAATTCACAAACCTTCCTTTTGGCACCGAATTTATTTCTGGCATTGGACTTTTTAAAAGTGAAACCAAAGAAACCTTTTTGCAATTAAAAACAAAACAAGAAGGCTGGGGTATCAGTGCAGAAGATGGTATTGCCATCAATAAATTAGATAAAGGCTGCTTAATTTACAATAAAGACGGCGCAGACGGCTATGTGGTTTGTATGGTAGACAATACCAATAAGCAACAAGACACGCAGTATTGGGTGAACGACTTTTTACAAATATCCCGCCGTGCTAACAGTTATCATTACACCGATGCGGCATTAGGCATGTGTAAGCTATTTATTAGCAACGAATACCAAGATAAGTTTGAAGTAACAAAAACAGATCAGGTAGATCTCTTACATCGCAGCATGGAATACTTTACTAGCCACGAATCTTTTAATATGCAAGATTTTGGTAAAGAAGTGCTTCATCACCCCGAACTCATAGAAAGTTTTACGCAGTATAAGAGCCAGTACGAAGTGGCCAAGCAAGTAGTGATTGAAGATGAGTTTTCTATTCATGTGGCGGCCGTAAAAAAGCAACAACGATTTTTTAAAGCGGTGGTTAAACTTGATAAAAACTTTCATATTTATATACATGGCCGTAAAGATTTAGTAGAAAAAGGATATGATGAAAAATCGGGCAAACAATTTTATAAGCTTTATTTTGATGAAGAATCTTAATTAATAGTAACTTTAAGGAACACTTAAATTGTACGTTATGACGCATAGCCGTAGAAATTTTATTCGAAATACTGCATTTGCAGCTGCTGGTGTAATGGTTGTAAAACCTAATTTAATTGCCGCATCAAAGCCTAAAAATATTATTGGTGTTCAACTTTATTCTGTTCGTACTGATATGAAAGCCAATCCTATTGCTACTTTAGAGCAACTCGCCAAAATAGGATATAAGCATGTAGAACACGCATTTTATGCCAACCGAAAATTTTACGGTTACGCCCCTACCGAGTTTAAAAAAATATTGGATGGATTTGGTTTACAAATGCCGAGCGGACATTCTACGCTTGAAATCAAGCACTGGGATGCTGCCAAAAAAGATTTTACAGACGAATGGAAATATACGGTGGAGGATGCAGCTACCGCTGGAATGCAATATGTTATTAGCGCTTGGTTAGATGATGAACTGCGTGTGAATTATGACGCTATGCGTTCTTTTGCAGATGTGTTTAATAAGAGTGGTGAACTTTGTAGCAAATACGGCATGAAATTTGGTTACCACAACCACAATTTTGAGTTTTCTAAAAATTTAAAGGGTCATTCTATTTATGAAATAATATTAGAACACACCGATCCTAGTAAAGTATTCTTACAACTCGATATGGGTAATATTTATGGCACTGGCGCAGACCCTATTGCCATTGTAAAAAACAATCCTGGCAGGTTTTTATCGGTACATGTAAAAGATGAAATTAAAGCCACTGAACCTGGCGAATCTTTATATGAAAGCTGTGTACTTGGAAAAGGATTTGCTGGCACTAAAGCGATTACTGAAGTTTGCGCAAGTGTTGGTGGTACTACCCATTTTATTGTAGAACAGGAATCTTACCAAGGGCAAACACCGCTTACTTCTGTAAAGCAGGATTTAGCCATTTTAAAATCTTGGGGATACTAGTAATTATTCTACAATGCGAAGTTTAGCATAGTTGAGCATAATTTTTTTCTCGCCATTTTTTTCAAAATTAATAGTGGCAATAGGGTTGTGCGCCGAGCCTTCCATGGCGCCTACTATTCCAAAACCAAATTTCTGATGTTCTACTTTTGCCCCTACTTGTAAATTACTGGTATCACTTGGCACAAAGTTGGCAGTTGGTATATGCGTAACCGCTTTTGGTGGCGGTGGCGGCGGCATATATGCTGGTTTGTCTGAGGGCTTTCTTTTAGGAGCGGCTCCAAAACTATTTTGCATTCGGTCAAAACCAGATCCATAATCGGCGCCAGCATTGTTTCTAGCTCCACCGCCCGCATAACTTTTATCTACATATTCCTCTGGCATTTCATCAATAAAACGGCTCGGTTCATTTTGAACGAGTTGCCCAAAACGGTAGCGCGCATTGGCATGCGTAAGCCAAAGTCTTTGCTTGGCTCTTGTAACAGCCACGTAAAATAACCTACGTTCCTCCTCTAATTCTTCTCTCGTATTCATCGACATGCTACTCGGAAATAATGTTTCTTCTACACCACCCACAAATACGCATTCAAATTCTAATCCTTTAGAAGCGTGTATGGTCATGAGTTTTACAACATCTGCATTTTCTTTATCATCATCGGCATCCGTAAGTAAGGTAATTTGTTGAAGGTAACTACCTAGTGTTTTATCGCCGAGTTCACCGTCTTCGTTACTTGGTGATTCAATCCATTCTTTTATAGAGTTGAGTAATTCCTGAATATTTTCGTAACGTGCGAGGCCTTCGGTGGTTTTATCGTTGAATAATTCTTTTACTAAATTGGTGTGCTTACCTACTTGCACCGCTACATCGTACGCGTTGTTTTGTTGCAGCATGGTTTGAAAATAGCGGATCATGGTAACAAAGTTTAGAAGCGCTTCTAGGGTGCCCGCTTTAAAACCAAATTCACCCGCTCTGCTAATCACTTCAAAGAGTGTGATATTATTTTCGTTCGCCGCAATGGCACATTTTTCTAAGGTTGTTTTACCAATACCTCTAACTGGGTAGTTGATAATTCTTTTAAGCGCTTCTTCATCTTTAATATTAACGACTACCCGTAAATACGCAATAAAATCTTTGACCTCTTTGCGCTGATAGAAACTTACGCCACCATAAATGCGGTAGGGAATGCCCATTCTTCTTAGGCTTTCCTCAAACGAACGGCTCTGCGCGTTGGTGCGGTATAAAATAGCAAAGTCATTGTTGTTAAAATGATTGCGAAGCCTTTGTTCTTGAATGGTGTCTGCTACAAAACGTCCTTCATCATTATCTGTCATGGTACGCACCAAACAAATTTTTTCACCTTCTTTGTTTTCGGTCCACAGATTTTTTTGAATTTGTCCTTCGTTGTTTTTGATGACTTCGTTGGCTACATGAATAATGTTTTGACTACTTCTATAGTTTTGTTCCAGCTTTACCACTTTAACATCGTCGTAGTCTTTTTTGAACTGTAAAATATTTTCGATGGTAGCGCCTCTAAAACTATAAATACTTTGTGCATCATCGCCAACCACGCAAATGTTTTCATGCACGGCAGCAAGTAGTTTGGTAATTTGATATTGCACCGGGTTGGTATCTTGGTACTCATCAATAAGTATGTATTTAAACTTGTGTTGGTATTTGTGTAATACCTCCGGAAAGTTTTTTAAGAGCTCGTGCATTTTTAAAAGTAGGTCATCAAAATCCATAGCACCATTTTTAAAACACCGGTTGGCGTATGCTGCATAGATTTGAGCAATGGCGGGCCTATTGGCGCGCATGTCTTCTTGCTGAATGTAATAATCTGTTGCGTATTCGGCGGGCGATAGAAGTGCGTTTTTAGCACTTGAAATTCGGCTACCTACAATGTTTGCTTTATAATGTTTGTCGTCTAGGTTTAATTCGTTGACTACGGTTTTAATAACAGATCTGCTATCATCGGTATCATAAATAGTGAAATGATTGGGGTAACCTAAGCGGTGCGCTTCGGCGCGCAGAATGCGCGCAAACACACTATGAAAGGTACCAATGTATAAATTTCTTGCATTGGTATTACCCAGCGTGCGCTCAATTCTTTCTTTCATTTCGGCAGCCGCCTTATTGGTAAATGTGAGCGCTAAAATATTAAATGCATCTACACCCACAGACATGAGGTGCGCAATGCGCGTTGTTAAAACTTTTGTTTTGCCACTACCTGCACCTGCCACAATCATGAGTGGTCCGTTCACATGTAATACCGCTTCTTTTTGCGGATCATTAAGTCCTGCTAAATACTGTTGCATAGCCGCAAGATAAACCCTAGAACGCATCTTCCCTTCAATCGTTGATAAGTTACTGTACGTGTTTCATGCAGTTATAATTCAGTGATTTTCTCTACACTTTCAATATTTATTGCAGTCATATTGCATATGTTAAAATTTATATAACCAAAACCCATTCCTATGCTAACTCAAAAAATTAAAGTGCTTATTGCAGATGATCACATCATTTTTAGACGCGGCTTAAAAATGCTATTGGCCAGCATTGATGGTATAGAACTGGTGGGTGAGGCCGAAAATGGATTGGATTTGCTTTCGGTGGCCGCCCGCTATACCCCCGATGTTTTTTTAGTGGATATTTCGATGCCAGTGATGGATGGGGTAATGGCTACCAAAGAGCTTTGCAAAAGACACCCCGGCGCAAAAGTAATTGCCCTTTCGGTGTTTGGACAAGAAACCCATATTATGGAAATGTTAGATGCTGGGGCTCTCGGTTACCTTATGAAAAATGCCGACAAGGAGGATATTGAACAAGCAATTGTGGCGGTCTTTAACAACAGATCCTATTTTTGTACCGAAAGTAACAAACAGGTAAAAGACCTTATTGAAAAGTTTCAATCGGGGAGTAAAGAGCATTTGGTGGTTTTTTCAGAGAGGGAAAAAGACATTATCACCCTCATTTGTAAAGGCTTTATAAGCAAGGAAATTGCAAGTACCCTTTATTTGAGCCAACGCACTGTAGAAGGTCACCGCACCAGGGTGATGCAAAAAATGGGTGTTAAATCAATGGCCGGACTTGTAACCTATGCCTGCGAAAAAGGGCTTTATGGTGAATAATATCATAATAATTAGTAACTTAGAGTATGACATTTCCAATCATCTTTGGCATTTTAGCCATCATCATTATTATTTATAGACGCCAGCGAAGAAATCAAGACTAAGCTCTTCTATAAAAAATACCGTCTCTACATCTATACAACATCCCCCCGGTGTGTATAAACATATTGACGGTATTATGACACGAATATCAAGCACCCTTGATACTGTCTCACTAAACTAGGTGAAATAACGGGTTAGCTAATAGGTAATTTCCTATATTTGTAAGGAATTCAAATGTAAAAAATAGGTTACATGTCCTATTTATACATTGAAAATCAAATATTTATGAAAAAATTACTTCTATTAGGCTTCTTTAGTTTTTTTGCGATTATTTATTCGTTTTCTCAGGGTGTAACAAATGTGGCCAAAGATTCATTAGGTGTTCCTGTGGATACTACAGGCATAATTACAGTCAAAAACAGCTACTTTTTAAGTAAAATTATAGCCACATCTATTTCTTCACTGGTATTGCGTGGTCCTGCTCAGTCTTTTATTCAATTTAACCATCCGGTATTAGGTATCAGAGAGCAGGTTGCCATAAAAACTCCAAATAACTTTTTTATTGCAATTTCTGGTGCTGGACGTATCTATCAACAAATAGCAGCTACAGACACTTTACTCTATTTTAAACGCATTGATGATAACGAGAATATCAATTATAATTTAGGCGCCTTTTATTTTTCAAATGGTGAAACAATCTACAATCATGGAGGATATGGCTTTTGGAAAACCAATGGCACTATCAGGGGATTTAATTTTAAAGATGGTGAATGGGACGTTTTTCCTACCAATGTAGAAGTGTATAACCCAATTTTTCCTGGTAGTAGTTGGTATGATGTTTCTAAATATGCACTTTATATACCCTACCAGCAAGTTATTAATTCTGGCCTTAAAGGATTTCAGAGTGCACCTGGTAAAATTACTGATGGTGTCATGTATTTGGATTGTAAAACATGGGATTGGATAGAGATTGGCCAAGTAAAACCCAATTATTTAAACATTATCAAAAACGCAAAAACCAAAATTTATAACCAATCGGGGTATTTTATTTCGGATGGAGAAGATGTTTATTGGATTGATTATTTAAATAATTCGGTTTCAATTAATACCAATCGAACGCTTGCGCAGAGTATCAATAGGCTGGACAATTCAAGTATTCAGTACTATAAAGAGGGTATTTTGTATAGCTATTTCCCGTCTACTGGGGCACTAGACACCATTGTTATTGATGAATCTAAGTTTGTTAAAGAACCTAATGCTTTGTGGGGATTGAGATTTGAGCTACTTACTATATGGCCGCTACTGCTTGGTTTATTCTTATTTATAGTGTCACTTTGGTATTTTTTTAGTGTTCCATCAAAAAAGGTTCAAAAAAGAAACAACGAAACACTAACGCCAAGCTTTAAAAAGCTAGATGTATCATTTAATCAAACCGAACTTTCACTTATAGATCTATTAATTGAAAAATCTTTGGTAGGAGCAACAGCTACCATTAATGACATTAACTATGTACTTGGCATCAAAGACAAGAATGTGGGGATGCAAAAAAAGGTAAGAAGTGATGTTATTAACGGAATTAATGAGCGCTTTAAGTATGCTACCAGCCAAGATATTCAGTTGGTTTTAAGCGTAAGAAGTGAAACCGATAAGCGATATTTCGAGTATTTTATAGCTAAAAATCAAATAAGCGAGGTTCAAAAGTTGATAAAAGTATAGGTTATTTCCTATTTATTTACTTTTTTTATAGCTGTAAATTAAAAAATTGATCAAGTTGATATTTTTATTTTGCTGATTATCAATGTAATAATAATATTGTTACAAATAATTTAAGTTTAATTACATTTTTATTAAACAAAGATGTGCGTTCTTATGGATATTTACATTTTATGTAATATCCTTTTTCAAGCGTATATTCTTCTATGAGTTTTGCCACCTACTTGTATTTCTCTTTTGTACTTGTCTCCCTGTTTTCAATACTAGAAGTTACAAAAAACTTTAAGCATTCTTTATTTCTAAAAATCCAATTTATTGGATTACTAACTTTCGCTAGTGTTATTAATTTATTTTTATTTAAAGGGCCAATAACTGAGGTTGAGTTATCAATTGTAAGGTTATTAATTGATCTGATGCCCATATTTGTGCTCAACATAGCATTGATATTGTATGCCTATAAAATTCCAACTTGGCTTTTTATTGTTGAAATAGTAGCTGGTATTATCGGCGCTGTTTTAGTGGGTCTATTTACATCAAACACCCCTAGTAATTTTAATCATTCAGAAAGTTTGAACTTATATACAATAGCGGCTACTACAAATTGGTATATAAAAATATTTCGAATGCTGTTGCTTTCAGCATATTTCCTCTTTTTTGTTGGTTTTATTACAAAAAGCACATTTTTTGAACAGCAAAAAAATCAATTTTTTAAACCATTGCGTTTTTGGATTACACTTATGATATTAGGATTTGTACTATATATAGTAGAAAATGCCCTGCCTATTCATGTGTACACAAAGGGCGTTTATTCGACTCATGTTTTACCCATATATCTTTTGTTAGGCATACTGTACAGGCCGCAAAGTATCAATGCTGCCTGGTATCAGTTTGATGATTTAAGCAGTATTAATAAAGTAGAAATTTCTAAAGATAATTTTGAAATCGCTTTTTATGCATCGCACTTTTATTTAAAAGAGAAAGCGAGTATCGAAAATTTATCAGTTGATTTAGACTCAAATAAAATAATAGTTACTGCTTTCATTAAAAAAAATACAGGACTTGGTTTTGCAGATTTAATCAATAAAAGTAGGGTAGACTATTTAGTAGAATTATTAAGAGAAGGCAAACATGAAGATTATACAATTGAAGCATTGGCAAAAATGTCTGGCTTTGGATCGAGACAAACGATGTATAAAGCCTTTGCTAAATTTAAAAATCAATCCCCCACAGATTTTATTGAATCCCTAAAACATTAATTTTTGCGGACAATACGTCAATGTTACATGTAATTATAGCCTTGCGACATATCAAATAATTTATTCTATAATAAAAAAAATAGTTTAGCTCCACTTCTTTTGTTTTGCTGCATAGCATTATCTAAAAGTTTCGTGTATGCAAAAAATTCTACTTTTTTTATTTATATCCTTATTACATTTTGAGGTTTTTGCTCAAGTTGTAATTCCTCCCGCAAGCCCACTAATTTTAAATACAAGCGGCGGCACGGGTATAGTGTCTAGCAGTTATATCATTGATTGGAGCGTTGGAGAAGCTACCCTAATCGAAACTTATTTTGGTAGAAATGGCTCTCCTTCAAGTAGGGTAGGTACTTTTTGGAATGTAACAAGTGGTGTACTTCAACCCTTCGACAAATTATATAAGCCAACAAGGCCTACCTGGCTCCCCGAAGAGGTCATTATATATCCAATTCCGGCAGTTGGTGTCATTACCATCAACATTCAATCATTTGCCGTAGGTAAATTAATGTTTCAGCTAGTAACCCAAGAAGGAAAAATATTAGGTACTACTAGTATTGATAAAAATGCTTTTCAACTCATCGAAAAAACAGACTTAACCAGGCTAAGCGCCGGCGTTTATTATATAAAACTTATTCTTGAAAACTTAGCTGGTGAAAAAATAAAATCTGGTGCATTTAAAATTATAAAAGAGAGAAAATGATAAAAAAATACATTTTTATTGCAGCGATGTTGGTTTTAGTATTAAGTGCCAAGGCACAAATCCCCCAACAGTTAAATTATCAAGGTATTGCCCGAAATGCAAGCGGAGAGCCTATTTCTACACATGTAATAACCGTTCGCTTATCAATTATTGATAGCGCTTCTAATGGAATTGTAACCTACCAAGAAACAAAAACCGTTTCTACCAACTATGTTGGTTTGTTTACGATTGTAATTGGTGCTCCGGGAGGTACAAATGTAATTGGAACCATCGCTTCAATTAATTGGTCTACTGGAAAAAAATATATCAAATTAGAAATTGATCCAAACGGTGCTTCTAATTTTTCGCTTGTTGGCATGAATCAGTTACAAAGTGTTCCATTTGCATTGGCTGCAGAACCTGTTGGTCCGGCTGCTGGTGATTTTACAGGTAGTTTTCCGGCACCAACTATTGCTAATGGTGCTGTTAGTCTCGCAAAACTAAATCCACTTGTAGTTACAACCATTAATGGTAAATTAAGCATTAGTGATACTGCTACTATGCTACTTCCGTATGTGAAGCAAACGGCACTTACAACTTTGTTGTCAAATACTGTGCGCCTGTCTGATTTTGACTTAAAAGAAAACACAGCTAATAAATCTGTTACTACCACACTTGGCAATAGTGATGTTTTATTCCCTACGCAAAACGCCGTTAAAACCTATGTAGATGCTGCTATTGCTACTACCGCTATTGCAGATGCATCTATTACCGATGCAAAAATCATTAGCCTAAGTGGGAGTAAATTAACCGGAACAGTTGCCATTGTAAATGGTGGAACTGGTGCAAATACCGTAGCAGCCGCTAAAACTAATTTTGCACTTAACAATGTAGATAATACTTCGGATGTAAATAAACCCATCAGTACGCTTACCCAAGCTGCGCTTAATGCAAAAGAAAATACTGCTAACAAATCAATTACAACTACACTTGGTACCAGTGATGTTTTATTCCCTACACAAAACGCCGTTAAAACCTATGTAGATGCTGCGGTTGCGGGGGTTACCGTTACAGACGGATCTATTACAGATTCAAAAATAATTAGTGTAAGCGCGAGCAAAATAACAGGAACAGTTGCCATTGCAAATGGCGGAACTGGCGCAAGCACTGTGGCTGCTGCAAAAACTAATTTAGCACTAAATAATGTAGACAATACTTCTGATGTAAATAAACCTATTAGTTTACTTACACAGGCTGCACTTGACTTAAAAGAAAACGCTGCTAATAAATCAGTTACAACCACACTTGGTACTAGTGATGTATTATTCCCTACGCAAAACGCTGTTAAAACATATGTAGATGCGGCGGTTGCGGGGGTTACCGTTACAGACGGATCTATTACAGATTCAAAAATAATTAGTGTAAGCGCGAGCAAAATAACAGGTGTTGTGGCTGTTGCCAATGGTGGTACTGGAGCTAGTACAATTGCAGCAGCTAAAACTAATTTAGCACTAAACAATGTAGACAACACTTCTGATGTAAATAAACCTATTAGTTTACTTACACAGGCTGCACTTGACTTAAAAGAAAACACTGCAAATAAATCAGTTATTACCACACTTGGTACTAGTGATGTTTTATTCCCTACGCAAAACGCCGTCAAAACATATGTAGACGCGGCGGTAGCGGGTGTTTCAATTACAGACGGTTCTATTACCGATTCAAAAATAATTAGCCTAAGCGCCAGCAAATTAACCGGAACAGTTGCCATTGCAAATGGCGGAACCGGTGCAAATACCGTAGCAGCCGCTAAAACCAATTTAGCACTTAATAATGTAGACAACACTTCTGATGTAAATAAACCAATCAGCACACTAACACAGGCTGCACTTGACTTAAAAGAAAACACTGCTAATAAATCACTTACAACCACACTTGGTACCAGTGATGTTTTATTCCCTACGCAAAACGCCGTCAAAACATATGTAGATGCTGCTATTGCTACCACCGCTATTGCAGATGCATCTATTACCGATGCCAAAATCATTAGCCTAAGCGCCAGCAAATTAACCGGAACAGTTGCCATTGCAAATGGAGGCACAGGCGCAAGTACTGTGGCTGCTGCAAAAACCAATTTAGCACTCAATAATGTAGACAACACTTCGGATGTAAATAAACCTATCAGTACGCTTACACAAACAGCGCTTAATGCAAAAGAAAATGCTGCTAACAAATCAATTACAATTACGCTTGGTACCAGTGATGTTTTATTCCCTACCCAAAACGCCGTTAAAACATATGTAGATGCTGCTATTGCAACCACCGCTATTACTGATGCATCTATTACCGATGCCAAAATCATTAGCCTAAGCGCTAGCAAATTAACCGGAACAGTTGCTATTGCAAATGGTGGAACTGGTGCAAATACCGTAGCAGCCGCTAAAACTAATTTTGCACTTAACAATGTAGATAATACTTCTGATGTAAATAAACCCATAAGTACGCTTACCCAAGCTGCACTTGACTTAAAAGAAAACACCGCTAATAAATCAGTTACCACCACACTTGGCACAAGTGATGTTTTATTCCCTACGCAAAACGCTGTTAAAACTTATGTAGATGCTGCTATTGCAACCACCGCTATTGCAGATGCATCTATAACCGATGCCAAAATCATTAGTGTAAGCGCAAGTAAATTAACGGGTGTAGTTCCTGTTGCAAAAGGAGGAACGGGATCGGCTACACTTACTAGTGGATATGTAAAAGCAGGTGTATCTGAGTTTACAACATCAGCAACAATTCCTGTAAACGATGTTACTGGTGCCATCAAAAAAGTAAATGGTGTGTCTCCAGATGCCAATGGTGATCTAGTACTCACACTAAGTTTAACCTACACAGGTATATATAATGGCGGAAATTTTTCTCCAACAGTTCCTACACCTGCAAATAGTAATATTTATATTGTTTCTTCAGATCCAACACCTTCAAATAATGGTAGAACATTTATTTATGACGGCGCCGTCTGGAGAGAAATTACAGCCAATCAGGCTTCTACTGATGCGCGTTATTTAAGATTAGATGGCGGAACACTAGTGGGCGATTTAACGGTTGCTGCTACAAAAAAAATAACGATCACCGATCAACCAGCATCAGCAACGGATGCGGCAAATAAATCTTATGTAGATGCCGCTGTAGCTGGAGCGACCATTGCAGATGGTTCCATTACAAACGCCAAAATTGTAAGCATGGCAACTAGCAAATTAACCGGAACAGTTGCCATTGCAAATGGCGGAACCGGCGCAAGCACCATAGCAGCAGCAAAAACTAATTTATTACTGAATAATGTAGACAACACTACCGATGTAAATAAACCAATCAGCACACTTACTCAGTCTGCTTTAGACACTAAAGAAAATACGGCAAATAAATCAATCAACACGGCACTTGGAACTAGCGATGTTTTATTCCCTTCTCAAAAAGCGGTTAAAACCTATGTAGATGCTGCTGTAGCTGCTACCGCTATTGCTGATGCATCTATAACCGATGCAAAAATCATTAGCCTAAGCGCTAGTAAATTAACCGGAACAGTTGCTATTACAAATGGTGGAACCGGCGCAAGTACTGCAGCTGCTGCAAAGACCAATTTAGCGCTCAATAATGTAGACAACACTACCGATGTAAATAAACCAATCAGCACACTTACTCAGTCTGCTTTAGACACCAAAGAAAATACGGCAAATAAATCAATCAACACGGCACTTGGCACTAGCGATGTTTTATTCCCTTCTCAAAAAGCGGTTAAAACCTATGTAGACGCTGCTATTGCAACCACTGTTATTGCCGATGCATCTATAACCGATGCAAAAATCATTAGCCTAAGTGGGAGTAAAGTAACAGGCGTTGTTGCTATTGCAAATGGCGGAACCGGCGCAAGCACTGCAGCTGCTGCTAAAACCAATTTAGCACTAAACAACGTAGACAATACTTCTGATGTAAATAAACCTATTAGTACGCTTACCGGGGCGGCACTAAATGCAAAAGAAAACATCGCTAACAAGTCTGTTACTACAACGCTTGGCACAAGTGATGTTTTATTTCCTACTCAAAATGCCGTTAAAACTTATGTAGACGCTGCTATTGCAACCACTGTTATTGCCGATGGTTCCATCACAAATGCAAAAATTATAAGCCTAGCTGCTACCAAATTAACAGGCGTGTTGGCAGTTGCAAATGGTGGAACAGGTGTTGCAACCATTACCGGTATTGTAAAAGGAAACGGAGCTAGCGCTGTAACTGCAGCAGTTAATGGAACCGATTTTTCGTTGGTTAGAGAAATAGCGGATGAATTTAGTGCAACGGCTGGACAAACCGTATTTACACTTACACAAACAAAATCAGCAAATAGCAAATTAAAAATGTTTATCAATGGTGTAAGAATTAGTAACACAGCATATACACTCGTAGGAACAACACTTACGTATGCGCCTGCTAGTAATGCGAGTTACGCCTTAACGCTCAATGATAGAATTCAGTTTGATTATTATTATTAATAGATATTTTATGCGTACACTTATTTTTATTCTAATTGTATTTTTTTGGATAGGCACGGTTGATGCGCAATTAACCATCAATGGAAAAATTGGTAGTGTTGCAACTACCTATGTAAATACAAATGGGAAAGTTGGTTCGGGAGAAGGGCTAGAAAATTCAGGTAAAAAAACAAAAACATTTGTTTGTGGCGACAACATCATAATTAATCACGTAACTACTGATGGTGTTGCACCCGTTGCAAAAACGGTGACTTATAAAACAGTTTTAACTTCTATTAGTGGTGCTAGTAAATGTTGGATTACATCTAATTTAGGTGCTACAAATGAAGCAGCTAGTGCCACTGATGATACCGAAAATGCAAGTGGTTGGTACTGGCAATTTAACCACAAAAAAGGATACAGGTATGTTGGCACAACAAGAACGCCGAATAACTGGACTTCATCTGGAGCACAGCCAACACAAGACTGGCAAGCCGTTAACGACCCCTGCACCATTGAACTTGGGGTAGGTTGGAGAATTCCAAGTCAAGCGGAGTGGACGGCTGTAAGAAACGCCAATGGTTATTCTAATAATTTTACATCGGTATTAAAAATTCATGCCGCCGGATATCTAGCCTATAATAATGGCGTAATTACAGATAGAGGCTCTGGACATCATTACTGGTCGAGTGATTATTCGGATGCAACATTTGCTAGAGCATATGTTGTTTTTCCGCCCAATACTTTCACTATCTCTAACAACAATCGACTCGCTGGTTTTAGCGTGCGCTGCATTAGAGATTAAGAAAATTATTTTCTTGCTATCTTAAAAGTTTTTGTAGATGTATTAGTGGCAGTAGATGCAGACTTTACAGTGATCGTTGCTGTGCAA
>Ga0208595_1000518_pt1 | contig 14395 bp, 12 predicted proteins | sample LakMenEpi28Jun11_FD_150742 | JGI IMG/M metagenome (GOLD analysis project Ga0208595, IMG submission 150742) | Freshwater microbial communities from Lake Mendota, WI - 28JUN2011 deep hole epilimnion (SPAdes) | ecosystem: Environmental > Aquatic > Freshwater > Lake > Epilimnion/Euphotic zone ...
GCCGATCCACCACGCGGCTGATGCAATGGTAAATCGCCGGCTTTTCCGCCGAATCCTTCCACGGCGCCAACCATCGCTTGCTGCTCATGCCCCACCAATAACCACGGCCATCCCAGACCGCAAGGAGAAACCATACAATTTGTCTGGGAAATTGTAGAGTTAGCGCGGGGCAGTGGAGCGGGGGGCAGCGTGCGTTGGTGGGGGAGCTTATGGCTTAGTGAGTGCATGCAGTGGTGTGTTTTTCCGACGGCGCGCAGTGGGTTTTTACGGTGGTTGCTGTCGAATTCGGTACTTGGACTGGTCGCGCTGGGGGCTAGTTTCGCTCCATGTCAGCTATCGCTTTCGACCTTTTAGTCATTGGTATTTATTTTGCGATCATTGTGGCGATTGGTGTGCATTTCAGTACCCGCAACCGCGATGTTTCGGAGTTCGCGCTCGGAGGGCGCTCGATTCCGTGGTGGGCGGTGCTGGCCTCGATCCTGGCCTCGGAGATCAGCGCGGGGACTTTCTTCGGCTCGCCGGGCGAGGGGTTTCGTTCACGAAATTACACCTACGCGCAGTTGATGGTCGGCTACCTGCTGGCACGCTTGATCGTGAGTGCGGTGTTCATTCCGGCGTTCTACCGCCACAATGTGGTGAGCATCTACGAATTTTTGGAAACGCGCTTCGGGCCCCGCACGCGGCGGATTGCCAGTGCGGTATTTTTGCTCACCCGTTCCTTGGCTAGCGGTTCGCGCCTGTGGGTGCCGACCTTGTTGCTGCTGGTGATCTGGGATCGCATGAACCCCGGAAACCCCTTGGGAAATTGGGAGCAATTCTGGTTCACTGGCGCGGCGTTGGTAGTGATCAGCCTTCTAACCGCTGCCTACACCGCGATCGGCGGGATCAAGGCGGTGATCTGGACCGATGTGCTGCAAATTCTGGTGTTGTTCTGTGCGCTGGGATTCTCGGTATTTTTCCTGTTAGGGCACATCCCCGGCGGATGGGAAGGGGCGAAATCGCATCTCACGGCGGCGGGTGACTTGAGGCTGTGGCAGTGGGAGGGTGACGAGCCAGCGGACAGTACTTGGGGGAAAATCAAGAGTGTGCTTGAAACCGAATTCACCGTCTGGGCGGCTTTGTTTGGTTCTCTCTTTGTCACGTTGGCCACGCACGGCACCGATCAGGACATGGTGCAACGCATGCTGACCGCCAAGGACAAGAAACAGAGTGCGGTGGCGACTATTCTCTCGGGCATCGCCGACATTCCCGTAACCTATGCCGTGTTGACCATCGGGATTCTGCTCTCTGTTTACTACGGACATGTCGTGAGCGACGCAAATCTGCCGATGGCCGGGGGCAAACCCGACAGCACGAGGGTGTTTCCGTATTTTGTGATCGATGTGATGCCCGGCGGACTGAGGGGCTTGGTGATCGCGGGTGTTCTGGCGACCACGATGGGGTCCTTGGGCACGGCGATGAATTCGCTGGCGACAAGTTACTCGCGCGATTTCCATTTCCGTTGGTTCAAAACGCCGGATGACGACGCGGCGCGTGTGCGGGTGATCAAGTGGTCGACGCTGTGGTTCACGCTCATTTTGATCGGCGTCGGACTCGCCACGGCCTTCATCAAGGCGCACAACCCCGGGCTCAGCATCATTGGGATTATTCTTGGAAGTTTCGGCTACACATACGGCTCGTTGTTGGGGGTATTCATGGTCGCCTTGTTCACGCGCGGCCGCGGCAGCGAGTTTGGAAATCCGATCGCGATGTTGGCGGGATTTGTGGCTGTCGCATTCTTGAGCAATTTGCCCAACGACCTCTGGAAGATGGTCGCGGGCGGGCACTTGTACACCAATCCCGATTGGTTGCCGGTGATCGAGTTCCCGTGGCGCATCATGGCCGGCACGCTGGTGACGGTGGCGGTCGCATTGTGCTTCAAGAGCGAACGCGCGCAATCAAGCGAGTTGTCCTAACAGATGCGATTTGCACATTGGCGTTGATGTAAAACTTTTCGTCGCGGGCCACGCATCGCAATATGCTTGTTTTTCAAGGGGATAGCGAAATTCCGCGATCATGCGTCATGTTTTGCTTTGGAAAATCGAAGTAAATCGTTCGTCAAGTTTCAAAAAAATCTTTTCGTGGAACGCTTGTGGAATCGTGTGCTTCGCGATGCGCGTTGCGTGGCTAGAAAAATTATTTTTCCATCACGCGATTTCGTCGTTCAGAGTTCCCCACACGCATGACGCCACTGCTCGATGAAGTGGGTTTGATGCGCATCAAAGAAACTTTTTAAATTTACGGCGAAGCAATGGAATCGGTTGAGGTGGCAGCGAGTGGGGTGATCGAAACTCACAACTTGGAGGATAGCGTGGGAGGATGGGATTCGGTGAGCTCGGCATTGAGAGGTTCGGTCGGTGAGGATGCGTTTCAGCGTTGGTTCGGTGCGGCAGTTTGGAAGGGTGTGAACGACGGTGTCGCCACGCTGGCGGTACCGGGCGAGATTCATCAGGTGTGGATCGAGACAAATTACCTGCCGGAGCTTCAGGCTTCGGTGTTGGAAGCATTTCCCGACGCCCGCGAGGTCGTGGTGGCCATCAACGACGCCAAGGCGCCTGCGGCGGCCGGATCCGGTGCTTCGGCGGAGATTCGCGCGGGGCGGACCCCGACGCTCGAGGGCGAGGCTCTCGAACGGCGGATCAAGAGTTCGGGCCTGAACCCGGCGCACACCTTTGCGAGTTTCGTGGTCGGCGCCAACAGCCAGTTTGCGCACGCCGCATGCGAGGCGGTGGCCAAAAAAGCCGGCATCGGCTACAACCCGCTCTTCATTTACGGTGGCCCGGGCCTCGGCAAGACCCACCTGATGCAGGCGATCGGCCAGGAAATTTTGCGCCGTCGCCCGGCCTCACGGGTCGTGTACCTGACCTGCGAAAAGTTCACCAACGAGTTCATCGACGCCGTGCGGCGCGGCGATCTTGAGAAATTCCGCCGCCGCTATCGCAGCACCGATGTTTTGCTCATCGACGATGTGCAATTCCTCGCGGGCAAAGAGCGCTCGCAGGAGGAATTTTTCCACACCTTCAACACCCTTCTCGACGGTCGCAATCAAGTGGTGCTCACCTGCGACCGCCCGGCCTGCGAAATCAAGAGCCTCGAGCCGCGCCTCATCTCGCGCTTTGAGTGCGGTCTCACCGTCGAGATGCAGCCGCCGCAGCTTGAGACGCGCCTGGCGATCCTGCACAAAAAATCGCAGGACTGGAAGGTGCGCGTCGACGAATCGATCCTTTTATTCCTCGCGGAAAAAATCCGCACCAATGTTCGCCGGCTCGAGGGGGCTCTGATGCGTGTGGCGACCTACGTTTCGCTGGCAGGCGACGCACTCACCGTCGAGAAGGTTGAGCACCTCCTGCGCGACCTGATCCGTGAGGAGGCCAGTCGCCAGGTGAGCATCGACGCGATCCAAAAGGCCGTGGCCGAGCACTTCGATGTGCGCTTGGCCGACATGACCAGTCGCCGGCGCCCTGCGAGCATCGCTTTTCCGCGTCAGGTGGCGATGTACCTGAGTCGCTCGCTGACCAAAGGCTCGCTCGTCGAAATTGGCGAGGCATTCGGTGGTCGCGACCACGGCACGGTGATCCATGCCTGCAAAAAAGTGGTGGAAAAAGTCGACGCCGAGCCTGGCATGCGCGAGCTCATCGAGCGTTTGGAATCGCGGCTCAAGCGCTGATTTTAGCAGGCGGTGGAGATTCTTCCCCCAAATGCACAGATAGGCTTGCCAAGGTCCGGCGAAAACGGAAACTCCCTTGGTCAACCACCCTGGTTCCATTACATGAAATTCCGTATTTCCAAGGAAGCGTTTCTCGAAGGTCTGCAAAAAGTCCAGCATGTCGTTAGCTCGCGCACCACGCTGCCGATCCTTTCCAATGTGCTGCTCGTTGCCCGCGACGGACGCCTGCAGTTCACCACCACCGACCTCGATGTTGGCATCACCGGATCGGTCGAAGCCCAGATCGACAAGGAAGGAGCCACGACGCTGCCGGCCAAACGCCTGGTGAGTATCGTGCGCGAACTTCCCTCAAGTGAGGTTGAGGTGTCGGTGGATTCGAAGAACCACGCGTCGATCCGCAGCGGTCCGTCATTCTTCAAGATCATCGGCCTCGGCGAGAGCGAGTTCCCGCCGCTGCCGGATTTCTCCGCCGCCAAGGAATTCAAGGTCCCGCAAAATGTCCTGCGCGATGGTTTGAAAAAAACCTCCTATGCCATCTCGACCGATGAGACCCGCTATGTGCTCAACGGTATTTTCACTTCGTTCCGCGACGGCAAGATGACGCTGGTGGCGACCGACGGACGCCGTCTCGCAATGGTCGATTCCGACCTGGAATTTCCCGCATCGCACGAAACGGATGTTATCATCCCGTCGAAAGCGGTTCAGGAGCTGCAGCGCCTGCTTGGCGACAACGGTGACCTGATCTTGAAGCTCAATGACAACCAGATCTCGTTTGCGATCGGCGACACTCTGCTTTGCAGCAAGCTCATTGACGGCAACTACCCCAACTACCGCCAAGTGATTCCAGGCGACAGCAACGAACGCGTGGTGATCTCTCGCGAGGCGCTGCTCGAAACCGTTCGCCGCGTTTCGCTGCTCTCTTCGGACAAGGCAAATTCGGTGAAGCTCGTCTTCAGCGAAAACCGCATCGAAGTGACAGCCAACTCGCCGGATGTCGGTGAAGCTCAGGAGTCGATGGACGTCATCTATCAGGGCCCACCGATGCAGATCGCGTTCAACCCCGAGTTCCTTCAAGCCCCGCTGCGCGCGCTCGATAGCGAGCATGTGTACCTCGACCTCATCGACGAGATGAGCCCCGGTGTTCTGCGCATCGAAGGAACCTTCCTTTATGTGCTGATGCCAATGCGCGTCACCAACTGATTCAGTAGCTCCTTGGAGCGGACCGTTGCGGAGAACGGTCCCTGCTATCAAACTCGGTAGGGCGATGCGGCCTCGCAGCGCCGAAACTATCCGCTTCCCCTCGTCAAGAAGCTCTGCCTTTTTTTCAAACAAGCGCCTTGAAGCGCTCGTAGGCGGCGTTCCAGTCGGCGCTTTGGCGTGGCTCGTAGGTTTTGAAATCGAATGAGCGTCGAATCAGTTCGCGCCCGGCCTGGAAGTTCTCTAGGTGGCCGGTGCCGATCATTTGCGTGATCACATTGCCGCAGGAAGTCGCCTCGATCGGGCCGGCGACGACCATGATGCCGAGGGCGTCGGCGGTCGATTGACTGAGCGGTTCGTTTTGGATGCCGCCGCCGCCGGCGTGGAGTTGGTCGAATGTCGTGCCGGTGAAGGCCTTGATGTGATCGAAGACCTCGCGATATTTCAGCGCGATCGAGTCGGTGGCGACGCGCAGGATCGTGCCTTTGTCGGCGGGAATTTTCTGTCCGGATTTTTCGCACCAGTTGCGGATTTTTTCCGGCATGTTGCCGGGGCTCGCGAAGACTTCGTCATCGGGGTTGATGAAAGCCGAGAAAGGTTCCGCCGCTTCGGCCATGCGGGTCATGGTGGCATAGTCGATCGATTCGCCATCGAGGTCCCACTGGCGTTTGCATTCCTGGATGAGCCAGAGCCCTGCGATGTTTTTGAGGAAACGCACGCTTTGGTTCACGCCAAGTTCGTTGCAGAAACCGCGCTCGAAGGACTCGGCTGTGGTGACCGGGGTGTTCATTTCCACGCCCATGATCGACCATGTGCCGGAGGAGAGCCAAAGTTTTTGCCCATCGCGCATCGGGATGCCGGCGACTGCGGATGCGGTGTCGTGGCTGGCTGAGGCGATGACTGGGATACCGGCCTTGCCGATGAAATTGGCCACCGCATCGCGGATCGGTCCCAGCACGGTGCCGGGCGCGACGATCTCGCCAAACATTTTGCGCGGCAGGCCGAGTGCATCGATCACCGGCCAGGCCCAATTGCCGGTCGTGGGATCGACAAGTTGCGAGGTCGATGCGATGCTGCGCTCAACTGCTCTGCGGCCGGTGAGCCAGTAGGCGAGGAGGTCGGGAATGAAGAGCAGCGTCTCGGCGGCATCGAGCGCCGGATTTTTTTTGTGTGCCTCGGCAAGCAGGTGCAGCGAGCTGTTGTAGAAATTCGTCTTGATGCCTGTATGGCGGTAAATTTCCGACTCCGGCATCAGCCCGTGCATGAGCTCGGCCATGCCCTCGAAGCGTGGGTCGCGGTACTGGTGTGGCATGCCTAGCAGGGTGCCGTTTTGGCCGATGAGGCCATGGTCGCAGCCCCAGGTGTCGATGCCGATCGAAACGATGCGCTCACCGTGGATTTCGACCGCGCGGCGCAGGCCTTCGAGGATATCGCGATAAAGGCCAACGATATTCCAAAACGATCCGCCCGGCAGTTCGGTGCCGGGATTGTCGAAGCGGTGGATTTCCTCCAGTTCGATTTTTTGAAGGTCGGTGGTGGCGGCGATTACGCGGCCGCTGCCTGCTCCGAGGTCGACGGCTATGAAGGTGTGAGATGGCATGGTCAGGTGATTTGGAAATTTGGATCATTTTTCATCACCCCCTTTGATGCAATCCCGAACATGGCTGACAGACTTAGAAATGCGGACGAAAAAGAGTCTTGCCCGTAGCGCCCAGATCGCCTATCAAATGGACATCACCGCTCCATGGTGATGTAGCAAGCCAATCGGCTGCCTCATGATTTCCTTGAAACGATACCCTATGTCGCCCACGCTCGGTCCCGCAGACCGCATGTTTTTCGCTGTACGCAATCCATGATTTCGCAGTCGGCCCATCGTTTCACGACACTCTTCGTCCGGATTTGCCGCGGCCCTGTCCGCGCACAGGTTCGGACGTCGCATCCACCCATCGGAGGACAAAGCCATCGCTAAGCCACAAAGAGACCAAAACCGGGGTCGTTTCCGCGATATGACGCGGATCAACGACCGAATCCGCGCCCCGAAAGTCCGCGTCGTCATGGCGGACGGACAACAGCTTGGAGTCATGGGCTCCCGCGAGGCGCTTGCCAAGGCCCAGTCGCTCGGGCTCGACCTCGTCGAGATTGCCGGGCAGGTGGATCCGCCGGTGTGCAAGATCATCGACTACGGCAAGTTCAAGTACGAGCAGGCCAAGCTCAAAAAGCAAAAGTCGAAAAGCGCCACGCGCATGAAGGAAGTGAAATTCCGAGTCGGCACGGGTCAGCACGATTACAACATCAAGCTCGGCCGCGCGGAGGGATTCCTCGACACCAATCACAAGTGCCGCTTCGTGCTGCAGTTCAAAGGCCGCGAAAACGCGCACAAGGAACTCGGCTTTGTCGTGCTCAACCGCATCATTGAAGATCTCAAGACCATGGCGCAGGTGGATCAACCGCCGCGCCTCAATGGTCGGGCTGTTGCCATGATCCTTTCACCGCTGCCCGCGCATCAGCGCAAGCGCAAGTTCCATCTCTTCCACGGCGAGCTGATGGAAGAAGACGATCACGACGAGGATGATGCAGCGGACGAGGACTTCGACGACGAAGTGCCGGACGAATCACCCGAAGCCGAAAGCGCCGTTGAAGAAAAACTCGAGGAGTCGGGCAAGGCTGAGTCCTGAGGGTGTTTCCCGCTCGTGTCGCCGATGCTTTACCTGTTCGACATCGATGGCACGCTCGTCGATACCGGTGGTGCCGGCATGGCGGCATTGAAACAAGCGACGCGCGAGGTCTTTGGTGACGATGGCCCCGAGCTCGACCTCGCCGGCGCGACCGATCGTGGCATCGTGGATGGCATTCACCGTCACTATGGCGTGGATTTCACCGAAGAAGGGTTTGCAAACTACCTTGCTGTTTACCATGAGCGTCTTGCAGAAAATCTCGCGCGAGGTGAATTTTCAGGACGCGTGATCGATGGTGTTTTTCCATTGCTTGAGCATCTGGCTGCAAGTGAGCGCGCCACGCTTGGTTTGCTCACTGGCAATACGGCGCAAGGTGCGGGCATCAAGGTGCGGCATTTCGGATTGGCCGATTTTTTCGCCTTTGGCGCCTATGGTTGTGACCACGCCGACCGCAACCGGCTCGGCCCGATTGCACTGCAACGCGCCGAAGTGCATGCGGGCAAATCTTTCAACGCCGAGGAAACATGGATCATCGGCGATACCCCCAAAGACATCGCCTGCGCCAAAGCCATCGGCGCCCGCTGCCTCGCGGTGGCCACCGGCAGATTCAGCATCAGCCAACTCCAAAGCCACGGCGCCGACCTCGTCGTCGCGTCACTTGAGGAAGCGATCGGGCTTATGGGTGGTGAAGAGTGATTGGTTATTTGTTATTTGTTATTGGGGAAGAGGAAGAGGGATTCTTCAAGGCAGGGACCTTTGTCCCCAAAGGTCCGCTGAATGAATCGTCTATGAAGATGCCTCTTCACGGGAGCGCGGGCATCTTGCCCGCTTCGGCGCAATGCGCCACATCGCCCTACCGGGTGCAGTTGCTTGAACAATCGCGGCGGACCTTTAGGGACAAAGGTCCCTGCCATGTGGTCGCCGACACACATAACTCTTGCATCATCGGTCTGATCCGGTTTTTTCCAACCTCATGGTGATCGCGTTTCACAAGCCCTATGGCGTGTTGTGCCAGTTTACGCCGGATCAGCCGGGTCAGCGGACCTTGGCGGATTTTGGTTTTCCGGCGGGAGTGTATCCGGTGGGGCGCTTGGATATGGATTCGGAGGGTTTGCTTTTACTTTCGGATGAGGCCGGGTTCAATCATCGGCTGCTGAATCCGCTTGCGGCGCATGGACGGACTTATTGGGCGCAGGTGGAGGGGGTGCCCGATGAGGAGGTCTTGCAACGATTGCGGCGTGGTGGGATCGGGATTCAAAATTACCGCACGCTGCCATGTGGCGCGAAGTTGCTGCAGCCCGAGCCGCAGGTGGCTGAGCGGAATCCGCCCGTGCGATTTCGGAAATTGATTCCGACCTCATGGATCGAGCTGCGGCTGACTGAGGGGAAGAATCGTCAGGTGCGGCGCATGACTGCGGCGGTGGGGTATCCAACGCTGCGATTGATCCGTGCGGCGATTGGAAGTTTCGAGCTCGGCGAGCTGGCCCAAGGCGAGTGGAAGGTGCTCGAGAAGGGCGATCTCGAAAAGGTGTGGGCCTAGAAAATTGCTACCAACCTCACATCATGACCGGCAGGTGGCCGTAGAGGGTGAAGCCGGTGGATTCGTCGATTTGGATGTCGAGGATTTGGCCGGTGTGGCGGTTGGGATCGCCATCGAAGATGACGATTTTGTTGTGCGAGGTGCGGCCCGAGAGGCGCTCGGAATTGTTTTTTGAGGGGCCTTCGCAAAGGATTTGCTGGCGGGTGCCGACGAGTGCCGCATTTTTTTCGATGGCGATGCGGTTGACCACATCCAGGAGGCGTTGGTTGCGTGATTCCTTTTCCTCTTCGGAGAGTTGGCCATCCATTTCGGCAGCGGGTGTGTTGCGGCGTTTGGAGTAGCGGAAAACGAAGGCGTTGTCGAACTGCAGGCGTTCTACGGTGTCCATCGTAGCAAGAAAATCCTCCTCGGTTTCGCCGGGGAAGCCGACGATGATGTCAGTGGTGATGGCGATACCGGGTCTGGCGGCCTTCATTTTCTCACAGATCTCGACAAACTTCGCGTTTTTGTAGGGTCGGCGCATTTCCTTGAGGATGCGGTCCGAGCCGCTTTGCATCGGGAAGTGGATGTGCGAACAGAGCTTGGGCAGGTAGGTGAAGGCGGCGACGAGGTCGTCGCGATAGCCGATCGGGTGAGGCGAAGTGAAACGAATGCGCTCGATGCCATCGACTTCGTGCACGGCCTCGAGCAACTGAACGAAGGGTGATTTGCCGCCGATGATTGGGAATTCGGTGCGGCCGTAGAGATTGACGATTTGGCCGAGCAGGGTCACTTCCTTGACGCCTTGGGAGGCGAGGTGGCGGACTTCGCCGACGATTTCGGCAATCGGCCTGCCGCGTTCGCGTCCGCGTGTGTCTGGCACGATGCAGAACGAGCAGCGCATGTTGCAGCCCTGCATGATCGAGACAAAGGCCGAGGCTTCGCGAGCCTTGGGGATGTGATCGCGGATGGTGTTTTGCGAGCCTTCCTCGGCTTCGGTGTCGCAGACCGTTTCACCGCGCAGCGAGAGTGATGGGTCATCCATGCGGGCCTCGAGGCGGCGCTTGAGGATGCCATCCACATAGTCGAAGACCTTGTGGTATTTTTGCGTGCCGGCGACCACATCGAGGCTGGGTACGGCTTTGAAAAGTTCCTCACCGCGCGACTGGGCCATGCAGCCCATGAAGCCATAAACCACATGCCGGCGGTCGCGGCCGGCATGCATCATCGAGCCCATTTTCCCGAGTGCTTTTTGTTCCGCCTGATCGCGCACCGAGCAGGTGTTGATGAGCACCGCATCCGCATCCTTTTCGGTCGGCGTGACCGTGTAGCCTCCCTCGACGAACATGCGCGCGACTTGTTCGGAGTCGCGTTCGTTCATCTGGCATCCGTAGGTCTTGATGTAAACCTTGGGCATGAAACAAAGTTTAAAGTATCAAGTTTTCAGTTTCAAGAGAGAGACGGAAGACTTGGAGACAGAAGAGGGAAGAAAAGAGGCTGCTTACTCTAGGCAGGGACCTTTCTCCGAAAGGTCCGTTGCGATTGAAAGCGGCAAGGGGGTAAATTTTCTCACGCAAGAACAAGCCTTGGGTCGGATGTGAGTTTGTCGCTGAGTTCGGGCCAGCCGTTGGGGACTTGGAGGTTGAAGCAGCGGAGGTAGAGAGTGATGAGCTTGGGGTCGAAGATTTCGATGAGTCTGTCGATCGTCGAGTTGAGGCGTTCGGCATCGAGTTTTTTCGGCAGTTCGCCGACGACGGATCCTTTGCCATCGTGCGGGATGCCCATGCCGTCGCAGAACATCGCGAGCAGCGATTGCTGGCCAGCCATCAGGTAGGCTTGCATGAGGTGTTCGCCGATCGTGTTGCAAGCGTTGATCTTGAGGGTCTTGTGGATCCACGCGTATTGCTCGGGCATCGTTTTTTTCTCGACGAAAACCGGGCGCAGTTTGCGTTTTTCGGCGAGTGATGCGACGGCGGATTTGTACACATTGCGGTCATGTGTGCGGAACCAATCGAGCATCTGGGTGACGATGGTTGGGTCGACAGCGGAGTAGATTTCGTAGGCTTTCACGGTGGGAAAATGGGATGAGCGCCAGTCAAGTCGCGGAAGCGTGCCGATGCAAGGCCGGAGAAGGGCAAAATTTGGCGGGTTCAGCTGGAAATTTTGCGCATCGAGCGGTTGTGGGGACGGGAAAGAAACAGCAGCGCGGCGAGGGATCCCACGCCGGCGAGGAACATGTCCCACTGCGTGTCCCAGTGGTCGCCTTGGGTGCCGAGAAATGATTCGGCCGCTTCTGCCGAGATTAGTGCGGCGGCCCATTCGATGAGTTCGTAAAAGGCACTGAAGCCGAGGCAGAATGAGATCACGCAAAACCCCAGCCAGCCGTTGCGTGCAAACACTCCATTGCGCAGGAAAATTTCGCGCAACAGGATCGCGGGGACGAACCCTTGCAGTAGGTGGCCAAGGCGGTCGTAGTGGTTGCGTTCGAAGTTGAACCCAACGCGAAGCCAATCGCCAATCGGCACGCGTGCATAGGTGTAGTGGCCGCCGACGATCAGCACCAGCATGTGCAAAGCGATGAGCCACAGCGCGAGATTGGAAAAGCGCCAGCCTTTCGCTTGTGCGATGAAGAGCGCGGCAAAACCGATCAGCACCGGTGCCACTTCGAGCCACCAGGTGAGGCGGTCGAAGGGCTTAATTCCCGACCAGACGAGCGCCGGCAAGATGCCACAAAGCAGCAGGAAATTCGGGTGGGTTTTCAGAATTTTCAAATGGGATTACGCCCTGTCTTCACCGCAGGCCAAGCACCTTTGGTGGGCTCGCATTGCCAAAGCGGTCGAGCGCGGTGACGGCGATGGCATCGGCGCGCGGGACTGTGGTTTGGCCGGATCCGGCCGATGTGATTTTTGCCGTGCGCCAGTTGCCATCGACGCGGGTTTGGATAGCGATTTTTGCGGCGCCTTTTTCCGGCGTCCAGCGCACCAATGTGCTGTCGTCATTCGCTTGGGCGCTCACGCCTGGGGCGTCGGGCGCGTTGTTGTTGATCCATGGCATGGCTGGCACGGCGGCCGCTTGCGTGTAGCTGCCAGCGAGTTTGCTGGCGATGCCGCCGCGGTTGGTGATGAGGCTTTTCGCGCTCCAGTGGATGTGGCCTTGCGGTCCTCTGCCGATTTTGCGCGAGAGGTCGATCTGGTTGGTGATTTCCGATGCCGGGCGTCCGGGGTCTTCGGATGATTGGATGCGAGCGGTGGCGATGCCGGGCCAGACCGGACGATTGCCTTGTTCACGCCACCATTCGAGGAGCAGCGGGAAACTTTGTTTGCGCGGCGAGATGCGCCAATACAACTGCGGCGCAAGGTAATCGACCCAGCCGTTTTTGAGCCACTTGCGCGAATCGCCGGCAAGTTGCTCGAAGCTGTCGATGCCTGCCTCGATGCCATCGGGTACGCCGGGTCGCCAAATGCCGAAGGGGCTGATGCCGACGCGCACCCATGATTTTTGGCTTTTGACCGACGAGTAGAGTTTGCTCACAAAGCTGTCGATGTAGGCGCGGCGTTCGGCGGGTGATTTGCCGTCGTTGAATGTTTTTCCGCCTTCGGGATAGGGGTAGAAATAATCATCGAGGTGGATGCCATCGACATCGTAGCGGCGCACGACATCCATGATCGCGTTGAGCGCGCGGGCGCGAGCTTCGGAGCTCGCCGGATCGCACCATGTCATGTTGCCGTAGCGTTTGGTGATTTGTGGTGATGTTTTGCAGACATGATTGCCGGCGACCGAATGTGAGTTATTGCTAAGCGCGCGGAAGGGGTTGAACCACGCGTGAACTTCGATGCCGCGGGCGTGGGCTTCGCGGATGCAAAAGGCGAGGGGATCGTAGCCCGGCGAGCGGCCCATCGTACCGGTGAGCCATTGGCTCCATGGTTCCAATGACGATTGATAAAACGCATCGCAGGCCGGACGCACTTGGAAGATCACCGCATTGATCTTCATCGCAGAAAGTTTGTCGAGCATGCTGCGCAGCTCGGCTTGTTGTGAGCCGGCGCTTGAGCCTTTGCTGGGCCAATCCAGATTGTGCACGGTGGCGATCCATGCGCCGCGAAACTCGCGCGTGAGTTGTGGTGGGCGATCATTGATCGGTGCGTAGGCCTGGCCATGGACGCTGCAAGCAAGGGCGAGGAATAAAAAGATCGAGCGAAGCATGGAGAAACCATGCCAAGTTTTCGCCGCCATGGCAACTTGTGATGCGGCGCAAAAGTTAAATCCCACCGGTGGAAAAATTTCCCTTACTCGCGCCAGCGTTTGGTGAGGTCGCCGTAGGCGTCGATGCGGCGGTCGCGGAAAAATGGCCAGATGCGGCGGAAGTCTTCGACCGCGTCGAAGTCGAGATCGTGGCAGAGGATTTCCTCATGTTCCGTCGAGGCCTTGGCGACGATTTCGCCGTAGGGGTTGGTGATGAACGATCGCCCCCAGAACTCGGTGTTGTCCTGCGTGCCGGTGCGGTTGACGGCGGCAAGGTAGCAGCCGTTGGCGACCGCGTGGCCGCGTTGCACGGTTTCCCACGCGCAGTGTTGTGCGTCGCCAAGCGTCGGTTTTTCCTCCGGCAACCAACCGATGGCAGTGGGGTAAATGAGCACCTGCGCGCCGCCGAGCGCCATCAGCCGTGCGGCTTCGGGATACCATTGATCCCAGCAAATGAGCACGCCGAGTTTGCCGAACTGCGTGTTCCAAACCGGCCAACCGCTGTCGCCGGGCGTGAAGTAAAATTTTTCCTCGAAGGCCGGGTCCTGCGGGATGTGTGACTTGCGGTATAGACCGAGCAGCGCGCCATCGGCATCGTGGATCGCGGCGGTGTTGTGATAGAGTCCGGGCCCGCGATGTTCGAAGAGCGAGGAAATGAGCACGATGCCAAGCTCGCCCGCAATTTTGCCGAGACGATCGGTGACCGGGCCGGGAAGGGGATCGGCGAGATCGAAGAGCGCCGGATCCTCGATCGTGCAAAAGTACGGCGTGAGGAAAAGTTCCTGCGTCACCACGATGTTCGCGCCATCGGCCGCAGCCTGGCGGATGAGCTTCTCATGATGATCGAAGGACTCGGCCTTGGTCGCGAAGGTTTTCGATTGGAGCAGGGCGATGCGGGGCATGGTGTGGGAGAGAGGAAGAAGGAGGGCGACGATTTTTTCTACAGAAAATTATCGGTTGTTGGTGGATTGCTCCGTTGTCGGGTGAATGTGCTTTGATAAGCGTGACCTCAATCTGTTGAGTCGATCATGCGAAATGTTTCCCAACGACCCAAGC
>Ga0208595_1000526_pt1 | contig 14293 bp, 13 predicted proteins | sample LakMenEpi28Jun11_FD_150742 | JGI IMG/M metagenome (GOLD analysis project Ga0208595, IMG submission 150742) | Freshwater microbial communities from Lake Mendota, WI - 28JUN2011 deep hole epilimnion (SPAdes) | ecosystem: Environmental > Aquatic > Freshwater > Lake > Epilimnion/Euphotic zone ...
GCTGGTTTCGCAGGGCTGCTCGCCTTTTAGGAACAGGAACTGGCATGCGCCTTCATTGGCGTAGATTTTGGCGGGCAGGGGCGTTGTGTTGCTGAACTCCAGCGTTACATGTCCTTCCCAGCCGGGTTCCAATGGCGTGACGTTGACGATGATGCCGCAGCGGGCATAGGTGCTTTTGCCAAGGCAGATGACCAGAACATCGCGCGGCACGCGGAAATATTCGACGGTGCGGGCCAAGGCAAAGCTGTTGGGCGGAATGATGCAGACATCGGTCTTGCGGTCCACAAAGCTTTTCGGGTCAAAATCCTTGGGGTCAACGACGGAGCTGTCGACATTGGTGAAAATCTTGAATTCATCGGCCACGCGGGCGTCATAACCATAAGAAGACAGGCCATAGCTGATGCAGCCGTCACGGCGCTGCGCCTCCACAAAGGGTTCAATCATGCCGGTCGCTTGGGCCTGTTCGCGGATCCAGATGTCGGACAATATGGACATAATCACTCCCTGTTAACCGAACCGCTTTTGCCAATTTGCGATGCGCGTGCAAGTGTTCGGCACGAAAAAATTGTGCGTATCTCGCGCGCCCCAAAAAGCGGTTTACTTCAAGCTGGCCGGACCAAAGCCGTGCGGCAGTAATTCGGACAAACGATATGTCGCATAGCCCGTCGCGTGGGCGCAGTGCACCGGAATGTCGGTTTGGGTGAGGTCGGCCACTTCCTTGATAATCTGACGACATCGACCGCAGGGCGTGATCGGGTCTGCGCCAGTTCCGACTTGTCCGGCCAAGCCGCCCGCGACGGCAATTTCGCGGATCGTGCGTAATTGGCCGTCGCTATTGGCTTTAGAAATCGCCACGGTTTCGGCGCATAAGGTCATGCCATAGCTGGCATTTTCAAAGTTGCTGCCGGTCACAATCTGGCCATTGTCGAGCAGCAACGCCGCGCCCACATGAAAGTTGGAATAAGGCGCATAAGCGGTCTTGGCCGCGTCGATCGCGGCTTGGACCAGGCGCGTGGTGGTCGCGCTCATTTGCGCACCACGACCCAGCGCACCGCGCCGTCGATGCCGCTTACGCGACGTTGGCTATTGGCGGTCCACATGACCCAGGGCCTTGCGGAATAATCGGGCGAAATGCCGTTGCCTTCAAGCCAGATGTTGCGGTCAATCGACTTGCTCACTTGATATTCCTCTTCGAAGTCCGGCGTTAGTAACAGGATTGCCGGGGTGCCGCTATGCGCCTCAATCTGGTTTAAGAAGGTCGCCAATTCCGCCAAAATCAAGGCCCGGTTCGGGCGGCTGTTGCAGCCTTCGGAAAAATCCATTTGCACCGCAGGGGGCAGCGCGCGGTCGTTGCGGGGCACGCTGGTGATAAACATCGTCGCCTGTTCGGACGCCGAACGGCACAGGTCATAATGATGCAGCGCGCCAAAGCGAATGCCCGCCTCCTGCACCGCCGCCAGATTGGCCTGAAACTGCGGATCGCGGCCGCGTGCGCCCTCGACGGCGGTGATGTACGCGAAATCGACGCCCGTTGCGCCCAATTCCGACCATTGGGGTTGGCCGTTGCTTTCGTTCGCGATGATGCCCTGCACGGGATAGCTATTGCGCGATGGGGCCCAGCCGGTGACATAGTTCCACAGCCCAAAGCCCATAAAAGCTATACCCAGCAGGGGCACGCCCCAGCGGATCAATTTGCGATTTCGCCTTGGCATGCAACCCCGTTTAACGCTTTTGATTCGGCTATATTACTAGGCGCTCTGTCCTTGCGAAGTCGAGAGGTGTTGTGATGCGTTGGACGCTACGCCTTGATGTGTAACACGCAGATCAGCGTAAACAGGCGACGGGCGGTGGCAAAATCTACTTCCACCTTACCGTCAAGCCGCTCCATCAACAGTTCGGCCGCCTCATTATGTACCCCGCGTCGTGCCATATCGATGGTCTCAATTTCCGCCGCGCTGGCCTTGCGAATGGCTTGGTAATAGCTGTCGCAAATAGCGAAATAATCCTTCACCGTGCGCCGAAACCGGCCAAGGCCCAGCACCAAGGTTTCGTGCGGCGCCCCGTCTTCACGGCGGATATCGAGGATGAGGCGGCCTTCAGCGACGCTAATGCTCAAATGATATGGCCCCGCATAGCCGTCGCCCATATCGCGCAGCGGTTTGAAGAAATTGTCTTCAATCAGGTCGAAAATGGCGACGCGGCGTTCCTGTTCGATATCGGCGTTGCGCCGCAAGATCGTTACTTCGTCCAATTCAACTTTGATGATGCGCGGGTCCGCCATACAGGCTGTGTTAGCTTCAGATATTTTTGGGGCAAGGGGTTAACGAGATACTGGCAAATGCGTTGTGCAAAATATTGTCCACAGCCATATCCCCGCACTTCTTTTTTGCGCCCCTTGCGCACCGGGACGTGGTAAAGGATAGGGAGCCATGGCCGAACTCATCAGACTTGCCGCAGCGAACGAAGCTGAACCCCAACGCTTGCCGCGCAATATTGAGGCGGAGGCCGCGTTTTTGGGCGCCATCCTCATAGATAATCGCGTGATTGAGGATGTCTCGATCAAGCTGCAACCGGACCATTTTTTTGAACCCCTGCACGGGCGGATTTTTGAACATATTCTGCGCCTGATTGACCGCAACATGCTGGTCACGCCGGTCACGCTGAAGCCGTTTTTTGAAGCCGACGAATCGATGCGTGAACTGGGCGGGCCGGGTTATTTGATCAAACTCACAGCCGATGGCGCAGGCTTGATTGGCGCGCGCGACTTTGCCCAGCAGATTTACGATTTGGCACTGCTGCGCGAGCTTGTGACGGTGGGCCGGACTTTGGTCGACAATGCGCTGGACACCAGTGAAAGCGTAGATCCCAAGGGGCAGATTGAAGCGGCGGAAAGCGCGCTGTATAAAGTCGCCGAGGGCGAAGGCGAAACTGGCTCAATGAAGAGCTTCCTGACCGCATCGACCGAGGCCATCCGCAATGTCGAAAAGGCGCTTAATTCGGGCGGCAGCCTTTCGGGTATCACCACCGGCCTCAACAGCATCAACACCAAATGCGGCGGCTTGCACAATTCCGACCTTGTGATTTTGGCCGGACGTCCCGGCATGGGTAAGACATCATTGGCTACCAATATTGCGTTCAATGCCGCACGGCGCTGGGTCCGCGAGCGTGAAGATGGCATTGAAGAGTCCAAGGGCTCCGGTGCAAAAGTCGCCTTTTTCAGCCTCGAAATGTCCGCCGACCAGTTGGCAACACGTATCTTGGCCGAACAATCGGGGATTAGTTCTGAATTGCTGCGTATGGGTAAAATTTCCCGTGAAGACTTCCGCGAGCTGTCGCGCGCGTCCCGCGAATTGCAGGAATTGCCGCTTTTCATTGACGATACGCCCGCGCTAACGATTGCCGCATTGCGGACCCGGGCCCGGCGGTTGCAGCGGCGGCACGGAATCGGCCTGATCGTTGTGGACTATTTGCAGCTCTTGCAAGGCTCAAGCCGCGCGAACGACAACCGCGTCAATGAAATTTCTGAGATCAGCCGGGGTTTGAAAACACTGGCGAAAGAATTGAGCATACCCGTCGTTGCGCTGTCGCAGCTTAGCCGTGCGGTCGAACAGCGCGAAGACAAGACGCCGATGTTGTCCGATTTGCGCGAGTCCGGTTCAATCGAGCAGGATGCCGATATGGTATGGTTCGTTTACCGCGAAGATTATTATGAGCTGATGAAAAAACCCGATGAGGGCACACCCGCATTTGAGGCCTGGAACGAAAAAATGGAGCGGATTCACGGTATTGCGGAATTGATTATCTCCAAGCAACGCCATGGCTCGACAGGGCGTGTGCGGATGAAGTTCGAAGCCAAGATTACGCGTTTTAGCGACTTGGCCGATGACCAATATGCCGATGCGGGATATGATTGAGGCGCGTTTGGAACGAAGGTTCATCTAAACAAACCACGCCACCCTGAACTTGCTTCAGGGTCTATGTGTCAGCCGCAACCGCGCACTTAAAATATAATTCAACGCCATATTGTCGCTTAAATGCAGACCAGACATGGGCGAAAAGGCGATGCCTTGCATATCGACCACCTCCAGCCCCGCATCGCCAAGCAAAGCGGTCAGTTCTTCGGGCGTCAGGAACTTGTCCCAATCATGCGTGCCGCGTGGGACCTGTCCGAGGCGTTCGGCGGCCTCCACCAGAAATAGGCGCGACGCTGCTGTGCGGTTGGGCGTTGAGAGCAGCAATAGCCCGCCCGGCCTTAGGTGGCGGACCAATTCGTTGATGAATGCCGCCGGGTCCATAACATGTTCAATGACCTCCATGCAGGTCACAACATCAAACTGGCCAAGGCCTTGCGCCGCGATTTCGCCAGCGCAGTAGTGGATCGTAAGACCAGACAAAGCCACATGCGCTTTTGCCGCCGCAATATTTTCAGGCGCGGCATCAACACCGGTGACGTTCCCGCCAAGCCGCGCGAGCGGTTCGCAGAGCAAACCGGCGCCGCACCCAACATCCAGCACGGTTTTGTCCGCCAATGGATATCGCGCCTTCGCGTCGCCACCAAAATGCGTATCTATCGCGGTCCGGATGAAGCGCAATCGCACGGGGTTTAGTCTATGCAGCATCGCAGAGCTGCCCTTTGGGTCCCACCATTCGGCGGCGAGAGCGCCAAAATGTGCCGCTTCCGCAGCGTTAATTGTCGTGGGCAAGCTTGCGTTTGTCATATCCTATCCCTATCAGGACCCGCGATTGTAATATAGCAATTATTGAAGGTTTTCATGGCGCGTATAGTAATGAAATTTGGCGGCACGTCGATGGCCGGCACCGAACGCATCCGCCGTGTTGCCCAATTGGTCAAGCGGCAGGCCGAACGCGGCGACGAAGTGGCCGTCGTCGTCTCCGCCATGGCTGGCGACACGGATCGCCTCGTCAATTTCTGTCGCGAAGCAAATGCGCTTTATGATCCGGCCGAATATGATGTGGTTGTGGCGGCAGGCGAGCAGATTACCGCTGGCCTGTTGGCGATCACGTTGCAAGCGCTTGGCTGCGAAGCGCGCAGTTGGTTGGGATGGCAAATGCCGATCCATACCGATGATGCCCATGCCAAGGCCCGGATTGGGTCGATTGATACCGGCGATTTGCTGGCGTCGATGCAGTCAGGCAATATCGCGGTCATTCCTGGGTTTCAGGGGCTGACCGACGACAATCGCGTTACCACATTGGGCCGTGGCGGGTCGGATACATCGGCCGTTGCCGTGGCCGCCGCGGTCAAGGCCGACCGCTGCGATATTTATACCGATGTGGATGGCGTCTACACCACCGACCCGCGCATCGTTGCCCGCGCGCGCAAGCTGAAAGCGGTCACCTATGAAGAAATGCTTGAGCTGGCCTCGGTTGGCTCCAAAGTATTACAAACCCGCTCCGTCGGCCTTGCGATGAAGGAAGGCGTGCGGATTCAAGTGCTGTCCTCCTTCGTTGACGACAGTGCACCCGACGCCGACAGCATCCCCGGCACGATGATCGTGACCGACGCAGAATTGGAGAATAGCCAAGTGGAACGCCAACTGATCACCGGCATCGCGCATGACAAAAATGAGGCCAAAATAACGCTCACCCGCGTCCCCGACCGTCCCGGCGCAGTGGCCAATATCTTCGCGCCATTGGCCGATGCCAACATCAACGTCGACATGATCATTCAAAATGTTGGCCGTGATAAGGGGGAAACCGATGTGACCTTCACTTGCCCGCAAGCCGACCTTGCGCGCTGCACCGACATATTGGAAAACCGCCGCGATGCCATTGGCTATAACCGCCTTATTCCGGACACCAAGGTTGCGAAAATCTCGGTGGTGGGCGTGGGTATGAAAAGCCATGCCGGTGTTGCCGCAACGATGTTCAGCAGCCTTGCGGACCGCAAAATCAACATTCAGGCGATTTCGACATCCGAAATCAAGGTGTCGGTGTTGATTGACGAGGACGAAACCGAACTCGCGGTGCGCGTGCTGCATACGGCTTATGGCTTGGATGCGGCGTGAACCTCGACACGTCGTCGTCACCCCCGCGCAGGCGGGGGCCCAACCCCGACGCTTCCATAATATAGCACAGGAGTTGGATTGCCGCCTTCGCGGCAATGACGATCTATGTACAGAAGGCCTGATATGACTAAGCTCCAACATCTCATGCAACGCGGTACGGACTTTTTGGGTTGCGACGTCGCGATTATGTGCGGGGCTATGTCTTGGGTGTCGGAGCGCAATCTTGTGTCGGCCATCTCCAATGCGGGTGGCTTTGGTGTGATTGCGTGTGGCGCCATGACGCCCGCGTTGCTCGATACGGAGATTGCCGCGACGAAGGCGCTTACGCCCAAGCCATTCGGCGTGAACCTGATCACCATGCATCCGCAGATTATGGACCTGATTGCGATATGCGCGCGCCATCAGGTGAGCCATGTGGTGCTGGCTGGGGGGCTGCCGCCCAAGGGCAGTATTGAGGCCATTAAGGATTTTGGCGCGAAGGTTATCTGCTTTGCGCCCGCGCTCACACTTGCGAAGAAATTCGCGCGCTCTGGCGTGGATGCGCTGGTGATTGAGGGCAGTGAGGCGGGCGGGCATATTGGGCCAGTGTCGACGTCCGTCTTGGCGCAGGAAATATTGCCGGAACTTGGCGAGCAATTGCCGATTTTCGTCGCTGGCGGCATTGCGCGGGGCGGCGCGGTGGCAAGCTATCTCGAAATGGGGGCAGCAGGGGTGCAGTTGGGCACGCGGTTCGTTTGCGCGCATGAAAGTATCGCGCACCCCAATTTTAAGGCTGCGTTCCTGCGCGCAAATGCCCGCGATGCGGTTGCAAGTGTGCAGATTGACCCGCGCTTGCCCGTCATTCCCGTGCGGGCGTTGAAGAACAAGGGCACCGAAGAGTTCACCAAAAAACAGGTCGAAGTCGCGGCCATGCTTGATCGTGGCGAAATCGACATGGACACCGCGCAGCTTGAGATCGAGAAATATTGGGCCGGGGCGCTGCGCCGCGCGGTGATTGACGGCGATGTCGAATATGGCTCCGTCATGGCTGGGCAGTCGGTTGGCATGGTCCATGTGGAGCGGCCCGTTGTGGATATCATCGCGAAGCTGGTGGATGAGGCCAACGCCGCACTGGCTAGGTGACAAGAATATCCTCCCGATCTTTAGTCGATGGGGAGGATTTATAGTGTTTTTCCGAAAATTTGGTCGTGAAGTTCCCCTCCCGCAGGCGGGAGGGGAGAAGTATGATGTCAAACGGGCGCGCTCCCGCCCGCGGGAGGGGAGATGCATGTTGGCTAACGGGCGCGCTGGATTTCTCCTGCTGACGTGATGGACAGATAAACCGTCTTGCCAATACAACACAGTGTGCGCATATCAGCGGCATGACCGATGACGCCCCGCTGGAACTTACGCCACTTGATCCTGCATTTATAACGACAAGCCGGATAGCCACCGCGCTTGGCTTGCTGCCATTTGTTGTTGGGGCAGGGGTGTTGGAGTTTGCAAAGCTGCTACCGCCCGGCACCTTTCTTGTACCTGTGCTTTTGGCCTATGCGTTCGTTGCATACACGGTGCCAGCCCGCAAATATCGGCATTGGGGCTATGATATGGGAACGGACCGGCTGCGCGTTGTGCGTGGATATATGTTTTATCGCGACACGATTGTCCCCTTCGGACGCATCCAGCATATCGACGTCGATCAAGGCCCCATTGACCGACGCTATGGCCTTGCCAAGCTGACCGTCCACACGGCGGGTAACCACAATAGCACGGTTACGCTGCCGGGCTTGGCGCATACCGACGCTCTGGCGATGCGGGAGACCATTCGCGCCGCCATTCGGCAAGATATGCTGTGAACCAAGCTACAGACGACCCTATTGATGGGACAGGGCAGGAAGGCGCGCGGTTGCATATTAGCGGCCTGTTCGTCGGTTTTGTTTCGGGGCTGCCGCAACTGCTGCTTCCTTTATTTGCAGCCGTTTTTGGCGCGCGCAAATCAGATAATCCTGCGCTCATTCCCGCCGCGATCGGGGCAGTGCTGATTCTTAGTCTATTCTTCCGCTGGCTAATATGGCTGCGGTTTCGCTATCATGTCGGTGCGGATGATATCCGCGTTGAAAAAGGCCTATTGAACCGCACGGCCCGCTCCATTCCGTATGAACGCATCCAGGATGTGAGCATTGAGCAAAAGCCGCTGGCGCGCGTGATGGGGCTCAGCGAGGTCAAGTTTGAAACAGGTGGCGGCGATGGTGATGACGCGACGTTACGCTTCGTCACCTTGGAGGAGGCGAACCGGTTGCGCGCGTTGATCCGGGCACGCAAGGCTGGCGTAGCGGTGGCGCAAGATGTTGAACCGATGGTCGAGGCGGAAGATGCAGAAACGATCTTCGCTATGGACGGTCAACGCGTCTTTATCCTTGGCCTCTATTCCTTTTCACTCATCATATTTGCGGTTCTGGGCGGGCTTGCCCAGCAGTTTAATTTTCTGCTGCCGTTTGATTATTGGGATTTGAAACGCTGGGCTGGCCTCGCCGTAGAAAGCGGCGTGCGCGTCAACACACTCAATGGCGTCGGCATACTGGGGCAATTGATCCTGGCATTTGGTGCGTTCAGCAGTCTGATTTTCATTGGCTTGGCCTCCGGCGTTGTGCGGACATATCTGCGTGAACATGGCTTTCGCCTGACCCAGACGTCAAAGGGGTTCCGGCGGCAGCGCGGGTTGCTGACGCTTACCGATGTCGCGATGCCCACGCATCGGGTGCAGGCGGCTGTCGTGCAAACTGGCCCAATCCGCAAACGGCGCGGCTGGCATAGCCTAAAATTTGTGAGCCTGGCACAGGATAGCAAGGAAGAAAGCAATTATGTCGCCGCGCCATTGGCCACATTGGATGAGGTGTGGCGCATTGCGGCGGCTGCGGGGATTGACGCACCTGATGGCGACGAACGGCTGCGCAATGGCGCAGCTTTACACTGGATAATCCAGTTGCTCCTGCTTGTGCCGCCTTTACTGGTCGCGATGGCGGCACTGATGATTTTTGCAGATACGCCCTTTGCAACGACCTTGTTGCTGTTGCTGTTGCTGGTCGTTGCCGCATTGCTGTTGTGGTGTGACTGGCGCAGATATCGCTTTGGGTTAGATGATCAGCAATTATACCTTCGGCGCGGCTGGTGGCAGCAGCAATTGACGCTTGCACCACAAGTGAAGGTGCAAAGCATTGAGATTGCGCAAGGGCCATTGGCACGGCGCTTCGGGCTAGCCTCGCTCAAATTCGGGATAGCCGGGGGCACGCTGGAAATGGTTGCCCTGCCGCTGTCTACCGCGCGGGCCATTCGCACGGCGGTTATGGAAAAGGTCGCAGACGTCGATTATTCAGCGATAAATCAATCGCGAAGGTGATATATATGGGTTCACGGCCTGACCACCTGAGTTTCAATCACGCTGCCATCATCTTTGCGCAGCGTCATTGTCACCTTTTTTGCTGCCCAATCAATGTCGACCTGACCAAAGTTGGGGATGCCCCAGAACCCGCCCGTGCGGCGTGGGTCGGGTTCCCTTTCGCTGCCATCGCCCTTGCCAAAGGCAAAATTGAGCGAGCTGGATGTGAAATCCCATAATGGCTTGGAAAGGCCGGGGGCGTTGGTCTTGTAAAAACCGCCGCTGTGCCGGTCGCCGGTCAGGAAAATGGCGTTGTTCACGCCCTTTTGTCCGAGCAACGCATAGAGGCGTTCGCGTTCCTTGGGAAAATTGGTCCAGCCTTCGAAATTATGCGCGTCGGTAATCACTTGAGTCGATGAAATGATGAAGCGCACCTCGGCTGGCTTTTCGAGTTCCTGCGCCAACCAGTCCCATTGCGCTTGGCCCAATATCGTCGCCTTGGGGTCCATGTTGGGGATATACCAACCCAGCGTCGGGCCGGGGTCGCGATAGGGCATGGTCGCAAGGTCGGAGCGAAAAAAGCGGCCATCAAGCATGATGAACTGCACGCGTTTGCCCTCTGGTCCGACGATGCGGCTTTCATAGACGCCGGGGCGGGACTTTACTTCGTCCGAAGCACCCCAATAGGTTTCATAGACTTTCTCCGCCCATTCCTTGAACGCAAAAGCGCCGCCAGCGTCATTGGCGCCATAATCATGATCGTCCCATGCCGTCATCATCGGCACGCTGCGACGGAAACGGTCGAACTCGACGCGGCTGTTCAGCTTTCTATAGCTTGCGGCCAAGGTCGGGATATCCGCGCCGTTTGTCGGCCTTATGTCGCCATAGACATTGTCACCGATCAACAAAAACGCCTGTGGCTTTTGCGCGGCAATCACGTCCCAGAATTTCATATCGCGGTTTTCGTTCACGCAACTGCCAAAGGCGAAGCGCGTGATGACCGTATCCGCCGCCAGAGCGGGGTTGGGGGCCGCCTTGGGCAAATTGGCGTTCAGGGTCGCGTAATAAGGCCGAAGCGCCTCCTGCGCGCTCTGCGGGGCAACTGGGGCCATATTGGTCGTCGATGTGACGTTCATGGCGCAGCCGGAGAGCAATAGAGCGATAATCGGGAGGGCATATTTCATGATCTGACCTTGCCTTTGATGAATAGCTGGACTGACCCTTTCTCGTCCTTGAAGAGATTCGCGTCAATCCCGTAAACATGCGCCAGGTTGGCCGGCGTGACGACGTCTTCGACGCTGCCCTGCGCGAACAATCTGCCTTCATGCAGCAACAATAGATAGTCGGCAAAGCGCACCGCATGGTGTAAGTCGTGCAGCACCGCGACGACGCCTTTTCCGGCTTCGACCTGCCGCCGCAGCAGGTTCAACATGTCGAGTTGAAAGCCCGGATCAAGGTTCGCGAGTGGTTCATCGGCCAATATCCAATCGGGTTCACCCGCCAGCACACGCGCCAGCAGAACGCGGGCGCGTTCGCCGCCCGAAAGCTGCGTGACCAGACGATAAGCGAAGCCTTCGGTGGTGGTCGCCGACATCGCTGCCAATATGGCCCTGCGGTCGTCTGTGGATGTCCCTGCGCCGCGCATATGGGGAATGCGGCCAAGCGCAACCAAGGCCATTGATGTGATCGCCCAATGCGTTTCTGCGCCTTGTGGCAAAAGGCCGATTTGGCGGGCGCGTGCGGTCGGGGCCATGCGGGTGATGTCTGCATCATGCAGGCTGGCGGTCCCCGCGTCGGGCTTCAAAAGGCCTGCGAGGCATCCGAGCAAAGTAGATTTGCCAGCGCCATTAGGGCCAAGAATGACGGTGAGCTTCCCGGCCTCAAATGTTGCGTCAATCTCCTCCAATATGGGCCTTTGACCATAAGAAAAACCAAGATTTCGGACGGTCAGGGTCATGCGGCACCCTTGCGATAGCGCAGCAACAGCAGAAGGAAAAACGGCGCGCCAAGCACAGCCATGGCAATGCCCAGCCGCACTTCGCCGGGGCCGGGGACCAACCGGACAAGGCTATCGGCGGTCAGCGTGAGGATTGCGCCGCCCAATGCCGATGGCAGCAATATCGTCGATGGCTGTTCCCCATAAATGGCGCGGATGAGGTGCGGGACGATCAGCCCGACAAAGCCGACCACACCCGACACCGCGACCGACGCGCCAACGGCAAGTCCAACGCCAAGCACGATAATCCACTGTAGCCGGAACAGGTTGATGCCAAGGCTTTTTGCGCCATTTTCACCCAAGGTCAGCGCATCCAGCGCGCGGCCCGTGGAGAGCAATAAAGCGACGCCCAGCGCCATGAAGGGCAAAGCGGTCCCAACATCGGCCATCAACCGGTCGGTCAGCGCGCCCATCAGCCAGTTGATGATTTCATTGGCGGCAAAGGGGTTGGGCGCAATGCTGATGACAAAGGCGGTCAGCGCGCCCGCCAAAGTCGACAGCACCATGCCGCCCAAGATAAAGCCAACCGACCCGCCGCCACGCGAAATTACAAGCAATAACAATATGCTAAAACCCGCACCCAGCATGGCGCAGGCGAATAAGCCGAAGGGCAGCAGGTTAAGCCCGACGTAAATCGCAACGACACCGCCAAATGCCGCGCTGGCCGAAACCCCCAACACCGTAGGGTCAGCCAGTGGATTGCGCAGATAGCCCTGTAGCACTGCGCCCGAAAGCCCGAGTACCGCGCCGATACAAAGGCCAAGCAGCGCCCTGGGCAAACGCAGTTCGAGGAAAATCCAGCCATCGGCATTGTCCGCCGCCCATGAATTCGGCCAAATCCAGACCTTCCCCGCCATCAACGACAGCAGGAACGCCGCGACCGTGAGAAGCAGGAGGAGCGATGTTAAGGCGCGCGCATTCATGGCGTATCCTGATGGAAAGTAGCGCGTGTCTTCGACAAGATGGACGACACTTTGATGATCGTCGGACCGCCGCAGAATAAAAGCCTTTCGGGGAAATCTATTATGCGTGTGCGGTCCCCCAAATACGCCAGCAGCTTTTGCCGTGCGCGCATGTCGCGGGTATCGGAACCGCGCTGATGCTTTGGCATGAAGATCACCTGCGGCGGTTTGCGCATCAGGGTTTCTAACGGCAACATCCCCCATGAGGATAGGCCATATTGCGCGCTGGCGTTGCGAAAGCCGTGGCGCGCCAGCAATTCGTCCTGCAACGTGCCTTTACCCGCCACAAACCCACCATTTTGCCAGATAATCGCCGACACAGGCGGTCCGGAAAATTGGGTGCTGGGTAGCGATTCCTGAATGTCGGAAATCAGGGCTTCTCCGGCTTCACGCCTGTCGAGTGCGGCGGCGATTGTCCGGATCTGTTGCATGTCGTCGGCGATGGTTGGCGCGACCCCCAATGCCACGGTTTTAATGCCCGTCCGCGCAAGCACCGCGTTGGTGCCCCCGCTGGCCAGATTTCCGGTGAGCACCATATTGGGCCGCGCCAACAACAATTCCTCTGCGCTGATGCCAATGGCGGGCAATTGCCGCGCCCATGCCAGTGGTGCGGACACGCTATCGGGGTCATGCGAATATATGCTGACGGCGCTAACCTGTCCGGGCAATGCAATTTGCGCCAGCACAGCATCAATGCACGGATTGTTCGACACGACGCCATGCGGCGCAATGACGGGCTGGCTGGCGCATCCGGCCAAGGCAAAAGCCCAAAGGAGGCACCAGCCAAAGCGCATCAGAATTTCGCCCGCACGCCAATGGTCGCATTGCGCCCAAAGCTGTTATAGCCAGCGACCACTGTGTAATCGGCGCCCAGCAGATTATCGATGCGGCTATACACCTCCAACGCGTCGGTTAGCGGCATCGACGCCCGAAGCCCGACCAACGCATAGCTATTAAGGCGCAAACTGTTCGCGGCATCGTCGAAGCTGTCGCCGATGAGAAGCAAGCTGCTTCCGACGGACAAGCCGAAAGGCGTCTGCCAATCTGCGGTGAGGCTCATGCTATGCTGCGGGCGTAATGTCTGCCGCTTGCCGAAATTTGCGCCTGCGCTGCGGTTGATGGCGTCGACGCGCGTATAGCTTGCGCGGATATCAAGATGGTTGGTGGGGTTCAGGCTCAGCCCAGCCTCAAGCCCTGTTGCTGTCACCTTGTCGATATTTTCCGATTGGAAACTGATCGCTGAAAAAGCAATCAGGTCATTGCTGCGGCGGTTGAAATAGGTCGCGAAAACCTGTGCCTTGCCCTCAATGAATTGATGTTCAACGCCCAGATCGAAATTGCGGGCGGTTTCCGGTTTGAGGTCTGGATTGCCATATGGCGGCTGCCCTTCGGTCAAGGTGGGTGCGCGAAACCCCTCGCCATAGGTCGCGCGGAACATCGTCCGCCCTTCATTGGGCGTAAAGGCCGCGTTACCGCCAAGGCTCGTCTGCCCGCCATAATCATCATAGGCATCATGCCGCACGCCCGCCGTTAGCGTCAGGCCGGCGACAGGGCGCATAATGACTTGACCAAAGCCGCTACCCACATGGTTGCGGGCGACATCAGGTGCAGCGCCCTCAAACGCGGTGCTGGCAAAGCTGCGTTCATATTCCGCGCCCGCCACTAAAGTCAGCGCATCGTTTACATCAAACGCCGCATGATATTCGGCACGGTCAATTGCGCCGCGCACGTTGAAATTGTTGAAGCTAAACACAACCGGATCCGTGCCAACGCGCTTTATGTCGGTGCGCGTATAGGCAATCCGGTTTTGCAGCCGTCCATCGAGCAGGTCGAAATTCGCACCGACATAGCCCACAAATTGCCGATTGCGCGACACGGGCAAGCCATTGGCACCAACGCCAAAGGCCGAGTCATATTCGACTGTGGCGCGATTGTAATAGCTGCGGAAATC
>Ga0208595_1000527_pt1 | contig 14249 bp, 14 predicted proteins | sample LakMenEpi28Jun11_FD_150742 | JGI IMG/M metagenome (GOLD analysis project Ga0208595, IMG submission 150742) | Freshwater microbial communities from Lake Mendota, WI - 28JUN2011 deep hole epilimnion (SPAdes) | ecosystem: Environmental > Aquatic > Freshwater > Lake > Epilimnion/Euphotic zone ...
ATGCCCTGCGCGTAATCGACATCTCGAACAATCTCGGCGACTCGAAGTCACTGATGACCCACCCGGCATCGACCACTCATCGACGTCTAGGCCCCGAGATGCAGGCAAAAATCGGAATCACCGCTTCGACGGTTCGACTTTCGGTCGGTCTAGAAAACGTGGACGACCTGATGAAGGATCTAGAGAGCGCGCTGAATTCGCTCTAAAGCCTCGGTGATGATCTCTTTCGAGGTCGCAAAATTGAAGCGAGCGAAACCTTCGTACTCTGCCCCGCCCAGCTCCGAACCCGGAACCAGCGCCACCTTGGCCTTGGTGAAAATCTCTTCGCAGCTGAGCCCGAGTTTAGAAATATCGAGCCAAGCAAGGTAACCAGCTTCAGGCAGAGTCACCGAAACCATCGGCAGCAAGCGCTCAAGTTCGGCGGCAAGGTGATGACGATTCTCGTCGAGGGTCTTGAGGGTTGAATCCAACCACTCGGTGCCGTTCAAGTAAGCCTCGACCATAGCGAAGGCACCAATGATGCTAGAGCGCCAGTGCATCGCCTCGGGCAGAACCTTCAACTTCTCGTTCATCTCATCAGACTGAGCCAGCAAGAAGGCGATCTTCAGCCCGGCCAGGTTCCAAGACTTTGACGAGGACGTAATGCAAACGCCAGTTGCTTCGGCATCTTCGCCGCAAGAAAGGTATGGCACGAACTCGCCATAGGTAAGCGGGGCATGGATCTCGTCGCTCATAACTATTGCGTCATACTTTCGAGCGAGCGCGGCCAACGCCGTCAACTCTGCACGACTGTAGGCCCGGCCGATCGGGTTGTGCGGGTTGCAGAGCAACAAGAATCGGTGCCCAGCGGCAAACGCCTTCTCAATACCAGCCAAATCCAGGGTGACTACCCCGTCAACATCAACCATCGGAACATCGAAGGGTTCGATGGCTAGCTCTTCAAGCCAGTGATGAAACCCCATGTAAACGGGGTTGGTTATAACGACTCGCTCCCCTGGCTTGGCGTGCGCGCGCAAAAACTCGACCACGGCGACACCAACATCGGTTGCCAGGTGCAGGTAATCCTTGCTGATCTGCCAACCCCAACGCTCGCGTGCAAACTTCTCAAAAGCCAACCCAACCTCGGGCACCGGCCCCAGGTAACCGAGATCGCTTTCGGTAGCCATCTTGATGATTCGAGCCGCAACCGGCTCCGCGATCTGAAAGTCCATTTCGGCAACGTGAAGCGGAATAACATCGGCTGGGAATCTGCGCCACTTGGATGAGTGACGCTCACGCAGGACCGCTAGCGAAGGCGCGAAAACCTTGGCATCAGACATGTTTACTCCGTAACTCGGCCCAAGAGCAGCTTGCGCTCGGTGGGTGCAACGTCAGAAATCTTGATACCGCCCTCAAGCGACTCCAGCGCTCGATCAAAGCGCGACTCCTCATCGCTGAACAGCGTCATCAACGGTTGCCCAGCACGAACCTGCTCGCCCTGAACGGCGTGCAACTCGATACCAGCGCCCAACTGCACAACATCTTCTTTGCGCGCCCTGCCAGCGCCTAAGCGCCACGATGCCACGCCAACAGCAAGAGCATCCAACTGCTCCAAAACGCCGTCAGACTCGGCCAGAACCACGTGTGAGTGCTTCGCCTTGGGCAGTGCCGCCTTCGGGTCGCCGCCCTGAGCCGAAATCATCTCGTTCCACTTGTCCATGGCGCGTCCGTCGTTCAAAGCAGCGCGAACATCGCCCGAAACCCCAGCCAAACGCAACATCTCTTCGGCAAGCATGACCGTCAGATCAACAACATCAGACGGCCCTCCACCGGCCAAAACCTCAACCGATTCCTCGACCTCAAGAGCGTTACCGATCTTGCGGCCCAGAGGCGTCGACATGTCGGTCAACAGAGCCGAAACCTTCAACCCGGCGTCTTGCCCGAGCTTCACCATGACCTGCGCCAACTCGGTTGCGCGATCCAAGGTCTTCATGAAAGCACCAGAGCCAACCTTGACGTCGAGCACCAAAGCCGAAGTTCCCTCAGCAATCTTCTTGGACATAATCGACGACGCAATCAGAGGAATCGCCTCGACCGTCCCAGTCACATCGCGAAGTGCGTAGAGCTTCTTGTCAGCCGGAGCCAAACCAGATCCAGCCGCGCAAATCACAGCCCCAACCGAGTCCAACTGAGCAAACATCTCTTCGTTCGACAAGGCAGCCCGCCAACCTGGCACTGCCTCAAGTTTGTCCAGGGTGCCACCGGTGTGGCCCAAGCCTCGACCCGAGAGCTGCGGCACGGCAACCCCGAACACCGCAACCAGCGGAGCCAACGGCAACGTGATCTTGTCACCAACACCACCGGTCGAATGCTTGTCGGCAGTCGGAGCACCTAAGCCCGAGTAATCCAAACGCTCGCCCGAAGCGATCATCGCCATGGTCAAGTCTTTAATCTCTCGACGACTCATGCCGTTTAAGAGAATCGCCATCGTCATCGCCGACATCTGGTAGTCGGCCACGTTCCCGTTGGTGTAATTCTCAACTAACCAGTTGATTCCCTCGGTCGAAAGCTCCCCGTTTTCACGCTTCTGAACAATCAGCTGAACCGCATCAAAACTCACTTGTTGAACTCTTCCAAATCACGAGGGCCAAAGGCATCTGGCAAAACCTCTTCAATCGTCTTGAAACCCGAAATGGTCTCGAGGATCATGCCCGGAGCAGAGTGCTCAAACAGGAGTTGGCGGCATCTGCCGCATGGCATCAAAACGCTGCCGTTGCCATCGCAACAGGTGAAAGCGACGAGCTTTCCGCCCCCGGTCATGGTCAGGTTCGAAACCAAACCACACTCGGCACAAAGGCCCACCCCGTAAGACGCATTCTCGACATTGCAACCCGAAACAACCCGACCATCATCGGTCAGAGCAGCTGCTCCAACCGGAAACTTCGAGTAGGGCGCATAAGCGTTAGCCATCGCTGCCTTCGCGGCATCGCGAAGGGCTTCCCAGTCAATGCTGGACATAAACAATTCTTTCTATTGGAGAAAAGGAACTAGTTCTTCTTCTCGTCGTTGCGCTTGCACTGGCACTCTCCGCCGCAGCATCCATCGTTTGACATCTAAATCACCTCGATTCCTTCATTCTCATTATGCGCTACAAACTTTGGCATTTTGGTGACCCCCAGAGTTGGTGATTTTGTTACCTTAAAGCAACTTTTGAAGGCGGTCTGGCTATTTCTCCCGGTGCTAACCTGTGCCGAATAACTGTTCGGAAATTTTTAGGGGAATCAAATGAAAATCGGAATCTTAACTTCGGTAGCAGCAGCATCCATCGCTTTGTCAGTGGGAACCCTAGTGGTAACCCAAAGCGCCATGCCCCGCGAGACAACGACCGGCGCACAGGGTGAACAAGGCATCCAGGGCGAACAAGGACTTGCAGGTGCAGATGGTGCCCGAGGATCCCAAGGATCACCAGGATCAGCAGGTGCTGACGGTTCCGATGGTTCTGACGGTACAGACGGAGCTCAAGGCCCAGCAGGAGCAGCAGGTCCGGCGGGTGCTGATGGCATGGCCGGTGTAGCAGGGCCTGCAGGAGCAGCGGGGCCTCAGGGAGCACAAGGCCCAGCAGGAGCTATTCCAAACACAGGAATTGACAGCCTCTTCCTTCCAGCGAACCAAATGTCATCTAGTGGCACAGCAATCGTCGCAACAAGATTTATCAGTAACTGGCCACACACCGTGCTCGTTGTCCCACCAAACACAACCAGCTTCTCTGCATCCGCTGTTTCAATTCCAACCAGTTGGAGGACGGCTCAGTCAATTACTTCAGAGGTTTACTACACGACGACGACCGACAGCACGTCAACTTGGGTTCTAGAACACGGGCTTGATGGATTTGCACCTGGCGACGCCTTCAGCACAGATTCATCAACTGAGACAACGGTTACTCCACAGAATCTTGGCCCTGACAAAATTCAAAAGGTCACCTACACCGAAGCTCTTCGCAAGACCAGCCTGGCAAATGCCGAGATCTTCGAACTAATTCTGGGCCGCTGGAACCTGCCGCAAAACCTGAACACTGGTGAGATTTACATCATCGGAATTCGGTTCACTCCGAACTTCTAAAGCCGACCTAGTTCGCCAATGCAGCTTTGATTCGCCGAAGGGTCTCCTCCTGGTATTTGGGAATCATCTCGCGGTGCTCTGGATGCGAAGTTTCGTAGAGGTAACTCAGGAGAATGATTCGTCTCTGCAGCCGTAGGAGTTTCATCTGATGCTCGGTGTACTCAGGTAATGCTGAGACCGACATGTAGCCAGCTAAGAGCGCTTCCTCTTGTTCGGGAGTATCGAGGTAGTAAAGAGAAGTCGCTAGATCATGCACGGGGAGTCCTAGCCCAGAGTCATCAAAGTCGAACACCGCTAACTCCCCCTCGTTCCACATAACGTTCCACGGGTGAAGGTCGGCGTGGATTGGCTGAACCTCTGCCGACTCGACCAACTCGGCCAACGCCTTCTCAATCCTGACCTTCGCCGCCTTGACTAGACTCTGCTCCTCAGAGCTCAACTCACTATCGGCGCTCATGAGAAAATCTCGCTCTCCCCAGAAAAAATCCATCAGATCGGGCATAGCTGCCGACTCGGGCAACTTCAAACCCTTGGTCTCGAGGTGCATCTTTGCCATCGCAGCGCCGAGAGCAAAAAGCTGCTCTTCAGTTGGCTCGTCGCCGGGCTCAACCCCATCAAGCCAGGTGTAAAGAACCGCGTTAAGAATTCGCCCCGAGGCTTCGTGCCAGGCCATGGTCACGAAGCTTCCTGAATCATTCGCAACGGGTTTAGGGGTCAAAACACTCTTCAGCGAATTGACGAAAAAGATCTCTGCGTGAAGGTTTTCCAAAGACCTAGTCGAGTTCACATTGATTCTCAGAGCGAAACGTTCACCCGACTCTGAAACAACCTTGAAAGTTGAGTTGAACTCGTGATTGATGGAGGTGAGTTGATACTCGCCCAACCCGTAACTAGATAGGAGCTCGTTTGCGCAGGGCAGCAGGCTCTCGACCTGCTCTTCAGCGGTCATTGAGTCGAAAGGAGTCTCATGTTTCATAGAGATATTCTGCGACAGAGAAAAGCTAGAGCAGGCCGTTCTCGATCAGAAACGCCCTGAATAGAGGCGCGAGCTTGGCCGCAAAGGTTTGGGTGAAGTGTGCGCCATCCCAGTAGACGGGTGTCTTATCGATGATGGCTGGGCAGGATCCGCTGACGCAGAGCCAATCGTTGGGGTTGATGAACGGTATGCGGTATTTGGCAGCCAACTCTGCCTGAATCTCTGGGTATTGGGCGTACTTGCCTGTGTTTCCGGTGCAGCGCGAGCTGAGTTGGTTACCAGACTTCACGCAGTCCACTAGCCCCTGCTGAGTAGCAGGCAAGCCGAAGTAGACAATCGACTTCGAAACCTTGCTCAGCTCATAAAGCGCGCTGTCTAGGCCCGCCTCCCAAAGGGCTTCCTGGTTGTCTTCGGCCTTCTTGTTGCCGTCGGCGATTGGGTGGAAGGTTTGGTCTGACAGGATCACAAGGTCTGGTTTGATCTGTTTGATGTAGGTGTTCACCCAGGCGCGGTGAAGCGGGCACTCTCGGTCGGCTCCGTCATCGTCCCAAGACCAAGGAACAACATCTGAAATCATGCACTCGCGTCGATTTAGCCCAATGACCTTCCAGTCTTCGAGCCCAAGCGCTTCGATCACCATCGGATAGATAGCCAAGGCGTAGGAGTCACCAAGAATCACTGCGGTGTTTTTGGCATCAGCCGGCCCGTAACTGCAGGTGACCTGCTGGGAATCCGGGTCCATGCACTGAGACCACTGCGCCCCACGCTGCCTTAGGAGTTCTGAGATTGGCGGGTCGAGGTCTAAAGGCACCTCGGTCAGATCTAACCCGTCCAAAACCTTCAGAATCCAAGGTGACAGCAAAGCCGCAAGCTTTGGTTCGGCAGGCTCCTTCGGAGGGTTGGTTGGCTTGGTGGTTGGCTTCGCCGTAGGGCTAACCCCCGAGGACTCGGTCGGGCTAGGTGTTGCCGACGGGTCCGCCGTGGCCGAGTCACTAGGCGATGGCGAAGCTGTTGGGCCTGAGGCATTCGGCTTGTATTTGTCTGGGACATCCGCCTCAGAGTCAGCCGAAACATAAGCCGTGTTCCAAGTGCCACCCGTGATCGCGAAAGCGCTACTCGCAATGCCAACAGTCGCCACCACCGAAGCGCCAATCATCACAAAACGTCGCTTCGAAGAAGGCTTTGCCTCGGGTATCTCAATTCGCCTGAAAGGCTGCTCAACGAATTTGTAGCCAAGTGCTGAAAGCCCTATCGTCGCCATGATGACCGCGGGGGCAAACATCCAAGAGTTAGCCAAGTCGGGCAATAGCGCCTGGGTAAAGATGATCAACGGCCAATGGATCAGGTAAATCGAAAACGAAATCTTGCCGAGGTAAACCATCGGCTTGGAGGCAAATACCCTCGAAAGCACCGGAACCCGCACGCCCGCAAGATTGGCAAAGATGAACGCGGCAGCACCGAGAGTCGGCAGCAGGGCAAGGTAACTCGGAAAACTCTGCGATTCGTTTAGCACCACAAACGAAGCTGCCATGGCGACCACCGCGGCAATCGAAACAGAAGTCGAGACCCGAACATTGGTGATCGGCTGCCTTCCGAAAGTCAAAATAGCCAGCAAAGCGCCAATCGCCAACTCATAAGCTCGCGTAGCCGAAGAGAAGTAGGCAGTGGTCGGCTCAGTAGTGCCCTGATAGACAGCCCAACTCAAAGAGGCAACAGCCCCGAGCGCGATGACCCAAGTGAGAACGCGCTGCCAACCCAAAACACCGAACTTCTTCGTCAGAGCAACAACTCCGATAACTAAGAGCGGGAACACCAGATAGAACTGCTCTTCAACTGCCAGTGACCAGTAGTGCTGAACCAATGATTGATCGAAACCAACATTGAAATAGTCGGTCGATTGTTGAATCAAGTGCAGATTGGCCAAGAACAGAGCCGCCCAGTAAGAATCGTTGACCACCTGCGTTGCCTTGAGTTGGCTCAACAAAACCAGAGCTGCCACGCAAGTCAGCACCAAGACCAAAAGCGCCATCGGCAGTATTCGGCGAGCGCGGCGCAGGTAGAACTCGCCAAGCGATATCCGGCCAGCCGAAGCTCTCTGAAGCAAGAAGTTTGTGATCAGAAAACCGGAGATGACAAAGAAGATGTCCACGCCGCTGAACCCACCCGAGAAGCCAGCAACGCCTAAGTGAGAAAGCACGACCGCGCCAACGGCAACGGCACGAAGGGCGTCTATATCCGGGCGATATTTCATGGTGCGGTCCTATCAAAAATTTGGGAATCGACCGCACAGTCAACTGGCTTCAGTTTATTACTTCGGAGCACCGCCCGACCTCAGCAGAGAAGAGAAATCCCGGCCCTCGTGAGAAGGAACCGGGACTTCGTGCACCCCCTGGGACTTGAACCCAGAACCCACTGATTAAGAGTCAGTTGCTCTGCCGATTGAGCTAGAGGTGCGTGTTGCAGACGCAACGAGTGTCAAGAATAACAGCATTGAGGGTTGGTTACAAACGCTCGTTAGAATGGGCTTGTTACGGGAGAGGTTTGACATGGAATTAGCAAAACTTGAGGCTGGCCAGAAGGCCCCTACATTCACTCTTGAGAACCAAGCTGGGGAGTCTTTTCAGCTGTCTTCGTTGGCTGGCAAAAAGGCGATCGTTTACTTCTACCCGGCTGCGTCCACGCCTGGTTGCACCAAAGAGGCTTGCGACTTTCAGGAGCATTTGGGTTCGCTGACGTCGGCTGGTTACAGCGTGGTCGGCATTTCGCCAGACAAGGTTGCGAAGATTGCTAAGTTCCACAAAGACCAGTCGCTCTGCTTTGATTTGTTGTCTGACCCTGATCTTTCGGTGCACAAGGCATACGGGGCGTTTGGTATCAAGAAGCTTTACGGTCGCGAATACGAGGGTGTTCTTCGTTCGACTTTTGTAATGGATGAGAAGGGTGTTCTCACCCACGCTCTCTACAACGTGAAGGCAACCGGTCACGTTGAGATGTTGAAGAAGCTACTGGGCCTCTAAATCTCTTCTAAGCATTTTTGCTAGCGGGCTGGTGAACAGCAACGCGAGGACGATCACGCTTGGGACGATTAAGGCCCAGGCAATCGCTGGGTTGGCATTTGCACCCTGGAAGGATTCGAAGGCGATTGCGAGTTGCGCGGTTTGCCAAAAGATCGAGGAAGACTTGGCCCAGCTCTTTAGTTGCCAGAGCCCTTTGGTGATGAAGACGCCCCAGACTACGAAGGCTGCGATCAGAACGTCGAGAGCGATGCCCATGCCCAGGTTCTTCTCTTGAGTAAGTACTAGGGCAATTACGCCGAGAGCGAGCGCTGTGGCCACTGCGGCTGTCTCTAGGCCAGTAATGGCAACGAGCACCTTGAGTTGAACTGGCTTTTTCATTAAATCCTTAACTTGGGTATTGCCAAAAGTGCTCGGGCGTGAAACGATTGACTAACGAAAACCTCCCGCGAAACCTCGTTTTTCGCGCTCTTTTCTAGCCTAAGGCGTAGTCGCCTCAAGACTTTTCCTCCGACCTAAAGGAATATATGGACCTGCAGTGGCAAGACCAAGCACGTTGCCTCACCGAAGACCCTGAGCTCTTCTTTCCGGTCGGCAACACCGGTCCAGCTGTCGAGCAGATCGATCAGGCCAAGGCTGTTTGCCGCGAATGCGCTGTTGCAACAAGTTGCCTCGAGTACGCAATCAAGGAGAACCAAGACACTGGTGTTTGGGGCGGACTTTCAGAAGACGAGCGTAAGTCGCTCAAGCGCAAGTACGCTCGCGCACGCCGCGCTGGCTAAAGCGGAACCTCAATAACGACTCTTGCTCCGCCTTCTCTTGGCGAGAACCAAACAATACTGCCGCGCAATTCGCCCTCGATGAGAGTACGAATAATCTGAGTACCCAAACCAGGCTCAATCTTGCCGCCTGGGATTCCTCTGCCATTGTCGCTGATGGTGATTATCAATTTCTTTTGTCTGCGCTCGGCATGAACTAGGACGTTGCCGGAGCGGTCAACTAGTCCGTGCTCGATGGCGTTGGTGACGACCTCGGTTAGGGCGACCGCAAGAGGTGTCGCTTTTTCGCTTTTGAGTTGGCCAAAGCGTCCGTCGATGATGGTTCGAACCGTGGTGTTGTGGCTCGCGGCAACCTCGCTGACCAGCAGTAGAACTCGGTCGAAGACTTCGTCGAAGTTGACCTCCTGACTGAGCCCCTCGGAGAGGGTGTCGTGAACGAGGGCGATTGCGCTCACTCTGCGCATGGCCTGTTCTAGAGACTCTTTGGTTTCTTCGCTGTTGGCTCGTCTCGACTGAATTCTGAGCAGGCTGGCTACGGTTTGCAGGTTGTTTTTGACTCGGTGGTGGATCTCTCGAATGGTTGCGTCTTTGGTGATCAGTTCACGCTCTTGCCTTCTTAGTTCAGAGACGTCGCGGCAGAGAATGATTGACCCCGTGCGGTCGTTGTCTAACTTGATCGGAATCGACCGCAGCGAGAGGGTTGCCGACTTCGACTCGGCGTCTGTGCGCCTAGGTGCGATGCCTGCGAGCACCACGGCGAGATCCTCGTCGCTTCGGAGCTTGGCTTTGGTGGCTAAGACCACCGCTTCGGTGAGGTTTTCGCCTACCAGCTCGCGCGGGAAGCCGAACTTGGCGAATGCGCTGACGGCGTTGGGGCTGGCGAAGGTGACTGTGCCGTGGTCGTCGAGTCGCAAGAAACCGTCGTTGGCTCTCGGGGCTCCTCGTCTCGAACCGGTCTGGTTGCCGAGGTCGGGGTACTGGGCATTGCCCATCATTTCGAGGAGGTCTTCGCCTGCTTGCCTGAAGCTGAGTTGTTGGCGGGTCGGCTCTTTGGTTTCACCGAGGTTCGCGTGTCGGGTGACAACTGCGATCGGGGTCGGGTTGACTTCTTGGTTCTTCGCGCTGATTCTTCGGCGCACTGGGATTGCCGCCACTCGAGTGGGCACGCCTTCGTACTGCGAGGCGCCGGTGAAGTCGGTGGACTCCCCCGAGTCGAAGGCGCTCTTGATGAGTTTGCTTAGCGCTTTGTCGCTGGGTTCGCCGCTGATGTCGCGGTAGAAGATGGTGGCCGAGGTTGCTGGTCGGGCGTGGCCGGCGGCGATGAACGAACCCTCTTTGGTTGGGATCCAGAGCACTAGGTCGGCTGAGACCAGGTCGGCAACGAGTTGCCAGTCAGCCGACAGCTGATTCAACCAGTCGATGTCAGCGTTCGACGCCACACCCTGTTTCTTGAGCTGTTCGGTGAGAGTTGCCACGAAAACGAGTTTAGCCAGCCAACTTTTTCTCTCGAACCAATTGGGCGATTGCTTTGCGGAGTGGGGACTTTGCTCGCGTGCCGGCGAGCGGGGTGCCGTTCTTCATGGCCGCGTCTTGAGACTTGGGGTCATTGGGTAAGAAGGCGTTGATTTGGCGGTTGGTCAGGGCCTTCAGGGTCTGTTCAAGCTGTCGCTTTGCCGTTGGTCCGAGGGTTGTGGTTCGAAACCTATTTGCCAGGATCAGGGTCGGTTTTTCTGGTCGCAATTCTTGTAATTCGGGTTCGCTGTTCAGAAACCTGGCCACCGAGACCGGGTCAACCGCCAATGTGACCAGCAGGAGCTCGGAGGAACGAATCAGCCAGCGAGTGAACTCGTTGCGCTCGAGCGGGTGAGCGCCCGAGTAGAGGCTCGGCTCGATGGTTGCGGCGGTGTCGATGATGACGTACTCGAATTGCCGAACGGAGTATTCGAGGAGGAGTTCGAATGCTTGTGGGGTTACCTCCGACCAGCGGGTCGGGTTGATTCCGGGGATTAGAGAGAACGTGGCATTGGTCGAGCGCAGCTTGAGTGACTGACTCTCGAATTCGGCAGGGCCAAGGCGACCCTGTCTCGCGAATCTCAGCATCGGGGCAAGGCCAGCGGGGTGATCGTTGAGAGCCAGGGCGGTGGTCAGGCAAGCGGAGTGAGTGTCGGCGTCGATAAGCAGCACGCTGTGCTTGCCCTTTGCTAGTTCTGCGGCGAGGTTTAGGGCAATCGTCGACTTTCCGCTCCCCTGTGAGCCCCAGACTGTGATTACGCGAAGGTTCTTGGGCTTTGCCGCGCGAATCGAGCGTCTGGTCGGCGGGGTTTCTAGAGTTAGCGTCACTGTTCTAACATCGTCTGCTGCAGCACGAGTGCGATGACGGCTTGGTTGGCTTTGGCACGCAGGAGTGTTGGCAGGAACTCGGGCAGGCAGTTGACCTCTACCGCGGTTGCTCGCTGCCCCAGAGCGACTTCTGCCCGGAGAGTCGCCACCTCGCACTCGAGTGCTATCGGTGCTGGTTCGCCCGCCTGTTCGGTCGCCCAAATATCGACCTGGCTGCCGATTCGAAGATTCGCCGGGAGGGTGTCCTTGAAGGTTAGAACAGTGGGGATGCGGGTGTTCAGGGGCGTCGCCGTGAGATTGGAGCTTGTCAGCATTTCACCTTGGACGAGTCGGCTGAGGAGCACGGCATCGGCTGGCAGAGTGATCGCGTAGAGCGAGGCCGAGTCACCCAGCTGGACTCTGCGCTTTTCGAAGTCGCTTAACGAGACAACCGTTCCTGACGCGAGATCGGTTTTGGCTACCAGAACCTCGTGAGTTGGGCTCTGTGGCCAAAGTAGGGCCGTTGCTGCGCCGAGGGCTAGGGCTAGCGGCACCGCCAACCAAGCTGGTTTGCGTTTGCCAAGTTTGTGAACTTTTTGCACGCATCAAGGTTGCGACATTCGCGGGCTAGTCGACCCGGTTATCCACAGCGTGGAGTTCGATGCGTCGAATGCAGTCGATTGGGATCAAGAATTCTCTGAAGATGAGAACTCGGCCTTCGATTTCAAGCAGCCTCCCCCGGATGCTCCGGTCACCAAGCTCGAGGCGAAGCCAGAGACCGATCAGGCGGGTGCAAGTCTGTCGGATCGACTTCGCGGTCTTGTCGGCCTCACCGGGTTCGGTTGCGATCATCGGGTTGCCTCGAAAGGCGACCAGATGCCAGCAGTCGGCTTCTAGCACTAGACCCGAGAAGTGGTCTTTGCCAAAGACAACTCGGCTGTAGCCAACGGGCTTGCGGTTGGTGAGTTTGACTGTGTTGGTGGTGAGGCGGGTGAAGGAAGCCTCGAGATCATCAAGTATCGCGTCAAAGTTCATGGCTGAAGTATCGGCAAAATAAGGGCTCAAAAATTGTTATTCACAAGCAATTAACCAAGATATGGACTTTGTTATACAAAGTAATTATCATTTTCAAACCTGCCGAGAATGAGGTCGAAATGGATAGCGTCACACAACTAGAAAGAGGGGCAACTGCGGAGTTGCCTGACCCAGTGGAACAGCTGAAGTACCTGGCTCCCGCCGTGATGGAGGTGCTGGAAGGTGTGCGGTCGATTGCCCAGCTGGGCAATCTGGTTACCGAAGACATCTACCAGTTGCTGAAGAGCAGATCTGCTGCCAAAGCCCGAGATAGGTTCTCGAATTCAAAGCGGATCCCCTGGCCAAACATCAAGGTTTCTCGGGTACACCACGAGTACACGAGGCCAAACCTGGTTCAGTCGGTGATTCTCTTAGCCACCGAAAAGCGCACGCGCGCGGTAGCTATTCGCCTGGAAGGTCGCTATGGCAAGTGGGTAGCCACCGCCATCACGGTGCTCTAGGTGTTTCTAAAGAATGAGCTGCCCTGACCGCTGTTTGGTCGCTTGGGAGTTTCGTCGACAATCTCGGCGTCTCCCTCTTCGCTCGGGGCCGAGAAGGTCAGGTTCTCTTGGGTCGGGGCTACCGGAGCCGCCTGAACCTCGATGTTGAATAGGTAATTGACGGACTCTTCGCGAATCTGACCCATCATCAACTGGAACATGGTGAAACCTTCGCGCTGGTACTCGACAAGCGGGTCGCGCTGGGCCATGGCTCGAAGACCAATGCCCTCTTTCAGGTAATCCATCTCGTAGAGGTGATCGCGCCACTTGCGGTCGATTACCGACATGACGACTCTGCGCTCAAGTTCGCGCATAGCCTCTTCGCCGATCTGAGCAACCCGGTTCTTGTAAGCAACGCGGGCGTCGCTGAGAAGTTCGTTGCTCAGCCAGGCCTTGGTCAGCTTGGAACGGTTACCTGCCTCGGCAAGAACCTCAGAAATCTCGATGCCAACCGGGTAGATGGTGCGAAGTTCTGCCCAAAGTGCTTCGAGATCCCAGTCGGCACCGTGTTCGAAGAGGTGGTTCGACACCACGTTTGAAATGACGTCCTCGAGGAAGGTGTCTACGCGATCTGCGATGTCATCACCCTCGAGAATGTGACGGCGATCGGTGTAGATGGCTTCGCGCTGGCGGTTTAGAACGTCGTCGTACTTCAAGACGTTCTTGCGCTGCTCGGCGTTGCGCGCCTCAACCTGCGACTGCGCGCTAGCGATAGCGCGGCTAACCATCTTTGACTCAATGGCGGTGTCGTCAGGTAGGTTGCGGTTGTTCATCAGGCTTGCGGCTGCTCCAGAGTTGAACAGACGCATCAGATCGTCGGTCATCGAAAGGTAGAAGCGTGATTCACCCTGGTCACCCTGGCGACCGGCACGACCGCGAAGCTGGTTGTCGATGCGGCGAGACTCGTGACGTTCGGTGCCTAGGACATAGAGTCCGCCCACTTCAAGAACCTTGGCCGCTTCTTCGGCGACCTTGGCCTTGATCTCTTCGAAGGCGGTTGCCCAGGCTGCTTCGTACTCTTCTGGGTTCTCCTCAGACTTCAAACCCTTCTTACCGAGAGCCTCAACGGTTAGGAACTCGGCGTTACCGCCGAGCATTACGTCGGTTCCACGACCAGCCATGTTGGTCGCTACCGTAACCGAACCGAGACGACCCGCCTGAGCGATGATCGCTGCCTCACGAGCGTGGTTTTTAGCATTCAACACTTCGTGGCGTATACCGCGCTTTGAAAGCAGGCGAGACAGATACTCGCTCTTCTCAACGCTGGTGGTACCAACGAGCACCGGCTGACCAGATTCGTGACGGGCCGCGATGTCTTCGACGACCATGCCGAACTTGACCTCTTCGTTCTTGTAGATGAGGTCTGGCTGGTCGATGCGAATCATCGGCTTGTTGGTCGGGATCGAAACGACGCCAAGCTTGTAGGTGTTCACAAACTCGGCCGCCTCGGTCTCTGCGGTACCGGTCATACCCGAAAGTTTCGAGTACA
>Ga0208595_1000528_pt1 | contig 14230 bp, 15 predicted proteins | sample LakMenEpi28Jun11_FD_150742 | JGI IMG/M metagenome (GOLD analysis project Ga0208595, IMG submission 150742) | Freshwater microbial communities from Lake Mendota, WI - 28JUN2011 deep hole epilimnion (SPAdes) | ecosystem: Environmental > Aquatic > Freshwater > Lake > Epilimnion/Euphotic zone ...
ATGTAACTGCACAATTACTGCTAATGGGGGCAATATTTGCCATTGTTGCTCTAATCTCAGATGGTACATACGGCTTACTAGCCGGCACTGTCCGCCAATGGCTCTCCGGTGATGTTAAGCGGTTAATTTTTATGCGCCTAACTGGCGGAATAGTGATGATTGGTCTTGGCTTTTTCACCATACTTGCAGCGGTGCTAGCTTAACAAATACTTACTTTCTACTGCCATGTCGCTAACCTTGAATGTCAGTGGTAAGAGGCAGACTTAACCTACTTAGGAATACTAAATTAGGGCATACCAATGAGTGTATGCGCAGAAAAGAGTAGAAATGGCCTCATCAAATGCAGTTGGAAATGCTAGAGAATTTATCTCACCCTCAGATTTAACTTTTTCTTGGGGAAGTTGTCATCGTTGTTTATGGCTTAATTACAACCATGGATTACGTACTCCAGGATTTATGCCGCTAGTTGGCGATCTTGCAAATATGCAAGAAAACTACTTTGCAAAAAAAACTACTGCTGACATCGCCCCAGTTCTACCAGAAGGAAAAGTTGCCGATCTTGGTGGTTGGGTAAAGTCATCATTTATAAATGTGAACTCCAGTCCAACAAAATATGCTATTCGTGGTAAGTATGACCTGCTAATTGAGTTTGCCGATGGCACATTTGGCATTATTGATTGTAAGTTTCAGGCAAAAGATTCTGATAAAACTGATCTATATCAGCCGCAATTAGAGGCATATGCGTTTGCGTTAGAAAATCCAGCAACCGGAGAAGCTAAAAAAGTCTCACTAATGGGTCTATTAGTTTGGTCCTTACTAGAACCAGCAGGTGATGTTAATAAAGGTTTTGGTTTGAAATTAAAACATACCTGGCGACCTATTGAACGAAATCCAGCAGCCCTTGCTACAAGATTAACTGATTTTATAACTGTAGTTAGTAGTCAAATGCCAGCTGCTAAAGATAACTGCGATATGTGTAATTACTTAACTTCACGCCGAGAGTTTATTGGAGCTCAGTAACCTACTCTTCGTCAGACTCAATCTGATCTTCATCCTCTTGGCTCTTTTTTATCGCATCTTTCGCCTCTGAGGCATACATATTCGGGACATACTCTTGCTTTGAAAGCTCAGCGATTTTTTCCATAATCTGATTTGTAACATCTCTTAAAACAACTTGATCACTTGAGTCACCGCTAAAATACATCGGCTCACCAAATACCATCTCAACTCGCCTTACCTTTGGCACTACTTGGCCAGTTGGTTGAATTTCAGCGGTATTAAACATTGCTACTGGTATTACTGGAGCTGCTGACTCAATTGCCATTCTGGCAATTCCAGTTCTGCCTTTATAAAGCCGGCCATCTGGAGATCTAGTTCCCTCTGGATAGATACCTAAGCATTGATTCTCTCTAAGTAGGCGCAAGCCGGTTAACAGGGCAGCCTCACTTCGCTTTCCGCCAGATCGATCAACTGGCACCTGTCCTAAGGTGATAAAGGTTAACTTTTTAATTAAACCTTTAATACCAGGAGAGGTGAAGTACTCGCTCTTTGCTAGAAAGGTAACCCTTCTTGAGACTACAAGCGGCATAAAAATTGAATCGCTAAATGAGAGATGATTTGAAGCAATGATTACTGGACCATTACTTGGCACATGCCGTAATCCGGTTACCTTGGGCCTGAAGATAAACATCAAAAGTGGGATCAAAAAGGATTTCAATATGTTGTATGGCACGGGTCTAATTTAGTGGCTCAGCCAATCTATGACACCATCTGAGCGTGAATTCAATTCCAAACTCAGCCGGATTTACCCTACCTGGGGGAAAAATTGGCATATTAGTAATTCATGGCTTTACCGGATCGCCAGCATCAGTCAAGCCTTGGGCAGAATTTTTAAATCAACAGGGATACACAGTTAGCACTCCATGTTTACCCGGTCATGGAAGTACATGGCAACAAATGAATGAAAGTACTTGGCAGGATTGGTATAAGGAAGTTGAAGAATCTTTTTTAGAATTACAAGGTAAATGTAATCGAATTTTCATAGCCGGTTTTTCGATGGGTGGCGCCTTAGCTCTTAAGTTAGCTCAGATAAGAGGAAGTGAGATTGAAGGTTTAATTCTACTTAACCCATCAGTGCATGACCGGAGGCTAATTTTAAAACTTACTCCCCTGTTGAAATTTATAATTCCCTCAATCAAAAAAGGGCCCACCGATATTGCTAAATCAAACCCACCAAAACATAGCTATGGCCGCACACCGTTAAAGGCTCTAGATTCACTTCGAAAACTTTGGGTAAATGTTGAAAGGGATTTATATCTAGTTGATTTGCCAATGCTAGTTGCATATTCAATTAATGATCATGCCGTTGATCCAAAAAACTCTTCAACAATTATTGATCATGTTTCATCTACTCATATTAGAGAGGTAGTTTTTGAAAAATCTTTTCATAATGTGCCTCTGGATTATGATTTAGATAAGCTGAATATCGAAAGCAAGATATTTATTGAGGATGTACTAGCTGGTGCGCTAAAGCGAAGTACAGATTTTGATGAAAGTGATCTTGTAGATGCTGAGTTTGATTCAATAATTTCAGGTCTTTCACTAGACCAATCAGCCCCCACTTCATACTTAGATCAATTAGATCAGATAGAGGTAGCAGAAAGCTTCATCCCACCAAACCCAAAGCCAATTAAATTAGACTCAGCTCAGAGATTATCAATTTCATTACTTGTGGCAAGCGGTGCATATTTTGCTATCTATCTAATTTCCGATTTTGAAATATTTGGTAGCTGGCCAGCGGTTCTAGGTTTTCTAGGATCGGTTGCAACAATTATCTGGCGCACAGCTAGGTCTGAAGATAAATTTGACGATGGAACTAGCCTCTAACTAAATCTGCAGCACCAATTAATCCAGCATCATTGCCATACTTAGCTGCAACAATTTTTGGTAGTGAATGTGTTCCAGCAAAAGGCATATATTTTTCCATAGCTAATCTGACCGGATTTAGAAACAGTTCACCAGCTTCTACTACGCCACCGCCAATTACGATTGCTTGTGGATCTAATAAAAGAGTGTAGGAAGCACATGCAGAACCAAGCCAATCAGCCTGCTTATTAAATGCTGATAGTGCGATCTCATTTCCTTGCTTTGCTGCCGTAGTTAAAGTTGCACCAGATATATCACCAGATGCATCTGAATACTTCAATAGTTCTTTAGCCTTAATCGGATCTGCTTTCATCTCCTCTTTGGCATAACGCATAAGCGCACTTCCAGATGCATACTGCTCAATACAACCATTTGCTCCACAACCACATTTAATTCCATTTGGTTGCACAATCATGTGGCCAAACTCTGCGCCAATGCCATTTGCACCTTTAAATAGTTTTCCATCAATTACTAATCCCCCACCCATACCAGTTCCAATTATGAAGAACATCACTGGGTTGAGATTTTTTGCATTACCAAATTTATACTCTGCCCACATAGCTGAATTTGCATCATTTTCAGCAATTACTGGCAAGCTGAAAGATTTTTTTAATTCTTCTACAAAGTTGAGCTTGCTTAAGTTCGCGATATTTGGTGCACCTACAATTGTTCCCTGATCTGCAGAAATAAGAGCAGCGATACTTATCCCAATTCCTGCAATTTCATATTGTGATTGAAATGATTTAATTAAGTCAGTAATTGTTGCTATTAACTCAACACCGCCTGATACTGGAGTTGATCTTCTATCAGATGAAATTATATTTCCATCTGAATCAACTACTCCAGCAGAAACCTTAGTCCCACCAATATCGACACCGATTGTTAAGGCTGAACTAGAAATTTTCACGCTTTATTAATTTTCTAACTTTTCCTTCAACTGTTTTAACGCTAAATCAATTGTTGACTTCTCAGCCTTAGTGCGCATCATCTCTGGAACTGGCATCGATAATGCGACGGTCATTTCAAATGTAACCTCAGTTTCATCATTGTTATCTTTAACAATAAAGGCACCTGTCATTTCAGTTAATAAATCGGCGTCTTCAAGTGAGAAATCAACACGATCTGGATATGCAGACCAGTCGTAATTCAAAGTTGGCTTATCTTTCAGAGCGCCAGCATCAACGCTGAGTTTTACCTGAGTAGGCCGACCTTGCGCATCAGATGAAATCACAGTTGCTGCTTTAAAGGAGGTTGACCAGCTAGGGTAATTGGCAATATCAAATAGAACCGCTCTAACATCATCTGCGGTTGCTGAGATCGAAATAGTAGAAGTAGTTGGATTAGACATGGCATAAGGCTACCGCTAAGTAATCCCAACTTTTAACATTAAGAAAAGACTGGCTAGGGGCTAGCAAAAATGCCCTGTTAACAGGTAGCGTGTGCTCATGAATCAAATAACCGTTCCTGCCCTAGTCCCTTCCGCAACCTCTGGAAATTTAACTAATCTCATAGCAGATCGAGCTGCTAAAGAGCCAAAGCGCGTTTTAGTATCACGCCCACTCGGTGATGGATGGCAACCTGTTACCGCTCAAGAGTACGAAGCTGAAATTAAGTCTGTAGCGAAGGGTTTAATTGCTGCCGGAATTAATGTTGGCGATCGTGTCGGAATTATGGCAAAGACTAGATATGAATGGACTGTTTTAGATTTTGCAATTTGGTATGCCGGCGCTGTTTCTGTCCCAATTTATGAAACATCTAGCGCTGAGCAAGTTGAATGGATTCTGACTGACTCTTCTGCTGTTGCAATTATTGTCGAAACTCCAGCATTAGTTGAACTAGTTAAGCCAATTTTACCTGCAGCTTGTAAAAATGTTTGGAATATAACCGATAATTTGCTTTCAACTTTAAGCTCAAGTGGAAAGTCAATAAGCGATGATGAAATTTCTAAGCGAAGAGAAGCATTAAAGCCAGAAACTTTAGCAACATTGATATATACCTCTGGTACAACTGGAAAACCAAAAGGTGTGCAGTTAACTCATGGAAACTTTTTATCTGAGTGCGGAAATGTTGTAAGTGGAGCCAGTGACCTATTTCTAAAACCTGGCGGCTCAACACTTCTATTTTTACCAGTCGCTCACGTTTTTGGTCGAATGGTGCAAATTGGTTCAATTACTGCTGGATTACACCTTGCTCACTGCAGTGATCTAACAAAATTGCCAGCAGATCTTGCTTCGTTTAAGCCAACATTTGTTTTGGCAGTACCCCGTATATTTGAAAAGATCTACAACGGAGCTGAGGCAAAAGCTCAAGCTGCTGGTAAAGGAAAGATATTTCACAAAGCAGCAGAGGTTGCAATTGCTTACAGCCAGTCACTTGATAGCAAAAAGTTTTCACCTCTACTTAAATTACAGCACGGATTATTTGATAAGTTGGTTTACTCAAAGATTCGTACCGGTCTTGGTGGCAGAGTTGAAGCTGCTATCTCTGGAGGTGCCCCACTAGGCTCTCGACTAGGACACTTCTATCGTGGTGCTGGCGTTAGAGTTTTAGAAGGCTATGGACTTACTGAGACAACTGCAGGTGCAACATTAAACCTTACTAGGTCACATAAAGTTGGATCAGTTGGTAAGCCAATTCCAGGTACAACAGTAAAAATTGCTGAAGATGGTGAAGTATTAATCAAGGGCCCAATTGTTATGAATGGGTACTGGCAAAATGATGCTGCAAACGCTGAAGTTTTTACATCTGATGGATTCTTTAAATCAGGTGACTTAGGTCAGTTAGATGATGAAGGTTACTTATCAATTACTGGAAGAAAGAAAGAGTTAATCGTTACTGCTGGCGGTAAGAATGTTGCCCCTGCGGTTCTAGAGGATCGACTTCGCTCTCATCCGCTAATTAGCCAGTGCATGGTCGTAGGTGACAACAAACCATTTATTGCTGCCTTAATTACTATTGATCCAGATTCAATTAAGCCATGGGCTGTGGCAAATAAGAAAGAAAATGCAAGCATTGCAGAGCTAGCTAAAGACCCAACCTTAATTGATGTAATTCAAACTGCAGTTGATGAAACAAATAAGGCTGTCAGCCGCGCTGAATCAATTAGAAAATTCACAATTCTTCCAGTTGATTTCACAATTCCTGGTGGACAATTGACAGCTAAGCTTTCAGTAAAGCGACATGTAGTTTCGCAGCAGTTTGCTCGCGAGATTGATGAACTCTTCGCCTAATTCTGAACGATCTCGGCTAGCCCGAGAGCTTCATGATGGATTGGCGCAAGAGTTAGCATCAGTTGGTTATCAACTAGATCAATTAGTTGGCGATCCAACTTTAGATAACAAAAACCGTAGAGTCATTCGCGATATCCGCTTTTCATTGAGCGGGTTGATTAATCAGGTTAGAGATGAAATTTTTGAGCTACGTCATGAGTCAAGCAAAAGCAGTAATCAGATTATTACCGAACAGGCTGAGACTGTTTTATTCAACTCATCAATTACTCTAGAGGTCAATGGCCAAATAGATATAGATTCTTCAAGTAAATTTGAGATTATTCGAGTAATCAGAGAGTTGATAATCAACGCAAAGCGCCACTCTAATTGTGATCTAATCCAAATAGATTTAATGCCAGGAAAAATAGTTATAAAAGATAATGGCTTAGGTGGCCTAACCAACAAGGATGACTCATACGGTCTTACTGGGGTTAAGGAACGATTAGAACTAATAGATGCCAAGATAGATATAACTTCAGAATTATCAGGAACAAAAGTTGAAATTACCTTGAGCTAGTGAACATTGTTTTAGTTGATGATCATCCACTTATAAGAAGTGGGCTTATCAATGCACTTTCTGCCAGCGGTTTTAAAGTTGTGGGTGAAGCCGCATCAGTTGCTGAAGGCTTGGCAGTAATTAACTCCACTAAACCTCAGGTATGTATTGTTGATGTTAACTTAGGTGCAAATAGCGGAATTGATCTGATTAGAACATCAATTTCAGCAAAAGTTGATTGTAAATTTATTGTATTAACAATTCAAGATGATCTTGAAACGCTAAATTCTGCAAAAGCAGCAGGTGCTTGTGCGTATGTTACAAAAGGTGCCCCAATAGAAAATTTGATTGAAGTTATTCAATCGATATCAAGTAGTGATCAAAATTTTGTAAAAGTGGGTGAGTTTAAAGCGCAAAGCCCGAAAAAAGATTTTCAGCTAACTGAACGTGAAATAGAGGTGCTTTCACTTTTGCCATCTGGCACTACAGCCGCAGCACTCGGCAGCGTACTTTTCTTAACAGAGGCAACTATTAAAACTCATCTTGCTTCGATCTATAGAAAGCTTGGTGCTTCAAACAGGGCTCAGGCAGTTAGTATTGCTATCTCTGAGAATTTAATTCCTAAAAAGTAATTCATTAAATTTATTAGACCAGTTAGAATTTTTCCAGTTCTCAATGACCCATCCCCGACCGGCTTGTCCCATTTGTTTAGCAGCTACTGGATCTTTAAGTAATCGACATATTGCATCTGCAATTTCACTCTTATTGGTGCCATTTACTACTAAGCCAGTTACATTTGGAACCACCGCATCGGGTGCACCGCCTGAGTTTCCAGCGATGACCGGCAGCCCACAAGCACTTGCCTCAAGGTAGACAATTCCAAGTCCTTCAACTTCTAATCCAAAAAATCTTGATCTCACAGGCATAGCAAACACTTCACCAAGACAGATGTAATCCGGTAAAGAGCTGTGTGAAACCTTGCCGGCAAATGCAATGTGATTACTTACGCCCAGTTGTCTTGCAGAATTTTTCAACATTCCTTTAATTGGACCATCTCCAACAAAAAGCAGTACAGCATCTGGAAATTTCATTAAAACTTCAGGCATAGCTTCAATGAGTTGATCCTGACCCTTGCGATGAACTAGTCGGCCAACACAAACTACAACCCTTCTTCCTTCTAGCCTATGTTTTAAAACAAGCTCTTTATTAATTGCTCGGGGCGTGAAGTAGGAAGTATCAATACCGGGTGCTATTTGGATAAATTTACTTTGATCACCAATTTTAGTTAGCACACTTTTTGTGTAATTACCTAAGTATCCTAAATAGTCAACATCATTAACTATTTTTCTCATTAAATTCTTAAATAAAAATATCTTAGCCCACCAAAGTTCATGACCATGAGTTAATGCAACAATATGTTTAGCACCAGCTAGGCGCAAACCATTTGCCATTAGCGCTAATGGCGCTGCTGCGCCAAACCAAACTCTACTTATGTTGTTTTCTTTAAGGATCCTCGCAGCTCTTTTATTGATGCGTGGAGTTGGCAGTAATACTTTTGCACGATCTCTAATTACTATTACGCCGTATTTATCAAGTAATTGCTGATCAAACTCTTTAAATCCTGGTTGAGTAGAGGTGTAAACAGTTAGAGAGTTTTTTGGTAAACCCTCAATCAAGCCTAGAATAAATGTTTCAATGCCACCCGCTCTTGGCCCTAAATCATTTGTTACTAAAAGTATTTTTTCTTGGCTATAAACGGCGTGCTCCGATATACGGCTTCCTGCCCATATTCATATTTGCAATCTTTACCTGACTTCCCTTACGGGGCGCGTGCAGCATTCGATCAGGACCTAAATATATTGCCACATGAGAAATTGGTTTTCCAAAAAATATTAGATCTCCTGGTTGTAATTGATTCTTTGGAATAGCTTTTCCATATCGATACTGAGCTCTTGAAGAATGAGGTAAAGATACGCCAGCTGCTTTAAAAGCCCGCATAGTTAACCCAGAGCAATCCCAAGTTGTCATTCCTGCTGCTCCAAAGACATATTTATCGCCAAGTTGTTCGAGCGCATACTTGATTGCTATGCCCGATCTACCAGATACCCCAGCATACTTACCACTTTCTGCACGAGAGTTTCTTAGATCGGTGTTTTCCTGATCTGCATTAAGCTTTGCTAAGCGTTCTCGTTCTGCAGCAGTTAATTTGGCTAACAGTTTTTCTGCTTCATCTAATTTTGAATTAGCAAGCGCAAGTTGTCTTTTGAACTTAGCCTCAGCGGCTTTAACTAAAGCTAATTTATCGCTGACGGTAAAGGTGGTGGCATTTAATCTTTGTGTTGCAACTGAAAATTTCTTTAAATCCTCAGTTTTCTTTCGAGTAATGGCTTCAAGGGAGCCAGCAGAGGATAAATACAATTGTGGGTCAGTAGAAAATAAAAGCTCTAATGATTGACTTAAGGGTCCGGCTTTATACTGATCAGCGGCAATCGCACCAATAACCTTATTCATCTGTTTAACTGATTCACCTTGCTGGCTAGCCTTCTGCTGTACCGAGTCCAGTGTTTTTGTTAATTTCGATAATTGAACTTTGGCTTCTTGAGCACCTTCAGCCGCAGTCGTGGCCTGTTCCTCAAGATCTCTTACCCTTGCCTGAACTTCAAGCAGAGATGGTGCTGCATTGGCAGGTATTGGAAATAGAACTCCTGCGGCAACTAGTAACGCCAAAAACACTCGGAACTGAGTTCTCATTTGGAAAGGTTAACCACTTGCTCCTAAGTAACTCAACCCAACCCATGCGTAATGTGCTGAGAATTATCTAAATTTTCCCTTTTTTATTTGGATTTACCCTAGTTTTCTGAGTTTTTGATCACTAGCTCGGTGTCGTTGATAACGGAGGGGCGGAACCAACCCTGCTGTGGCCAGGTGATTTATCGCCACTTCATCTTGGTCAGAAAACTCTGCATTTTTGCCAGGTAATGGCTTTATGTTAAGTAGTACGGAGACAACGCAATCATTGCAAGCAATATTGCGCATTATGCAACTATTACAATTTATTATCATAATAAAAGGTTAGCCCTACCCACTGACAGTCAGTAGCCTTAACCTATGAAGCAAGTGGTAGTTAGCGCCAACCTAATTGTGGGTGTAGATGGTGCAACCACAGCCAATGGCTCCTCTATTGGCTTATCTAACGATGAAGATCGGCAGCGATTTCACCAGCTAAGAGCTGAATCAGACCTGATCCTAATTGGTGGCAATACTGCAAGGCGGGAGCCCTATAAACGTACCCCTATTCCCCTATATATTCTGACTCACTCTAAAGTTAAGTTACAGCCGAAAAATCAATTGGCAAAGCAGTTTCAATTAACTCCAAAGCAGTTATTAGAAGAGGTTGGAGGTAAGTTCGAAAGTTCTAGCGAGTTACCTATAAAGCTATTAGTTGAGGCAGGGCCAAAATTACTACTTGAAATGATTAGTCAATCACTAGTTGATTATCTATACCTAACGGTAAGTCTTAACAAAAAGGGTGAGAATAAAGTTGATATTGATGAATTAACTAAAGATTTTAGATTAGTTAGAAATGAAACAAAAAAAGATTATGAGTTTCGCTATTACGAAAAGTTATCCTAATGAGATTACAGCAACGCCAATAATTGCAAAAGTAATACCTAGGTATTGAACTTTATGCAATCTTTCATGTAATAGTTTAAATGCTAGTAATGCAGTAACGATTGGAAACAATGAACCTAATACGACTGCAAGTGAAACTAGACCCTTTGTAGTTGCTACTCCAAGTAATAAGTTGGCAATAAAATCTGCAGCACCTATTCCAATCAATAAAGGGATATCCTTTTTAGTAAAGCCACCAAATGTTCGATACTTGATAAATAAAAATATCGCGATGATAAATGTAGTAAAGCGCATCGTTGTCATCGTCATAATTGCACTAGAGCTTGATCCTTTTGCAATAAAAGTAACTGCTAAACCAAATCCAACTGCTGCAACTACCGCCAGTACTACTGGTTTGAGTGCCACTCCACCCTTAACCTCTGGTCCACTTGCACAAACTGCTCCAAGTAATGCAATACTCATTCCAACAATTTGAGTTGAATTAGGTTTTTCGCCAGTGATAAATGCAATTGTTAATGGAATAAGTACACTTAATGCTGCAATCGGTGAAACTACACCCATACGACCAGTTGCTAATCCAGAATAGAATGCAATCAAACCGACAAATCCAAAAAGTCCGGCAAGTACACCCGATATAAAGTAGTTATCCCAACCTATAGTTGGATTGAGCCAGGAAGAGCCCACAATAACAATTAAAATTCCAGTTATTAATCCAAATGCTTGCGAAACTGCGGTTACAGCCAAAGCTTGATATCTCTTAGATAATTTTCCGCCAAAAAAATCTGCAGCTCCCCATAGAATTGAGGATAATAGTGCTAACAAAGTGGCCATTCGGGTAATAGTACTAGCAAAATCTGATTACTTTACTTACCTCCCTCGCGCCTTCGCTTAGTTATCAACTAATCAATTTATCCTTAGGTAGTGAAGCCAAACTTTGAGCAATTAGTTGCGCCAATTTTGGCGTTAAAGCCAAGAGCTGAAATACTTTTAGAAGTTGTGCCTGCTCCACAAAAACTTGCACCTCATGCATTAGCTTTAACTGCTGATGTCTTAGAAGATGCAGCGACCGGTAGATTAGTTTTGTTACATGACCCAGATGGTCAAGAAGGCTGGTCTGGTCAGTGGCGATTTGTGACATTTACTAGAGCAGCAATTGATTTAGAGATGGCTTCAGATCCATTACTTCCCGAAATTGGTTGGGCTTGGCTAATGGAATCCTTAAAGAAACATAATTGTGATTACATTGCTGCCAGTGGCACAGTAACGAGAGTTGCTAGTGCATCATTTGGAGATCTCGAAAACAAAGAGGAAGACTCTGAAATAGAGATTAGAGCATCTTGGACACCGACAAATGAATCACAATTAGTTAACAATCTGCATGCGTGGTTAGAACTATTAGGTATGACAGCAGGCTTAGAGCCAATACCTGAAGGTGTAGCTTCAATTTCTCGTAAAATTTAATCATTGATGGCAACTCCACTATTAACGCCTAGAAATGGCATGCCCCAACTGGTTGAAACTGAAAGTGATTTTGAGAAAACTATTTCAACGTTATCAAAAGGTAGTGGAGATATTGCTATCGATGCCGAAAGAGCATCTGGCTATCGCTACAGTCAAAGAGCTTACTTAATACAGATCTTTCGCAGAGGTGGCGGGTTACACCTGATTGATCCAATTCCGTTAGCAAATTCAAGATTGTGGAATGAATTTAACATCAATTTTTCAAAGTATGAATGGGTAATACATGCAAGCACTCAGGATCTGCCGTGCTTAATCGGCGTGGGGTTAAAACCAAATTTATTATTTGATACTGAGCTTGGCGCCCGAATTGCAGGTTGTGATCGAGTAGGGCTAGGCCCACTTGCTGAAAGCTTGTTAGAAATTCAGTTAGCCAAAGAGCATTCTGCTGTTGATTGGTCAATTAGGCCACTAAAGGCAGAGTGGTTAACTTACGCAGCACTTGATGTAGATATCCTCTTAGATATTAAAGATGGGGTTGAAAAATTATTAGTTGATCAGAATAAACTCGCCTGGGCTAAGCAAGACTTTTCATCAATTTTATCCAGTTATAGCAATTATAAATTTACCGATGCACCAAAACCAGATCGCTGGCGAAGGACTTCAGGTATGCACAAGGTAAGAGATCGATTAACCCTAACAACTGTGCGAGATTTATGGCTATCTAGAAATGAGTTGGCCGCCGAATTAGATATTGCACCAGGGCGAATCCTTGGCGATGAAGCCATTGTTGAGTTGGCTCTGCGCCGCCCAAATAACCTCGAAGATGTAGCAAAAATTATTGGGTGGCGAACTAAATTAGATGCACCACCATTTAGTCGGTGGCTTAAAACTTTAACTAATTCGCTTTCTACACCCACAGATGATCAGCCGGAATACAAGGTTGTTTCTCAGAACTTGCCACCGATTAGAGTTTGGAAAGAGAAAAATCCGCTTGGCTATGCTCGACTAACTCATGCAAGAGCTTTATTAGCAGATCTTGCAGCACAATTGAAAATTCCAGTTGAAAACCTAATTACACCTGAATTTATAAGAAAGGTATGTTGGCAGGAGCCGCCAAAAAATATTAGTGATTATCAAGAGTTTATTAAGAGTGAGTTGGTTAAATCTGGAGCTAGAAGTTGGCAAATTGAACAAGTTCTGTCTCCGATGGAAATAGCTATAGCTCAAATGGAGCCATTGGTAATTGCAGAACCTGACGAAGGTGATTCACCTGAAGCCAGCACCAAGGAGTTAGAGTAAAAACCTTTACCCAAGTGGTGATCAATCAGAATGTGCTGGAGTGTTAATTCAGTTTCAGCACCTGATCTCTAAACCTGATAAGCCAGGGTGCCCACTACCCAATTTCGCTACTGGCGAGTAACCTAACCCTATAGTGAGGTTGAATGAGCTAAGGGGCCCAAGATGAGTAAGAGTGCTACCGCAAAAACCAATGTTGTACTAGTTGATGCAGTTCGAACACCATTTGGCAAGGCTGGATCTTTATATGCCCAAACTAGAGCAGATGACATTATGGTTCGTTGTATTCGCGGTTTACTAGAGCGAAACCCAAATATTCCATTAGATCAAATTGATGATGTTGCAATTGCTGCCGCTACGCAGACCGGAGACCAAGGAATGAATATTGGTCGCTCAGTTTCAATTTTATCTGGCATTCCAAATACAGTTCCAGGATATTCAATTGATCGATGGTGTGCAGGAGCATTAACTGCCGTAACCACAATTGCTGGTGGCATAAATATGGGTGCATATGATTTAGCAATTGCTGGCGGAGTAGAACACATGGGAAATCATCCGATGGGTGATGGAATGGATCCAAACCCAAGGTATTTAGCTGAAAAAATTGTTGACACAGATGCATTACAAATGGGAGCAACTGCAGAGCGACTACATGACAAATTCCCACACTTAACTAAAGAACGCGCTGATAAATATGCCTTAGCCTCACAGCAAAAAACTGCTGCTGCATATAGTGCAAATAAAATTCAACCTGATTTGATTCCAGTAGCAACTAGAACTGTTGAATTGGGTTGGGGTGTGGCAACTGTAGATGAACCACCAAGACCTCAAACAACCCTTGAAGCATTAGGTGCTCTAAAAACACCATTTCGCCCAGCTGGCCGAGTAACAGCTGGTAATGCTGCTGGATTAAATGATGGTGCAACAGCTGCAATTTTGGCATCAGAAAGTAAGGCAAAAGAATTAAATCTGCCGATTAAAGCAAGAATGGTTTCATTTGCATTTGCAGGTGTTGAGCCAGAGATTATGGGATATGGACCAGTACCTAGCACTATTAAAGCGCTAAAAAAATCTGGTTTGGATATTTCAGATATTGGATTGTTTGAAGTTAATGAAGCTTTTGCAATTCAAGTTTTATCTTTCTTAGACC
>Ga0208595_1000529_pt1 | contig 14215 bp, 14 predicted proteins | sample LakMenEpi28Jun11_FD_150742 | JGI IMG/M metagenome (GOLD analysis project Ga0208595, IMG submission 150742) | Freshwater microbial communities from Lake Mendota, WI - 28JUN2011 deep hole epilimnion (SPAdes) | ecosystem: Environmental > Aquatic > Freshwater > Lake > Epilimnion/Euphotic zone ...
TAGATCGAACACCACTCGCCGAGATGCCAAAGCGCTCCGACGTTTCAACTGCAAACCGCATTCCGAAACCGCCATTCTGGGGTTCACGAGTAATCAAAGGAATCCCGCTTCGCGACTACTCGAGCTTCTTAGACGAACGAGCAACGTTTATGGGTCAGTGGGGATTGAAACCGGGACGAGGCGACGACGGAGCCTCCTACGAAGAGTTGGTCGAAGTTGAAGGACGGCCGCGCCTACGCAGCTGGCTCGAAAAGATTCAGACCGAAAGCATGATGAACGCGTCTGTGGTCTATGGTTATTTCCCCGCCTACAGCGACGGTGATGACCTGGTGATTCTTCACCACCCGTCGGATCTTGCCACCGACGGCGGTTCTGGGGGAGAGCCGTTCACAGAAAGAATGCGTTTCACCTTCCCGCGTCAGGCACGAGATCGACACCTTTGCCTTAGCGATTTTGTGGCGTCCAAAGACTCCGGCCAAATCGATGTGGTGCCATTCCAATTGGTAACCATGGGCGAGCGAATTTCCGAAGTTACCGGTGAGCTCTACGCTCAAAACAAGTTTCGCGAATATCTAGAACTTCACGGCCTCTCTGTTCAACTCACTGAAGCCTTAGCCGAATACTGGCACCAACGGGTTCGAGACGAGCTTGGTTTCTCGGAAGAAGACCCCGAGGAAGTCGAATCTCTCTTCAAGCTCGAGTATCGCGGTGCGCGGTATTCGTTTGGCTATCCAGCCTGCCCAGAACTTGAAGACCGAGTCAAACTAATCGAACTCTTGAAGCCAGAGAGCGTTGGAGTGGTCTTGAGCGAGGAGCTTCAGCTGCATCCGGAACAGTCAACCGATGCCATGATTCTCCACCACCCTGAGGCGAAGTACTTTTCGGTCTAAACCAGGGGATTTGGGTCGTATTTCACAATCGACCAACGCTCGCCGTCGTGGCGCATAGTGGTAAGTGATGCGTTTCCGAAACGCTCTCCATCACGTGGTAACTCACCGTCACTAACGATGTGAATCAGGCGGCGAATGAGTGCTCCGTGACTCACCGCAAGGAATGTTTCGCCGGCGAAATCAATTGCCAGTGAGTCCAAAAGTTGTTTGGCTCTTTCGGTTAGATCTGCCAGAGATTCTGCTTCTGGAGCAGTTTCTCCATCTTTGTACTGCTCGCGCCATTCGTCATAGGAAAGGCCCTCCGCGACTCCAAAAGAGCGCTCGATGAGTTGTGGGTAGTGTTGAACTTCTTCATGCCCAATTGCAGAAGCCACGATTCGTGCGGTTTCCACGGCACGAGACAGGGGAGACGTAACTATTCGAGACCACTCGGAGTTTTTCAGTACTTTTCCAGCGGTCGTAGCCTGTTCCCGCCCGTAATTGTTGAGCGGGATGTCACTGATTCCTTGAAGTCGCATGTCAACGTTCCAGTCGGTTTGACCATGGCGTAGAAGCCCGACAAAGGTTTCCATAGCAACACACTTTCTTAGGCTTTAGAAAAAATGGGTGGTCCATCATTATTTAGATGAACCACCCGTTAGTGTCCGAAAGGGGACTTGAACCCCTACCCTCTAAAGAGGACTAACACCTCAAGCTAGCGCGTCTACCATTCCGCCACCCGGACTAACTTGGAAAGTTTACCACGAAGAAAATCCCTTTCGGTTCTTCGCTTTAGGCGCCAATCGCATTAGGTTTGGCATATGGCAAAAGATTCGAGAGTGGCTCTGCAGCACTTCATCGCTGCACTAGAAAATCACCTTTCTGCTGTCTCACTGAGACGCGGAGAGCAGGATGCCAATGTGGAGCGCGCCTACCTGTTGCTGCAGGATGCGTTTCTCGACTACGAGGAGTCGCTTCAGGACAGTTTTGAGGAGCTTCTGCCTTTTGAACTCGTCGAGGAAGACGATTGAATTTTTTTACGGCCATTGTTTTAGGTCTGGTTCAAGGCATCACCGAATTTCTTCCAATTTCTTCCTCGGCCCACGTCCAACTTGTGGAGGCGTTACTCGGTCAGCAGCAGTCGAGTCAGAAACTAACCGCATTCATCGCGACGATTCAACTAGGCACAGAGGCGGCGGTTGTTCTTTTCTTCTGGAAAGACATCGTTCGAATAGTTAGAGGTTGGCTCGCCAGCGGCTTTTCGAAGAAACCATCGCAGGACGCAAAAATGGGGTGGCTAGTCATCATCGGCTCAATTCCAGTCGTGATAGTTGGCCTAGTCTTCAAACATGAGATTGAAACTAGCCTTCGCAGCCTATGGATTATTGGATTTACCCTAATCTTCTTTGGCATTGCCTTGGGTCTAGCCGATCTCCTTGGTAAGAAGCGCAAGCCAATCACAGAATTGACGTACCGAGACGGCATCTGGTTTGGAATCGGTCAAATGCTGGCTGTGATCCCAGGAGTTTCTCGCAGTGGCGGAACCATCACCGCCGGTCTAATGCTTGGTTATACCCGCGAAGCAGCGGCTCGCTACAGTTTTCTTCTAGCAATACCAGCCGTAGTCGCCAGCGGACTTTTTGAATTCACAACAAATGTTTCGAATCTCGACACTAACGATTTGTTGGCGACTTTTGTAGCCACGATTGTATCTTTTGTAAGCGGATGGCTTGTCATCAAGTTCTTCTTGAACTATCTTTCAAAAGGTTCGTTTGCACCATTTGTGATTTGGCGTGTGGCGGTTGGTTCATTCATTCTCATAATGCTGAGTAGCGGATTGCTCTAACTAGCGCTCTTCGTCCGCGTCTCGGAGAAACTGCTCTACCTCAGCGGCGATGGTATCGCCGGTAGCTTCGTCGTTCTCATCGCGCGTCTTCTCCAGTTGAGTTACGTATTCGGCTAGGTCTTCGTCAGCTTCAGCGAGTTCGTCTACAGCACGTTCCCACTTGAACGCCTCGGTTGGAAGCTCACCCTGATCAAATTGAATGTCCAGTAATTCCTGCAGCGAATTGATCAGAGCCAGGGTCGATTTAGGAACTGCTCCGTTGTGAACATAGTGAGGTACGGCGGCCCAAAGAGACATCGTAGGAATATCACGGCGCTCAAATTCAGCGCTCAAAATACTCAGAATTCCGACCGGCCCCTCATAAAGAGATTTTTCTGCCGGAACCGAGTCACAGACCAGCTGGTTAGTGCTGGTAGAAGTTATTTGGATCGGACGGGTGTGAGGAGCGTCAGCTAGCATCGCTCCCAAGAAAACCACTGAATCAACCTCTTCGCCTTCAACAATGTCTGCAATCTCGGTAGCGAATTCAATCCAATTCCGAGAAGGCTCAACACCTAGAAGGACGCGAAGATTGAATAGTTCAGAGAGAGCTGGGCGATAAACCGAGGTGTTTGGCCAGCGAAAGACTCGCTTGCCATTCTCGTCTAGTGAAACTTGAGGCCTGGCAAACTGAAAATCGTAGTAATTCTGGGAGTCAACTTCGGAAATCTCTTTTCCACCAATTGCGTCTATAAGGAACCTGGCGGCGTTACTCGCCGACTCACCGGCATCATTCCAGCCCTCAAACGCAACAACTAGCGTTCGGCCCGAAAACAAGCTCTGTTCACTCATAAAACTCCAAAAACACCTCTAGCCTTAAATCCTAGGGCAGTGGCAAAGGTAAACTTTACGCATGCTGTTTAACCGCCTTCCTAAAGCCGTTCTCTGGGACATGGACGGCACTCTCATCGACTCAGAGCCACATTGGCTCAAATCCGAGCGTGAGTTGGCAAAGGCACACGACTTCGATTGGTCCGAGGATGACGGGAAAAGCCTTGTAGGTCTAAGCCTCAAGGAATCTTCACGAATTTTTAGGGAAAAAGTTGGGCTAGACATGTCTTCCGACGAAGTCATCAAGCACCTAACGGAGTCAGTCTCATCCAGCCTTGAAAAAGAGATTATCTGGCGGCCTGGAGCGAAAGAACTTCTAAAAGAGCTACGTAGACGCGGAATAAAGACCGCGCTGGTGACCATGTCACTTCGATCAATGGCTCTGCAAGTTGTTGATGCTATGGGATTCAATGCATTCGACGTGGTGGTAGCCGGGGACGACGTTGTCCACGGAAAGCCACATGCCGAACCTTATCTCAAGGCGGCCGCGCTTTTGAATGTCAGTCCGAGCGACTGCGTGGCATTCGAGGATTCGATCTCGGGTATCTTGAGTGCTGAAGCTGCGGGCACAAAAGCCGTTGGAATTCCAAACATTATGATGATTCCGTCCAGAGAGGGAAGAATCCTTTGGGATACCCTCGAAGGCAAAACAATTAAAGACATCAAAGGGTTATTCAAATGACGGAAAACTACCGCGAACAACCCACCGGACCATTTGCAACAGGGGATAAGGTTCAACTTTCCGGGCCCAAGGGTCGTATCTACACAATCACACTCCAAGAAGGCGGATCCTTTGGTACCCACCGCGGCGACATCAGGCACAACGACATCATCGGAAAACCTGAAGGCTCAGTTATTGAGAATCAATTTGGAGTTGAATATCTCGCACTGAGGCCGTTGTTGACCGACTTCGTAATGTCGATGCCAAGAGGTGCTGCAATTATCTATCCAAAGGATTCGGCCCAAATCATTGTCGAGGCAGACATTTTCCCTGGAGCCCGGGTGGTTGAAGCCGGCGTTGGTTCAGGAGCGCTCTCGCTTTACCTCCTTCGGGCCATTGGTTCCTCTGGCAGGTTGGATAGCTTCGAACGCCGTGAAGAATTTGCCGAGATTGCGCGCTCGAACGTGATTACACACACCGGCCGTGACCCAAAGAACTGGGACATTCACATTGGCGACTTGCAGGATCGACTACCCGAGTTTGTTCAAAAGGGAAAAGCCGACCGCGTGGTCTTGGACATGCTTGCCCCTTGGGAATGCATCGAGGAAGTGGCGGAAGCTCTTATTCCCGGTGGATTGGTGCTCGGATATGTGGCAACCGTTACCCAACTATCAAGATTCTTGGAAGGCCTTCGTTCCAGCGGTCACTTTGCAGAGCCGAAAGCATGGGAGAGCATGGTTCGCGGTTGGCACCTCGAAGGTTTAGCGGTCAGACCAGAACACCGAATGATTGGCCACACCGGGTTTTTGGTGACTGCAAGAAGAATTGCCCCGAACACAGTCTTGCCAAGTTTCAAAGTTCGTGCGGCCAAAAACGGTGGTTCCTCCGAGGATCTGACCGTTTGGAACCCAGAGCATTTGGAGACTCGCAAAGTGAGCGAGAAGAAACTACGCAAAACCGTTAGAAGCGCCCAAAGTTCGGCCGACTCAAAACTCGACCAAAGCCGCTAAGCAACCAAAAAAGCGGTAAAATTTAGGAAATAAGCAGAAAGCTCAAATTGAAAAAAATCATCGCGTCAGCGCTAATCCTGGCTTCAACTCTCGCCCTTTCTGGTTGCTCGACCAGCATGTATGACGGCCTTAAATCCACCTGTGGGGAGTTCAAAACCGGACCAGAAGTCAAGACCGTCAAGGTTTCGACTGATCTAACTAAAGAGCCAACCGTCAACTTCATGACTCCGCTTGATTCTGCAAAACCTGCTCTTCAAACCGCGATAGTTGTTGAAGGTAAAGGTCCTAAGATTACTGGCGGGCAGTTTGTTACTTGGGAGTACGCGGTTTTCAGCGGTAACGACAAATCCGAGATATCTAAGACCTCATTCAATGGAACTGATTCACCACAGCAAATGGTTCCCGAGAAGGGTGATCTTTGCACGGCACTAGCTGGAGTGAGGGAAGGTTCTCGAATAGCACTTCTCGTTCCTAGTGAGGCAGCGGGTACATCTTCAACTGGAGAGCCAGCATCACAGGTTTGGGTTTTTGACATTAAGAAGGTTTTCCTTCCTCGCGCTGTCGGTGCATTGAAGCCGGCTGAAAACGGCATGCCAACAGTTGTTCGCGACGTCAATGGCAAGCCAGCAGTCACCCTGCCAAAGAGCGCCGAGCCTACAGAATTCAAGAAGTCGATTCTTATTGAAGGTTCCGGAGATGTAGTCAAGAACGGTCAAACTGTTCTGGCGCATTACTCTGGTTACCTCTGGGACGGAACCATTTTCGATTCTTCTTGGGAAAACGGACAACCGGCAACATTTGTTGCTAGCGAAACAGCTGTGGTCCCCGGATTCCTAAAGATTCTCGAAGGAGCCAAGGTGGGCTCTCAACTAATCGCGGTGATTCCTCCGGATTTGGCATACGGGGCAACCGGGAATGGTTCGGTACCTCCAAATGCCACCCTTGTTTTCGTCGTTGATATCTTAGGAATCGTTAAGTAGGCAAGCTTGACCGATACTGGGGATAGTTGGGTGCTGGAGCCAGACGATCGGTCTGAGCGCCTGTACTCTCTTACTCTGGCCCTGATTCGGACCGAAGTTGGTCTAACCAGGGACGAAATATTCACCGCTATTCGTGGATACCGATTTGATTTAGAGAAATCGGGCGGATTAGACGGCGATCTGAGCTCACTAACCAAGAAATTTGAGCGCGATAAGACCGATCTGCGCGAAATGGGTTTGCAGATAATCCCTGCCGGGAGCAATGAAGGCGATGCAGATTTCCGCTACCGAATATCTAGAGACACCTACATTTGGCCAAAGGGTGCCACGCTAAGCGCCAAACAGCTTCAGTTACTCGAACTCGCCGCTAGCGTCTGGGACCACGCCGCTCTATCTCCCGAAGCAACGCAGGCAATAACTCGATTGAGAGCGATTGCGGAGGTTGGTCAGGGTCAGGCTGGAAGCGGCCTTGCTCCCAGAGTTAGCACGGTCGAGCCAAGCTTTTCTCCAATCAAAAACGCGATTGCGGAGTCGACAGAAATATCTTTCCACTACAAGAAAGCCGACGGCAGCACCTCAGTTCGTCGAGTTCAACCGTGGCAATTAAGTCACACGCACGGGCTTTGGATGCTACTGGCTTGGGATGTGGAACGAGAAGCTCCGAGGAACTTCCTGCTGAAACGAATTCATTCGAAAGTAGATCGTCTGAAAGTTGCTTTTGATAAGCCTGACGCAGAGAAAATAGCGGCTGCGAAAAGTGATTTGTCGCAACTGTACTCGCTCAATTTAGCAACGATCCGAGTTCTACCTGGCACAACGGCAGCGATGCACTTCGAAACACACAATTCACCAAGTGGCGAGGTTCAAATAAACTACCTGGACCTTCCTCTTCTGGCCGAAGAATTGATGGAGTTTGGCTCTTCTGTGAAGGTGATTGAACCTCCTGAACTCAAGGAGCTAATTCAAGACACCTTGAAGAAGGTGATTGCCAATCATGCCTAAATTGAAGTATTCGCTGCCAGGCGATCACCGCTACAACACTTTGATGTCGATCGTGGGCCTTCTCCAACGAGAGGGTGAGGTTCACCTCGATGATCTGTCCAAGCACTTCAACGTGCAGCCTGCAGTGATGCGTGGCATGCTCTCAACTCTTAACAAAACATCGTTCATGCCTCGCAATTCTGAAGAACAGTTGCCTTATTTCATTGATCTCGACCGCGTCGATGATGAGAACGATGGAATGGTGGAGCTAAGCCTCGATCTTGGACCTCAGGGCGTGCCTCAGATTACCGGCCCCCAAGCTGCGGCCATTCTCTCTGGCTTGGCTTACCTTAGAGCGATTCCCGATTTCGCTAACTCCACCGACATAGCCGAGCTTGAAGCTTTACTTAGCCACAATCAGCCGGAGGCTGTTGAAGTTGCATTCGACGTGGACGACGTGGATGCCGACCTCAAGGTGTTGCAACGCGCGATTCTCACCGATCGTCGAATTTCTTGCAGATATGTAAACAGCAAAGGGGAGGAGTCGGTTCGAGACATCGATCCGCTTCTTTTGGTGTCAGAAGAGAGCCTCTGGTACCTTCGCGGCTACTGCCTGAAAAATGAAGCAGTAAGAACATTCCGCCTAGACCACATGGTTGACGCCGTTATCAAGGATGAGTCGCGAAGTGTAGAAGCACTAGAAGCAGCCAAGACTCTTGATGAAACGGCAGCAATCTACAATCCGAGTGACAAGGATGTCGAAGTCGAGCTCGAGCTAGCACCTGAAGCTTACAAACTAGCGGGGCTCGTGACGCAGCTGAGCGAACCCAAAGATGTAGGTTCGGAGAAGGTGCGAGTAACCATCAAGCTAGGTTACTTGCCAGACTTAGGGCCTCTGGTCTGCCGATTCGGAACCAGCGCTCAGGTCATCGGCCCTCCGGAGGCTAGAGCGATTGTTCGTAAATTCGCTCAAAACGCTCTCGCCGGCGACCGTAAGGATGTTGATTAGCTCTTGATTTGGATACCGCTTGCTATTGCGTCGTCTTTCTTTTTATGGCACCTAGCCGCACTTGCTGGCAAAGGCGAGAAAATGAATCACCAAATGGCTCGGCTAAAGAGATTTCGATCCGAATTTGAAGCCAACCGAGCCCATTTTGTTCTGCAGAAGAACTCGGAGATACCCGACTTGGCGGAAGCGCTAAAGGGAAGAAAGAATTTTCTTGATAGTCGCGCCAAAAAGCGGGCGGCTAAACAGCGTAGGCTTGTAGAGAGAATGCAGTTGAAGGAAAGAGAGTAACTGAATGAGACAACTACTTGAAAGTCCAGTTATTTGGATAGTTTTGCTTCTCGCGGTTTTACTTTGGGGCGGGCCAAAGCTTCCAGGGTTGGCCAAAAGCTTGGGTGAATCCATGCGAATTTTCCGCAAAGAGATGAAAACCATGGGCGACGAAAAAGCAGATGACAAAAAGGATAAGGAAAAGGAAGACAAGCCTTCCGATAAATAATGGCCAAGAGGAATCCTGAACGCAGGATGAACCTCGGCGGTCATCTTCGTGAGCTTCGAAACCGTCTTTATTGGTCTGCGCTTTTCATAGCAATTGCTGCCGTTGGCGGGTGGTTCCTATTTGACCCGGTCTTCGCACTGCTTCAACAACCATTTATTGACCTTTCAAAGACTGCAGATTTCACTGCAACAATCAACTTTGGCTCGGTTGTCTCACCATTCGATCTACGAATGCAGGTTTCTCTTTTTCTAGGCATCATTTTGGCAAGCCCTTTCTGGCTCTATAACCTTTGGGCGTACATTGCGCCTGCGCTGGATAAAAAAACCAAGCGAATCGCTCTTACGTTTTCGTTTGTCTCGACACCCCTTTTCTTGTCCGGTTGCCTTTTAGCGTGGGCTCTGATTCCGAACTTCGTTAAGGGATTACTTTCCTTCACTCCTGAAGGCTCCTCTAACGTGATTAATGCCAACGATTACATTCTTTTCGCGCTGCGAGTGCTGCTGGTCTTTGGAATCGCTCTTGTTCTACCCTCGGTTCTTCTCCTCTTGAACTATCTAGGCGTTCTCTCTGCGCAATCAATCATCAAGGGATGGCGTCTGGCCGTTTTTCTATCGGCGGTGGTAGCGGCACTCGCCACACCTGTTAGCGACCCAATGTCGATGCTTCTTTTGATAATCCCACTAATTGCCCTGTACTTTTTGGCGGCCTTGATTGCAAGGTTCTTAGACCAAAGGAAAGCGAAGATTCAAGACCCGGTTACAAATGAGTAAAGAGTTGTCTCCTTCCGAGCGTTTTCAAGCTGCCAAGAAACGAGCCAAAACAACCGCGGTTGAAGACTTTGTGAAACTGCTTAAGTTTCCGCTCGATACGTTTCAAGAGGATGCCTGCCGGGCCCTTGCTCTTGGCTCGGGAGTTTTGGTGGCAGCGCCAACCGGTGCTGGAAAAACTGTAATCGGTGAATTCGCAATACATCTGGCGTTAGAGAAACAGCAGAAGGTCTTCTACACAACCCCGATCAAGGCGCTCAGTAACCAGAAATACCAAGAGCTATGCCAGCGTTACGGGGAGTCCCGTGTGGGAATCCTCACCGGCGACAACAACACCAACGCCTCAGCAGACATAGTCGTGATGACCACTGAAGTGTTGCGCAATATGATCTACGCAAACTCACTAAATTTAATGAACCTCGGTTTCGTAATCATGGACGAAGTGCATTACCTGGCAGACCGGTTCAGGGGAGCGGTCTGGGAAGAGGTCATTCTTCACCTGCCGAGAGATGTAAAGATCGTGTCTCTTAGCGCAACAGTTTCCAACGCTGAGGAATTTGGAGCCTGGCTTGATGAGGTTCGTGGTTCAACCACGATCATCGTTTCCGAGAAACGACCCGTTCCGCTAAACCAACATGTGCTTTTTGGTAACGAGATGATCGAACTGTTTCAGGGGAGTGGCGATACCAATCGAGTCAACCCTGAGCTTGCAGCCAAGCACGCGGCCAAGCTTCGAAACCCAGCCATCAGAAGCACACGACCCGGCAAATACCGAGGTGGCTATCAAAACGAACCAAAGATACCAAAGCTGAGTAAACCTGAAACCATAGCGAAGCTCTCCGAAGAAAACCTACTACCGGCAATCTTCTTCATATTTTCCAGAGCCGGTTGTGACGTCGCTGTTAAGTCATGCCAGTACAGCGATTTGGGTCTAACTACCAAAGATGAACGGGCCACAATTAGGCAGTTGGTTGAAGAGCGTTGTAGCTCAATCGCGGACGAAGATTTGTCTACGCTCGGATACTACGACTGGCTCAGCTCTCTCGAAAAGGGTGTCGCAGCTCACCACGCAGGAATGCTTCCTGCATTCAAAGAAATCGTCGAGGAACTTTTCCTGAGGCGTCTGGTCAAGGTCGTTTTTGCAACGGAGACATTGGCGCTTGGAATCAACATGCCCGCGAGAACGGTAGTTCTCGATCGTCTAGACAAGTACAACGGTGAAGGTCGAGTTCAGATTACCCCGGGCGAGTTCACTCAGCTAACTGGGCGAGCCGGACGTCGTGGAATTGACCCAGAGGGCCACGCAGTCATTCAGTGGGCGGCGAATCTCGACCCAGCCAACGTGGCGGGGCTGGCTTCTAAGCGAACCTATCCACTGATCAGCTCATTCAGGCCAACGTTCAACATGGCGGTGAACCTAATTACCGCCTTCACCAGGGCGCGAGCCCGAGAGGTTCTCGAAACATCTTTTGCTCAGTTTCAAGCCGACCGCTCAGTAGTGCACTTAGCCAGGACAATCAGAGACCGCGAGATTTCGCTTGCCGGTTATGAAAAGTCCATGACTTGCCATCTTGGAGATTTCACTACCTATGCCAGACTCCGGAGAGAGATCTCCGATTTGGAAAGAGACTTGAGCCAGGGGAGGCCTCGCGAGCGTAAAGGTACAGACCTAAGACAGGTTCCAGGGCGCAACGCACTAGAAAAGCAACTCCTTGCCACAAAACAAAGCCTCAAATCGCACCCTTGCCACCGCTGCCCAGATCGAGAAAGCCACGCGCGTTGGGGTGAACGCTGGTGGAAACTTCGACGAGAAACCGACGCGGTAATCGACCAGATTGAATCGCGCACCAATCAGGTTGCCAAAACCTTCGACCGTATCTGTCAGATGTTAGTTGAGTTGGAGTACCTCACCAAAGACTCAAGTGGCGAACTGGAGATTACCGAGGCAGGAACACGCCTAGCCATGATCTATGGCGAGAGAGATCTACTGGTGGCCGAATGTATCAGGCAAAAGATTTGGCATGATTTAGACGCCGCCACGCTATCCGCCATTGTTTCGACTCTTGTTTATGAATCAAGACGCGACGACGAGAGCAACCAACCGAAGCTACCAAAGGGACAATTTTTGGATGCCCTTACCAACACCGACAGCGTTTGGCACGACATTGAAATGTCAGCCAAGCACCACAAGCTTCGAAAGAGTGAGCAGTTGGATCCCGGAGTCAGTTTCGCAGTGCATCGCTGGGTAAGCGGTGGAAAATTGGATCAAGTACTTTTCGAGAGCGATTTACTGGTGGGAGACTTTATTCGTCTGTCTAAACAGATCATCGATCTGTTGGAGCAACTGAGCCGTGCGGCCGATGGAAAGTTGGCCAGCACCGCCTTCGACGCTATCGACCGAATGAAGAGAGGAATCGTTGCTTACTCTTACTATGTCTAAACGGTACCTGTTGGCTTTGGTCAGCGGGGCGCTTTCCTACTTCGCATATCCTTCGCCAGCTCTCTGGCCGGCAATCTTCGTCTCAGTATTGGGACTCTACTTATCCCTGCGCGGGCTCACCTTCTGGAAGTCCATCGGAGTGGGTTTTGTGGGCGGTGCCGCATACTACGTAGCCCAGATCTACTGGATTAGCCAATACCTAGGCCCTCGTCCTCTGGTCGGTCTGGCTGCCATAGAGGCGCTAATTTTTGCAGTTGGTGCTGGCTTTATAGCTCTTGCCACTAGGCGCCTAAATACCCCTTGGCAACTTGCGCTCGTGGTTGCAGTACTTTGGAACGCTCGCGAGTGGGTTGCTACGCATTTCCCTTACGGCGGCTTTCCCTGGAGCCGAGTTGCCATGTCGCAGTCGAACTCGCCACTGTCATTCTGGGTTGCTATCGGGGGTTTCGGTCTACTCACTTTTGTAATCGTGTTCGTCACTATTTACTGCTTTGAACTAATCAGCAGGAAATCTCCTCGACGATTTCAACTTGCCGCGTCAAGCTTGGTCGCTCTTTTCCTAGTTCCAATTGGAGTTTCGGCAATTCCTATTGCAACGGATGGCACCATGAAAATCGCTGCGGTTCAGGGAAACGCAAAGGCAGGGCTGTTCGCCAATGTGGAACGTGGAACCATCTTGAAGAATCATCTTGATGCAACCGAGAAGCTACTGGCTAGCAAAGAGGACTTTGACCTGGTGGTCTGGCCCGAGAACGCTAGCGATTACAACCCAGACGACTTTTCCGACGTAAAGGCACTTCTGGAAAACCTAGTTGACACCAAACTAAAAGCACCGTTAATTTTCGGAACCATTACCTCCAGCGGCGAAGAGTATTTCAACAGCTCGAAACTCTATGTTCCAGGCAGGGGAGAGGTAGACCAGTACGACAAGAAACGCCCGGTGCCTTTCGGCGAGTATGTTCCAGATCGTGAATTCTTCTACCAAATTGCGCCAGATCTGATTGGCATGATTTCCCGCGGTTATAGTTTTGGAACCAGGGACGGCATCTTCGAGGTGGCTGGAGTAAAAACTGGAATCCTGATCTGTTTTGAAGAAGCCATCGACGAGGTGCCTCGCGAGCTGGTTGAGCAAGACGCGAGAGTGATTATCGCTCAGACGAACAACGCGGACTTCGGTAAATCCGATGAGAGCGTGCAGCAACTTGGAATCGGTAGGCTTCGAGCCATTGAAACCGGGCGGGCTATCGTGCACATTTCCACTGTTGGGCCATCGGCGATTATTGGTCCTAGGGGCGAGCTAATCGATACTAGCGAGGCTTATGTGGCAGATTACGTGAATGCCGAAGTGCCACTGGTTTCTGGCAAGAATCTTGCGATGTCCGGAGGTTGGTTATTCGACCCGATTTCAGCGGTTCTTGGCGGCCTGATTGCGCTACTTCTGATTATCGACAACCGTCGAAAGACCACGAAGCTTTAGTTGCTGGCCTTTGCGGCCTCTCGGCGAGCGCGAATGTCTTCAAGACGCTCCTGTAGAATTTCGTCAAGCTCTTCGATACTGCGACGCTCTAGGAGCATCTCCCAGTGGGTACGTGCGGTCTTCTCATCGGTTTCATCGAGAACTACCACGCCATCACCCTCGGCTAGAACAGCCTGAACGCCACAAGCCTTGCACTGCCAGGTCTGAGGAACTTCGGCTTCAGCTGCGAACACCATGGCGGTCTCGTGACCGTTGGTGCAGCGGTAGACGAAGTTGTTGCGCTCCGCTAGAACTACGCCCGCTTCAGACTCGAGTGACTGAGTTCCGAGACGCATTCCGCGCATTGTCTGCTGTGCCATGTGAAGCCTTCTTCTCTAGTGAGTGGTTGTTACCCTTTGGATAACCAAGTCATGACAAGTTTACTCGCATCGGTGACAATTCCCCGCGCACCTAATTCTTTGAGGCGCCGTGCCTCGTCAATAGTGTTAACGGTCCAGAAGTGCACCTCGGTTCCAAATCCTTGAATCGTCTTGATAAATTTCGCTGAATCGAAACGGATTGGCCCAGCGCCTAGTGGCACCTGGATGGCATCCAGACCACTAAGAAGTTTGGCGAGGCGCTTTCTCAATCCAATGGTGTAGCAGGCCCAGATCTTGAGCACAGTGACGGCATCTGCCGATGTGGCAACTCCTGGCAAGGCATTGATAGCCCTGAGACGCCGTTTTGGCGAGAAAGATGACACTAGGACTCGGTTTTGGGCTTTCAACCGTTGAATTACTTCGATAGCCGGTGCAATGGAATCTTCAGTC
>Ga0208595_1000532_pt1 | contig 14138 bp, 31 predicted proteins | sample LakMenEpi28Jun11_FD_150742 | JGI IMG/M metagenome (GOLD analysis project Ga0208595, IMG submission 150742) | Freshwater microbial communities from Lake Mendota, WI - 28JUN2011 deep hole epilimnion (SPAdes) | ecosystem: Environmental > Aquatic > Freshwater > Lake > Epilimnion/Euphotic zone ...
ATCTTGTAATTCTGATTCTAATTTATATTCCTTACCATCGTATAAATCCAATAATGATGAAATATTTTTTAGATATACTTGTTTTTCCTCTGTTAAAAAAGTAGTAATAATATTTCTTTTGTCTAAATCTAAATCAATATTATATTCTCTATCTAAAACTTTTGATATTTTAGTATTAAAAGTTAATTGTTGCCTATCTGTTGGTAATCCGTGCTGTTCAATATTACCGCAAAAGTCTAATAAGATACAATCTTTTTTTCCATTCTTAATTGATTCCTCAATACTTAAACCATTTAACCGGATTCCTCTACCGGCACATTGTATGTATTTTTTCCATTGCATTGTTTTCATAGCTAACATAACACAACTAACTAAAGGCTCATCAAATCCGGCAGTTAATATTTCTATTGAAATAAGTCCTTTAATTTGATTATTTTTTAAATCAAGTATTAGTTTATCACGTTCCTTTTCTTTTGTTGTTGCGGTTATAATTCCTACTTTTATATCGTTATTTGTAAAAACTTTATAAAGTTCGTCACAATGATTTTTATTAACTGCAAATAAAATAAAACTTCTATTTTCCCCAAGTAGTTTATAGTTATCTACTATTGACTGATTAATATCTACTTTATTAATTGTATTCTCTAAATCTGTATTATCGTATTCATTACCTTTTATTTTAACGTTATCAAAATTAATTGATATCGGAGTAAAATATTTGAATGGAGTTAAAAATCCTAAATCAATTAAATCTGTCGTTTGATAGTCATCAATGATAGTGTCAAATCCCTCTAATAAATAACCTTTATCATCTACCGGAGTAGCTGACAAACCAATAATAATAGAGTTTGGAAACTTTACAAACAATGATTGAATTAAATTTGATTCATAAGCATAATGCACCTCGTCAATAATTATTATTTTAGGCTCTCTTATTTCTACTTTTATAAGTGTATGAATTGACGCCACTATTAATTTATAATCTGTTGTTATGTTTTTTTCTTTACCTTGTAAATATTGAGGATTAAGAGTTTTAAATTTATCTTTTGATTGCTTTGCTAATGCTATTCGATGAGAAGTAAATAAAACAGAATTATTTTTATCAATTGCGTTTTTTATAATATCATAAGATAAAATAGTTTTACCAAATCCGGTAGGTGCAAAAACTAAAATCTTTTTTTTACCGGACATAAGACTATTTTTTATTTTCTGTTTAACTATTTCTTGAGGCTGGTGTAATTTATACATAATTTTAATTTAAGCAAATTATAAATAAGTGTTTTCTTTTTAAATATTCGTTTTCTATCTGTTCAAATAGTTGATAATTAATTTTACCATCAATAAATAAATTACAATGATAATCGTATAATTTCAATAGTAAATCGTGTTGCATAGTTTTATTTTATTAGGTGTAAACAAGTGTAAAGCGAATTTTCTTACAAAGTTTACACTACTTTACACTAAAATCTTATATTTTATAGTACTTACCGGAGTTTTAGGTGTAAAGTTTACACTAAACTTACTTTTTAAAAAATAATTTATAAATATTTTATTTTTTCGATTTGGTGTAAACTTTACACTTTACACTCCTTAAGTACTATAAACGTTGAAAAATAGGTGTAAACTATTGACTTTACACTTTACACTTACTTTACACTTTATTCTCTATTTTTTTAATTAAGTTAATAATTTGTTGTCTACTGATTCCTAAAAGTTCTGCAGTTTGTTTTCTGTTAAAATTAGGATTTTCATCATAAATAAATTTTAACTTCTCAAAATTATTAGTTCCTTTTTTAGCAGTAGCTTTAATATTATTAACCTCAACTGAATTAATTTTAACTTTCTTTGCAGTAGCTACAAAATACTTACTTAATTTTTCAGCCTTTAAAATACTATCTTTTGATATTAGTAAAGTATTACCACCATCACTAAAAAACTCATCAAATACGTGTATTAATAACGCAAAACGTGGAATGTAACTCTTTTGTTTAGGGTACATACTTTTTAAATATTCGTTTTCATTGTCATCATTTTGAAAATTAGAAATATCATTAAAAATACGCATCCATTCTTTTTTTGCATCTTCTGAAAATTTAGCGGTTAAACTTTCAATAATTCCGTCTTGGTTTCTTTTTATAACTCCTTTTAATGTATCATAAAAACAAACTACATTATCTTTAAACCATTCAAGTATTTCATAGTCTAATTCATTTTCATTATACAATTCTATCTTTGAATCCGGAAAAGACAATAGCATCCTATCCATAAATCCGTTATCTTTGTTTTCCTCTGTATAAAAAGAGTTTAATATACTTGGTTGAATACCTCCTAAAACCGGTATAAATGGTTTGTCTATAAACGAACCTTTTCGAGTTAAACGATTTAAAGAAACTGATTTACCACTCCAACAACTTAACCAAAATTCCAAATCAGAACCGGCACGATAACGATTCATATCTTTTAACCATCCGGCTAACTCATCTTTAAACATTCCAACCGCATTATCGCTTTCTTGGTGCAAATCAATTAAAGCCTCTAAAGTAATATCATTAGCTATAAATTGTTTTTTAACCGGTTTTTGCACCTCCGGATATTCTTTTTTCTCTTTAGCCGGTAATGCATCGTAAAACTCAAACTTTTCAAGTTCTTTATAGTATGCTTTTATTTCACGTGAATTAATCTTTTGTAATGGAAAAATAATATTATTTATACTTGGAGTTTTACCTATTCCGGCTTTACCTACTAAAGATATCCAAATAGTAGCGTTTTCGTTCCATCCTCTTTTTACTTCTATTTCAATAGCATTACCAATACAAACAGATATTAACCACAACAAACTACAACCCATATAATCTACATTACTATCTAATTTTGAATTACATTCTAAAATATAAGATTGCACCGGTTTTGGAAATATATCAATAGGAAACTTTAAATCCTCTTTATTGTAATTATACTCCTCAATTAATGGCTCGTTTAATTCAATGCTTTTAGTCTTTTCAGTAATAGCTTTTTTTAGTCTTGAGCCAAAACCTAATTTATACAATTCACTTGCTCCGGCTGAAATATCTCCGGAATAGTAACGATGGCAAAAAGCTAAAAAAGGAGTTATTAATTTTTCGTGTGGGTAAATTGTGCCGGTTGAAAAAAGATACATACAACCACTATCTTTAAAAACATATCCGGAATGTGGCGAACTTGCTCCGTGTCTTTTTATAACGTACTTTTTATTTAAGTTTCCAACTACTGAAAAATCATTTCCTATAACATCAAAAATATCTGTTTTGTTGTTGTAATCCTCCCAGCAAGTTATATCAGTTTCTTGATACTCTTGTTTTTCCTTTTTTGGTTCAATAGGTTTTACATCAATATAATCATACATTTTAGAGAATGACATTAAGATTTCTCTGTCATCATCGGAAATATAATCTACTTCAAAATATGACTTTTTAGAAACTTTATTATCCGGATATGCAAAAATATAACCGAATCGCCCTCGCGTTTCTATTACGGCTTCTTTATGCCCTTGTAGTTTAGCAATTTTTAAATTACCTTCAACTCTTTTTGTTTTGTAAATAATATGATAACCGGCATTTTTAGTTTTATAAATAACAAATTTATCTTCAAAATCTAAAATGTTATCCGATAAATAACCTATATACTCCTCCCAAAATTCCTTTTGTTCTTTAGCCGTACTAAAAACTTTTAAATCAATATCGATAACTTCTAAATCTTCAAAACCGGTTACAAGTCCAAAACCATTTGTTCCTTTAATTTCTCGAACTATTCCGTCTTTATCTGTCCATTTTTTACCACCTTTATAATCAAGTCTTTCAGAAAGTTCTTTAACTGATAATTTTTTAGTTTGTTGTTTTGTCCAACTAAAGTTAGGGATTTTATTTTCACCTACTGTAATAACGGAAAAGTTTTCTAAAAACTTTAATACTTTTTGATTTTCCATAAATTTAAACTATCATTAAATTAGTATTGTTTTTTATTCCTCTTCTGTTATTGAGATTATCTTTTAAAGTGCTATAATTAATTGCATAAATATTAGACGCTTCTTTTATTGAATTATAAAAAATACCATTTTCTATATTTAAAATGGTTTTTGAATTCGGTTTAATTCTCAATTTTTCTAAAGTTTTCTTCGAATGTTTTTTACCATAAAATGGATTTAAAACACCAAATTTACCGGTCATTCCATTTACATAATTATCTTTTTTTGAATTTTCAATTAATGTGTTTTTAATTTGTTGTTTAATTTCTTCGGTATGTAAAATGTCTTTTCTAAATGAATTTCCTTTTAAATATGAAAAATCTTTATTTTTTAATTTTTCAATAGTTTCTTTAGATAATTTTCCGGATTTATCATTTGTTTTAGTTAATCTACAATTTAAACCATTTTCAACACAATCAAAAAAATCTTGCCAATATCTTTCACGTTCATTTAACAATTCAGTGGGACATTCTTCTATTATTTCAAAAATATGATTTTCATAACCATATTTTTTAATAGAGTTAAATAGTTTTATTTGTTGTTTTTTTAAAGATTTTTTATAATCTAAAAATCTTCTTTTAATATTTACACTTTGTCCGATGTAAACTTTTTTACTTGGTGATGTAATTTTATAAATTCCTATCATAATATTTTAAAAAGAGAAAACCCAACTGATGCACTACTATCAATTGGGTTTCTCGGTTACATTGCTTTCACAACGTTATACTTTCGATGTCGGTAGTGCAACGACTTTGTAAAAGTAAACAAAAAAATCCGAACTACAATAGCAATTCGGATTTAATTTTAGTTAATTATTTTTTTCTATTTTCCAACCTTTAACAGAATTGAAATATTTAGTTTCACCAGCAGGATTTATCCATTCTCTTCCGCCTAAATTTATAGATACTTTAACATCATCACCAACATTGTAAAAATCTAATAATGAGGTTTTGTCTTGTGCAAATTCAATTGCAATAGTTTGAGGGTATTGTTCGCTGGTGCTAACTACTAATTCTCTTTTTTTGTATGATGCTGAAACTTCTTGAACATCTCCAATTACTTTAATTACTCCGATTACTTCCATTGTTTATTTTTATTTATTAAGTTAATATATTCTAATTTAATTTCAATCGCTTGTTTTAATCGTTCTTTAATTTTTTCAATCATTTCTTCATCACGTTCAACTATAATTTCGTGGTAATACTCTGTTCCCTCGTGAATTAAATAATTAAAGAAATATGCCTTTTCTCTATTCGTGCATAACATTTGCATTTGCATTTGCGCATAGTACTTTGAATCTATTTCATTAGTTGCAACTAATTTAAAGAACGTTGTTGACTTCGGACATTTTATTTCTAAAATTGAATTATCAGAAACCAATCCATCAGGACTTGCTCCAGCGTGTTTCTCATAAGTAAAGAAACCGCATTTTTCAACTTCTAAAAATTCAAGTCCTTTAAGTTCTTGAAACTTTGCAAACGCTAAAGGCTCAGTGTCGATTCCGTTTTGCATATCATACGAAATATAATTTTCTTCAAAATCTCCGTATAATTCTTGAATAGCTTTTTCAATAGCATATGTTTTACCTGTTTCTCCAAGTGCTTTAATACCTAAAATTTTAATTATTTCACTTGCGGTAAATTTTCCGTATCTGTCTTTTAACCAGCTTTCTGTTCGTTGTAATTGTTCCATAATTTTTCAATTTCAGGCGTTAATGTATATTTACTTTTTATTTGTTCAATTGTTGCATTAGCTTTTTTTGCACTTTCAAAATTAGCCTCTGTAAAGTTTGGTAAAACTTTATTTAATTGTGGTTGTATTGGTTTGATACGAACTCCGTCTGTAATTGCCCCCATCATTTTTACATTTCTATCAACATACAACTCAATTAACATACCTTTCCAATTTTCTATAACGTGACACTCTTTACCAATTAATCCGTTTTTCTTTGCAAATCCAGCTAATATTTTATTATTAGTTGAGTTTAGTTTTAATGGTTTAATTGGTTCTACAAAATAGCAAAATATACCATCTTGTTTAGTTCCAGAAACGTCAACTCCTTGCTCGTATTTTACATCTTTAATAGTAAAAATTAAAGGTACGTTGTCTGTTTCCATTGAATCTAAATCAGCACTTGCTAAATGTGTTGATTTTCGATACTTTCTCCAATCTGTTTTTGTGTTTTCCATAATATTTGTTGTTAATTAAATCTGTTTAAATCCGTTATTATTAAGCCAATTCAAAGCGATTGAATGTGCTTTAGTAAGCAACATTATATCTCTTGCGCTTGTGATTGCTATTTGTACTTCTTTACCTTTACGATGATGTATGTAAATCTGCACAATAGCAATCATTTCTTCAATTGAACTAATCATTTACTGCTTTTTTAATAATTATTCTCGTTTCAAATCTTTGAAAGCATTGTTTCGGTGTTAAACCGCTCCAGTACATTTCAAATCTGTAAATTTGTCGGTTGCCTTTCCAAAAGGTGTAACCGCTTATCTCGTTGCAAAAATCGATGTATGTCATAATGTTTTTATTTGTTAATAATATTGAAATTTAAGCTATTACTTTTGTTGTTGCAATAGGTAACGCTAATTTAGAATGAGTTAAAATAATGATTGTTGATTTACATTTGATTTTCTGTGTATTCCAAGTAAGGTTTCAAAAATAGTTCTGCCAGCTTCTAATAAATCAGTAATGAATTTTTTACTACTAAATTGAATTTCTTTTTTGTTAGGCAAGAAATTTTGCGTTTCTATTTCCTGTTGACGCATTAATTGAAATAAATCTTTACTCATAATATTTAAAAAATAAACCTCTTTTAAAAAACTTAATCGGTCAGAATTAAGCATTAAAAGAGGCATTATTAATTTCGTTAAAGTTCCTGACCGAACTTTTTATTTATGCAAATATAATAAAAAAAATTAAAATAAAGTACTTTCGGATTTATTAATTAAAGTTTTTGCAAATCCAAACTCCTCAATATCTTTTAATTTTGTATATTCATTTTCAATCCAATTTTCAGCCATTTTGTGAAAGTTCTTTTTAATTTCAAAACCATAACATTTTCTTTTTAATTGTTGACCAGCTATTAATGTAGAACCTGAACCGCTACAAGGGTCTATAACAACATCGCCTTCATCTGTAAATATTTCAATCAATTTTTTTAATAATTTTAATGGCTTTTGAGTTGGGTGTAATTTTTCAACATCGGCATCGTCTCTCTCCCAATCTAAACAATTAAAAATCATTTTGCCTTTGTTGTTGAATTTTGGAAGTTTGTCTCTATAAAAAATCAAACCATATTCACAATTTCCTACAACTTTCATATTTGCTTTTAATACTTGTGCTGAAAAGTTTTTACGAAATACTAAATTAATATAGTTTTTAAGTCCGTATCTTTTCGCAAGTTCAATTAAATACATTTGCTGGTCAAATGCACAAAAAACTATCATACAAGGTGCATCGCTTTTTTGTCTTGTTTCTCCATCTACTTTTGTTTTTTTAGTTTCTGACTTTAGCATTGTTGAGCAAAAGTGCATAAATTCTGCTGGTCTAAAATCTTCATCTGTATCAAAAAAACTTTTACCTGCTAATTCACTTTCTCCGTTTGCGTTATCTCCGTCTTTGTACCAAGCTGGATTTGATGCGTATGCGTTGTTACCTAAATTATAAGGTATATCTGCAATTATTAATTGCGCTTTCGGAATTGCATACGTTTTAAAATTCTGAAAATGATTGTTAAATATTTGTGCTTTTTTCATAATATTGTTTTAATTAAAAATGCCTTTCAAATACTTTCGATGCTGGTACTATCGATTTCTTTAAAAGGCGTTATATTTTTTTATTAAGGTAGTACCAGTACCTTTTTGATTTTTCAAAGATAAATATAATTTTATTAAGAATTATTCTAAATTAGCATTCCTTAAACAATATTTTTAGTATTAATTTTCTTTTGTAGTACTCTTTGTTGTATTCTTTTTTACGTTCTTTATTTTTAGCGTACCAAATGCGTGTTTTTTCTGCTTTAGTCATAATTTTTTGTTTTAAAACTCCCTAACTGACGAGCTTAATGGGTATTGATATTATCTCAAGGTTACAGGTTTGGAGTTAAGCTACTATTAACCTTTGTTCGCTTTATTATTATAACAACTAATTTTATGGTTTCCATTTTGCAAACCGCAAATTTTACACTTACCATTCGGCATAAAATAACTGCAACTAATTTCATCGCTTTCAAGTGTAAATCCTGTATAAGATTGTCTTTTTGGTGTTGGTGTAGCCGTAAATCTATAACAATAATCTTTTGATGGACATAGTGCGTTATTGCACATTGAAATATCTGGACACATTATATTTTATTTTTTAGATTTTAATATTTTACGATAAACCTCGTTAACTGATTCCTTATTAACTCCGCGCTTGTAGTTAAATTGAAGTATTCTTTTTATCCTTTGTAAATTTGTCATAATCCTTTTTCTTTTTTATATATTTCTAATAGTTCTTTTGGAGAATAGTTGTCAAAAGATGAATCATCATCTCTGAGCCATAAACTTAAATACCACTCTGCAAAATCAATAGCAAATTCATCTGCTATTTTTTCTAAATGATTTAACTCACTTGGTTTTAGAATAGTGCATTTTATTTCACAATATGGAATATCACAATCATTACAATTAATTAGACTAAATTTTTCTTGTAGTTTCATATTTCTATTTCTTTTAGTTCCTGTTTTCTAACATATTCAATTTCTCTTTGAATATAATCTAACGCTTTTTCAAGGTCTTTTAAATGCGTTCCTTTCTTTCTGCAACGTGTAACATATTTGACTACGTTTCCTTCGTTAAAATTAAGGTTATTGTCTTTTACGAAATCTATTACATCGTAATTATTTTCGTTTGAATAGTGTAATGGTGTCATAATTAAAAAATATAATGATTTATTGTTTTTTGATTTTCGTAGTAGTTCATAGTTGTAAAACTACTTTTAGTATTTTTGAAGTTGGTTTTTACCCAATCACTCGGTGGACTAAATGCACCAAAATTTTGATATTCAAATGCAGTTGAACTTGTGTAATCAAATAACAACTGATGACTATCACCTTTGCCAAATTCTATTTCGTAATTGTGCAATTTATATTCATCAATGTAGTTTTTTACTTTTTCAATTTGTACCGAATCAAGTTTTGGTTTAAATCCAAATTTTAAACTTTTATCGTCTTTTCCGTGAGTTAAAATAAAGCATCTGTTTTTAAAAAAGTAATGGTCAATGAATTTACGTTGATTAACTACTACTATATTATCAGGATATTTTAACTCAATGTAAGTCTTAAAAGCAGAATTAACAATATAGCCAAAACTACCAGCGTGATTGTCATTACAAATGTTTACAATATGTATTTTATCGTAATGTTGCACCAGGAAGTCAACCATAGTAATTTTAAAAGTTAAACCTACATCAAATGCTTTTTGATTATCCATATTTTGAGGTAATTCGTGTCCGCCTCTTGTAGTCATAGCATTATAGCCATCCATAAAATCGCCTAACTCGTGAAGTAGTAAAGTATTAGATTTTTGATTTTTTACTATTTCATTTACAAAAATATCAAGTCTTTTAAATAGTTCGGTTTCATTCCATAAACCATCATACAAAGAATAACCATCTGTTACTTTCATACCTACGTGAACATCAGTCAAAACCGCTCTGTCAAATAACGCCTTACTTTTTACCTTTTTAGCTTTTACTTCAATCGGTTTAATAACGTCTTTAAATATGTTTAAGAAGTCAATTTCATTCTCTACATCAACTTCACTAATCGGCTTTGTAATTACCCACTGCTGACCATTTGAAACGTTTGTTGATACTCTAACTATTTCGTGGTTTGTTGGAATATCGATTAACTCCTTTTGGTTTAACTTTTCAACTTTAGAAATTACCTCACCATCTTTATTGATAGTTCGTTTAACTTCTGTGAACTTGGTTTCGTGCAAATCTCTAATTTTTTTCAATTCTTTGATTTGACTTTCTGAAAGTCTATAACCAAAATTACCGATACCGCTTTTGTCTTTTTTAACTTCAAAACCTAAAGCTATTGCCTCGTATGGTTTTAATCTTACTTTTTGTTTACTCATAATTCATAATGCTTTCTCTAATGATATAAGGCTCTTTTTTGTACTCTTCAATCGTATCTATTACAAAGTCAATTTTAGTGTTAAAATAATCAGCTATTTCGCTATATTTTGCATCTGGATTCTTTTGCCAATAATAAATGATTTTAGTCTTTAGCATTTTTAAGTATTTTATTAGTTATTCCATTCATACTTTTTGCATCTTTATCGTAAGCGTCAATCATATAACATATATTTTCCATATCATATATTGGAATTTGTGATACACGTTTTATAAAGTTTTCAAACACTTGGTAAACGTGGTCTGTGCTATCTGATTCCTTTTCAAAAAACTTGTCATAATGTTCTTGCTCCGCTTTAATTAACAATGGTAAAACTAAATTTAACTTTTGCTTTAGTTCTTTTTGATAGTATCCAGTGTGTTTAATAGCCTCGAGTTGATTCAATGCTATTTGAGTACTCATTACACTTGTAGTTATTTTATCTACTAATTCCATAACTAATAATTTTCGCTTATACTTCTAACCAACGCACCTAATTTTTTATCACTATCGGTTAACGTAATAATTGACAAAGGGATTTTAATGTAGGTTTCTTCTTTTTTAGGTTCTGTAACCACTCCGTTATTAATCAACGTTTGCTTAATATTCTCATCTTTGCAAAGTTCTGTTATTAAATCGGTGGTTAGTTTTGATATATCTATTTTCATCTTATTTAATTATTTGTGGTTCTGCTACTTCGATGTTGTTTGCTCTGTGCTCTTCAAATTCTTTTTGCATTTTGATTAAAAAATCTTTATGCTTTTGTAGTTCTTTTTCTAACGCTTCAATTCTTAACGCTTGAAACTTTTCCAAGTCTGTTGATGGTGTTTTGTCAATTGTATATAATTCGCTCATTTTTTTTATTTGTTAAAATTTCTATTACTACTTTTTTTAAAATAGGACTAACTAAGTCAATCCTATGTATACTCGGTTTATTTATAAAATTTAATATTTCGTTATCTGTTATCATCTTTTAATTGTTTAATTGCTTCTTCTTCAAAATCTTCAAAACAATCCTCAAGCAAATAAGTTGCATCGATTCCGTTTAATTCTACTTCCCAAAATTCAAATGTTTCAGGATATCCAGGATAGTCATAAGTTTGTCTTTCTGCAGGTTCGTAATCATATTGAACATCAAACTCAAAACCTCTAAAATTAATTGTTGCTTTCATAAATGTTTTTTAATTTAAGTGAAACTTCATTATATGCTTGTTTAAAATCTTCTTTATTGCAAACTATTGAATATTCATTAAATGCTAATTCAACGTGTTTAAGACCTATTTCGTAATGGTCATTCATATTAGTAACGCAAATACATTTTTCTTCTGAATAAATTTTAAAGTAATGAACACTTGTTTTGTAGTAAGCTGGTAAATTAATTTCTACTTGTTCCTGTGTTATTTTTTTAATTGTAAGTTTCATTTTCTAATTGTTTAATAAATTGATTTACTTTTTTTTCTAATTCTTCTGGTGTAAAGCCATCTTTTATTTTTTGCTTTACAAATACCCTAATCAGTGTTTTTTTCTCACTCGGTTCAATTGCTTTTCTTCCCATTATCTTAATTTAAATGTTTCGTTGTAGTATTGTTCTTTGCTTAATGGATTGCTAGAATAAGCATTATTAAAACCTTGTTGATAAGCATCAATAATCTGTTGTTTTTCCATTTCAAAAAACTTATAATAATCGTTTATAAATTTTCTACCTTCTAAAGTATTTGTATTAAATAAATTAGGATGCTCAATTTCTAATTGGCTAAATAATTCTTGCATTGCTGTTTTCATACTCGTGCTATTTGTGTTATAATATAAATTAAAATAATAAATGCAAATGTTAATTGCGGTTTCTTGTTTTGTAAAAAGTATTTCATAATATTTGTTTAAAGGTTATTTATTTCTTGTTTAACTTCTTTCCAATATCCCGTATTATCTATAATTTTCCATCCATCACCCCCATAATCATCATAAGAAGGATTTGCATTTATAATTTCATCAACCGTAATTAAAGATAAATCTTTAGCCTCTTTTATATTTTCTTTTTCGTTTCCTAAATAAAACTTATATTTATCAACTAATTCTTTTGCTTTTTTTTCTGGTGTCATATTTACAAATTTTAATAGCTTACGATTTGTAAGCTATGTTATACATTTCACTAATCTCTACGTTATTGTATCTTTCTGCTATAATAGTCCATAAAGCTAATTCTTTACTATCTCCTAATCTTATTAATATATTTAAAGACTCTTCTTCTTTTTTAGAAAATAAATTAACTAAATTGTTATATTGATTTTCTGTAATTTCATTTGCTAATTTGTAAATTTCTTGAGTTGTCATAATATTTGTTTTTATTTTTTGTTATCTGAGTACAAATATACTACTACATTCCGAATAAAAAAACTTTTTAATAATTATTTTATAGTTATTGCGTTATTTATATTAATTCCAAATAACAACGCACAAAAAAAGCATCGGTTAAGATGCTTTTGGTGGTAAGTTTAATATTTATTATTTATAGTATTCCTCATTATAAGAACAAACTACGTTATTATCCATTTTATGAATTGTATCGGATAAATCATCTGCTCCAAACCCACAACGAACACATTCTGTTGCAATAAATTTTACTTTTCTTTTACCATAATAACCAATAAGAAATACAGGTACAAATTTATGCCCTAATATTTTACACCAATTTACTTTCATAACTCAAATTTTTCTTTATCCTTTACTATTTTTCTACTCCACAGAACAAACCAAGTAACACCGATTAAAATAACGATTAACCAAATCCAATTCCAAAAATTACCTTTGTTGCTTTCAGTTTCTTTTTGTTTTACTTCTATACTTGCTTTACTTTTAGTTTTAATAGCGTTTTGTTGCTTTTTAGCTACTTTCTCAACTTTGTTAGTAATTACATTGTTTTTAGTTTTTTTACTCTTTAAACGAACGTTTTTAAATACTTTTCCATTTACTATAATTTCTTTAGTGTTGTCAATTGGAATTATTTCGACCTCATCTGTAAAAGTGCAATCGATTACTTTTAAATTACTATCTGTTTTGGTTTCAATTACTGAATTATCAGTTACAACCTCTTTAGTATTTATATCGGTTTTCGTTTGTTGAGTTTTACGAACTCCGCACGATGTCGCACATATAATCGTAGCGATTAAAAATAGTACGTAAATTATTTTTTTAGTTTTCATTTTTTACTTTTTTTATTAGTTGTTTAATTGGTTAAAAATTTCTACTGCTTTTTCTATTGACTTGGTGTTTATATCTGAAATTGTCATACTATCAATTCTTTGCTCATAATAAAATTCAAATACATATAGCCAAAAGTCTTGACCTTTATATTTTAAAGTTGAAAACCACTCGATAATAAGTGCTTGTTGACAAGTTTCTTTTAATGATAAAAAATATAAACGTGTTAACTCAATAGTTCTACCAAAATTAGAAACTCCATCGTTACCATTCATTAACCACTTCTCAAACTCATCTTTTGCTTTTCCTTGTATCATATCTATAAATTTTTTAGTTTCTCAATTAGTTCCTCTGCTTTCGGTTTTAAGAATTTCGTTTGTAGTAGTTCAAGAAATTCTATTAACTCTTTTTTTAATTCAGGTGTCATAGGTTAATTATTTTTAACAAAATTAACTATAAAAATAACACCTACAACAATGGATTAAAATTTAGAATTAATCTAAATAAAAAAGCGATATATTTCTATACCGCTCTTTCTCTATTAACCAACAAAAATTATTATGAAAGTGTAAATATAAGGAATTATTTTTTAAATTGCTCTAATAATTTTTGACTATTTATAAAAGTAGGATTGACAAAGTTTACATATTCATTAGTAACGTGTTTTAAAGTGATACTTCTTTTTGGTCTATCTACTTTTATATCTTCAAAATCAGTACACCATACAAAGGTATTATCTGTATAAACAATACATACACATTCGCTTTT
>Ga0208595_1000539_pt1 | contig 14019 bp, 14 predicted proteins | sample LakMenEpi28Jun11_FD_150742 | JGI IMG/M metagenome (GOLD analysis project Ga0208595, IMG submission 150742) | Freshwater microbial communities from Lake Mendota, WI - 28JUN2011 deep hole epilimnion (SPAdes) | ecosystem: Environmental > Aquatic > Freshwater > Lake > Epilimnion/Euphotic zone ...
ATTTACTCATGCAAGGGATGCGGCACCGAGCTTTTTCGCTCGAACGCAAAGTTTGACTCGCACTGTGGTTGGCCATCTTTTTACGAACCACAAGATGGCGATGCCGTCGAACTGATCGAAGATCGCAGCCACGGCATGGTGCGCACCGAGGTTCGCTGCTCAAAGTGCGGCTGCCACCTGGGTCACGTTTTCGAAGATGCTCCTCAGACCCCAACGGGTGATCGCTTCTGCATAAACTCGGTGAGCATTACCTTCTCTAGCACCGAGTAGCAAATAGACTGACAACATGTCTGAAGAAAACACCAAATCAAAAAGCACCAACAACATCAACGTCGCCACTGGTAGCGCCGGAGGTTTCTACTTCATCGGATTCATCGGTGCGGCCGTCTACTTTGTTTCAACTGCGGTTGACTTCTGGGATGGCGCACTAGGCCTACTGCAGGCAGCTCTCTGGCCAGGATTCTTGGTTTACGAAGCGCTTTCTATTCTCGGCGCGTAGCCTTAGGTCGCGACACCAAGGTCGCAAGCACTTATATCTGAGCCGACTATGGGACTCGAACCCACAACCCCCGCTTTACAAGAGCGGTGCGCTACCAATTGCGCCAAGTCGGCAAACCTGCTTATTCTTAGAACCTTGATAAGCACCATCAATCCTAAACGGGAAATCTAGGACCTAGTTTTAGAATTCACAACCGCCCGCAAGTAGCAGGTACCCGGAAGTTAGCTGACAGGGGCGACTGTCTGTAGCCACTGCAAGAACATTGCGGCGTTTGAGGTGTCGCCCTGGTACTGCTGACCGTTTACAACGACAAACGGGGTTCCCGAGAAGTCAAGGTTGGTTCCTGGAATCTTCTTGGTTGGCACGAGGTTTCCTTGGTTCTTTGCCCAAGCTGCCCAGGTGTTGTTTCCAATGCAGTCAAGCGCAGGCTGTTCGCTCACACCAATCTGCTGGGCTAGGGCTTGCAGTTGTTCATTGGTTGGCCCAGCGGTACGCTCTTCCGGTTGAATCGCGTAGAGAGCATCGTTGTAGTCGAGGAACTTCTGAGGAGACTTGTCTGCAACACAAAGCAAAGCACTTGCGGCACGGCTGGAGTATTCGTTGACTGACGCACCATCTAGAAATGAAATTGGATGGATTTGGACGGTGTATTTTCCTGCTGCCACAAGCTCGCGGATTTGCGGCATGTTAGGTGTCTCAAATACTTTGCAAGCTGGGCACTGAAGGTCTTGGTAGATCACGATGTTCGGCACATTGTTGTCTACCTGCGATTTGCTGGTTAGAACCTGAAGGTCTTTCCCAACGCGCACTCCGCCATCGAAGATTGCCGTTGCCGGACCTGCGCCGGGATCAACGTTTGGGGTTGGGTTACTGATCGCAATTGCCACCACACCGGCAACGATTCCGACACCTCCCACGATTGAGCCGAGGACGATAGCGAGCTTCTTGCGGGCCTCATTTTTCTTCTGAGCTTCGCGCATTACCTTGGCTTTGGCTCGGGCCGCTTCGCGTTGCTGGTTTCGGGTGAGTTTTTCGTTGCCCATGTTTTCATCCTTAGCGATATCACAAATTGGTGTCAGTCAGAAGTTCTAGTCTAAATCAAGCCTGCTTCAATGGCATAATGGCTATAACTTGGAACGACTGTTTCAAGCTCTTACACAACGGATCGTTCGGCACGTACCTGCCGATTTAGGAGAAATAAAATGGCAACAGTTTCATTTAGAAAAGCCACCCGCCTCTACCCAGGCACCCCTCGCCCAGCAGTAAACGAGTTAGACCTTGAAATCAAGGACGGCGAATTCCTCGTTCTAGTTGGCCCATCGGGTTGTGGAAAGTCGACCAGCCTTCGTATGTTGGCAGGTCTTGAAGAGGTCAACGCCGGCTCGATTTTCATCGGCGACCGCGACGTAACCGACATCGAACCAAAAGACCGCGACATCGCGATGGTTTTCCAGAACTACGCTCTGTACCCGCACATGACCGTAGCCGAGAACATGGGCTTTGCGCTAAAGATTGCCGGTGTCGCAAAAGAAGAACGTGCCGCACGCGTTCTAGAGGCAGCCAAGCTTCTCGACCTGGAAGAATATCTAGGCCGCAAGCCAAAGGCACTGTCCGGTGGTCAGCGTCAGCGTGTAGCAATGGGTCGTGCAATCGTTCGTAAGCCTCAGGTTTTCCTCATGGATGAGCCACTCTCGAACCTAGACGCCAAACTTCGCGTTCAGACCCGTACTCAGATTGCATCGCTTCAGCGTCGACTGGGCGTAACCACTGTTTACGTAACCCACGACCAGGTTGAAGCCATGACCATGGGAGACCGAGTTGCGGTTCTAAAGGACGGCTTGCTTCAGCAGGTTGCAACCCCTCGTGAACTATACGAGCGCCCGGCCAACGTTTTCGTTGCCGGATTCATTGGCTCCCCTGCCATGAACCTGCTTCAGCTACCGGTAACCGCTGGCGGTGTTGCTTTCGGCGATGCAGAAATCAAGATCGACAAGAGCGTTCTAGCCAAGACCAAGGAAAAGACCATCACCGTGGGTCTTCGCCCAGAAGACGTTGTGCTTTCCAAGACCGGTTTGGCTCTCGAAGTAGACGTGGTTGAAGAACTAGGTGCAGATGCATTCATCTACGGTTCGGTAATGCTAAATGGCGTCAAGTCAGACGTAACCGTTCGAGTTGAGTCAAACGGTTCGGTCAAGGCCGGTTCGAAAGTCTTTATCGCACCAGCAGGAGTTTCCCACTTGTTCGACGTTGCGTCGGGCGAGCGCCTCAACTAGTGGGTTCTTCTCTAGACATAACAACTGCCGCGGTAGATCCAGCTCTTCTGGATTTACCGTGGCAGTTGCCTTTGGAGCAGTGGCCCGCCGATCGGATTGCCGCTCTGCCCAAGGGTCTTTCTCGCCATACCGTGCGTTTCGCTCACCTCAGCAATCATGTGATTGCCATCAAAGAAACGCTTCCCGAACTCGCCAAACGCGAATACGAGATGCTCAAAAAACTGGTTGCTCTCGCAGTTCCCTGCGTTGAACCTTTTGCGATTATCAACAATCGAACCGATTCTGCAGGCGAACCGCTGCCCGCGGTTCTCATCACCCGCCACCTAAAGTTTTCACTACCCTATCGAGCCATGTGGTCTCAGGGTTTGCGACCCGATACTGCCACGCGTCTGGTAGACGCCTTGGCGCTACTGCTGGTTCGCCTTCACATTGCCGGTTTCTTCTGGGGAGATGTTTCACTTTCGAATACCCTGTTCCGCAGAGACGCCGGCTCTTTCGCTGCCTATCTGGTTGATGCCGAAACCGGTCAGCTCTACGACGGCGGTTTATCAAACGGGCAACGTGAGAATGATCTGGAAATCGCGCGAGTAAACATTGCCGGAGAACTGCTCGATTTGATTGCCAGCGGTAATGCGGCACCCGGAGTTGACGCCAATGCTATTTCCGATCGAATCATTTTGAAGTACCGAAACCTCTGGAAAGAGTTAACCGCTGCCGAGGTTATCGGCGAATCCGAACGTTGGAAAATCAGCCGTCGAGTAGAGCGGTTGAACGACCTGGGTTTCGACATCGAAGAGATGACCATCAAATCCGATGGGGCCGGGAGCACAATCAAGATTCAGCCCAAGGTTGTTGATGCGGGTCACCACGGCCGACGCCTGCTGCGGCTAACCGGGCTTGACGTGGAGGAGAATCAGGCGAGGCGGCTATTGAATGACCTGGACGAATATCGTCTAGCTCACTCGAAATCAGCCGACGACGAAGAGGTATTGGCGCACGAGTGGCTGAGCCACTCTTTCGAACCCGTGATTACCGCAATTCCAAAACACCTGACCGGGCGGTTAGAACCGGCGGAGCTTTACCATCAAGTGTTGGAACACCGGTGGTACCTGTCTCAAAATGAAAAGCGTGAGGTGAGCAGCGTCGACGCGGTGAACTCTTACATCAACACGGTGTTAGTGCACCGCCGGGATGAAGAGTCACTGATTGCGCCGGAGACCGGGAACATCACACTGCCCAATGCAATCCCGTCCGGCACCATAACGGTTGCCGATGAAGATGGCGAAGTTGACTGGCGAGACCTGGTCTAGCCTTTTGAGCGAAGTTTAGAAACTTCGTAGAGGGTAACGCTGGCAGCGATTCCGGCGTTTAGAGATTCGGTGGCCGAACCAATTGGAATGCTCACGATTGCATCGCAGTTTTCGGTTACCAAACGGCTCAAGCCTTTTCCTTCGGAACCAACCACAATCAAAAGCGGCTCGCGACCCAGAGTGAACTTATGAAGGTCCATGTCTCCATCGCCGTCCAGACCAACCACGAACACGCCCTTTTTCTTGTATTCCTTGATGGTTGCGGTTAGGTTCGCGGCCAAAGCGACTGGGATACGGGCAGCGGCGCCCGCCGAGGTCTTCCAAGCGCTGGCTGTGACACCGGTGGAGCGTCGCTGAGGCAGGATCACTCCGTGGCCACCAAAGGCCGCTACCGAGCGAATGATGGCTCCTAGGTTGCGTGGGTCGGTAATTCCGTCTAGAGCCACGAATAGCGGCTTCTGACCCCTGGAAATTACTTTGTCGAGCAGATCAACCGGGTGCTGATAAGAGTACGCGGGAACCGAGAGGGCGATTCCCTGGTGAACCGCGTCAAAGCCGGTTAGTCGGTCGATTTCCGGCTTGGTGATGTCGTTGATGGGGATCTGTCGAGCGTTGGCTAGCGTGATTGTTTCCTTCACACGCTCGTCCATTTCGATGCGGTTTGAAATGTAGAGCGCAGTGGCTGGAACCTTGGCACGCAGTGCTTCGAGTACCGAGTTACGACCGGAAAGGACCTCTCCAGAATCAGCCGCCTTCGAAACACCTTTGGTGTTTGTGCGACGTGCGCCGGCAACGCCCGCGGTGCGCGCGGTAGGTGCTAGGAACTCTCCCTTGCGAGCTACCTGCTTCTCCGGTTTGTTGCCGCGGAAGGCCTTGTGGCCCTTGCGGTCTTCAGCTTTCGGGGTTGGACCTTTGCCCTCGAGAGACTTGCGGCGCTGGCCGCCTGAGCCCGCGGTTGGGCCCTTCTTGCCTTTTGCTGTGCCGGGGCGCTTTCCCTTGCTAGCCATTAGTTGCTCCACATCCATACGGTTTGATCGGCCTGATCTTCAATGGTGACACCCATGGCCGTTAGTTCTGCGCGCACCAAATCGGCTAGCGCATAGTCTTTGTCTGTTCTTGCCCGATTGCGTTTGGCAATCAATCCTTCGATTAGTTCAATCGTTTCGGCAGTGGCAACTTTTTCGTTGCTAGACAAATCTAGCCCGAGTGCGTCCGCCATGCGAACCACCTCACTGAGCGCTCTGCTTACGGTGTCGTTGTCTCCCGAGTCTAGAGCTGTGTTTCCAACCCGAACAGTGTCGTGAAGCACTCCTAAAGCAACTGGAACGTTGAAGTCGGAATCCATGGCTTCAACGAATTCGGTAGGAAGTTTAATGTCGGCGGTACTCGCGAATTCGCTCGCCCTTCGGGCAAAGTTGGTGATTCTAAACAGCGCGGTAACGGCTTCAGACATTGAGTTTGGCGAGTAGTCGAGCGGGGATCGGTAGTGAGCCGAAGCCAGCCAGTAGCGCACTGCGGCTGGGCTACCTTGTGCGAATAGCTCCTCAACGCTTACACCGTTGCCTAGAGACTTACTCATCTTGGTTCCTGAAACGGTTACCAGACCGTTGTGCATCCAATGCTTAGCGAATTCGTATCCGGCTGCGCGCGACTGAGCCAGTTCGTTTTCGTGGTGTGGGAATCGAAGGTCCAAACCGCCACCGTGAATGTCGAAGCTCTCTCCCAGTGCACTTAGGGTCATCGCCGAACATTCGATGTGCCAACCCGGACGACCCTTGCCCCATGGTGAATCCCAGGCTGCCGATTCTGGTTCGCCCGGCTTGGCGCTCTTCCAAAGAGCAAAGTCGTGTGGGGCTCGTCGGCCACCACCGATTGCTTCGCCTTCTAGGTTCTCAAGTTTCTGATTGGTCAGCTCCCCATAGCCCGGATGAGATGCGGTATCGAAGAAAACGTTCGCCGTGCCGTTCTCGTCTTGGTAGGCGTGACCACGTTCGATGAGTCGCTCGATAAGCGAAATCATGCCGTCGATGTGTTCCGTGGCATGAGGACTTTGGCTGACACTGGCGCCAAGAGAGTCGTAGACCGCGTTGAATCCTGCCTCAACTTCGGATGCCAACTCCCGCCAATCTTTTTTCTGTTCGGCGGCATTCACCAAAATCTTGTCGTCGATGTCGGTCACGTTTCGAACCAATGTGACGTCGTAGCCGTGACCGATTCGAAGCCACCGAGCCACGATGTCGAAGGCAACCGCGCTGCGAAGGTGACCTATGTGCGGAGCCGACTGAACGGTTGGTCCGCAGACGTAGATTGCAACCTTGCCCCGCTCAAGCGGCACGAATTCGGCCAGCCCTTGAAGTTTGCTATCGAAAATCTTCACAGGTTCAGCCTACTTTTTGGCTTGCTGAATCAAGGCGCTTGCAACAACCGCCACACCTTCGGTATTTCCCAAAAATCCCAGCCCGTCGGTGGTGGTGGCGCTGATTGTGACCGGAGCGTGGATGATGGCGGTTAGTGCTTGTTCCACAAGAGCACGCATTGGCGCAACCTTCGGTCGGTTGCCGATTATCTGGGCGGAAACGTTGATCACGCTAAAGCCGTGGCTGTGCAGCTTAACCAAAGTCTCTTCCAGAAAGACTTTGCCATTGGCGCCGGTGAACTCCGGTCGGTCGACCCCGAAGTTACTCCCAATATCGCCGAGCCCGGCAGCGGAAAGCAGTGCATCAACGATGGCATGGCTCAGGGCGTCACCGTCGCTGTGGCCGTCGAGACCTCGCTCGCCGTCCCAGAGAATGGTTCCCAGGTAAAGCGGCTTGTCGGCTTCTTCGCTGAACCGATGGGTGTCGGTTCCAATGCCCGTTCGCTGCTCTCCCCCAACCAGATGACTAGCCAAGATCAAATCATCGGCGGTGGTTACCTTCATCGCCATGCGATCTCCTGCTACCGAAAGTACGCGGTGGCCAAAGGCCTGCACCAGCGAAGCGTCGTCGGTGTGCTCTTCGGTTACCGATGAATACGCGTCTCTAAGTAGCTGGGCAGGGAAGCCTTGGGGTGTTTGAGCGGCACGCAATTCACTCCGGTCTACCGTTTCCAAAACTTCTTCCCCGCTGGCTCTCTTCACGGTGTCGTGAACAGCAACCACAGGTACGACGCCGAAACCGCTAGCCGAAACCTCGGCAACGACTCGATCAAAAACTTCGGTGGGAGTGAACGCCCTTGCGGCATCGTGAACCAAAATCACCTCGGCGCTTTTGTCTACTCTCCCGAGAGCTAGGGCAATCGACTGCTGACGCGTTTCGCCGCCCTCTAGAACCACTAGCTCGATGCCCGAAGGAATGTGAGGCGAGGCAAGGGATAGAAACTGCTCCAGATAGCCCGCAGTTGCAGTAATTACCAGCTGGGATAGGCCCTTGGTGCCAATGGCACGGGAAATCGCGTGTTCCAACAAAGTGGTTCCAGCGACTCTAACGAGCGCTTTGGGGGTTCCGGCACCGAGCCGTTCGCCCTTGCCGGCGGCCACCAAAATAACCGCAACGGACATGATTACCTTTTAGGTTAGGAAGCTAAAACTTCGTCGAGTTTGACGCCGGCTTTTTCTTCAACCACTTTGAGAGCTAAAGCCAACTCCGAAATTAGAATCTGACGCGCTTTTGCCAGCATGCGCTTTTCTCCGGCAGAAAGTACTTTGTCCTGGTCGCGGCGCCATAGGTCGCGCACGACCTCGGAAACTTTGAGAACATCTCCAGAGGCCAGTTTCTCCAAATTCGCCTTGTATCGGCGAGACCAGTTCGTTGGCTCTTCAATGAACTCTGCGCGCAAAACGCCATAAACCTCTTGAACACCCTTTTTGTCGATTACGTCTCTAACGCCTACCGCTTCAACGTTTTCAGCCGGAACCTGAATGGTCAGCTTGTTCTTCTCGGTCATGAGATTATCGGTTGCGTCTTCGGAAGCTTTCTGGATGATTTCCAGGGTTAGATAAAGTTTCTTCTCACCGCGAATCAATTTGTCGGCTACTTCAATGATCTTCGCTGCTCCGTGATGCGGATAGACAACGGTTTCGCCTACAACAAACTTCATGCGTGCAAATCCCTTCAGAAACGTCTAATTTACCACGTTTTCGGGCATAAATAAAGGGTTAGACTAATACCGCTCAAAGCAAAATCTCGGAGGAAATCTTGGTTGTTCGTAAGTTTGTCACCGCCTTGGCCATTTCAACGGCCGTCATTCTCGGCACTTCAGGTTGCAGCCTTAGCAACAACATCGCTTCGTTGCAGCCGTATGCGCCTAGCGACGGAACCCAAATCACCGTTGATGGCGTTAAGGGCTTGAACATGATTTACCTAACCAAGCGGGTTTCTGGGCTAGACGCGGTTGAGGTTGGCGCACTGATTGGCTCCTTCGTAAACAACACCGATCAGCCGGTTCAGTTGAGAATTCAATACGACGTAGACGCCTCGGAAGCAACCGACGTGATTTCGATTCAGAAAAAAGATTGGGTTAGCGAAGTAATCGCGCCAGGCGAAAAATACGACATTGGTTACAACGAGAGCCCAGCGATTTCCGGAATTGCTCTCGGTTCGAATCGTTCCCCAGCCAAGCCGGGAGAACTGATCTCAATCTTTATCGCGGTAAACGACGGGCCTGGCTCGGAACTTCGAGTCCCAGCTCTTGACGGTTCGCTTGAGCAGTACAAAGCACTGGTAGACAATCTCGGTGCTCTAGACGAAGACACCGTCGAATAGTCCTAGGCTTCGAACTTATAGCCCAAGCCACGCACGGTGATCAGGTACTGCGGGCGACCCGGATCCGCTTCGATTTTTGAACGCAGACGCTTCACGTGAACGTCTAGCGTTTTGGTGTCGCCGAAGTAGTCGTGACCCCAAACGCTATCGATAATCTGACCGCGAGTTAGCACTCGGTTCACGTTCTCAAGAAGAAGTTCGAGCAGTTCAAATTCCTTAAGCGGCAAAGCCACTTTGACGCCCTTTACAAAAACCTGGTGGCGCTCGACATCCATGGTCACATCGCCTCCGGTGAGCACGCCATCGTTCTGACCCACCTCAGAGGCTTTAGCGTTCCTGCTCAGCACCTTGTTGATTCGAGCCAATAGCTTGGTTGATGAAGCCAACTTTGTCACGTAATCGTCCGCGCCGATTTCTAGGCCAACGACTTCATCGGTCTCGGAATCTTTAGCCGTCAGCATGATGATCGGAACGTTTGAAGTCTGACGAATCGTCTTACATACTTCATTTCCGCTAATTCCAGGCAGCATCAAATCCAGCAAGATTAGATCTGGGCTGGAGTCGGCGAATCGGGCCAAAGCCTCGTTACCATCGACGGCAAAAACAACCGTGTGGCCTTCTCGAGGGAGCAAGCTTCCAAGGCTAAGCCGGTAAGACTCTTCATCTTCGACTACTAGAATTTTCGCCATGTCATGCCTTCCGTCTTGTTAACTTCAAGACTTTTTTATCAACCATAGGTAACCGAATGGTGAACGTAGAGCCAATTCCAGGTTTAGAAAAAAGTTGAACGTCCCCTTGGTGCATCAGTGCAGCGTGCTTCACAATGCTAAGCCCAAGGCCGGTGCCACCCGTTTCGCGTGAGCGTGATTGATCGGCTCGATAGAAACGTTCGAAGACGCGTTCCAGGTCTTCCTTACCGATTCCGATGCCGGAGTCCTTGACTCGAATCTGAGCCAGCCCATTGGCTACCTCAATTACAACCGCAACGCTCGAGCCCGCGTTCGAATAGATGATGGCGTTTTCAATCAGATTCTTGACCGCCACCGTGAGCATTTCGGCATCGCCAATCACGTCGACGTTTCGTTTCTCAGACTCAAACTCAATCGCAACGTTGTGCTTTTCTGATCGCCAGCTGTTTCTGTCGATGGCTTCTCGAACAACGCTGATTAGGTTGACATGCTTGGAGATGGCAATTTTCGATGTTCCCTGAATTCGCGACAGCTGAATAATGTCCTGCACTAGCGAACTGAGTCTTTTTGCCTCTTTGCGAATGTTTCTGAGCAGTTTGGCGAGAATTTCTGGTTGGTCGAGCGAATTCTCCATAGCCTCCGCAAGTAAACCAACTGCGCCGATGGGGGTTTTCAGTTCGTGGGAGATGTTGGCCATGAAGTCCTTGCGCATCTCGTCGAGCCGATGGCTTTCAGTTCGGTCTTCAACGATTAGCAATACATTGCCATCGCCAATGGATTTTGCTCTCGCGGTGATGAAGAGTTTCACAGCTTTTCGACCCGTGGGAAGCGAAGCATCAACCTGAAGTGCCTCTTGGGATTCGCGAGCCTTGGTAACTAGGGACAAAAGCTTTTTATGGCTCAGAGTTCTACCGTTAACCAAGCCGAGTGCCAGCGCTGTCGTTGTTGCCTGCGCTACATAATTCGTGCTGTTGAGAATAAGTGCGGAAGGCCCGAGTACATCGAGCACCTCACTGATGCTGTTGGAAAGCTGATTGCGGGGTTTCGGTGGCGCTTTGGCAGTCTTTCGGCGACTGAGGTAAACCAGTAGCGCGGCCCCAAAACCCAGAGCGAGACCAACTGCAAACATAAGCCAGCTGGTTGGTTGCATACCTAAAGACTAGGTCAAACAAGGGTTTTCGGGCGCGATGTTTAGTCACTGGTTAACCGCAAGTTATCGCGAAATTAACCAAAAGGTGGCAATGTTTCATGTATGCGCGAAGTTTTTCAGACTCAACTCAAAGAGGTTCAAGATCGTCTTGTAGAAATTGCAGGCGATGCGACCCGAATTATGGAACAGGCCTCTAAGGCTTTTGTTACCTCAGACGTCACCCTTGCCGACCAAGCCTTGGCCAGTGCCGATGCCATTCAGGAAAAAGCTCTTTCACTAGACGAATCGGTTATCAAGATTTTGGCTCGCCAATCTCCAGTGTCTCGGGATCTCAGAATCCTGGTTTCAGCTCTTAGAATCAGCGCTTCGCTTGAACGAATGGGGGCACTGGCCGGACACATCGCTCAGATCGCGCGCTTTCGATACCCGGGTTCGGCAATTCCAGCGGCACTGCTTCCAACCTTTGAGGAAATGGGCAAGCTAGACATCGAGCTTGGAAAGAAAGTTGTAAAACTTCTTCAGAACACAGACGTTGACCTAGCTAAAGAAATTCAGGCCGAAGATGCTCGGGTAGATGAATTGCACCGCAATGTTTTCGATGTTGTGCTCGGCGACGACTGGAAAGAGAACGCGATGTTTACCGTCGACGTAACTTTGGCAAGTCGCTACCACGAGCGTTTCGCCGACCACGTGGTCGACATTTCAGCAAAGGTTAGTTATCTAACAACTGGCGCCTGGAACGACGCCGAGTAACTACTTTTTGTTTCCCTGCGCTGCTACTGCGGCAGCTCCAGCGGCAGCAGCCTCTGGATCTAAATACTCTCCACCGGCAACCAGCGGCTTGAAGTTTTCATCCAGTTTGTAAACCAGCGGAATTCCGGTTGGAATGTTCAGTTCCGAAATCTCATCATCAGATAGACCGTCCAGGTGCTTCACCAAAGCGCGCAGGCTGTTGCCGTGTGCGGTAATCAAAACAGTTTTCCCGCTTTTCAGGTCTCCCACGATTTCGTCGTTCCAGAGCGGAAGCATTCGATCTAGTACGTCTTTCAAGCATTCCGTCTTTGGAATCATCGAACCAAGTTCGGCATAGCGCTCGTCGTGAGCCTGCGAATACTTATCGTTATCGTCGATCGGCGGTGGCGGAACATCGAACGACCGTCGCCAGGTTTGGAATTTCTCTGGGCCGTATTCGGCTAGAGTCTGAGCCTTGTCTTTGCCCTGCAGTGCCCCGTAGTGACGCTCGTTTAGTCGCCAGTCACGCTTCACGTCGATCCACACCCGCTCGGCAGCGTTGAGGGCAATGTGTGCGGTATTGATAGCTCGCTTGAGCTTGCTTGTGTAAAGCAAATCAGGCTTTAGCCCCGACTCGGCAAGTAGCTCGCCGGCCCGCTTGGCTTCGGCCCGACCCTGGTCGCTTAGGTCGACATCAACCCACCCGGTGAACAGGTTTTCCTGATTCCAAACGCTATTTCCGTGGCGCAACAAGACGACTGTGTAGGTGTTTGACATGGTGTCAAGTTTAGTCTTGATGAGTGGCATCAGCTAAAAGGATCGGCAACCTAACCCGCGGAACTACCAACCCCAACCGGTTGCGTAGGGTCGATCGATTCATTGCCGACCTACCCGCAGTGCGCGGGAAAAACCCGGTCGTGGTTGATCTGGGTTTCGGCGCCTCTCCGATCACAGTGCTTGAATTGCGCGACCGTTTATTGAAGGTGAACCCACAGGTTCGAGTGGTTGGTATCGAGATCGACAAAGACAGGGTTGCCAGAGGCTTGGAGGTTGCCGAGCCTGGTCTTGATTTCTTGCTCGGAGGTTTCGAGACTCCGCTTCCGACTGGAGTTGACCAGGCGGACGTAATTAGAGCCTTCAATGTGCTTAGGCAATATGACGAACGCGACGTGCCGGCGGCTTGGAACCTAATGATTTCGAGACTTTCTAACACCGGAGTCCTGGTTGAGGGAACCTGCAACGAAATTGGGCGAATCAGCAGCTGGGTAACGCTCAACCGAGAAGGACCCAGGTTGTTTACAATCTCACTTCATCTGGGAAGCTTGGAGCAGCCGAGCGTGGTGGCCGAAAGACTACCCAAAGCCCTAATTCACCACAATCTGCCCGGTGAACGAATCCACGAGTATCTAAAAGCGCTGGACCAAACCTGGGCGAACCATGCCGCTCTCGGAACCTTTGGAGCTCTTCAGCGCTGGTTAGCCGTCTGTGAAACCTTAGCGGCAGCCGGTTGGCCGATTGTGGTGAACCGCAAACGTTGGCGGTTGGGTGAACTATCCGTCGATTGGTCGGCGGTTAGTCCCTAAACATCCGGGAGTTCTTCGCGGGCGTCGTCCTCGGTCATTCCCGTGGCGCAGAGTAGATCAACCAGCATCGGTCTCAGGAGCAGCAAAACGGATGCCTCTCGAAGTTGGTCGGCAATACCGAATTTTTTGGGATCAAGTTGGTGAACGATTTCTAGAAATCCGGCTCGAGCTTCGAAAAGGAATTCCTCGTTTTCGGTGGCCTTCGATAAATGTTCGGTTGCTTCAAAAAGCTGCTGAAATAGGTCGGCTAAATATGGTCGTTTGACGCCGTCTCGAATTAGAAAATCCACGCGTCGAACAATAACGCGCAGATTGCGAGTAGCCAGATCCATGCCTCGCATGAGTCTCAGTTGGGCGCCGAGGTCGAACCGTTGTTTTTTGAGAAACGGCGACAGCTTGGCAATTGCAACAGCGCTGTCGAGAGACATTCTCCAGTTGTCAACCAAGGGCTGCGTGCGTCGAACATTTACCAGGGTTTCGTCGGCCTTTTTTACATCGACGTCTCGAAGCGCAGTGCGAAGCGCCGCCAAAGAATCAAGAAAAACATCGAACAGTGCGGCCGCGTCTTTTCTCGCCAACCCCTTGGGATTGCGAGGAATTAGAACTGTAACCAGCAGCGAGGTAACCGCGGCGGTGATTCCATCCAGCGGACGAACCCAAATGCCACCCTCTGGTAGCGGCAGTAGCTGGATAAACATGGCTTGAATTGCCACGGTGAGGGCAAAGCTCGAGCTCTGGGTAACGAACCGTGCCCCGATTAGGCAAATCATTAGGGTAAGCCCCAATTGCCAAATGCCTTGACCGAACAGAATGACTAGCAATTCACTGCCAAACAGGCCGATGACAATTCCCAGAGAAGTCTCGATAACCCTTCTCGGTCTGGCGTCGCGCGTGAAACCCAGAGCGGTGATGGTTACGGTTACCGCGAGCAGCGGGTTTTCGTGACCGAGCACAAAAAATGAGAACGAATAAGACGCTAGGGCCGCGATAACAATCTGGAGAACCGGCGGAATAGATTCAATGACTCGAGCCATTGCGCTT
>Ga0208595_1000540_pt1 | contig 14013 bp, 16 predicted proteins | sample LakMenEpi28Jun11_FD_150742 | JGI IMG/M metagenome (GOLD analysis project Ga0208595, IMG submission 150742) | Freshwater microbial communities from Lake Mendota, WI - 28JUN2011 deep hole epilimnion (SPAdes) | ecosystem: Environmental > Aquatic > Freshwater > Lake > Epilimnion/Euphotic zone ...
CACGTTGGTTGTATAATTCTTCAATAATTTCTGGAAGGATGCCTTGTTTATCACGACGAAAGCATGCGCCATTTGCAGCAACTGCAAGATTGTCTTCTGGCGCCCATGTTTGTTCAGAGTTTAAAATCTTGTCTTCTCCACCATTCTGCAATGATGCCACTTTCATATGAGGCACAATTGTTTCAGGACTCATATTATATTGAATAATAAGATTGGGATAGAGACTGTTAAGGTCAAAACTCATAACCCATTGGTGACGACCGACTTGCGGGTCTTTAACAAATCCACCAGCATAGTCTGTTTTAAATGATCGAGAGTTTGGCGGAATCGCAATTTTTCGAGTTGCAAGTTTTCGAAAAATAATGCTGTCCCAAATTGCAACAGTCCCTAATGTATCTCCATAGTTTACGCCGCCAAAATATGCAAGTGTAAACACAAGGTTGATAAGACCGAGTTTGGCTTCTAAACGTTCAATAAGTTCAATGTCAACAATGTTATAGTCAATAAATTTTTGATAGTCACGCTCATAAAGTTCAGTAAGTGTGCCATATTCACTATAATCAATCTTGTTTTGTCCAAGTACAACTTCAGCAATAAAATCAAGACGATAAGACTCTTGGGCGCCATAGGTATTTGCTGCAAACTTTTTAAAGAGGTCAAGATAGTCTAATTGCTGAATTCCATATAGGTTGTATAAGAAATTCTCTTTACCTTTAATCATTACAGACTTTTGTTCAACAAAATTCCATGGCGACATCTTTTTTGCAGAGTCTTGACCAAGTACACGAGAGATGCGATTGACGAGATATGGAATATCAAACAAACGAATGTTCCAACCGGTAATTACATCTGGTGTGTTTAGTGTGTCTGACCACCAAGATAAAAAATCTGTCAACAATTCAGATTCGCTATCAAATTGTTTAAATTGTTTTTTCAAATGAGGAATACTTGACTGCGAAGGGTCATAGTTCTTTAAGCCCCAAACAATATAATGATCGAGCCGACTGCTCTTAAGTCCAATTGCTGTTATTTCTTGATCAGCCACCGATGGCTCTGGGAAACCGTTGTCAGACTTACACTCAATGTCAAGAGAAACGACATCAACTTTTTTAGGGTTATACTTAATTTCATTTGGAAATTCTGCCTGAATAAAAGCAGGTATATGACGATCATTTCCATAAATTTTAAAGTTATCAATTCCTTCATAGCTCTTAATAAACGCACGGCAATCAGACATGCTCTCAAACCGCATTGGTTCAAGAGGCAACCCGTCGAGAGACCGCCACTTTGCATTGCTATCCTTACTTTCGAGATACATTACAGGACGAAACCTGTATGTTGTATAAATCTTTTGTCCGTCTTCGTCATATCCCCTGTACAGGAGAGTATTCATCTTTCGCTCGATGCAAGTATAGAATCCATTAATCATGTAAGAGCATTATAACATAAACCGGCAAAGATGTAAACAACAATCTTTGCCGGTTTAATTTTATGTATTAATTTTTATTTATTTGTTTATTACAATTTTGCGAGGTTTCTTCTCTTCTGGAACCTGTTTCTCAAGCGAGATTGATAGGATTCCATTTTGTAGAGAAGCCCCACTCACGACGACATGCTCTGCCAACGTGAAGCGCCGAGTAAATTTACGTGCGCTAATACCCTTGTGGGCATACTCTCTTTCGTCTTTTTCAGACTTTTCACCAGTGATCACTAGCGAATTTTCTACAGTTTCGATGTCGAGTTCCGACTCAGCGAATCCAGCGACTGCCAACTCAATGACAAACCTATCTTCGTCGAGTTTAACCACGTTGTGGGGCGGATAAACATTCGAATTTTCTTTGTTAATCGAATCAAACTCTTGAAAGAGTTGATCAAACCCAATGCCAAACGGCCTATACGTTGTACTTATTTTCATTTTTGTTTCTCCTTTTTAAGCGAGTTTTATATATGTTCAGCAGACCCATTTCTGGCATCTACTGGTACAACCACCATGGTTATACAACTTTATTTATATTCAGGAAGTACAAATTCTTTGAAAGAAAGTAATTTTCTACTAGAAATTATTTCAAAGAATGTTTTTGCAGATTCTGAATTTAACTTTTTATAGTCAAATGATACTGCTGAGTATATTGGGCGATAGTGTAGGGTACGTTCCTTTGCAACTAAGAGTAGCTGACCAGTCGTAACCATGTCTGCCTTTTTGATGTCTCCAGTTCTGATCGGATTCATAAACTTATCATCGTTTGGCTTTTGAGACATCGCTTCAAGAAACTCATAAGGATCAGATATATCATTGTCACGAAGATAGTTGTTTACTATTTCCCAACGAGTCTCTGAACTTTTACGAGCTGCTTGCAGATGAGTATCTGTTGCCTTTTTACTGTATCCAAGAAGTGGCAGATCGATGCCATGATTCGTACGTACGCAATGATCTTCTTCTTGGGTTATTTCCTTTAAGTTGTGTATATACTTGCGTGGATTTTCTGCAGTAGCATCATCTTTTTTAACAGTAAATCCACCTTCGAGCAAATAGCATTTTTCAGGATTAAACACGAATGTAGCTCCAGCTAATTCTTTTTCTATAAGATATTTTGCTGCTGCTTCAGGAGTCTTCATACGAAGAGCATTGCGTATTGCAAGACCGTCTGGAGAAACGATTGGTGTTTTTTTCTTATTTTTAGAAAGCACTTTTTCTCCTTCTTTTTCATCGCTCTTTACGCTGAATGAAGCGCTTATAATTGATAGTCCATATTCGTTGACGCCTTCTGTCCAACGAGTAGTTTGGTCGTCGATAAACAACCTTTGAATGCCATCACGGTTAGAGTTAACTACTTTAATTTCCGTAGGATAGTTACGATCGCGATTTTTTGCACCTACCCAACCAAACTTTTTAATGTATTTTACTGCTACTACGCACATATGTGATAATGGTTATACTATATTTATAATACCACGTTTTTACCGTGTTTTTACCATCTTTCTTAGGCCATTTAACACTGACAACGCTAATTTTCCGCTTGTAGGTCCTGGCCATGGAAAGCTTAAACCAATTACTCCGGTAACAAATAGCAATAGCATTCGTGTACCCTCTGTGCCCGCAAAAAGTGTTGATAGGGCAAAATTTCCTGAAAGCGCAGCTAATATATCAGAAGAGTCAAAGTCATATGACAAATCACCAGTAAATGACATATTCAACCAAATATAGAGTAACAGACCTGCGACAGCAAAGCCTCCTATTCTTTTTATGACAGGGTGTTTTTGTAGCCAGACGTCTAGATCACGAAGTGCCTCCTCTGTCCATCTGCCAATTTTAGTTTTTGAAACATATTCTGCGATTGCCCGTTGTATTTGGGCATATGCTGCAAAACCAGCCTTTATTGATTTCCAAAGATTAGCTAAGTTAAAACGTAGCGCACTAAAAAACTTAAAAACCCGACTGTCTTTAAAGAGTGTTAGAGTGTCTTGCAAATTTGCTCCAGCAGTTGATGCAAGAGTCTTTATAAAGTCTAGTTTGGCTCGTACTCCAGAGGTCAAGCCATTTAAAACGTTTTCAGTCAGCTCGGCAGTTTCAAGAAGTGACAAAGCTTCGTAGTAGTCATGCTCTTCTTGAATTGAACAGGCGTTATACTCGACGAAGCTTTTCATACCTTTTTCTTAACGTTGCCAATGCTATATTTTGAACGCAGGTCCCAATTGGCTTTATCTCGGTGAGAGATAATTTTAATTTGCTTTAGACTAGTGGTATCTTTCACTTGATCTCTATTGACAATTTCAAGCAAACCCCAATCAGAAAGAAGAATTGTAATTGTATTTCGGCGACACATGTCATCATACATAAATGTAGATGGCTTGCCATCAAGCATAAAGAGTTCCTTAAAGTGCACAATAAAGTAGCGCCCTTGTTTATGCAAGATATGACAACTTTGAAAGAGCACATTCTCTTCTCGCTTAGAAGAGACACCAATGCGAGAAAGAGTTTCTTTAATCTTTAAAAAGTCATCAGGGTCATTCAAATATACCTCAAGCATCTGAGGCGGTGACCAATCAACGATATCTGTGGGGGAAAGTGGTACTGTCATAACGATATACTATATTTATAATATATCGTGTTTGCAATTTACCGTGATCTGCTCTTTCGTGCGGCTTTATTCTTCTTGCGGCGTTTTTCTACTCGCTTTGGAGACAAGTTCTTTTTGCCAGAAGATGTCCTCCAGCCTCCTGCCATCATACGTTTAATAAACTTAGACGGATCAATCTGAAGTTTTTCAACTGGGGTGTCTGACAATACTTCTGCTTCAATTACTTTTTCGTGTGCTTCCTCCGACATCTCTTTTGTTTTTTAGTTGTGTTAGTTGATTTTGAGTAAACAGGCTGAATACTGCTCGCGCCTTTTCAGCACTATACGAGTATTCGTCCATAATACATTTTATATATTCAGAGTCATCTGACTTTTTTGTCCATTTGCTAAATCGCTTACGAGGACGTGTACAATGTTTTAAAAAATCATACTGCATCTTGTGCGGCAAGAATGCTCGTCTATTCATTTCATTTGCAAGTAGTATAGTATCATTAAAGTATGACAGCCCGCGATTGACTATAAAGGGCACATACTGTTTATCTAGACTATCATGATCAAGGCTTTCACTGTTATCTGCTCGCGAAGCTTCTAGTAAATTTTTACCACTTTGTCCTTCATTAATGCTATTAATAAAGTCAAATGGCGAGAGTTTTTTATTTTCTACACCCATTCAATATTTCCCATTAGTTCTGTCATGCATGCAACCATATTCAACTCTTTGTCAGCCATAAATCCTGCTTTGTAAGAATAGTCGGCAAGAATAAGAACTGCAGACGGAATAGAAGATGGAGCGACAACATCATAGAGTGAATCATAGAGTTTACGAAAAACAACTGCACTATCGAGTGTGCTATTATTTACAACCCATGATCTCATCGACTTGAAGTCTTTGCTTTTAAGGTAACGAGCCAATTCAGCAATACTCTGATCTGACATACCAACCAAAATAGCAGTTGGAATCTCACCACTCGTGCTGTATCGTTGACACTCATTGAGCACTCGTCTCCAGTCTGGGGCATAACGAATGATAAGTTCAGCAAGAGTCTGCTCATGATACTTGATTCCTTCAGTCTTAAGAATAAAGATCAACCGTTTCATAAAGTCACCAGCAAGAGAAGCCAACGACTTTTTAGTAGTATTAAATTCAATTACTGAACAGCGACTGTGTAGTGGTTCGATAATCTTATTCTTAAAATTGCAAGTGAGGATAAAGCGACAATTGTTGCTAAACTCTTCGATAAACCCGCGCAACGCAGGCATTGTACTCTGGGGGTTAAGATAGTCAGCCTCATCAAGAATAACTACTTTGTATCCACCATTCAACGACACAGTTGACGCGAACTGTTTGATCTTGTTGCGAAGCACATCAATACCACTCTCTTCAGACCCGTTGATCAACATATAATCAAGGTTTAAAGCATTACATAGCGCACGTGCAACTGTAGTTTTTCCAAGGCCTGCAGAGCCAGCCAGCAATAGATTGGGGAGTTGACCTCCCCGCACTATTTCATTGAATGTTTTCTTTAACTCTGCGGGGAGTACACAATCATCAATCGTCTGGGGACGATACTTTTCTACCCATACCCACTCATTTTCATTTATTTTCATAATATATTACCGTATTTTTTAATAAATTGCGCAGAATGTCCAGTATCTTTGACTGCTTCAGACAAACTGTTATAAACTTTATCATTAAATTTAATCCGTATGGCATTTTTTGGTACTTTACCAAACATACCGTTATTTTTCCCTTTAATCGTTTCCGAACGCTCAATACGTTGTTCTATCGTTAAAGAATTCCAATATTCGGTACGCTTTTCTGCCTGTTTTAATTTAGATTCATCTGAATGAGTTTTATCTTTCATGCCATATGTAGCATATGAGTCATTTACTTTATTTTCATGATATTTTTTCATAGAAATCTTCCATGACTCATGGTCGCTCATGTCGCCGCCAGTTCCACCCTTCGTTGAATTATAACCTTTGGTAAAAGTACAATATTCTTCAATATATTTTATTTCTAAACGTTTAGCAGTATCAATATCATCAATGTTTTCAATTAGTATATCAAAGGAAAAATTATCTATACCGTGTTTATGCATTGATTGATATAGACGCTTACATGGACCAGTTCCACGTTTTCCATGCCATTTATGTCTATTAAACCTGCTATGAGGATCATTACTATATCCAATATATTGTTTCCTTGTTATCGTATTGGTTATAATGTATATTGAGTATTTCATTTGTATCGTTCTATAACGATATTTATACAAATGAGTGTTTCAAGTTATTAGTAATAATATATTAAATATTATTACTAATTCATATGTGACTATATTATACCAAAGTGATTTGTTTGTACACACTTTTAATTTCTTCTGCTTCAGTTTCAAACTGTGCTGCAGTTTTCTTATGGTATAATTTAGCAACCTTACGAATTAATGGTTTAGGCAAATCAAAGGCATCTGCGGTTGCAGAGATAATTTCTTTGATGGCATCTCGACTCTCGTCCATCTTAGACAGTTCGAGAGTAATTTCGCGAATCGCTCCAAGCAATTCCTGTTTTGTTTTATCGTCTTCAATTTCAATCATAATATATTATTTTTCTCCAAAGTAATGCATATATGCAATAAATCCTACTAATGCCCAAAAACCCAACGCATAGATGAAGGTCATGATGGGACTATTGGCACGACGCTTAGATGCTGCTACTCCTGCCATTCCTCCCTTAGGATTCATATATTGCAACCATAGCACCACACGTCCAGGAAATGCAAATATCTCGTATAGCATTCCTCCGCCACTAGTCCCATCAAGCCTATCTTTTGACATATTATTGAGTTACGGTTTCTCCTTTAGCAAAATCAAAATTCAATTGATTGTCTGGTTGCTCATCAGAGGTATTAGAGGTTTCTGCATTGCCTTCTTCTTTTGCTGGAATATATCCTTTAAGTTTTTCAAAAAGTGTTCCAACAATTTGGAATTCACTCGCTTCAAAACCGCCACGTCGAGAAACAGTAGCAATAATATTATGCATCAAAATAAGATCACCAAGCGTGATCGAGTTATCAGTTGTTTGTTCAGTTGTTTGTTCTTCCATAGTAATATATATTAGTTATTAAACGTTGAAGTTTTTTCCAGAGCAATATAGTATTGCACTGGAGTATTTTCATTTTTCCAGTGGCTAATAAGTTTTGACGAGATATTCACCACATAGTCACCAGGAAGCACTTTAAGATTATTAATCAAAAATTGCAGGTCAAATGAACCATGTTGTGAGTTGTTCTCATCTAATACCACTGAAAATGTATTTGCTGAAGAGTTTTTAGGATCAACAACAGAAAGTGTAACAGTTCCGTCTTCGCCTTTCAACGAAACAATTGAATGACCAAGTACTCCAGCTGCTTTACGAACTTGAGAGAGTAGTTCAGAAGTAATGTTTACAGTTAAATCAGACTGTGGCATATTGATCTTATTCTTAGGACTTGTAAGAATACTTTGATCTGCAAATCGGTAAGAGGCACGAGTACGTCCAGACTTAAACTGTACACTATCATTTGTAAACTCAAGATCTGGATCCTGAAGTAGCGAAAACATTGAGATAAATTCATTTAGGTCATAGATACCAAAATCAGCAGAGAATTGTTCAGTAATATCTGCAATTGCCATAATGTTTTTGGCTTCAGAAATTGTAGAGAGTGGTTCTCCTGCTTTTACAACAAGATTAGAGTTGATGCCTGAGAAATTCTTTAGAATATCAATTGTTTGAGAGGATAGTTTAGTCATAATGTAAGTGTATTATATATCAAAAAAGAGCGAGTGTAAATGCAATTATTTTTGCATTTGTAATTCATAGTAAAAAAGTATGCATGCCATTGCGTGTGCAGCATGATGCAATCCAGACTCGTGGTCATAGGGCTCTCCTTTGCGGAGAGCCCATAGGTGTCGTTGAGCGGCGGCGAAATAGCGATTTTCGGCGTCGTCGAGTAGTTTCCAATTATCCCTAGAATATTTGTTTTTGCCGTATGTGAGTGCCTTTACTGTTTCATCAAGAGCATGTGGAGGAATTAGACTATAGTCGGGTTTTTCCGAATCATACTTAACTCCAACTTCGGCATTTGTTTTTTTCATAGGGAAGAAATGCGGCAACAGCTTTTACACTGTTGCCGCATATTTAACTTAGCAATTAGCCGTTCTTACGTGGGGTACCAAGGCGATAACGATTGATGCGCTCGCCAGTACGGGTCTTGCGTGGGTTAAGGTAGATTGCAAGACCGTGGTCGTTGCGAAGCGAGCTGATGACACGACTTGGGTCAGCAATACCAGCCTTACGTGCTTCGGCAGCGGAGAATTCATGACCTTGCTCAAGGAAAGCATAGAGAGCTTCCTTTTGAGTCATGTTCTTAACGAGACGTGCCAACTTGGTTGTTTCAATTTTAGTCATATTATATGTTTTCTGTTTCAATTATGTTTATTCAGTTTTGGTCTATAGATTCATGGTTTAGCGTAGACCAACCGCTAAAGTGTTTAAAATGGTGGTTCTTCTGGTGTTTGAGTTTCAGTTGCAGAGGTTGCTTCAGCCTGAATTTGGTTGCTGTCAATCTTGGTGTAAAGATCGAGAAATGCTTCACGAGTTTCAGTTTCAAATCGAGCAATACACATTCCAATTGCAGTCAAACGATCGTGGAAGATGCTATAAGCCTTGACAATATGACACAAGCGACGAGTTGAGATGAGTTCATCAACCCCTTCTGCATCATATGTTTTGCGAATAACGCTGCTCCATGCAACAAGCTTATCAACAAATTCATTGTCATCAACTTTGAAATACTCCATATGTTTGCTGATGATGTTGCGTTCAACCTTGTAAGGAGGATATGGTTGATCAATTGTAGCCACAAATCGTTCAATAAAGGCTTCATCAATAATGTTGGCCGCGCTGTAGCGGCCGTCATCTGACCCCCGGCCCTTGGTGTTTGCAGTAGCAATCACATTGAACCCTTGGGCCGGGGTGACGACTTCACCAACCTTTTTGATTAGGATTGGTTTTCCTTCAAGCACCCCCTGAAGACACATAATCTTATTGCTGCCACGATCAAGCTCATCAATGAGCAAGATACAACCTCGCTCCATGGCTTTTACCACAGGACCTTTTTGGAATACAGTCTCGCCATTTATCAAGCGAAAACCACCAATTAGATCATCTTCATCAGTCTCAGGGGAGATTTGTACTCGAATATACTCGCGTTTGAGTTTGGCGCAAGCTTGTTCAACCATCATAGTTTTGCCATTGCCTGACATACCAGAGATATAGAGCGGAAAAAACATTCGTGATTCAATAATTTTTTGAATGGTTTTATATTCACCCCATTTAACAAAGGTATGGTCATTTTCAGGAATGAAGATTTCATCATTCGAGACCGAAGCCACTGCACAAGCAAGTTTCATTGCATGCTGAGGAACTTCCTGCACTGAGACTGGTGCGGTTGGAATGCTTGACTCTGTATCGAGCAGTCCAGAGATGTCAAATTTACCACGACCAACTTTTCGCGCACGCTTGATAAAGACTTCATCAATTTCCCTAAACTTTAGGGAATGGGTCCGACCAGCGTCAAAAATTGTCTTGCTAGAGACAGATTTTGGATCATTGTTAGCAAACAATTCTTTGAGGACAGATGCTTTTTGTTCGTTTGTCATATTTTGTATGTTGTGGTTGCTTTTGCTTACAGGATGATTATACACTAAAATTCACGATTTGTACATAAGAAAATGATAAAAAACTCACTTTTTTTCACTTTTATGCAATAAACTCAGCAAATTTATTCAAAAACACTCTAGAAACACGTTTTTCAGTATTGAATTTAGCAAAATCCTTGGCAATTTTATTTTGTGACGAGTTGTCAGTCACATCCTTTGAGAAGCCTTCACTCACAAACTCTTCACCATCTTCGGTAATATCGAGTCCATTTTTAGAGTCGAAGACGAAATATGCATCATAGCCAAATCCATTTTGAATAGCAAGACACTTTTCTTTCCTAGCAATCTTTTGTAGTGCATTAAACTCGATCACAGCATCTGACCATGAAAGATCACGTTTGCGGCTACGAAGAGCAGTGATGCAGTTATTTTTATAGTCTGACTTGTAGTTTGCTACAAAGAAACCAATTACTGTGGTATCACATGTCCTCTTGAGGCTCATGACGAGATCACGGTAGAGGCTTCGGATAGAGTGATTAGTAGACATCTCGATATTCTTACCATAGAGTGGCAACACTTTGGTCGCGTTCCAGGGACGAGGGTTTGTGTGTTCATACTCTTCACCTACGTTATTTTTACGATAGCGCGGAGGGCATGAATCGCCGTCAGTTAAAAAGATTGTGTTCATCTTTTGAACCTTGTAGTTGTCACGAAAGCGGCGAACAATCTCATGAGCGATGATAATCACTTCATTGAGGGGGGTTCCATTCATAACTTCATATTTGCTGTTGAATGCAAGTTCGCCACGACCATAAGAATCACGATAGATAGTCTGAGCTTTGAGTTCACGACACGCAGTTTCAAACTCAGAGCGAGCCATGCGTGAGTGCAATAGTTGAAATATGATGGTGTCAGAAAAGTCAAGATTGTAGCCAGGTAATGGACACTGTGATTCACTAGGATTGTGATAGCGACTTGTGAATCCATAGACTTCAAAGGGGATGCCGACCGCTTTACAAAATGTCACAAGTTGAAGAGCCTGAACGATCACTCGACCTATTGTATCACGCATCGAACCAGAATAGTCGATAAAAAATACCATGCCGTGGTTTTTAGCGTCTGCGAGTCGAGTGACACTCTTAAAAATTTGATCTTCAAAGCGATAGGAATGCAAGCGATTAACGTCTAGCGCTCCAGTAGTAGACCGAGTTGCCCGGCTATATTGGTATGCTGCCTTGCGACGTTCAAACTCTTTGACGAGAATTGCAACATGTTTTTTAGTAGATGCAGCAAACTCTGTCCAGTCTTGAACAACTTGTTCATTTGTCATAATGGCCGAGTAGCGATATTCATCATGACGACGAGCAGCCATAATCTCTTTTACTGGAATGATAGCTGACATCATGTCCTGGACATAAGGCTTGTTGCACATTATATGAGTCGTTTCACGAACCTGCATGTCTTGCAGATTTTTTTCAACCTCACGCATGGTTTTAGATTGTAGTTCTTGAACAACTGATGAATGACCTCCCTCATTTCCAGAGCCTCGTGAATCAGAAGAGTTGTCGTTATCAAGCGGCTTTGAACTCGACATTGGATTTTGGCCCTCTTGATCAGTTTGTTGAGAAGACTGTTCGTCACCATTATCTGAAGATTCGTCTGAAGATTCGTCTGAAGATTCGTCTGAAGATTCGTCTGAAGATGTGTCGCTGTCTCGTTCATTGCCTCGCGAATCTGAATTTGAAGAATCTTGACCTTGTGTAGGATCAATCTCGGTGTCATCATCAGTTTTAAAATCTTCAGAGTCTTGGGATTCATGAGACTGCTGTGTCTGTGGTTTTTCTCCTTTGACCATTTCAGCAATGTCTGCACAAATTTGCAAAACTTCATCGTAAGTATTTGCAGAGAGGCATCGTTTGTAAATATCTGTCTCTTTTTCGTTGAGAGGCACATCTATTAGTTGGCCGATTTTGGCACGCAAATTGAGGCGATCAGCAAATCCAAGAGTTGATAAGTCAACACCAGAGATTTTAAAAAAGTCTTTTTCGATAAAGTGACGATAACCATTTTTAAAAGAGAGAACAAGACCTGGATATGTGTCTCGCACAAGTCGTTCAATACGAACATCTTCAACAATGTTTCCAATATCAAATGGCAGAGTAGGAAACTTCTCTTTGAAACGAGTCACTGCATCTGATGGAGTATATAGAGCATGTCCAACTTCATGACCAATAAGCAAGTCAGACACATTCTTATTGTCTGTATTCCATGTTGGAAGACCAAGCACACGATTCTTGACATCAAAGAATGCTGTCTTGTAGTTGCCAATTGCAACTTGAATGTTCTCTTTAGCCAAGAGTTTGGCTAGGACTGTTTGACTCTCACGATTTGCTACTGCAACCATTGTGAGACTATTCTAGCATAAAAATAGGCACTTGTAAATAAAAAAGTGAAAATTTATGAAAAAAAGTGCGGAAGTTAAGCTACCAAAGACTTCGGGGGGCCTTCAATTAGGCCATTTCCTTGATTTTTGTGAAGTTTTTAACCTTTTCAAACTCGATTTTTTGCTCAAATTTGCCTTCTAGAAGATCCTGCTTATGACTAATCACAAATATGCGTGTGTCTGCATCAAGGGTGTTCATAATCTTAAGTAGGTTGTCAATACCATCAGAATCAAGACTTGCGTCAAATACTTCGTCGAGAATGAGTAGATTTGTATTGCTACTATTTTTCATCTTTGCGACTTGTCTCCATGCAAAGAGCAGACTCAAATCTATTCGTTGTTTTTCTCCTTCACTAAATGAACTATATGAAAAGTCATCGCGATGACGTGAGCGTATCGTCTCTGTAAAATTTTCATCAAGGTTAAATGAAACAAAAAAGTCTAAAATTTGTAGATAGTGATTTATAAGTTTGTTCATAACTGGCAAATACTGACGAATAATTTTCGTCTTTATTCCAGTGTCCTTTAAGAGTTCAGCGAGAATCTCATTGTACATTCTCTCTTCAAGTTGTGTAGACTTTAATTCCTGAAGGCTCTCTCTTTCAGAGTAGATGGAGTCAAGAGAAGACTGTGCATCAGTGACTTCTGAAGTCTCATGATGAGTATTCATTAACGTTGTCAAGTCAGAGATTCGCTTTTCAAACCCACTAACCAGGTTTTGATTGCTGTGTATTTTATTATGTAGAGAGTTTAGTCTTTGCAACTCACTTGACACTTCTTGTATAGAATCTCCGGTTTGAGCTAAAGACTCTTTAAGCTTGTCATATCCAGAATTTAATTCTTGCGCGCTATGTTTGCATTCGCTAATTTTATGTTCACGAATCTCCGAGCCTATAGTTTGGTTACATGTTGGACACTCTGTATTATTTTCATAAAATTGAGAGTCAGACACAATTTTTTTAATGTTGTCTTTTATTTGTCTCTCATACGAAAGCAATGAAGCCTTTGTTTTTTCATGACGTTGCAATTGCTGCTGAGTCTTGCCATATGCCTCGCTATATTCCGAGCTAAGAGATAAATTTTCTGTCATCATCTCATCAATGTTATTTCGAAGATTTACTATCTCTTCAGAATATTTTGCTGCATTACTTTCATTTAGTTGTTGCAGTCGTAAGATATGCTTTTTTTGTAAATCAACTTTTTCTTTTAAGGTAAACAGTTGGTTTTCTGTGTCCTTTAAATTATCCTTAAGCTTTGCAGTGTTCTCCTTTAACACCGCGTTCATTTTACTAAACACCCCAATATCAAGTAGGTCTTCAATAACCTCACGACGGTGATGACTGCTAAGTTGCATAAATGGAATAAAGTTGCTGCTACCAAGCACAACAACCTGGTGAAAACTCTTGTGATTCAACTTTAAGATATTTGTTTCAAGCAACTTTTGATAGTCGCGAGAATGAGATTCCTGGTTGACAAGTATTCCATTTTGCCAAATCTCAAAAATATTTGGCTTAAGACCACGTATAATCTTGTAGTCTGAAGAGCCCATCTTAAACTCAACAGTCACAAGACAATTTTTGCCATTGATGCTATTGATAAGTTGTGGCTTGTTGATGTTACGATGAGGTTTACCAAAAAGTACAAATGACAATGCATCAAGCATAAGTGATTTGCCTGAACCATTATGACCTACAATCAAGGTAGAACGAGAATCATTTAGATTCATCGTAATCTCTTTGTCTCCTACGCTTAAAAAATTACAATATGTTAAAGAAGTAAAAATAATCATATG
>Ga0208595_1000541_pt1 | contig 13998 bp, 9 predicted proteins | sample LakMenEpi28Jun11_FD_150742 | JGI IMG/M metagenome (GOLD analysis project Ga0208595, IMG submission 150742) | Freshwater microbial communities from Lake Mendota, WI - 28JUN2011 deep hole epilimnion (SPAdes) | ecosystem: Environmental > Aquatic > Freshwater > Lake > Epilimnion/Euphotic zone ...
CTGCACGCACCGTGAAACTCACATCGCTCAACACAGGCTGTTCAGCACCGGGATAACGGAAGCTGACGTGATCAAACTGCAACACCGCAGTCTGCGACAACTCGGTGACGGGATTATCCGCAATCACAATCGACGATGGTGTCTCAAGCACTTCCATGATGCGCTCAGCACTCACTGCTGCACGTGGAATCAATGCGGCCATCCATGTGGTCATCATCACCGACATCAAGATCTGTGTGAGATATGTGAGGAATGCAATCATCGCTCCGGGTTTCATTGTGCCTTCGGCAATGCGATCAGCGCCGAACCACACCACTGCAACACTCGACAAGTTGACCACCAATGTTGCGGTCGGAAACATCAGTGCCTGCAAACGCCCGCCGCGCAATGCAGTCTGAGTCACTGCATCATTAGCGACACTGAAACGCTCTGCTTCTTCTGGCTCTCGCGCAAAGGCACGGACAACACGAATACCAGTGAGTTGTTCGCGAAGAATCTCATTGATGCGATCAATGCGTTCCTGCATCTTTCGAAACGTGGGCACCATGCTCGAAATAATGAGGCTCAACAACACTGCAAGAATGGGAATCGACACCATCAGAATGCGCGAGAGCCCCAGGTCTTGATGCATCGCCATAAAGACTCCACCGATGGCGGTGAACGGTGCGCCGAGAATCAGTGTGCATGTCATCAACACCAGCATCTGCACTTGCTGCACATCGTTGGTAATGCGAGTGATCAAAGACGGCGCACCAAAGACCGCAACCTCGCGCGTGGAGAACGCATTCACCTGATGGAACAGCTGACGGCGAGTGTCGCGACCGAATCCCATCGCCACTTTTGATCCAAAATAGACAGCGGTGACAGAAAAGATCACCTGGGCCAGGGTCACGAGGAGCATGACGCCACCCATGCGCCAGATGTAGCCAATGTCGTTCTTCACGACACCGTTGTTAATGATGTCGGCATTCAGAGTGGGCAAGTACAGCCCAGCAACTGCCTGCACTGCCTGGAGACCAATCACGATCCAGAGAAGGCCTCGGTACTTCGCAAGGACAGAGGACAAGAGGCGCTTCAACATGAGGGTTCAACAGTACCCCTCGGGGTTTCACACCCCCGCAGTGAAAGGAATTCACTCGCCTGTGCTTTCATGTACCCGAAGTACAACTGACCCAAAAACTTTGTTAGCCTTTAAATCGTGCAAAAAACCCGCCTCAAGCAAGTTTTCGTTCTGTTTTTAACAGTGATTCTCATTGCCAGTCTCTCCGTCGATACACGCGCCAATGCTTCCTCCGTCACATCCCTGACATCCATTCAGTTGCCGAGTTTTGAGGCCGAGAGGGGAGACACATCTGGACGCATTCGGGTCGTCTTCACGCCAAACTCTTCAATCGCCTACTACACCTTGAGGATTTATCGACAGGGCGATGGATACGACCAAGCATGGCTGGAAGACAGCTACTACCAGTCAGGAAGAGAAATAGGCATGGCTGAATTCACGACTTCTTCTGGTTGCTTCATTCAAACTCTCTGCACAATGCTTCGTGCTGAAACAGGCATGAAGTTCTCCTTGCAAGGTTTTGATGAGGACCTCAATCCACTGACCCCAGAATCTCCGAAATCCAATCCGTACTTCGCTACCAACCTTGACGACAACGTACAAAGCAATAACGTCAGAGTGACTTCCTCAAATACAGCCCCGACTTCAACCCTCACGATTGGATTCCAACCCAGGACTGGCCAGTCAACGCTCTCCATCCGTCTTTATCGTTCGGACAACTACGCACAAGTGTTCAGAGAGATAACAAACATCCCATCAGGAGGCCAAACAATTGATGTTCCTGGCGGTTACACATACAAATATGCGGCACTCATTGCCGGCTCAAAGACCAACGATGCCAACTACATGTCAACGGGATGGAACAGAATTTTGGATGGAGCAATCGTTTATGCCCGAGTGAACCCTCCAGTCAATGTTGTAATAACGACTGGTGATCGTTCTATTTCTGCTTCCTGGGATACACCAGCTCCAGTAGCAAATGTTGCCATTATCAGCTTTACGATTTCTCTCTCCACTGACAAAATAAACTGGGGTCAAGTACAAAATGCTGGCGGATCATCGGCCCGAACGATCACAAGGGAATTCTTCAGAGACAACATCCGTCTGACTAACGGAGTTCCTTACTGGGTGAGGATTGGTTCATCATCTCCGCAAGGGGTTTTTTCCTACTGGTATTCATCAACCCCCGCTATTCCTTCTCACACGCCCAATCCTCCAACACTGAGCGCAAAAGCCGGAGATCAACGTATTGATGTTTCATGGCTAGCACCAACCTTTGACGGAGGTGCTGCAATTTATGAGTACATCATCAGGTACTCCTCAGATGGATCTAACTGGTCGGAGATTTCAGCAAACGCCAATCAGCGCACCGCAACTATCTCAGGGCTCACCAACGGAACGGCTTACACAGTTCGAGGATTTGCAAGGAACTCTTCTGGTCTTTCTCCAGCTGACCAGTTTCCCTCCAGCGTGACCCCAGTTGGTTTAGCTGTACCGAGAACCAATGACGTGACCAGAATCGGCACAACCTCGGCACTACTGGGGATGCAAGTTGATTCCAAGGGCAACACGGTGACTCCCGTTCTGAACTACGGAGACATGACAGGACTTTTGAGTAATTTCCAGGGAAGCCCGTCAAACGGATCATCAATTGTTTACTCGCGCGAACTCACGGGACTAACGCCGGGTTACCACTATCAAGTTCGCTCACGAATTCTCATCAATTCAATTCCGACAAACGGTTCCATACTGACATTTTCTACAACACCAAGCGCGCCGAGCAATGTGGCCACCACGATGACCGGAACTACTGCTGCAGTGTCTTGGGACGAAACTGATACGAATGTTCCGGGGACCATCATCTACGAAGCCTGGGCGGAACAGAACGGAATCGAAAAAGGGAATCGTTGTCTTGTCTTCACGTCACCCGACCCATCATGCGAGATCACTGGCCTAACACCAGGCAGAAACTATGTCGTCAAAGTGACAGCACAATCATCAGAAGCAAATTTTGGGAATGGAACATCTCTTGCTGCTTCCTTAAACGTCACAACGCTCGCAGAGCAAACAATTGCTTTCTCCTTCGGAACATTGCCGCAGAAAAACAGAGACTCAAGTTCTTTTGATATCTCAACATATGGCTCTACCTCCTCAGGACTCGCGATCACCTACAGTTCCCGCACACTAGGTCAATGCATCCTGAGCGGAACCCGTCTTACAGTTCAATTGGCGGGCACCTGCACGATTCGTGCGACACAAGCTGGAAACTTAAAATTTGCGCCTGCGCAATTCGTTGAGGCCAGTTTTGAAGTTGCCGGCTATCAAACAATTACCTTCAGTGTCTCAGGAATCGGGACTCAAACACGTACCAGTTCGGCTCTTGACCTAGCCCCCCTGGCGACGGCAACATCAGCATTGACTGTTGAGTTTTCGTCATCGACGCCCGAGGTCTGTCAAGTGAATGTCGCGCAATTGACATACGTAGGTGCCGGGACTTGTCTAGTTGTTGCAAGTCAGTCGGGCAACACATATTTCATGCCAGCCCCCAATACGACACGTTCAATTTCGGTTCGTCAGGGAACTCAGAGCACCTTGACGCTTACGTCGACCATCGGCACCTACGGCACTGCCGTCATTCTCGAGACGTCGGGCGGCTCAGGAACTGGTCTGCCTTCATTTGCCATTGATACAAACTCTCAACTCGCAACGGCAACTGGTTGTGCAGTTGCGGGTTCAAAACTTATTTCCACTTCAGCAGGAACTTGCGCAGTCATCGCAACAAAATCGAAAGACAATGATTATGTTGCAAAATCTTCATCAAGCACTCTCGTAACAATTGAGAAGGCAACCCAAATCATTTCCTTCTCTCCGATTGCAGGTTCAGGAACGCTTCTCCAAGGAGGGAGTCTCTCTGCAACTGCACGCTCAACGTCTTCGCTCACAGTGACAATCTCTTCAACTACTACTTCAAAATGCACAGTTTCCGGAACGTCTATCTCCCTCCTAGAGGATGGAATCTGTACTCTTCGTGGGACGCAGTCAGGGAACTCAAACTTTGAAGCAGCAACTCCGGTCACAGAATCTTTTGAAATCAGTCCAAAACCAATTCCTGAAACAAGCCCGATTGTTTATACACGCCTTGTCAATCCAAACTCATACAAGGTGGGCGATACGGTCCAACTCTCTGTTCAAAGTGCGACTCACAATGGTTCTGTAGTTGACGGTTCTTATCAATTTGTTTCGACAAATCCCGAAGATTTTTCGTTCGGCCCCACAACACGAGATTCAGATGGCGTCACATATTCATCTGTCACATTCACACGTGCCGCCCCAGCCTTCAATCTGTACGCGGTCTTCACGCCAACTGACACGGTCAATTACACAAATGGTCAAACATTTGCTGCCATTCAAGTCGCCCCGAAATCTCAATCGATGACTATCAACAGCAACGTGGCTGAATATGGGCAGAACCTGGCGATCAGTTTCAGCGGCATCACTAGTAAAGGACTAGTCAACATTGACTTGTCCCCGATGACACATCTTGGTCAACCCGCAAACATTCAGGATCAGCGAGACCATTGCACGATAACCGATAGAAGCGTTACAAGAGACAACCCCGGATTTTGCTATGTCCGAGTCAATTCCATGGGTGATGGAGTATTCGAATCTTCTTTTGTCGTTGGTGCTTTTGCCTTTACGAAACAAAGCCAGACCATTGTCCTCACAAATACTGAAACTCTCGACTCAATAACTGCTCTTGATATCAACTCGACTGTTGACCTCGAAGAAATAGTTTCAGCTACGTCAGCCTTAACCCCCACCGTCGCAAGTTCGACTTCTTCAACTTGCAGCATCAGTTCATTGATACTGACAGTGGTTTCATCTGGTGTCTGTCAGATTGATATCTCCCAAAGCGGTGACGATTCATTTCAGGCTGCAGAGGGCCGTTCATATTCTTTTGCCATCTCACGCTTGGAACAGGACCCTCTCGATCTTGCTGAGAACCTCGCCACATTCGGGTCTCCCCTTTCTCTGAGCGCAACTGGTGGCTCAGGCTCAGGCCAGGCAATATTCACGACAGTCGATGGTCTGGCATCTGGATGTCAGGCGACAAATGGATCACTACAGGCCAACTCCGCTGGTACATGTTTAGTGACAATCGAAAAGAGTGGCGACAGCACTTACTTACCTAAATCATCACCACCGATCCTTGTTGAAGTTGCACGCGCCAACCAGACCGTCACCTTTGACCTTTCCTCTCTCGGAACTCAATACCTATCCACGCCAACCGTCAATCTTCGCCAGTTTGTCTCCGCTACGTCTGGAGGAAACATCGCCCTACTATCTACAGACAGAAACGTCTGTTCTATTTCTGATGACACCGTCACTTTGCATGAAGTAGGCACCTGCACAGTTACTGCGACCCAAGAAGGAACAAACAATTTCCTTGCTGCGACTTCAGTGACCCAAAGTTTCACTATTGAGGCAACACGACCAACTGTTACGCCGCCGCCGACTGTTACGACACCGCCAACTGTTACGCCACCGCCGACACCAGCAACTCCGACAACTCCGACTCCGACACCACCATCAGCAGCGCCGTCCAATCCCGGTGTCTCCCCTGAACAGGTGCTTCGACGTAACCAGACATCCCCGAGAACACCTTCCAAAGGCCTACGCACCAGGACCATCAAATTCACGATGACTGCGCCGTCTCGTTTGCCGCTTCGCGTCAGTGCCTCTGGCTCTTGCAGATCAACCCCTGTCTTCAAAAACGTGACTAAGAAGGTAAAAGTCGGAAAGAAAATCACGACAAGAAAAGTGAGAACTCAGACTGGATGGATTGTCACCTTCACTAAGAAAGGCGCTTGCAGAGTGAGGTTTAAAAATTCAGGCAATAGGGACTTTTTGCCTCTGGATTCAGTATCAGTCGTAGCGGTCAAATAGGCAGTACCGTGTGCACATGCCCAGTAATTTCGTCTTGAAGACCATGAATACCCTGCACAAAGCAGGCCTTGCCGTCACTTTTGGCAAGTGGGGCTGGGAGCCCGCTGGCATGCCCGCCATCAAGCTCTACACCACGGGCCGCAAGTCTGGTCAAGAGCGCGAGAGCATGCTCACCTGTCCCGTGGTCGATGGCGATACGTACGTGATTGTGGCATCTCGTGGTGGGGATGATTTCCACCCCGCCTGGTTCCTGAATCTTCGCGACAACCCCACTGTCAGCGTGGTGGCCAAGGGCCAGCCCAAGCATCAGCGCCGTGCCCGTATCGCTACATCTGACGAGCGCAATGCGCTCTGGCCGACCATCACGGAGAAGTACAAGGGCTACGCCGGGTATCAAGAGCGCACCGATCGGGAGATCCCCATCGTGTTCCTTGAGAGAATCTAAGTCGGCACTCGCCCCCTTTCCCCCTAGAATGGAGTCTCCATACGCGGGTGTAGCTCAATGGCTAGAGTTCCAGCCTTCCAAGCTGGCTATGCGGGTTCGATTCCCGTCACCCGCTCCATTCGCCTCTTCCCTTCTCACCTGCCAGAAGGGCTTCGTTTCCCCTGCCTAATGGCCGGCGTTGCACTTGTCGACGCGCACCGAATCTGGTTCATCAGCAATTCCTGCACCATCGCCCTCTAGGGCTGCAAATGGCCCACAGGCGTGTGGCGTGATCCATACGTGAACCATGGGGGCACCATTGGTTTGCAAGACAGACCCTGCAGGACAGATGCCAGCAGCATCCACTACTCCCATCACCTTGGGCACGCCATTCACATTTCTCCAACACAGATTGTTGTGCGTGTGCCACTGGATGAGTCCGCCCGCATAACTCGTCAATGTGATGTCGTTACTCGCCATGCCTGCTGATGCAATGAACATTGCCGACACCAATGTCTTTGTGGCTCCGGACACTTGATACACCAGAGACTCTGGGGCTTTGGTATCCAGGAATCGTCCGTCATTCAGCAGTGAGTACTTAATGAGATGCTCGAAGCCCGTATCCGCATCTCCGATAGAGACATACCCAGCAGCAAGTGCCGACTGATATGACGAGTAGGCCGGAAGATCACGTTGAGAATTGCTAATGAGTGCGAGTGCACGTTGGCCTTGCTCTTGCGTAAAACCCTGAATACCTGAGAGGTTGACGGGCACTGCGGGGTTAAACGCGCGAGGCCATCCTGATGCCGCCGCTTTTGCTTGGTCCGAAGAGATCACGTGTCCGTGCACTGTTGTGGTGGGCGCAATTGTTGTTGATGTCGTCTTCTGCTTGGGGTTCGTTGTTGGCACTGCAGTGGCAATTGTCGTGGATGCGCCTTCTGCATTCTCGCCATCTACATCACTGCCAGCGCTCTCGACGTCGCCGTCCAAATCAACCGTCATCTCCGTCGGCGGAGCAACAATCACACCACTTGCATCAATCGCAAGGCCACCATCGACGGTTGCGAGTTCACCATGAAGATGTGGATTGCCGGTGACAGACCAGGCAGCAACCAGCGTGACCGCGGCACAGACATATGCGGCGTTGATTCCTAGATGGGAACTCGCCGGGACATCGCGCCGGACGTAGGCCCACACGATTGCAATCAGCGAAAGCGCAGCCAATGCCGCGCACAGTGTGTCAGCTGGTTGCGGGCTTTCTGCGATCTCAAGTCCGTTGATGAATGAGATTCCTGTTGTCCGCGTGAGGACCCACCCGCCAACAGCAGAAATATTCAGAACCGAGCCAATCGCGACGACCGACCATGTTGACAATGTGATCGCGACTACGCCCCACGCCACTTGAGCCGCAGCCATCGCGAGAAAAATACGAGACAGGGTGGGGTGATCGGCATGCAGACCAATGGCCGCACCATGAATGAGGCCCGCCCCGATGGAGGCATAGGCAGCCCATCGCATTCGTTCGTTCACGAGTCCCCCGATCTCTCCTCAAAAACTAGCCCTAAATTCGGATCCTGCGGAGAACCGCTTCCACGATTGGTCTACGATTTGGCCATGTCAACAGCAACCATTTCCTCAATTGGAGACATTGTCCGTACCCACGGTGCGGGACGTCCTCAACACACCTGCCTTATTGAAGGCACCCGTGAGCTCTCGTGGGCTGAAATGTACGAAAACTCCCAACGCGTCGCCAATGGTTTCGCTGCAGCCGGAGTACAAGCCGAAGATCGTGTCGCACTTCTTGACATGAACGGCATCCCCCACTTTGAGATCTGCTTTGGTGCAGCACTCATCAATGCAGTGAGCGTTGATGTCAACTGGCGTCTTGCTCCACCCGAAGTGGAATACATCGTCAACAACGCGGAAGCCAAAGTCCTTGTTGTTGCACAAGAGTTCGTTGGAATCCTCGACGCGATTGCACCAAATCTCACCCACACAAAGTTGATCCTTGTTATCGGCGGCCATGGTCAGTACGAAGATTGGAATACATGGGTTGCACGTCAATCGCTGGGTGACCCCCGTGTTCCATCAGCACCAAACGACGTTGCATTCCAGCTCTACTCAAGTGGCACCACCGGTTTGCCCAAGGGCGTGATGCTCTCGAATGCAAACTTCCTTGCAATTGGCCCCATGATCGAAGAGATCTGGGAAATCACTCCTGACTCCATGAACCTCGCAGCAATGCCTCTGTTCCACATCGGTGGTGGCGGCTGGGCGATGGCTGGCATGTATCAGGGATGCACCACTGTCATCTTCCGCGTGTTGGATCCGGTTGCTCTCGTCAATCTCATCGAAGAACGCCGCATTACGCATGCCTTCCTTGTCCCTGCAGTTCTTGCATTCATGAACATGATTCCTGAATCAGCAACGAAAGACTTCAGCAGTTTGAAGGTCATGGCATATGGCGCATCACCAATTAGTGAAGATGTCCTCACCAAGAGCGTTGCTTTGTTGAAGTGCAAGTTCTGGCAGGCATATGGCCTCACCGAAACAACCGGTGCTGTCATCAACTTGCCACCGGAAGATCACGCCCTCGACAGCCCGAACAAGCACCGCCTTCGCAGCTGTGGCGTTCCCGGACCTGGTGTTGAGATTCGTATCCACGACAATGACAACAACCGCGACTGTGAAACGGGTGAAGTTGGGGAAATCTGGATTCGTACTGCTCAGAACATGCTCGGCTACTGGAAGCGTCCTGACGAAACAGCAAAGGCCATCGATGCCGACGGTTGGTTCAAGTCTGGAGACGCTGGTTATGTCGACGCTGACGGGTACGTGTACATCCACGACCGCGTGAAGGACATGATTGTCTCGGGTGGCGAGAACGTGTACCCCGCAGAAGTCGAGAATGTTCTCATGTCGCACCCTGGTATCGCAGACGTTGCTGTTATCGGAATTCCTCACGAAAAGTGGGGCGAAACAGCTCTTGCAGTTGTCGTGAAAGCCCCTGGCGTTGACGTCACCGAAGACGAGATCATTGAGTTCTCACGCGAGCGCCTCGCACGATTCAAGTGCCCGACTCAAGTGCAATGGATTGATGTCCTTCCGAGAAACCCAAGCGGCAAGGTCCTGAAGAAGGACCTTCGTGAGCCGTACTGGGTTGGTCGCGAGCGTCGCGTCAACTAGTTCACGAGTCATACTTAAGGTGTGACACCAGACGACGATCTCCGCACTCAGCGCGGGATTCGCATTGCCCCCACTGTTATGCAGTGGGGGTTTGCGCGTTCTGGAGGCGCCGGTGGCCAAAACGTCAACAAGACATCAACGAAGGCATCGCTGACGGTCGACGTTGCCGACATGGAATGCAGTAACGCCGCACGAGCGCGCATCATCGCAGCGCTTGGCGAATCAGTGACCGTCACGAATCAGACAACACGAAGCCAATGGCAAAACAGACGCAACTGTTTAGAACAGATGGCAGAAATTCTCGACAAGGCTGCTGCCCCACCGCCTGCGAAACGCAAGAAGACAAAGCCCACTCGTGGGTCTATTGAACGAAGACTCGAAACCAAACGACGCGATAGCGAAAAGAAACGCGACCGCAAGTCGATGGAGTGATTACTTCAGAAGTGAGCCACCGTCACAGGTGATGACTTCACCCACGGTGAATGCACCGGCGCGTGAGCACAAGAACAATGCAAGGCCACCAATGTCTTCAGGTGTGCCAACACGCTTACTCGGGTTCAAACCACCCACAGCTGCCCAGTCGGTTCCTTCGACGTCTCCGCCTGTGCCCACACCCGTGGAGAGCATCCATGTGGGGAATGGTCCGGGAGCAATGGCGTTCACGATGATGTTGCGTGAGCGAAGTTTCACAGCCAACACCTTGGTGAGTGCATGCACTGCGGCTTTTGACGGACCATATGAGTAGGTCTCGAATGATGGAGTGCCGATGCCGTCGATAGAGCCGATGTTCACGATGCGTGATGGATCATCAGTGGTTGAGCGAGCCGTCATGAGTGGCAGCAGCTTCTGAGTGAGAAAGAACACGCCCTTGACGTTGGTGTCCATGACTTTGTCCCAACCAATTTCTGGGAAGTCGTCAATGGGGGCACCCCAAGAGACACCTGCGTTGTTGATGAGGATGTCGAGGTGCTTTTCGCGCTTGGAGATTTCTGCGACGAGACCCTCGATGCCGTCGATCTCTGCGACGTTTGCGGGGATGGAGATGCACTCGCCGCCGTAGTTTGCCATGAGGCGCTGCGCTGCTTCATCGCATGCCTGTGCCTTACGAGCCGAGATGTACACCTTGGCGCCGTTGGCCAAAAGTGCCGCTGCGATCATCTCACCGATGCCGCGTGAGCCACCGGTGACGAGGGCAACTTTGCCCTTCACGGAAAACAGGTTCTGCAGTGTCATGTCGTGTGTCATGGCGCCTCCTCAGGCTCATTGATGTACTGCAGAGAGATTAGGTCATCGACCCTTCATCACCGCAGTCCCATCAGGGTCAATGGCCCACGGAGCCCCGTCGCCCCAGGTGTCGGCATAGATGAGTTCATTCATCGGAACCCGGCGCACAGGGCCGTGATTTCCTGCTGGTTTGCCCAGCGAGATTGTGGCCGCGATGAATGCATTCTCGGGGAGTTCCAGGAGCTCTCGAAGATCCTTCTCGACGTAACTATGAAAGCCCGTGAGTACTCCCCCGTACCCCTTCGCACGTGCTGCCAGCAGCAAGTTCTGACACGCCGGATACACCGATGCGCCTTCCATTGGGTTGGGGTCGCGATACCGAAGAAGGATTGCCAACACGAGAACAGGAACATCTGCAAAGTTCTCGACATAGCTCTCCATCGTGTTCGCCATACGAGTCTTTGGTGAATCCTCAACGACACCAGACCCAGCGTCGTATCCATCGTTCACGCGCTTGTGGCCCCACAACTTCTGCGCACCTTGTGCGATGAGTGCCTTTACCTGTTTCGATTTTTCTGAGTCGGTAAACACCATGAAGCGAAATGGTTGACGGTTGGAACCACTTGGTGCACGAGTGGCGCCAAACAAAATGTCGCGCAAGACATCGTCAGGGATTGGCTCTGGCAGATACCGACGGATGGATCGAGTAGTCGCCAAGCCCTCCGAGAGAGTCACCTCTTGTGATGCATCACTCATTAGTGCTCGTGCACTCCGGCGTCTTTCGCCCACTTCCAGTGCATGCGACCATGGTCGGCATTAGCTGCGAGAACTCCACCGATGGTGCCATCAGCCCATGGTGCACCAGGAAGTTTTTCTTCGAGTTGTTCATCCGATAGCTCGCTCAGCAACTGCAATGTGATGGCACGTGCACTCGCACCTAATGCCACCACTTCTTCAAGTGACTTGCCGTGATGTTCAAGCTGCCACTCTTCTGTCATCGCATGCACCGACGCCATGATCTGATCACGAGTGCGAGGGGTACCCGACTTGTCGTGCGTGAGCCCCACGGGGTTCTTCTCTCCAGCGATGTGCTTGCGAATCATGCTGGCGAAGTTGCGCTCAATGAGAGCAAGATGAGCGAGGTGGTCAAGGGCTGACCAGAAGTTCGACGGGTCGTGCTCACTGGGAGTGAGATCACCAAACAACTGCGTCTCTGACAGCTGTGTGTAGGTGTTCAACAACCAGGTGCGGTCATCGTTCAGTTTGGTCTCAATCTCAATGCGATTCATGTGTTCCCCTTTGGATGAGAACCTAGTGGGCGTAGGCACTACTCTCACCACATGAGCGCAACACCGGCCCACCCCGAACTTGGCTTCTACACATTGGCGGGGGCGCCGAAGTCGCCACGCGACATGCTGGGCGAACTTGCACATGCAGAAGAGCTCGGTCTTGGCACAGCCTTTATCTCCGAGCGCTTCAACATCAAGGAAGCGGGAGCCCTCACCGGTGCCGCCGTTGCCGCTACCAGCAGCATCAACGTCATCACTGCCGCCACCAACCACACCACGCGTCACCCCCTTGTCACTGCGTCCTGGGCCAGTACGTTGCATTTGTTGTCAGAAGGTCGCTTCAGCCTTGGCTTGGGTCGCGGAATCGAAGCCATGTTCAAGGCCTACGGCATGCCGATGGCCACCACAGATTCGATGGAGCAGTTTGCGCATCTCATGCGACGCTTGTGGAATGGCGAGACCGTCTTGGGCCACACCGACATCACCGGCACGTACCCCGTGTTGCGCCTTGACCCCGATTTCCGTCTCGACATCCCCCTCAGCATCACCGTGTTCGGCGATCAGACCCTCAAGATGGCAGGGCGCGCGTACGACAACGTGATTCTGCATACGTTCTTCACCGACGAAACCACACAACATGCTGTGCAGACGGTGAAGCGTGCTGCCGAAGAAGCAGGTCGCGATCCTGATTCAGTGAAGGTGTGGTCGTGCTTTGCAACAATTGGTGATCACATCGACCCAGCATTGCGTTTGAAGAAAACCGTGGGACGTCTTGCTACGTATCTCCAGGCGTACGGCGACCTGATGGTGCGCACCAACAAGTGGGACCCAGCAGTGTTGAAGCGATTCCGTGAAGACGAGTTTGTTCGCACTTTTCCTGGTGCGCTTGATGCCAAGGGAACGACAGAAGATTTAGAGCGAGTCGCTCCTCTGATTCCTGCGGAATGGCTTGCACCTGCTGCGATGGGTTCGCCCGAGCAATGTGTGGCAGCTATTCGCAATCAGTTTGCATTGGGCTGCGATGGCGTCATCATGCACGGCGCAACACCTACCGAACTTGCGCCCATCGTTACTGCGTACAAGCAGTGACGTACAGCAGGGTTACTGCGTACAAGCAGTAGCTAGACGGGCGTATCACCCTGTCACTTGATCCAGTGACCCGCAAGCATGCGGGCAGCCTCTTCAGGCTTTTCCAACATCCACCAGTGACCACACCCTTCGAGGTGTCTCACCTTCGCACCAACAGCCGTTGCTATTTCTTCATGAGTCTCATGCGGACCTGCGTAGTGATCATTTTCAGCGATGATGACAAGACCGCGCTTCGGTGACTGCTCAAGAAAGCGACTACCCAACGCGCGCATTGCAGGCTGAGCAGCATCGCGATACAACGTGAGAATGCATCGAGCCATTTCAGCGTCAATGCCTTGCTTCATCTCGCGTGCGATGTCTTCGGGGAATCCAAGCCCGCCGAATGCAGCCACAAACGTGTCGGCGTCCATATCGACCATGCCCTGCACCATCTGCTCGCCCACCTCAGGTGTTTGCCACCCCTGTGCAGCGTCATGCCACACATAGTCGCGATGTATCAGCCCCACGCAGTCGGTTGCCCAGCTGCGAACAATGCCGGGATATTCAGCCAACACACGGAAGACGTGCCCTGCACCCCAGTCGTGACCCACTAAGTCAATGTCGCCACCGATGGCTTTCAATTCGTCAGCAAGCCACTGCGTGTACTCGCGCACCGTGCCGCCCCAGTCTTTTGGAGTCGGCGAACCAAAACCCGGCGGCGACAACAACACGATGTCGTTGATGCGACGATCGTTCAACAATTCAACGACTGGTTTCCAGATAACTGATGTTTCTGGATT
>Ga0208595_1000544_pt1 | contig 13951 bp, 16 predicted proteins | sample LakMenEpi28Jun11_FD_150742 | JGI IMG/M metagenome (GOLD analysis project Ga0208595, IMG submission 150742) | Freshwater microbial communities from Lake Mendota, WI - 28JUN2011 deep hole epilimnion (SPAdes) | ecosystem: Environmental > Aquatic > Freshwater > Lake > Epilimnion/Euphotic zone ...
ACCAGGGTTTCTTCTGAAAGTTGCTTAGCCAGGTCGGCCGACAGCGCATGAGGTAGCGCCAAGAAAACAATGTCGTGACCGCTCAGCGACTTTGCATCGGTCGAAACAAAAACTCGCTCTGCATACTCGGGCAGGTGCGCATGCACCGAGTCGACTCTTTGGCCGACCGAACTGCTCGCGGTTACTGTCTTGAGTTCGAGGTTGGGGTGCCTGGCAATTAGTCGCATCAGCTCAGCGCCTGCGTTACCGCTTGCACCCGCCACCGCTACCGTGAACATCACGGTTTGCCTAGGCCCTCAACACTGCAGCAAATTTTTCGGCTGCCTTCGCAACGCCGGAATCTCTAGCCGCAGTTGCCTCAGCTTGGGTGAGTGTGCGATCTGTCGCGCGAAAACGCATTGCGAAGGTTAGCGACTTTTTATTCGCTTGGATGTTTTCACCGCGATAGTCATCAGTGAGCACGATGCTCTCGAGAAGTTCGCCAGCTCCTTCGACGATTGCCTGCTGCAGACTTGCAGCAGAAACTTCGATGTCGACTACAAGCGAGAGATCTTGAGTTGCAGCTGGCATGACTTTGATTTCGCTCGCGCTAAGTGTCTGCGGAGCGCTGGAAAAAAGTGCGCTGAGGTTGATTTCGGCGATTGCCACTCTTCTAGGTAGATCGTTTTGCGCTGCAAGTGCTGGGTCAAGCTCACCGGCAACGGCAACTAGAACCGAATCGCTCGAGAAGAACTCGGCGCAACGGCCGGGGTGAAAACCTTTGCGAACCGCCTGGCGAATCTCTAGTTCGACGGCTGCAGCGCGGGCAACGGTTAGCACGGCATTTAACGAGTCTTGATAGCTGGCGGCGACTTCTTTTTGACCAACCTGGCTCGGAACCCTTGCTCCAGCGAGCAGAACACCGAGGTGCCGAGGCTGGTTAGGAATTTCGGATTTCAATAGTTCGAGTTGCTCGGGGCTTGGGCGCTGGTTGCCAACCGGCAGTGGAGACCCGGCCGCGGCGGCAGAGCTCGGCTGAAAGACCGAACCTTCTTCGAAGATTGCTAGATCGACCAGACCACGCGAAAGATTGCGCTTAGCTGCATCGATTAGCCCTGGCAGCATCGAAAGTCGCAGTTCACTCACATCTTCTTGCATGGCGTTTGCCAACTTGACCGTCTTGGCCTGCGCGTCTTGGGCGAACCACTGATTCTGCTGACCAGACATGAACGGGTAGGTAAGCACCTCGGTGAAACCCGAACCAACCAGTGCGTTGATTGCCTGTCGGCGCAACCTCTGGTTTTGGGTCAGCCCACGGCCCGGCGGGGCAACCGGAAGTCTCGATGGAATGCGGTGGTATCCGCCAATTCGAGCGACCTCTTCAACGAGGTCTGTCTTGTGGCGAAGATCAGGTCGCCAACTTGGCGGAACAACTTCGAAACCACCGTCAACCGATGCGACGAGGCAACCGATCTCGGAGAGAATTCGGGTTTGCTCATCTGCATCGAAGTTCACACCAACTACCGACTCGGCAAAATCTGCTGGCAGGTAAATTGCTGGCACCTGCTCGAGCTGGTTGAATTCTGCGCCGAGAATGTTTCCTTCGCCCAGGGCGTGCACTTCGAGCAACTGAACCACGCGGGCCGCGGCGTTGTCGGCAATCATCGGGTCGACCCCGCGTTCGAAACGCTTCGAAGCCTCTGATGACAACTTGTGTCTGCGCGCAGTTCTTGCAATCGAAATTGGGTCGAAGTTCGCCGCTTCAATCAAAACGTTCTTAGTGTTTGAATCGACTTCGGTGCTCTCGCCACCCATAACTCCGGCGAGACCAATCGGGCCGGAGTCATCACAGATTAGAAGATCTTCTGGGTGCAACTTTCGAACTTGACCGTCGAGAGTCTTCAGAGTTTCGTTTGCCTGCGCGCGCCTAACGGTGATTCCACCCTGCAGCTTGTCGAGGTCGTAGGCGTGAGTAGGTTGACCGAGTTCGAGCATCACGTAGTTGGTGATGTCGACGGCGAGAGAAATTGATCGCATGCCCGAAAGCTTGAGTCGTGCAATCATCCATGGAGGTGTAGGCCTGGTTGCTTCGATGCCCATTACAGAACGCAGAATCATTCGCTGCATGCCCGGATTGTTGCGAACCGGATGAGGGTCGTTGAAGTTCAGCGAGAAACCTTCGCCGTGATTCAGAACCGCGTTGCCCTTTGGATCGCGGAAGTCTGCCCCGGTTGCGTGCGCATATTCGCGCGCGATGCCGCGAACTGAGAAGCAGTAGCCGCGATCGGGCGTGACATTGACTTCGGCGGCAGTGTCGGTCAGGTGCAACAACTCGAGAGCATCCGAGCCAATTTTTGGATCTAGGCCCATCTCATTGAGACGCATGATTCCCGCGTGATCGTCGCTGAAGTTGAGCTCGCGGGCCGAGGCGAGCATTCCATCGCTGATGTGCCCGTAGGTTGACCGAGCTGCGATGTGAAAATCGCCAGGCAACGTAGAACCCGGCAGGCAAACTACCACCTTGTCGCCGACTTCGAAGTTGCTGGCGCCGCAGACAATTCCGCGAACGTCTTCGCCACCATCGGCAGCCTGGCTGCCCTCTGGAGCAACTCGAACCTGGCACCAGCGAATGGTCTTGCCATTTGATTGCTCTTCAGGGGTGAACTCGAGAACCTGGCCGACAACGACCGGGCCGGTTACCGCGAAAGCGTGACTGCCCTCTTCTTCGAGACCCACCTTCACCAATTCGGCCATGACCGAATCTGGAGTGGCATCGGGTGGAAGGTCTACATACTCGGCAAGCCAAGACAATGGAACGCGCACTAGAGGTTCACCCCGAACTGCTGAGAGAACCTGACGTCGGCTTCGACCATGTCGTGCATGTCTCGAACATCGTTTCTGAACATCAGTGTTCGTTCAATGCCCATGCCGAAAGCAAAGCCCTGATAAACCTCGGGATCGATTCCTGCGGCAAGCAGAACATTTGGGTTCACCATTCCGCAACCACCCCACTCGACCCAGCGAGCGCCACCCTTGGCACCTGGGTGCCAAACGTCTAACTCGGCAGAAGGTTCGGTGAATGGAAAGAAAGATGGACGCAGACGAATCTGCGCCTCTGCGCCGAACATGATTCTTGCGAAGTGCTCAAGGGTGCCGCGCAAATCGGCCATGGTGAGCCCTTTGTCGACTGCCAAGCCTTCGACCTGGTGAAAGACGGGAGTGTGAGTGGCATCGAGCTCGTCGGTTCGAAAGACTCGACCGGGGCAAAGCACATAGATAGGTAGTTCGCGCTCTAGCAGCGAACGAACCTGCACCGGTGAGGTGTGGGTGCGCAACACCAAGTGTGAATCGACCGGTTCGACGAAGAACGTGTCTTGCATGGCTCTGGCCGGGTGATCCGCATCAAAATTCAAGGCATCGAAGTTGAACCACTCGTGTTCGAGTTCCGGCCCCTCGGCAATCTCCCAACCCATTCCGATGAAGACATCCGAGATTTGGTCTTGAAGCAGAGAAAGCGGGTGTCGGGCGCCAAATGGCACGCGCGTGGCAACCGCGGTCATGTCGACTTTTTCGGCCGCAAGCTTTGACAACTCTTCGGCGGCGGCAAACTGCTCTTCGCGAACCGCGAAAGCCGCGGCAATTTCGGCACGAGCCTTGCCGATTAGCGCTCCGGCGGCGGCCTTGAACTCTGCATCGATTGTCTTTAGCTGGCCGTTGAGTTTAGCGATTTCAGACTGCTCACCAACGGTGGCCTGACGCACGCTGCGAAGCGAAGCTAGGTCTTGTGCACCGGCGATGGCCGAGAGAGCGGCGGCCACAACCCCCGCGACAACGGTTTCGCTGATTGGATTTGAGCCTGACATAAGAGCTCTAGTCTAATCGGCGACGTTCTGAGCGAAGGCTGAGGCATACAGGCAAATACTTGCCGCGGTAGCAAGATTCAAACTCTCGGCACTTCCGTAAATTGGAACCGCAACCTCTTGGTCGACCAATTCGAGAATTTCTGGTTCGAAGCCCCATGCCTCGTTGCCCAACAGCCAGGCGGTTGGTTTGGCCAACTGCTTCTGCTCCAGGTCAGGCAAGTGAACTCCTCCGCCGTTAGCCGCAAGCACAGTGAGACCGGCAGCCTTCAACTTTGCAATTGCCTCAGGGATGTCTGCCCCAATCACAACCGGCAGGTGAAATATTGAACCGGTTGTCGACCTGACAACTTTTGGATTGTAAACATCCACGCTATTAGCGCTGAAGATGACTCCGTCGGCACCTGCTGCGTCGGCCGCGCGAAGCACTGTGCCGGCATTACCGGGATCACGAATGTTAGCGAGCAGTGCTATCAACTTCGGTTTGGTTGCGAGCAGGTCATCGAGTTCGACGTGAATTTGCTGACAGACCGCCAAAATTCCCTGCGGTGTTTCGGTGTCGCACATCACTTTGAGAACGGTATCGGAAACCATTTGCACTTCTACGTGCGCAGCCTCGGCCTGTTCGATTAGTTGGGTGTGACGTTCGACGGCTTCTGCCGTGACATACAAATCAACAATCAGCTTTGGTCGTGAGAGCGCTTCACGCAATCCTTGCGGGCCCTCAAGCAGAAAGAGCCCGGTCTCTGACCGGGCGTCTTTCTTGTTAAGCTTGGCGACCCCGCGAACCTGGTTCGACTTGGGATCAGTTAGCAATTGCTACTACTTTGCCTTCGGTGCCGAAGTGTCTGCAGGAAGCGCAGCCTTAGCCGAAGCAACCAAGGTTGCGAAAGTCTTCGGCTCGTTTACGGCGAGGTCGGCAAGGATGCGACGGTCAACCTGAACGCCAGCCAAAGCCAATCCCTGAATGAAGCGGTTGTAGGTCATGCCGTTTGAACGCGCAGCGGCGTTGATTCGCTGAATCCAGAGGCGACGGAAGTCACCCTTGCGAGCACGACGGTCGTTGAATGCGTAAACCAACGAGTGCAGCATCTGCTGCTTTGCCATGCGGTAAAGACGTGAACGCTGACCGCGGTAACCCGAGGCACGCTCGAGAACGGTACGACGCTTCTTGTGCGAGTTAACCGCGTTTTTTACTCTTGCCATTTGTAGATGCTCCTAGTTCTAAAAATTCGGTTACTTGCCGAGTTGCTTCTTGATGGTCTTGAAGTCTGCTGGTGAGACGACCTGGTCAACGTTTAGTCGACGCTTGCGACGGTTCGACATGTGCTCCTGGTTGTGGCGCATGTTGATCTGCTGCTTCATGAGCTTGCCGCTACCGGTGAAGCGGAAACGCTTCTTAGCGCCCGAGTGGGTCTTCTGCTTTGGCATTGCTTTCTCCTTCTATTCGTCGGCCTTTGCCGACTCTTTGCTCTCAGTTGGCGCAACCTTGGCTTCTGCCTTGGCTGCCGCCTTCTTCGCTTCGGCCTTAGCCTCTGCCTTGTTCTTCAATGGACCGATAACCATAACCATGTTTCGACCATCAACCGATGGTGTCGATTCAACGACTCCGAACACGTTCACTTCTTCGGCAAGCTTCTGGAGCAGCTTCACGCCCATCTCTGGACGACTCTGCTCACGACCGCGAAAAACTACGATTACCTTTACCTTGTCACCAGCTTTGAGGAACTTCTCAATCTGCCCGCGCTTGGTTGCGTAGTCGTGGTCGTCAATCTTCAAACCGAAACGAACGGTTTTTAGAATTGTGTTGACCTGGTTCTTTCTTGCCTCACGAATCTTCTGTGCAGCTTCGTACTTGAATTTTCCGAAGTCCATTAGTTTCGCTACTGGCGGTTTTGCATCTGGGGCTACCTCGACTAGGTCGAGATCTGCTTCTTGTGCAAGACGCATTGCCTCTTCGATACGAACTACACCAACCTGCTCACCCGCTGGGCCGACGAGGCGAACCTCTGGCACGCGAATGCGCTCATTGATACGTGGGTCGCTGATCTTTGCTCCTCTTTAGATGTGACATTGGTATTGATTACCTTGGCCACGCAACGCAGGGAGCGCGCGTACAGAAACGAAGTTTCCAAAAGCTTTACCCGAACACCTAAAAAGTCGGTGGACTAGGTGGGAAATGAATCCACTTCTGACCGAGGCGAACCTCGGAGCCATGGGTTAGCCTAGCAGAACGACTAAACAGGAGTAAACCCCTTGCCAGATTTTGATTCTCAAGAGTTTCGCGACGTAGCCGATCAGGTGCGCGACATCTCGGAGGTGCCCGCCGTCGAGGTGATCACGACGACTGCCGTTCACCTCATGAGCGCAGCCGCGGTTCAATGCGGCCTTGGTGAAGACGGCCACAAAGCCGACCTGGATGAGGCCCGCAAACTTATCAATGCCCTGGCTGGGCTGCTAACCGCGGCCGCTCAAGACCTTGGCGACCACCACGCTCGACCGCTTCGAGACGGCCTTCGCTCGCTACAGCTGGCATTTCGCGAAGCATCCGTGATCAAGGATGCCCCGGGGCAAGGCCCTGGCGAAAAGTACACCGGCCCGGTCAACTAGCTACCGGCTCTCGGCCGAGGGTTCAGGCCAGCTTGACCCGAAGGCTATCGACGTGCTCCGCGATTTCAGCGCTCTCACCCAAACCGATCGCCAGCTGCTGAACCAGTTCAGTGACCCGTTCTTCTGTCAAACCGGGTGCGAGTTGCAATTCGAGCATCAGCTCGGCCGAGTGCAATCTTGACGACAAATCTTCGTCGAGCAGTTTGAAACTCAAAAAGTCTGTTTTTGCACCGAGCACCCGAGCGATTGCTTCGCGCACCTCGGTGTTACGAGCGGGATGCACCCACACCAGGCCCTGAGCTATCGCCGCTATGGCAGGTCGCCTAATGGCAAATTCTGTTTCGCTCTCGGGGTCAAGAATTATTCGCGTGTTGTCTTCTGCGACAGCCGCGAGCGCGACACGGCGAGCATCAGCGGGCACCGGCCGAGCGGTTGAGTTCCAACGCTGCATTGCTGCAACCGAACTGAAAACCGGCAAGCCGTTCTGATCGTCGGGAGTGGCTACCGTGACGATGCTTAGATCGGCGCTCTTATCTGTCTTCAGGCCGTGCGCTCCGACTTCGCTCTCTGCAACTTCGGCGAGCAGCGGAATCAACAGGCGGCTCTCTCTTATGGCATCGATGACCACCTCTGCGTCAACCTCGCGAGCGTGAAATGCGGTTAGCGCGGCTAGCAGGGCAGCCGGAGCAGAACCATCGTCACCCGAAAAGTTGTTGACATCGAAAGCGCGGCCGGCCCAGGGTGTACCTGCGGAATCTGAAAACTTGTTCTTGTTGATGTGCTCGTGGTCAAAAGTCATTTTCGCCCGCAGTCTCTAGTGCCTGTTCGATAGTGAAGTTCTTCGCGTATAGCGCTTTGCCGAGAATTGCGCCTTCCAGGCCGTCACCAACCCTTGATCGAAGTTCGCGAATGTCGTTCAACGAAGCAATGCCGCCCGACGCAACCACCGGCTTCTTGGTCTGCGACATCACCAGCGAAAGCAACTCGTAGTTTGGGCCACCGAGTGTTCCGTCGCGGGTGACATCGGTGACGACGTAACGCCGACAATCGAAACGCTCCAGCAGTTCGAGCGCTTCGGCCAGAAGCATGCCCTCGGCAGTTTGGCCTCTGGCGACCAGGCGGTCTCCCCTGACGTCTAGACCAACGGCAATTAGCTCTCGGTGCTGTTCAATGGATTCACGCACGAACTCTGCATCCTGCAGCGCCATGGTTGAGAGAACAATTCGCTCTGCCCCCAGGTCTAGCAGGGCTTCTAGGGTCGCCAAATCACGGATGCCGCCGCTCAACTGAACCTTTGCGCCGCCAGCGTTAGCCACTACCTCGGCTAGCACTTCGCGATTGTGCCCTCTTGAGAACGCTGCGTCTAGGTCGGCGAGGTGAATCCACTCGGCACCCGCATCAAGCCACAATCGAGCCGCTTCAACCGCAGAACCGTATTGGGTTTCAGAGTTTGAGTTGCCCTGCGTAAGCCGCACCGCCTGGCCGTCGGAAACGTCGACGGCTGGCAAAAGTTGCAGTCTCGCATTCACCGAGCTAGTGGTCGTCATAGAGATCGAATCCAATTAGTTAGCAAAGCATTGCCCTGTTCACCTGAATTTTCTGGATGAAACTGAGTGGCAACCAGCGGACCATTCTCAATCGCCGCGATGAAATTTACTTCGTCAGCAGCCTTCGCCCAACTTACCTTTGGAGCAGTCATCGGGCCCTGCGAATCGAGCTTCCACTCGGTAACGTATCTAGCAACTTCGAACAGAAACTCTTCGGCTTGAACACCGCTGAAAAGATGCGAATCGAGAGCTCCCTCAACTTTGCAGCACAGCGGCACTGCAATCGATTCAAGTTGCTCCGATACCCCCGGCCACTGATTGAATACGTTGGAATCAGATTCTTCTTCGGTTTCGAAAAGTAAGTTGAAGGCGTTGCCGATTGCTAAAACTGACCGGTTAGCAAGCAGCCTCGCATCTATTAGCTCCGCTGCGCGAAGCGGTTTGATTTCTCGAGCAATTTCTTCTGGAGAATTACCGCCCGGAATAATTAGCCCGTCGGCGGCAAGACAGATGGCCCAATTTGATGAGACGTATACATCCGCGTCGTGTGTTGCCAGAAAGTTTGCAACTTTGTCGGCATGTGAGCCGGCGTATTCGAAAATGGCGACAATCGGAGTCTCTAGGTGAGAGTCATCGCGAATCGGAGAATCATCAGGGTGCGCCACAGGTAAAGGTTACCCAAAGGCCCCAGATGACTCTCCGCGCGAGCAGCGCTAAACGGAGGACTAACCGTTTGGCAGTAGCAACCGCTGACCGGGAGTGACACCGTCAGTGGTGAGCTTGTTTAGTTCAACGAGTTGCGCGATAAAGTCGCGAGGATCTTGGTTTGGAGCCTGATCGGCAGCAATCTTCCAAAGGGTGTCGCCCGAGGCAACAGAGTAGTAAACCTGCTCTGCTTGGGAGTCATTAGCGCTAGCCACCTGACCAAAGACGAAGCTGGTGACAGCGAACCCAGCGACGACGAGCATGCCGACCCGCTGGACGAAACGGCGAGGATCTACAAGAACCATGATTTAGCCTTTCTTTTCGAACATCTGTTCGAATTAGAACAAGAATACGACAACACACCCACAGGATGTCAAGTCTTTTCTCGACACTTTCGAAAATCTGTTTGTTTTTTGACCGAAATTCGAATAAAGTTTCGATAAGAGCAGTTAAGCGGTAGCCACTGACACGGCACCAACCGCAGCAGATTGACCGCTAAGAGCCAGGAAAGGGGCAACCATGTCAGACAACAATCGCCGCGCCGAGCACCTCAGTGCCGTGCAGGCCAGAATCCTCGACTACATCATCCGCTTCAAAGACGAGCGCGGCTATGCCCCATCCATGCGAGAGATCGCCGAAAACGTCGAGCTGAAGGCCGTTTCAAGTGTCAGCCACCAGCTCAACCAACTCGAAAAGGCCGGGTTTATCGATCTGAAAGACGGCCTGGCCCGAGGCATCCAGGTTCTAATCGAACCCGAGGGACTAGAGCGAGCAGACAGCGAGAATCCGGTTCAATTCGGCGACGCCGCCCACGTTCCTCTCGTAGGTTCAATCGCGGCCGGTGTTCCAATCACCGCCGAGCAGAACATCAGCGAATACGTTCCAGTGCCTCGAGCGCTCACCGGCAAGGGCGATCTCTTCATGCTCGAAATCAAGGGTGACTCGATGATCGACGCATCAATAGTTGAGGGCGACCTAATTGTCTGCCGACAGCAAAAGACCGCAGAAAACGGCGATATGGTTGCCGCCATGATTGACGGTGAAGCAACCTGCAAGATTTTCAAGCAGCGTGACGGCCACACCTGGTTGCTGCCGAGAAACTCAAACTACGAGCCGATCCCTGCAGACAACTGCGAGATTCTTGGAAAAGTCGTAACCGTTCTTCGCAAGGTTTAAGGCTCAGCAGCTCTAGCGCGAAAACTGCGACAGCTCTGCCGCAAATTCTGGCGTGACCATGGCGTCAACATGGGTTCCATCTTCTTCGTAGGTCAGATTGGTGATTCGCGAATTCAAATGCATTCGCGAAACCAGGTCTCCCCTGTTGTAAGGAATAGAAAGCGACACCGCGACATTTGGTTCTGGAAGTAACTTTGCAATTGCTGCTTCTAGCGCGGCAATGCCTTCCCCGGTTCTAGTCGAAACCAAAAGTGAACCGGGTTCGAGACCACGCAAAGCCAGTCGCTGTGTTTCATCAACCAGGTCGCACTTATTGAACACCACAAGCTCTTGAATATCACGTGCGCCAACTTCACCGATGACATCCCTGACGGTTGCAATTTGGCCGGCCGGATCAGGGTGCGAGGCATCGACAATGTGCACAACCAAATCGCTTGCCGAGATTTCCTCGAGAGTTGAACGAAAGGCTTCGACCAATTGGTGCGGCAGATTTCGCACGAAGCCGACCGTGTCTGCGAAGGTGAAAGGTCTGCCATCTGGTGTCTGGGTCTTGCGCACAGTGGGGTCTAGCGTGGCGAACAGTGCGTTCTCGACCAGCACGCCGGCCCGAGTGAGTCGGTTGAGCAAAGAGGACTTACCCGCATTCGTGTACCCCGCGATGGCAACGCTCGGGATTCCGTTCTTGGTTCGACTGGCCCGCTTGGTATCGCGGGCGGGCTTCATCGCGGCAATCTGCTTGCGCAACTTGGCCATGCGCGTGTTGATTCTTCGGCGGTCGAGTTCGATCTTGGTCTCACCTGGACCTCTGGAGCCCATGCCAACACCACCGGCAGCCTGACCTCCGGCTTGGCGCGACATCGACTCACCCCAACCTCTAAGCCTCGGCAGCAGGTACTCGAGCTGAGCCAGTTCAACCTGGGCCTTGCCCTCTCTGCTCTTAGCGTGCTGGGCAAAGATGTCGAGAATCACGGCGGTGCGATCGATGACCTTCGCATCGACAACATTCTCGAGTTCACGTCGCTGGCTCGGCGCTAGCTCGGTATCGGCAATCACGGTATCGGCACCGACCTGCTGCACCAAAAGTTTGAGCTCCTGAGCCTTCCCCTTGCCTAGGTAAGTTGCCATGTCTGGATGAGTTCTGCGCTGAAGCAATCCGTCGAGAACCTCGGCGCCGGCGGTTTCGGCTAGAGCGGCGAGCTCGCGCAGCGAATTCTCGGCCTCGGCTAAAGTTTGCTGACCCCATAGGCCGATGACGATGACCTTCTCGAGTCGCAGCTGTCGATACTCGACATCGCTGATGTCTTCACGCTCGGTCGACAATCCGGCGACTCGGCGCAGCGCCGCGCGTTCTTCAAGTTCAAGTTGATCGCCGTCGAAATTCTGGTGCCCGTGACTGTCATCTGCGCCAAGAGCTGCGGCTCGCTCTCCTCTGCGAAGAATGCGGTCGATTACCTCGGCTCCACGATCTGTCGAGTTTGAATCAGTGTTTTCAGTCATTAGTTCAACCATAGTTTGGGATAGGGTTTGGTTCATGTCGGGCGAACACTATTTCTCTGAGCAACCGGTTGGTGAGTTCAAAACTAAGACGATTTTCACGTCAATCAACGGCGAGCGAGTTGAACTATTCACAGCCGGCTCTACCTTCAGCCCCGATCACATGGATACGGGAACGGCAATTCTTCTGGAGCACTCCGAGAATGCCCCCAATTCAGGACACCTGCTTGACCTTGGTTGCGGCTGGGGGCCAATTGCTTTGAGTCTTGCAGCTGCCCGCCCTGAGGCAACCGTCTGGGCTGTCGATGTGAACGAACGCGCGTTAGAGCTCACGCGCATGAATGCCGAGAAACTCGGGCTATCGAACATTCGCACGGTCTTGCCAGCAGAAGTGCCAAACGACATTCGATTCTCTGGCATCTGGTCGAACCCGCCCATCCGTGTTGGCAAACAGGCGCTGCACGAGATTCTCAATGAGTGGTTGCCAAAGCTCGAAGTCGGCTGCGACGCCTACCTGGTGGTTTCGAAAGACTTGGGTGCTGACACCCTTCTCAAATGGCTGCAGACAAATTTTGAAAGTCTGGCGAGCGAAAGGGTCGACACCGCCAAAGGCTTTCGAATTCTTCGCTGCGAGCGACTCTAACTAGAGCGAGTCGAGGTCGATTGTGCCTTCAAAGCTGAGCACGGCCGCGCCGCTCAAGCCAACGTGCTCACCATCTTCGGTGGCAAACATTCGCACACCCAGCGTTCCACCGGCAACGGTAACCTGCCAGGTGTTCGGAGCTCCCGCTCCGGCCCAGTAGCGCGTAGCTAGAGCGGCCGCACAAATGCCGGTTCCGCACGACAGAGTTTCGCCAACACCACGCTCAAACACCCGCATCGAAATGTAGCCGACGCCATTTTTGATCATGGGTTCATCTGGAACTACAAACTCCACGTTTGCACCGGCTTCGGGCTGAGGCTGCAGTTGCGGCGCTTGATGCAGATTGAGTTCTTTGAGTTCCTCTGCATCGGCGAGAGCCACGACAACGTGAGGGTTGCCTACGCTGATTGAAAGTCCCGGCCTTGCCACATCCAGTTGACTGGCCCTAACCAACACTTCGGACTCGTCGAGTTTCCAACGCCCCATGTCGACGGCGAAGCCCGCCATGTTGCGCTGCAGATCTTTCACTCCGGCGCGCGTTGAAATCGAGAGGGCCTGCGAATCTTCGAGTGACACGAGGTTCTTCTCAATCAAGAATCGGGCGAACACCCTTGAGCCGTTTCCGCACATTTCGGCAGTGGTTCCGTCGGCGTTGTAGTAATCCATGAACCACTCGGCTTCGGGGGCGTCTTTCAAGAGATGACTCACCTCTGGGCTGTTCTTGGTTCGAACCACACGGATGAGACCATCGGCCCCAACGCCGAAGTTGCGGTCGCAAATCTTGGCGATCTGCTTTTGCGAGAGCTTCAGCTCTGCATCGGCATCTAGCACCAAGACGAAATCGTTGCCGGTTCCGTGCCCCTTGGTGAAATCGATTTGGTTGACCATGGGTATTAGCCTATTCGCCAATCAAATGCGGGGCCTTGGCCGCCACAAGTTCGGTGACAGCGCCGAACAGGTCAGGCTGCTGGTAGTCAAACCAGTTGATGCGCTCATCACGTCTGAACCACGACATCTGTCGTCTGGCATAGCGCTGGGTGAGCTGCACGGTTTGGTCGATTGCTTCCTGCTGCGAGAGTTCGCCATCCAACTGCGCTAGTGCCTGCCGATAACCAATCGCCATCGACGAGGTCTTGCCCTCGCGCAAGCCGCTGCTGATCAGAGACTGGGCCTCATCGACCAATCCCTGCTGCCACATTTTCTCGACTCTTTTTGCCAATCTTTCGACCAGGTGGGCGCGGTCGGAGTTAAGGCCGATCTCGAGCACTGGTTGCCAAGATTCATTTTCGTCGGGCAGGGCAGCGCTGAAAGGCTCTCCGGTGATCAGCAGAATCTCAAGTGCCCTGACAACTCGTCTGCCGTTTAGCGGGTCAATACGAGAAGCGGCAATTGGATCGAGTTCGGCTATGCGCCTGTGCATTGCGTGCGAACCTAGCGCTTCTAGTTCAACCTCTAACTGTTGACGCAACTCGGCATCTCGCTCTGGAAACTCGAAGGTGTTCAGTGCGGCAGCGATGTAAAGCATCGAACCACCAACGAGAATCGGAGTGATTGATTTGGCCTGAAGCTCTTCGATTAGCGGTCGCACTTGCTGTTGATACTCAGCCGCCGTCGACTCATCGCGAATGTCGAGAGTGTCAATCATGTGATGCTTGACTCCCCTGCGCTCGTCCATGCTCAGCTTTGCGGTGCCAATGTCCATTCCCCGATAGAACTGCATCGAGTCGCAGTTGACTATCTGCGCAGGTCTTTGCCGAGCAATCAGATGTTCGGCGAGTTGCAAACCCAACTCGGATTTTCCGGAACCGGTAGGGCCAACCACCGCAACCAAATTGATTGCCGACACGCTAGTGATTTTCGTGTTTGGTTTTCACAGAGAGGCTGAGCGAAATCTTAGACTTGGCGGTTTGTGCATCGCCGACGCCGCACGATGCAGC
>Ga0208595_1000545_pt1 | contig 13928 bp, 14 predicted proteins | sample LakMenEpi28Jun11_FD_150742 | JGI IMG/M metagenome (GOLD analysis project Ga0208595, IMG submission 150742) | Freshwater microbial communities from Lake Mendota, WI - 28JUN2011 deep hole epilimnion (SPAdes) | ecosystem: Environmental > Aquatic > Freshwater > Lake > Epilimnion/Euphotic zone ...
ATCTAATTAAATTAATAAACATGGCTAGCGGAACTGCTGGCGACCTTATATACAATGAAAAATTTTCAAAAGCCTTACATAAATGTGCATTAAACATTCTAATTGATGAACAAAGTTATGGATACGTAAAAAAAAACCATCAAGATTTAATTTATTTTATCAATTATGGAGACAATTACAAAAGTTGGTCATATGGAATTTGTTATTTCAATTTTCTTTTGGAATTTAATCTTTTTGAACCTTTTTGCATACAACAATTTGATAATAGTAATGGAGTTTTAGCAGTAGTCTTAATATTTCCTTGTGCTATATGTGTAATTGGAGTAAAACCAAATATTGTTAATGGAGATTTATTGAAGTTGGCAGGGGATCATCCTAATAATGTAGAAAATTGGCAAAATCATGGTTTTAATTATATCGATTATTATCAATCGTCATTTAATCACCCTGAGAAATCATTTGGCGAAAAATTAAAATTTAATCTAATTGAAAAATAACCTTTTGCCCCCCCGCTCGTGCGCGAATCCTTTCGCGTTCAAATAAATTATATTTTTAATAACATAAATAAAACCCGTCTCGTGAGCGAATCCATTAACAAATAAAAGAAATAAAATCTTTAAAAACTAAAAATTCACTTAAAAGTGAATAATAATTTGGAAATTAACTTATAAGTGAATACATTTGCACACATAAAACCTATAGCACGTTACCATAAAGTAGCCTATTATTCTGTATGTATTGATGAAAAGACAACTTCTTTATTTGAAGACTTTATTAACCATCATAGCCAGCATAATAGAAAAAAGTTAAATCACGTGTTAGAATGGATAAAAATTATTGGAGATAAATATGGTGCAAAACATCACTTATTTAGACCAGAGGCAGCTATTGCAGACGCTTCGGCATTGCCACCAAAAGGCAAAGACAGAGAACCAAGTTACACGGAATTGGGTAAAACCAAAGCCAACAACATTAGGTTATATTGCCTTAGAGCAAATGAAAATGTAGTTTTTTTATTTAATGGCGACATAAAAACCAAACATTATGCACAAGACTGTCCGAATGTAAAAAAGCATTTTGATTTGGCAAACAAGTTAACAAAGGCAATTGATTTGGCTTTTGTAGAAAAAGAAATCGTTTGGAATGACGATTTTACTTTAATCAACTATTCATCAGATTTTAAATTATATTTTTAAAAAATGGAATTCCCAAAAAACAACATCATCAACGACTGGTTACAAGAAAACGGTGAGCCTGAAATTACCAAACTTGTAGAGAAAAATATGGCTATTGCTAATAAAATTCACGAGATGTTAGAAGAACGTGGGTTAAAAGCAGCTGATTTAGCTCGAATGCTAAACAAACAACCTTCCGAAATAAGCAAATGGTTAACAGGTACGCACACATTTACAACTAAAACCATTACTAAAATTGAGTCAATTTTAGGTGAAGATATTATTCATATTGAAGCACAAAAAGAAATTGTATATTTTAAAGTATATGTTAACCAAGAAGAAGAACCAGAAGAAACTTCATTTGAAAATTCTGAAGTATTTACTACTGAAGGCGGTTTAGAAAGAAAAGTATCTTAATATGGATAGCACTCAAATAATTCCATCTAAAATTCATTTGACTAATATCAAATTCGCAAATGAAAATACAGTTTTGTATAATGGATTATTGGATTCAATCCCTACATACCATATACAAGTTTCACATAGTATGATGCATAACTTGGATAAAGAGCTAATAAAAATTAGGTTGTTTTTAGACGTTAGCGCTGATGTAAAAGGAAAAACTATAAATCAAGGTGGAAATTATGAAGTAGATTTCTTTTTCAAAATTGAAGATTTAAAAGATCATTATCAGATAAATAATGAAAAGCCATTATTTGGCGGAACATTTGTTTGTACTTTATTAGGAATATCTTATTCAACACTGAGAGGAATGATGTGTAACTATTGGAAAGATACACACTTAAATTCTTTAATTTTACCTATTATAAATGTGCCTGATTTACTTAAAAGTAAGAAATAAAAACACAAAACCATTCCACAAAAACCCTCACTTGTGCGCGAAATGTAGTGATACATTGTTAATCCTTTAGCGTTGATAAAAATTATATTATTAGTAACATAAAAAAGCCAATTCAAAATGACTTCTAAATTGGCTTTACTATTATAAAATAACATTTTAATTAATCCTCGTCCGTTTCTCCAGAAGTATTTGTTTCTGAATTAGAACCAACGGTTGCATTAGCTCTAATTTCTGTATGACGAACTTCTCCTCCAGTTGTACCCGTTTGTTTTCCTAAAAAAACAGCTACTAATGCGACAACAAAAGCAAAATAAGAAACTAAGTTTGCTTTAGCGTGCTTTTTAAAATTTAAATACAATCCTACTAAAGAAATTCCAGCTAAAACATACAATACTAATGCCAATTTCTCAGCCATTTCTTCATGTTCATGAATAATTTGATCGGTTACAGACGGTAAATTTTCAGCAATTTCTTCGGCGCCTTCGCCAGTAAACATACTCGCAAAGCCAAAAATAGCCGAAATACAAAAAAGTACATACGCTACATTTTTAATAACGTTGTTTTTCATTACAATCCCTGTAATTAAAATTCCTAATCCAAAAATGGTTCCAATAATTGGAAAGTGGTTTACCACCATGTGTACATGTGCATCGTTCATAATAATATGTTTTATTTAATGTTACTCAAAAGTTAATATATTGTATATTTGTTGTAAATTATTATGTAATGAAAACACTTTTAAAGCAACATATTGTATACACAAATATAGCGATTTTTTATTTAATTGTAAGCTTTTTAACACGATTAATCTTACTATTTCATCCTATCACACAAAGTAAATTTTCTGGTGTAGAAATCTTAAAAATTTTTGGATTTGGACTTGTATCTGATTTGTTTATTTTCGTATTTGTAGGTGCTATTTTATGGTTGTATTTGCTATTTTTATCGAATTCTAAATTTAAGAAACCTTACGGATATATTATTTTAGGTGTATTTGTAGCGTTACTAATTTATATTCTTTCTGGAAAAAGTATTTTAAGTGAATATGGCGGTGTTTTACCAGAAATAGGAATTGCTTTTGTAAGTTTAAAAACTATATTTTTTGCAGCCTTATTGTTTACTGAAAAATTTAGAAAGCAAATACGTTTGGCTTTATTTTCTCTTACCATTTTCTTGTTTGTTTTATTAATTATACAAAATGCAGTTAGCGAATTTTTCTTTTGGAATGAATTTGGTGTAAGATATAACTTTATCGCTGTAGATTATTTAGTGTATACGAATGCTGTTATTGGAAACATTATGGAATCTTATCCAGTGGTGCCGCTTTTTGCATCAGTAGGAATTTTATCGTTTGCAGCTACTTATATAATAATAAAAAAATCAAAATCGTATTTAGAGGATTTACCTAATTTTTCAAATAAGCTAAAAATTATTGGAGTACAAATACTATTGCTCGGTAGTGCTTTCTTTATTCTTCCTAGTATTACTTCTCAACAAAATAGCTCGAATGTATTTGCAAATGAACTACAAAGTAATGGACTTCAAAAATTCTATAAAGCATTTACTAATAGTGAATTAGATTATTTTGAATTTTACGAAACGCTACCCGAAGAAGAATTGGCTCAGTTTGACACAATAGTCAATATAAATTATAAAAATAACACGAATACCATTACTTCTGAAGGAACGGAAATTAAGAAAAATGTTGTTTTAATAACCGTAGAAAGTTTAAGTGAAGAATTTATGAAACACTACGGAAATCAGAATAACATTACACCTTTCTTAGATCAATTAGCTGAAGAAAGTCTGTTTTTCACCAATCTATATGCCACTGGAAATAGAACCGTTAGAGGATTAGAAGCGGTTACCTTATGCTTACCACCCACTCCTGGAGAAAGTGTAGTAAAACGAAAAGACAATAAAAATAAATTTACCACAGCAAGTGTTTTTAATTCTAAAGGGTATACTTCAAAATTTTTATATGGCGGCGATGCTTATTTTGATAATATGCAAGACTTTTTTGGAGGAAATGGATACGATATTGTAGACAAATCCAGCTTAAAACCAAATGAAATTTCATTCTCTAATATTTGGGGAGTTTGCGATGAAGATATGGCTAAAAAAGCCATTCAAGTTATGAATGAAGAAGCTAAAACAGGTAAACCGTTCTTTAATCATTGGATGACAGTAAGTAATCACCGACCTTTTACTTATCCCGAAGGAAAAATTAGCATTTCAGGTACTGCAAAATCAAGAGAAGGCGGAGTTATGTATACCGATTATGCGTTGAAACAATTTTTTGAAATGGCAAAAAAACAAGCCTGGTTTAAAAACACGGTTTTTGTTATAGTAGCCGATCATTGCGCCTCAAGTTCTGGAAAAACCGAATTACCAATGGATAAATATAGAATTCCTGCCTTTATTTATGCTCCTGGATTTATTCAACCGCAAAAGATTGACAAATTAGTTTCTCAAATTGATGTAATGCCAACCGTTTTAGGTATTTTAAATTTCAACTACACTTCTAAATTTTTTGGACAAAATGTGTTACAAAAAAATTATAAACCAAGAGCATTTATTGCAACCTATCAAGATTTAGGATATATAAAAGATGATGTTTTAACGATAATTTTACCTCAAAAGAAAGTAAAACAATTTGATTTAATTCAACAAAAAAACGAAACATTAGACATGTCATATAGCATTTTTTACGAAGAAAAACCGAAAACAAAAATAGCTGTGAAATTAAAAAAAGAAACAATCGCAGTGTATCAAACCGCATCCTATATTTTAAAAAATAAAAAATATCAGAAATAAAATTACCCAATTACCGATACACCAATTAGTTTTCCAATACCGAAAGTAATAGCAGCAGCTAACAAGCCAAATAGCACTTGTCTAAAACCCGAGTACCACACGCTTTTACCTGTAAACAAGGTAATTATAGCACCTATTAAAAATAAACCAACAGCACTTAAAGCAGTACTAATAACTACTGCTTTCATTCCTCCGTAAAAGAAAAATGGAAGTACAGGAATTATCGCGCCAATGCCAAAAAGTAAAAACGAAGTTATAGCCGCTTCCATAGCCGAGCCTTTTAAATCTTCTGCATTTATGCCTAATTCTTCTTTAATTAAAAATTGATGTGCCAACTCTTTATTTGAAATAATATCAGCTGCCATTTGATTGGCTTGGTCTTGCGGAATGCCTTTAGACATATAAATTAAGGCTATTTCTTTACGTTCCCCTTCTGGATTGGCTTCCAATTCGTCCAATTCTAATTGCATTTGGTTTTCATACAATTCTTGAGAACTTTTAACCGAAATCCATTCGCCTAAAGCCATAGATAAAGCACCTGCCAACAAACCAGCCATTCCTGCAAGTAATACTTCACTTTGTCCGCTAGTGGCGCCAGCAATTCCCATTACCAAACTAAAATTGGAAACCAATCCGTCATTTCCACCTAAAACAGCAGCTCTTAATGCATTACCTCCAACAGAACGATGTCTTTTTTCAAAACGTGCCAGATTGGAACCAGAAACTTTAGTATTGGTATTTAAAATGTTTTTTAATATCGTAACGTGAGCCGTATCGGAGATAGATTGTGCCGAACTGTATTTTTTTCTTGCACCTATAACTGAATTTGATATGCTTTTTTCTGTATCTAATAAAACACCTAAAACATAATCATAACCAAAAATAGCTCCAATTTTATGTAATGTTTTGGCTCTAAATGAAGGTGAAGGCAAATCGGTTTCCGTTAAATTATTTTTCTGAATAAAAGCTACAGCGTGACTGTGCTCAATTTCACTCATTTGTTTAAAAACTTCTGCAACCGCTTCCTCTTCTTCGTGTTCAGCAAGTATACGATATAAATAACTGGCGTCTATTTCGGTTTGTATACTTTTAAAACTAATCATCTTTTGAAGTTTTAAGTTTATAATAATCCGTTGTATTTTCTAATGAACCATTCGGTACTTAAAGATACAACAATAATAACTAACAACCACAAGGAATCTATTAAAGGAGAATTTTTAATTATAGTTTTTTCTACAGGCAAATAGGTGTCTTTTTGAAGTAATTTCTGAAATAACTTTTCTATTTGGTTAGGATATATAATTTCACCATTATTCTGATTGGCTAATTGTTGTAATTTTGATACATCCGGATTGACAAATTGTTTTTCCACATCAAAATCTAAAACTTCAAAAGTTCCGTTATAACTGGCATTACTAGTTGTCTCCTTTACTTGAAACGCATAATTTCCTGGAGTTAAACCATCAAAAATAGCTTGATAACCATTGTTTGCTTTTGAGAAATTGTAGTTTTTTGTTGACTTAGTATTCTTATTCGTTAATGTGATAGAAAGATTTGCATTTTCTTCTAATTCATAACTTTTATTAAAATACTGTGCGAATATCTCTATCGTTTCACCAGAATTATAAAAACTTTCGTGTTCCACTAATAGTGATTTCTTAGCAGAATTAGTAGATAAATACTGAATAATCTTATCCATAAATAGGTCGTATTTTTCGTAAGATTGATTTAATATAAAACTCTCCATACGCCACTTCCAAGAATTTTCACCTAATAAATAAGCATTTCTATTACTGCCTTTTTCAGAGAAAGTTAAAATAGGGTTTCCAACTTCAATACCATTTACCTTTGCTTTCAATAAGGTGTTTACACTTCCTTTTTCAGTGATCTTTCCAAAAGGATTTTCTAATGGTGGAAATTGCGAAAACTGTATATCAGATTGTGCAAAAAGATTAAAATCGGACACAAATGAAGCTGTAAAATCTTCTTTTTTATTGGTTAATTTAAACGCTAAATCGGATTGCATTTGATTTAATAAGTTAAAATCTGTAGCCATTCCTGTAACAATAAAAGTATTAATGTTTACGTTTTTGTTAGCTTCAAATAGTTTCTTAAAAGAAGCAGTTGGCTGATACAAAATCAATACATTGTATTTTTTTAAATCAGAAATTTCATTTGGTTTAACAATAGTTACTTTACGCTGTGCATTAGATTCAATAGCCCGTTTTATTGCGCCTATATCTGGATGAGAAATATCGGATACAATTGCAATTTCTTTTTTCTGGTCTAATACTTCTACTGCGAAGTTTTTAGTATTGTTATAACTGTTTTTTTCTTTTACCGATGAAGAAAGAACCGCTTTGTATTTTTGCAGTCCTACTCTATCCGCTTCTAATAAAATTTGAACTGATTGAACTTTATTTTTAGCATCAAAATTTACTGTTTGACTGCTAACTTTTTTTCCGTTTTTTTCAATAGAAAAAGTAGTGGAAACAGATTTATTTCCATTGTATTGCAAGAATACTTCAACTGGAAATTTATTTTTTAAAAAGGCGTATTTATTCGCGTTAAGTTGATTAATTTTTAAATCAAATGTGGTAGTCGTATCACCTAAAACAACAGGAAAAACTGAAGTTGATTCATGAAAACCATACACATAATCATTTCCAATTGTCTGATTTCCATCTGTTATTAATACAACTGGGTAAAATGCATTTTTATTTAATTGCTTTAAATTTACAGCTACATCGTGAATGTTTGATTGATTTCCTTTAAAATCTAAAGACTTTCCAGCGATAAATGTATCATCAAAAGTATAACTTTGAATTTCAAATTTTTCTTTTAATGCTGAATTTGAATTTAGGGTTTCAACTAATTTTAACGCATCAGTCGTAGCTTTTAATTCTGTTATAGAACGAGAATTATCGGCAACAATAGCAAGCGGAATTTTATTGGTTTCTACTATTTTTCTTGAAACTACAGGATTAATTATCAGTAAAAGCAATGAAAAAACCGAAATAAAACGCAAAAAAGCCAATAACCAATTTGTCTTATTTTGGTTATCGACTTTAAATAAATACTGATAAAACGCAACAACTCCAGAAATAATAACCGAAAGTAGTATTAAAAGAATGGTGCTAGTTGTCATTTTTTGTGTTTATTATTATTAGTTTGTTGTTCATTGTTCAGCAAATTTAACTACAAACAATAAACAATAAACTTATTTTATGTCAACATTCCCCCATCAACGTTAATAACTTGTCCTGTAACGTAAGCGCTCATATCTGAACTTAAGAAGACACACACGTTTGCTACGTCTTCTGGCGTTCCACCACGTTTTAATGGAATAGATTCTCTCCAACCTTTTACTACATCTTCATTTAACTTAGCTGTCATTTCCGTTTCAATGAAACCTGGAGCGATAGCATTACATCTGATATTTCTTGAACCCAATTCTAATGCGATAGATTTTGTAAAACCAATCATACCTGCTTTAGATGCGGCGTAATTTGCTTGACCTGCATTTCCTTTCACTCCTACTACACTACTCATATTAACAATAGAGCCAGCACGATTTTTAAGCATTACTTTTTGTACCGCTTTAGTCATATTAAATACCGATTTTAAATTGATATTCATTACCGCATCAAAATCTTCTTCAGACATACGCATTAACAAATTGTCTTTTGTAATCCCGGCGTTGTTTATTAAAATGTCGATATTTCCAAAATCAGCCATTACATCATCTACTAATTTTTGTGCTTCGTTAAAATCTGCAGCATTTGATTTATATCCTTTAGATTGAATTCCTAAAGCATTTAATTCGTTTTCTAATGCTAACGCCGATTCTGCAGAAGAACTATATGTAAAAGCAACATTTGCTCCGTTTTGAGCAAACACCTTTGCAATACCACTTCCAATTCCTCTACTTGCACCTGTAATAATGGCTACTTTTCCTTCTAATAATTTCATACAATTCTATTTAAATGATATACGTTCTTATAAAAGTCAAATATAATAATAATTTAAAGCAATAAAAATTTCTTTTACATTAAACCTTTTTGTTTATTTTTGGTCTAAACAGAATTAACCAAAACAAAAAGCCTATGAAAGCCTTCAAAATCTTACCCTTTTTAGCAATTGCTTTTTCAGTTATGTCTTGTAATGACAATAACGAAGACAATTACACTGCTATTACTGAAACCTATCCTGCTGTTTTAGCAGAATTTGGTAGCTCAGTAGATTTAAATAATTTAGCCAATTATGCGAACCAAACCGTCCCTGCCTATATTACTAAAAACAATAGTGCATTAAACCCTATTTCTAACAAAGGTGCTACTTTAGGAAGAGTTTTGTTTTATGATAAAAAATTGTCATCAAACAATACAATTTCTTGTTCAAGTTGTCACAAACAATCTGTTGCATTTGGAGATGATTCCGTTGCGAGTACAGGAGTAAATGGAACTACTGGACGCCATTCCATGCGATTAATTAATACACGTTTTGCCACAGAATCTAAATTCTTTTGGGACGAGCGTGCCGCATCTTTAGAAGTTCAAACTACTATGCCGATTAAAGACCACGGAGAAATGGGATTTAGTGGTACTAATGGTGATTTGCCTTTTTCAGGATTAATTACAAAATTAAGTGCCATAGATTATTACCGGGAATTATTTGATTTTGCCTATGGATCCTCTGAAATTACAGAAAATAAAATCCAAATTGCCTTAGCTCAATTCATTCGCAGTATTCAATCTTTTGATTCAAAATATGATGCCGGAAGAGTATTGGCGACGAATGAGGGTCAACCATTTTCTAATTTCACACCACAAGAAAATCAGGGTAAAAATTTATTTTTGGCTGCTCCAACGTTTAATGCAAACGGAAGTAGAATAGGTGGCGGCTTAGGATGTGCAGGATGTCACAGAGCTCCCGAATTTGACATTTCACCAGGTTCATTAAACAATGGAATTATTGGAACAATTGGAGGTGCAGGAATTGACATAGGAAATACTAGAGCTCCTTCTTTACGAGATTTAGTCAAAGTAGACGGAACACCTAACGGACCTATGATGCATACAGGTGAAATTACTACGCTGCAAGCTGCAATTGGTCACTACGGGACGATTACTATTACTCCAGGAAATACAAACCTTGACCCAAGATTACGTCGTAATGGTTTTGGCCAACAATTAAATTTAACAGCAACTGAAGTGAATGCTGTTATTGCCTTCTTAAGAACACTTTCGGGTACCGATGTGTATACAAACACCAAATGGTCTAACCCATTTAATTAACTTAAAAATCCCGCTCTAAAAATTTTAGAGCGGGATTTTTTTATCAATTTATTTTTTAGAAAGCTACATTCCATTTAGGAAGTGTACCATTGTCTTTTAGAAAACTTTGCAAAACAGTAGCTTCAACAAATGTTGGAATGCTTTTTGTTTTTCCTGTAAAAGTTTCATACCAAACTACTTCTAAAGCTGTAATTTCTTCTTTTTTCATTTGTGCAGGCCAAGAATATTTTCTTCCTGTTTTAGCAAATTGATGCCCATTTACAATTTTATCATACAAACCGCCACTTTTTACTTTCAACGTACCATCATTCTGAACGGTACCTGTTGAACCTACCATTATTAATTGTTTTTCTTCGTTACTTGCATCAAATACTAAGAAAACACCACTTGCACCATCTGGAGCATTACAAACCTCTTCTAAGTTTACATCTGTTGTAAATAAAAAACTATTTGTTGATTTGTATTTTTTTAATTCTTTTTCCATTTTAATTTTATTTGCCACTTAGTCGTATTACTAAGTGAACTTGATTAGTATAAGTAATAAAAGCTCCATAAAAGGAGCTTTTATTATTATGTATTTTATATACAGGAAATTATCCCATAATTTCTTTTACTTTTTTTCCAATTTCTGCTGGAGAATCTACTACGTGGATACCACATTCTCTCATAATGCGTTTTTTAGCTTCTGCCGTATCATCTGCTCCACCTACAATTGCACCTGCGTGACCCATTGTTCTTCCTTTTGGTGCGGTTTCACCAGCAATAAAACCTACAACTGGTTTACGATTACCATCCGCTTTTACCCATTTAGCAGCATCAGCTTCTAATTGACCACCGATTTCACCAATCATAATGATACATTCCGTTTCAGGGTCGTTCATTAATAATTCAACAGCTTGTTTTGTTGTAGTTCCAATAATTGGATCTCCACCAATACCAATTGCAGTTGTTATTCCTAAACCTTGTTTTACAACTTGGTCTGCAGCTTCGTAAGTTAATGTTCCTGATTTAGAAACAATACCCACTGTTCCTTTTTTAAATACGAAACCTGGCATAATACCAACTTTAGCTTCACCTGGAGTAATTACACCCGGACAGTTAGGACCTACTAAACGACAGTCTTTACCTTGTATAAAATCATATGCTTTAATCATATCTGCAACTGGAATTCCTTCCGTGATACAAATAATTACTTTAATTCCTGCATCAGCAGCTTCCATAATCGCATCTGCAGCAAAAGCTGGCGGTACAAAAATGATTGAAGTATCTGCTCCAGCTGTTTTAACAGCGTCTTTAACCGTATTAAAAACAGGTCTATCTAAATGTAACGTACCACCTTTACCTGGCGTTACACCACCTACTACATTTGTACCATATTCAATCATTTGAGAAGCGTGAAACGTTCCTTCACTTCCTGTAAATCCTTGAACTATAATTTTTGAATTTTTATTTACTAAAACACTCATGAGGTTATTTGTTTTTTAAAAGTTGAGCAAAAATAAGTTTTTTGCCAGTAATAAATTAATTTTTTTATACTTTTTTTTCTACTATTTTGCTAATTTGGTATCCATTTGATTTTTTAAACAATGAGATAGAAAGCGCTATATTTATTTAGAAGAGTTTTTCATTGTTTCTAGAATCTCAGGGATACGTTTAATATTAGCCAATTGTTTTAATTTTTCGCGAGATTCCTCAATTGGTGTTCCAAAATACGATTTTCCACCTTCAACAGACTTTGTAACTCCGGTTTGTCCCATAATTACAGCTTTCGCACCAATAGTTATACCACTTGTGGTACCTACTTGACCCCAAAGCGTCACCTCATCTTCAATAATCACACAACCTGCAATACCGGTTTGGGAAGCAATTAAACATTTTTTTCCAATAAAGGTGTCATGTCCTACATGAACCTGATTGTCAATTTTTGTACCTTCACCAATAGTAGTATCGCCTGTTACGCCTTTATCAATAGTACAAAGCGCACCAATTCCTACATTGTTTTCTATAACAACTCGTCCACCAGAAAGCAATTGATCAAAACCTTCAGTACGTTTTTTATAATAAAAAGCATCCGCGCCTAAAATAGTTCCTGCATGTATAATTACGTTGTCACCAATTACAGTATTATCGTAAATGGAAACATTGGAATGAATCAAACAATTTTTACCAATTTGTACGTGATGTCCTATAAAACAATTGGGTTGTATTATCGTGCCTTCTCCAATCGTAGCTGTTTCTGAAATAGAAACATTTGAAAACTGAAAAGGTCGAAAATAGTTGGTTAAAATATTAAAGTCTCTAAAAGGATCATCCGAAATTAATAATGCTTTTCCTTCTGGGCATATTACTTCTTTGTTGATAAGTACAATTGTAGCTGCAGATTGCAACGCTTTATCGTAATATTTTGGATGGTCTACAAAAACAATATCGCCAGGTGTTACCACATGAATTTCATTCATACCATAAACTGGAAAATCATCAGATCCAACATAATTAGACTTGATGATTTCGGCAATTTGTTTTAATGTATAGGTTTTGTTGAATTTCATTTTATAAAATAAAAATAGTCAATAAAAAAAGTGAAAAGTTTATACTTCTCACTTTTCACATATTACTATGTTAAACTCTTTCCATGTATTTACCAGATGCGGTATCAATTTTAATTTTATCACCCTCATTAATAAATAAAGGAACATTAATGGTAGCACCCGTTTCTACTGTTGCTGGTTTGGTTGCATTTGTAGCTGTATTTCCTTTTAAACCTGGTTCAGTATAAGTTACTTCTAAAATTACAGAAGCTGCCATATCTACAGAAAGAGGCAAATCTGTTTCTGTATTAATTTGAATCATTACATTTTCACCTTCTTTTAATAAATCTGGTGCATCTAAAATATTTCTATTTAGTGTTATTTGCTCAAAAGATTCGATATTCATAAAGTGAAAATCATTTCCTTCTGGATATAAAAACTGATACGTTTGAGTTTCTACACGAACTACATCGATTTTATGTCCTGCAGAAAACGTATTGTCTAAAACTTTTCCGTTAGTTAACGATTTTAATTTTGTTCTCACAAAAGCAGGACCTTTACCCGGTTTTACGTGTAAGAATTCGATGATTTTATAAATATCGTGGTTAAATTTAATACATAAACCATTTCTAATATCTGATGTACTTGCCATTTTGTTTGTTTTTTTATAATATTTTTATTAATCTCAAAAATAGTTAAAACTATTCACTTTTATTAAATTTTAAATTTATGTTCTAAAAATTTTGCCACGAATTTCACGAATTTCCACAGATTAATTCGTGCTAATTTGTGTAATTTGTGTCAAAAAATAATTCACACAACTGTTCAAACTTTTAGACTACCAACTAAATCTATGAGTTTCAAGTTCATAGTGGTTAGTTTTTTTAAACGCTTCCTGTATAGCCTTTCATGATTCCGCGAGAAGAATTTCTAATGAAATCTAAAATCTCATCTCTTTCAGGAGTCGCTTCCATTTCGGCTTCAATAATACTCATTGCTTGAGACGTATTGTAATTTTTCTGATATAAAATTCGGTATATATCTTGAATTTCTCTAATTTTTTCTGTGGTAAAACCTCTTCTTCTTAATCCTACAGAATTAATACCTACGTATGATAAAGGTTCTTTTGCTGCTTTTGAAAAAGGAGGCACATCTTTTCTTACCAAACTTCCACCAGAAACCATCGCGTGATCACCTATTGAGATAAATTGATGTACTGCAGCTAAACCACCAATTACAGCATATTTAC
>Ga0208595_1000547_pt1 | contig 13909 bp, 23 predicted proteins | sample LakMenEpi28Jun11_FD_150742 | JGI IMG/M metagenome (GOLD analysis project Ga0208595, IMG submission 150742) | Freshwater microbial communities from Lake Mendota, WI - 28JUN2011 deep hole epilimnion (SPAdes) | ecosystem: Environmental > Aquatic > Freshwater > Lake > Epilimnion/Euphotic zone ...
TTCAAAGGATGAGGGTGGCCGTCACAACCCGTTCTACGCAAACTACCGCCCACAGTTCTACTTCCGTACCACTGACGTGACTGGTGTTATCACCCTTCCGGCTGGTACCGAAATGGTTATGCCTGGCGACACCACCGAAATGTCGGTTGAGCTAATCCAGCCAATCGCCATGGAAGACGGTCTACGCTTCGCGATCCGTGAGGGTGGCCGCACTGTTGGTGCCGGTACCGTCACCAAGATCACCAAGTAGTTCTAAAGAACCACTGAAGAACCCCCCGAGCTTCGGCTCGGGGGGTTCTTCTTTTCGCTATGCTTAGGAAAGAAAAAAGGGGGAGCATAAATGTTTTGCTCAAATTGTGGATCACAGAACGCAGGATCCGGAGGCTTCTGTGCCTCCTGTGGAAAGGCGCTGGGCTCGGCCCAAAGCAACCCGCAGCCAACTTACGCAGGTAACGAACCACCGGTGTCAGCTGCGCCTGCAAGCAAAAAACTGATTCTTGGCATGAAGCCCCTAATCTTCGGGATCGTGCTCGGGGCCGCCGCTCTGCTACTCGCAATCATAGCCATTGTCGCAACTCTGTTACTCAACAAGCCGCTGCCGACCGCTCAAACGGCCAGTGAGTTCATGCTTACCTACAAGGACGTCGCATCATCGAACCTCGAGGTTGACACAAAGCCTGTAGATCATCTAACCACCGAGACCTCTTTCATCTACGGAGATTGCTCTGCAAAGACCAATCTTCAAACAGCCACTAAGGTCGGCATCAACCTTGGTAAGAACGGGTTCGCAAGTGCCGAGGACGCGTCAGCCTTCTGGATTTCGAGCCAACTAGTCAGATTCCCGAGCGAGGAAGACGCCAAAGCGGTGCTAGCGGTTTTGGAGGACGGCGCTATTGATCCAGAGTGCGACACCCCAAACATTTCCGACTACTACACCGGTGGTGAAGCTCTAGCGTCAACTTATGGCGTAAATATCGAGGGCGTAAGCCTGGTAGACGACTGGGAGAGCACGAAGATTACAAAAAACATTCTGGCCGTTGCAAGACGCGGAAATGTTCTTCTCTACGTTCAAACCCACAACATTGATTCCAGCGGGATTTCTGCAAGCGAAGTTTCAACCATGATTACCGTCGCACTGGAGAAGTTCAACGGCTAAAGGCCCTTGCTACCCTCGTTCGGCATAGAAAATTCTATGCCGAACGAGGGTCTGCTTGGCCAAATATCGGGGACGATGGCGGCCCACAAAGAGGCACGCTTAGTGCACGGATTTTTGTAAATATTCGCTGTTAACTTAATTTGCTTTGAGCTGCCGAGGCATGGCAGAATAGACAAGTTCGTAAGAACTCGCGCTGTCTTGTGCGAGGCACTCATGACGCGGTGAACAGGTTTCCTGGTCCGGTCTGAGCAAGAGCAAAAATGTACCGACACAAGCTTTTGTGTGTGTTTGCGCGGGTTACTGCGCGACACGCCCGACAGCGTGGGTCGGAGGGTAAGGCCCGGGAAACCGGTAATTGACAGATAAACAGTGGTGCAACAGAAGTAGTGCTACTAAGCGACCCGTGCTTCGGCATGGTAGTGAACGAGAGTGAGTCAAGATGGCTGGACAAAAGATCCGCATTCGACTTAAGTCGTATGACCATGAGGTCATCGACACTTCTGCGCGCAAGATCGTTGAAACGGTCACCCGCGCAGGTGCAACCGTAGTCGGCCCAGTGCCGCTACCAACCGAGAAGAACGTGATTGCTGTAATCCGCTCTCCTCACAAGTACAAGGACAGCCGCGAGCACTTCGAGATGCGCACCCACAAGCGTGTTATCGACATCATCGACCCAACGCCTAAGGCAGTTGACTCGTTGATGCGTCTCGACCTCCCGGCAGACGTCAACATCGAGATCAAGCTGTAAGGAACGAACTCAAATGACTAAGACCGTTAAGGGACTACTGGGCAAGAAGCTCGGCATGACCCAGGTTTGGGATGAGAACAACAAGCTCGTTCCAATCACTGTGGTTGAGGCTGGCTCAAATGTCATCACTCAAATCAAGAACATCGACCGCGATGGCTACGAAGCTATCCAGGTTGCCTACGGCGCAATCGACCCACGCAAGGTGAACAAGCCTGCGACCGGTCACTTTGCTGCTGCAGAGGTAACCCCGCGTCGTTACATCGCTGAAATCCGCACCGGAGACGCAGCCGAGTACTCGGTTGGCCAAGAGCTCGGTGTTGAGGTTTTCGAGGTCGGAGCTCTCGTCGACGTCGTAGGAACCTCAAAGGGTAAGGGTTTCGCAGGTCACATGAAGCGCCACGGCTTCCACGGTGTTGGTGCATCTCACGGTGCACACCGCAACCACCGCAAGCCTGGTTCGATCGGTATGTCATCGACCCCTGGACGTGTTTTCAAGGGTAAGAAGATGGCCGGCCGTATGGGTGGAGACCGCGTCACCGCGCTAAACCTCAAGCTGCACGGCGTAGACGCCGAAAAGGGTCTACTGCTAATCAAGGGTGCTATTCCTGGCCCTAAGGGACAGCTCGTATTCGTTCGCAACGCAGTGAAGGGAGCGTAACCAACATGGCATCTCTAGACGTACTAGACGTACAGGGCAAGAAGGCTGGCTCAGTTGAGCTTGCTGCAGACCTGTTTGACGTTCAGACCAACGTTCCACTAATCCACCAGGTAGTTGTTGCACAGCTTGCAGCAGCTCGCCAGGGAACCCAGTCGGCGAAGACTCGCGGCGAAGTTTCTGGTGCAGGCCGTAAGCCTTTCAAGCAGAAGGGAACCGGTCGCGCTCGTCAGGGCTCGATCCGTGCTCCGCAGATGCGTGGCGGTGGAATGGTTCACGCTGTTAAGCCTCGTGGCTACGAGCAGCGCACCCCAAAGAAGATGATTGCTGCTGCTCTACTAGGTGCTGTTTCAGACCGCGCACGCAACAACCGTCTGCACGTCATCAACGCTTTCGCAATTGGTGACACCCCATCGACCAAGGCAGCTGCAGCAGTTCTAGCTCAGATCACTTCACGCCGCAACGTTCTAGTAGTACTAGACCGCAGCGACGTCGTGTCGGCAAAGAGCTTGCGCAACCTTGCAAAGGTTCACTTCATCTGGGTTGACCAGTTGAACTCGTACGACGTGCTTCTGAGCGATGACTTGGTGTTCACCAAGGCAGCGTTCGACGCTTACACCAAGAAGGAGGCGTAATCGTGACCCAGATCAACAAGGACCCACGCGACGTCATCATCAAGCCGATTGTTTCGGAAAAGAGCTACGCGCTCATCGACATGGGAAAGTACACCTTCGAGGTTGCACCTGGTTCGAACAAGACCGAAATCAAGCAGGCAATCGAGCGCATCTTCAACGTGAAGGTTGCTTCGGTTAACACCTTGAACCGTGTGGGTAAAGCTACCCGCACCAAGTTCGGTATGGGTAAGCGCAAAGACACCAAGCGCGCAATCATCACCCTAAAGTCCGGCTCAATCGACATCTTCACCAACGTCGGTTAGTAAGAAGAGGAACTTAGAAAATGGCTATTCGTAAGTACAAGCCCACAACCCCGGGTCGCCGCGGTTCGTCGGTTTCAGACTTCGCCGAGATCACTCGCTCGACTCCAGAAAAGTCGCTGCTTCGCCCGCTACACAAGACCGGTGGCCGTAACAGCGCTGGTCGCGTGACCACCCGTCACATCGGTGGCGGACACAAGCGTCAGTACCGCGTCATCGACTTCCGTCGCAACGACAAGGACGGCGTTCCAGCGACCGTTGCACACATCGAGTACGACCCGAACCGCACCGCGAACATCGCACTGCTTCACTACATTGACGGAACCAAGCGCTACATCATCGCTCCGGCAAAGCTAAAGCAGGGCGACAAGATCGAGCAGGGTCCTTCGGCCGACATCAAGCCAGGTAACAACCTGCCTTTGAAGAACATCCCGGTCGGTACCGTAATCCACGCAATCGAGCTAAAGCCAGGAGGCGGTGCCAAGATGGGCCGCTCGGCTGGTGCATCGATCCGTCTAGTCGCCAAGGATGGCGCCTTTGCGCAGCTTCGTCTGCCATCGGGTGAAATCCGTAACGTAGACGCACGTTGCCGTGCAACCATCGGTGAAGTTGGCAACGCTGAGCAGTCGAACATCAACTGGGGTAAGGCTGGCCGCATGCGCTGGAAGGGCGTTCGCCCGACCGTTCGTGGTGTAGCCATGAACCCTGTTGACCACCCACACGGTGGTGGTGAAGGTAAGACTTCCGGTGGACGTCACCCAGTTAGCCCATGGGGTCAGGCCGAGGGTCGTACCCGCAAGCAAAACCTTCCAAGCGACAAGATGATTGTTCGCCGTCGTCCAAATGGCCCGCAGCGTTAGTAGGAGTTAGAACATGCCACGCAGTCTAAAGAAGGGTCCGTTCGTTGATGACCACCTGTTCCAGAAGGTAGTCAAGCAGAACGAGGCCAGCACCAAGAACGTGATCAAGACCTGGTCGCGCCGCTCGATGATTGTTCCAGCCATGCTGGGCCACACGATCGCGGTTCACGACGGTCGCAAGCACATCCCTGTATTCATCAGCGAGACCATGGTCGGTCACAAGCTCGGTGAATTCGCCCCTACCCGCACCTTCCGTGGTCACGTGAAGGACGACAAGAAGGGAAAGCGCAAGTAATGGAAGCTCTAGCGAAAATCAAGCACATTCGCGTCACCCCAATGAAGGCACGTCGTGTCGTCAACCTAATCCGCGGAAAGCAGGCCACCGAGGCCCTAGCGATCCTAAAGTTTGCCCCTCAGGCAGCTAGCGAGCCGATCTACAAGTTGGTTCACGCTGCAATGGCAAACGCTCGTGTCAAGGCTGAAGCCGCGAACCTAGCGTTTGACGAGGACGACCTAATCGTGTCGAAGGCATTCGTTGACGAGGGCGCAACCCTCAAGCGTTTCATGCCTCGTGCACAGGGACGCGCGTTCCAGATTCTGAAGCGCACCAGCCACATCACCATTGTGGTTGCCACACCTGACGAACTTGGAGGCAAGAACTAATGGGTCAAAAAGTAAATCCATACGGTTTCCGTCTTGGCATCACCACCGACCACGTGTCGCGCTGGTTTGCTGACAGCACCAAAAAGGGTCAGCGCTACGCAGACTACGTTGCCGAAGACATCAAGCTTCGCAACCTGCTAACCGCAAAGCTTGACCGCGCCGGCGTCAGCCGCATCGAAATCGAGCGCACTCGTGACCGCGTTCGCGTCGACATCCACACCGCACGTCCGGGTCTGGTTATTGGTCGTCGTGGAGCCGAGGCCGAGAACATTCGCGCCGAGCTCGAGAAGCTAACCGGTAAGCAGATTCAGCTGAACATCCTCGAGGTCAAGAACCCTGAGATGGACGCTCAGCTAGTTGCCCAGGGCATCGCCGAGCAGCTCAACGCACGTGTGGCTTTCCGCCGCGCAATGCGTAAGGGCATGCAGGGTGCGATTCGCCAGGGCGCAAAGGGTATCCGTGTACAGACCTCGGGTCGTCTCGGTGGCGCAGAAATGTCTCGCCGCGAGTTCTACCGCGAAGGCCGTGTGCCACTACACACTCTCCGTGCCAACATCGACTACGGCTTCTACGAGGCCAAGACCGTTTTTGGTCGCATCGGTGTAAAGGTCTGGATCTACAAGGGTGACATCACCAACAAGGAACTTGCTCGCGAGCAGGCCAACGCAAAGCCAGTACGTGGCGACCGCGACCGTGGCCCTCGCAAGCCGGCTACTAACGCAGCTCCAGCAGCAGCAGTTGAGGCTCCGGCCGCAGCTGAGGCTCCGGCAGCAGGAAGCGAGAACTAATCATGTTGATTCCACGTCGTGTAAAGCACCGCAAGCAGCACCACCCGAAGCGTTCGGGCGCAGCCACCGGTGGCACCAAGGTCAACTTCGGTGAGTTCGGCATTCAGGCAATGAGCCCTGCATACGTAACCAACCGTCAGATCGAGGCAGCTCGTATCGCCATGACCCGTCACATCAAGCGTGGCGGTAAGGTCTGGATCAACATCTACCCAGACCGCCCGCTAACCAAGAAGCCTGCCGAAACCCGCATGGGTTCGGGTAAGGGTTCACCGGAGTGGTGGGTTGCCAACGTAAAGCCTGGCCGCGTGCTCTTCGAGCTCAGCGGTGTTTCTGAGGAAATTGCTCGTGAAGCAATGACTCGTGCGATCCACAAGCTCCCGCTAAAGGCTCGCATCATCAAGCGTGAAGAAGGTGACGCATAATGTCGATCGGTTCAGCAAACCTAAGCCCTGCAGATCTAGACAAGATCGAGGACTCAGTACTAGTCGAAGAGCTAAAGAAGGCGAAGGAAGAACTTTTCAACCTACGCTTCCAGTCGGCCACCGGCCAGCTCGAGAGCCACGGACGCCTGCGCGCTGTAAAGCGTGACATCGCCCGTATCTACACCATCATCCGTGAGCGCGAGCTCGGTATTCGTGCAGTCCCTGAGGCTGCCGCTGCCAAGCCAGCTGCTAAGACGGCAACCAAAGCCAAGAAGGCAGAGGCCGCTCCGGCCACCGCCACCGAGGAGGCATAACCATGGCTGAGACCAAGAAAGCCGCTGCCCCTAAGGCAGCCGCAGCAAAGGCAGCTCCAAAGGCTGCACCGAAGGCTAAGGCTCCTAAGGCTGCACCTAAGGCAAAGGCACCAAGGGCTCCTAGAGCTGTTGTTGCAGTTGACCGCGGAATGCGCAAGACCCGTCGCGGCTACGTTGTTAGCGACAAGATGGACAAGACCATCGTCGTTGAGGTTGAAAACCTCGTGAAGCACCCGCTTTACGGCAAGGTCATGCGCCGCAACACCAAGGTCAAGGCTCACGACGAGCTAAACACCGCCGGCATTGGCGACCTCGTGCTAATCGCAGAGACTCGTCCACTTTCGGCAACCAAGAACTGGCGTCTAGTCGAGATCATCGAAAAGGCCAAGTAACAAACACCCCTAGGTTGACCCGTCGGAATGGGTGACCAACAAACAAGGAGTAACAAATGCTTCAACAGGAGTCGAGACTCAGAGTTGCCGATAACACCGGCGCTAAAGAGCTATTGACGATCCGTGTACTCGGCGGCTCAGGCCGTCGTTACGCCGGACTAGGCGACATCATCGTTGCCACCGTCAAAGACGCAATCCCAGGCGGCAGCGTCAAGAAGGGTGAAGTCGTCAAGGCTGTCATCGTTCGCACCGTCAAAGAGACCCGTCGCGCAGACGGTTCATACATCAAGTTCGACGAGAACGCAGCTGTGATCATCAAGAAAGACGGCGAGCCTCAGGGCACCCGCATCTTTGGTCCGGTTGGTCGCGAGCTTCGCGACAAGAAGTTCATGAAGATCATTTCACTAGCTCCGGAGGTGCTATAAACATGGCGAGCATCAAAAAGGGAGACACCGTAATCGTGATCTCAGGTAAGCGCGAACACCGCGGACAAACCGGCACCGTTTTGGTTGTCGACCGCGAAAAGGGTCGCGTCATCGTTGAGGGAATCAACATGGTCAAGAAGCACGTGAAGGTCCAGGAGACCGACCGTGGCTCAAAGACCGGTGGAATCCAGACCATTGAGTCTTCGATTCACATCTCAAACGTTGCACTCGTAGACCCTTCGACCAAGAAGGCAACCCGTCTTGGCGCAAAGGTTGAGACCGTAACCAAGAACGGTGTAAAGAAGACCGTTCGCACCCGTATTGCTCGCAAGTCGGGTAAGGAGATCTAATGGCCGCCAAGACTACCGCTAAGGCACTACCGCGCCTAAAGGCTCAGTACCGTGCAGACATCGTTGCACGTCTGACCGAAGAGTTCGGTTTCTCGAACCCACACCAGGTTCCGAACCTAACCAAGATCGTCGTAAACATGGGTGTCGGAGACGCCGCTAAAGATGGCAAGCTCATCGATGGCGCCGTTCGCGACCTAACCGCGATCACCGGTCAGAAGCCACAGATCAACCTTGCTCGCAAGTCGATCGCTCAGTTCAAGCTTCGCGAAGGCCAGGCCATCGGTGCTCACGTAACTCTTCGTGGCGACCGCATGTGGGAGTTCCTAGACCGCCTACTTTCGCTAGCTCTACCTCGTATCCGCGACTTCCGTGGTCTTTCAGACCGCCAGTTTGACGGAAACGGTAACTACACCTTTGGTCTCCAGGAGCAGAACGTGTTCCACGAGATCAACCAGGACAAAATCGATCAGTCTCGCGGCATGGACATCACCCTTGTCACCACCGCAAAGAATGACGACCAGGGTCGTGCGCTCCTAACCGCGCTCGGCTTCCCTTTCAAGACCAACTAATCATCGGCAAGGTCCGGTCGCCCGTAAGGCTTCCGGATACCTCCGAGGAAGGTGCAACAAATGACAATGACAGATCCGGTCGCAGACTTTCTGACCCGGCTGCGCAACGCAAACTCGGCGTATCACGAGACCATCAAACTGCCTTACAGCAAGTTGAAGGCCAACATCGCCGAGATCCTCAAGACTGAGGGTTACGTCGCCAGCGTTACGGTTGAGGACGCCGAGGTGGGCAAGACCCTAATCGTCGACCTAAAGTTCGGCCCAAACCGCGAGCGTTCAATCGCTGGTATCAAGCGTGTATCGAAGCCTGGTCTTCGTGTTTACGCAAAGTCAACCGAGCTACCTCGCGTACTCGGCGGTCTTGGTATCGCGATCCTTTCAACTTCATCAGGTCTGCTAACAGACCGTCAGGCTGCCAAGAAGGGAGTAGGCGGAGAAGTCCTCGCCTACGTTTGGTAATAACAGATGTCGCGTATTGGTAAGTTGCCGATTCCGGTTCCAACCGGTGTCGAAGTAAAGATCGACGGAGCAGTTGTTGACGTCAAGGGCCCTAAAGGCACCCTGACCCTCAGCGTTCCAGCCCCAATCCAGATTGTTATGGAAGAGGGCACCATCGTGGTTAGCCGCCCAGACGACGAGCGCAACTCGCGTTCGCTGCACGGCCTAACCCGTACCCTGATTGCAAACAACATCCAGGGTGTTACCGAAGGCTTCACAAAGGGCCTTGAGATCGTCGGTACCGGTTACCGCGTAACCCAGAAGGGTGCAGCTCTTGAGTTCGCCCTCGGTTACTCTCACTCAATCACCGTCGAGCCACCAGCAGGTATCTCGTTCGTTGTTGAAGGAAACACCAAGATCACCGTTGTCGGTATCGACAAGCAGGCGGTCGGCGAGGTTGCTGCAAACATCCGTAAGCTACGCAAGCCTGAGCCTTACAAGGGCAAGGGTGTTCGTTACGCAGGCGAAGTTGTTCGCCGCAAGGCCGGAAAGGCTGGTAAGTAGTCATGGCTCTTATTCCAAAGCTCCGCGGAAAGAGCAAGTCGGACGCCCGTGCGCGCCGTCACGCTCGTCTACGCAAGCGCATCGCTGGCGACGCACAGCGTCCACGTCTAGTGGTCACTCGCTCGGCTCGCCACGTCTTCGTTCAGGTTGTCGACGACAGCAAGGGTTTCACCCTGGCTTCGGCTTCGACCATGGAAGCAGACATGCGCAAGTCAACCGGCGACAAGTCGGCTAAGGCAAAGCAAGTTGGTCTCTTGGTCGCAGAACGCGCCAAGAAGGCCGGTGTCACCGAGGTCGTCTTTGACCGCGGTGGAAACAAGTACGCAGGACGCGTTGCTGCGATCGCCGATGGCGCTCGCGAAGGCGGTCTGGTCCTGTGAGCGAGAACAAGGAGACAGAGTTGGCTACAGAGTCGACCGAAACTGCTGCAGCTGCAGCCGTTGCACCTGCTACCGAAACCGTTGAGGCTTCGGAGCGCGAGCAGCGTCGTGGCAGCCGTGACCGTGCACCTCGCGGTGACCGTCGCGAACGCGAAGAGAACAAGAGCCAATTCCTAGAGCGCGTTGTCACCATCAACCGTGTTTCGAAGGTTGTCCAGGGTGGCCGTCGTTTCAGCTTCACCGCACTAGTTGTTGTCGGCGACGGCAACGGCAACGTCGGTGTCGGTTACGGCAAGGCTAAGGAAGTCCCAGCAGCTATCGCTAAGGGCGTCGAAGAGGCTAAGAAGTCGTTCTTCCGCGTTCCACGCGTTGGCAACACCATCCCGCACCCAGTTCAGGGTGAAGCAGCAGCAGGCGTTGTTCTTCTTCGCCCAGCATCTGCGGGTACCGGTGTTATCGCTGGTGGTCCTGTCCGCGCAGTTCTTGAGTGTGCCGGTATTCACGACGTGCTAAGCAAGTCGCTCGGATCCTCGAACACCATCAACATCGTCCACGCAACCGTGGCAGCACTGAAGCAGCTCGAAGAGCCAGCAGCAGTTGCAGCCCGTCGTGGTCTACCAATCGATCAGGTAGCACCAGCAGGTCTACTTCGTGAGCAGCAGAAGGCAGGTGCCTAATGGCCAAGCGTCTTAAGGTAACCCAAGTCAAGAGCAAAATCGGTGGCAAGCCGAACCAGCGCGAAACACTTCGCAGCCTAGGTCTGAAGCGTATTGGCGACATCATCGTCAAAGACGACAGCCCGGTTGTACGCGGCATGGTTAACACGGTCAGCCACCTCGTAAAGGTTGAGGAGATCGACTAATGGCTGAAGAAAAGAAGCCAGCAGCAGCTAAGCCTGCTGCCGCAAAGAAGCCAGCTGCAGCTAAGCCTGCCGCTGCAAAGAAGCCAGCTGCCGCAAAGCCTGCTGCCGAGAAGAAGCCAGCAGCTGCTAAGCCAGCCGCCAAGGCTGCTGCTAAGCCGGCCGCAAAGCCTGCTGCAGAAAAGGCCGAGAAGGTTGAAGCCCCTAAGGCTGCAGCCGCTAAGCCTGCTGCCAAGCCTGCCGCTGCTAAGAAGGCTGCAAAGCCTGCTCAGGAGAAGAGCAACGTTCTAAAGCTGCACCACCTTCGTCCGGCCGATGGCTCGAAGAAGGAGCGCACTCGCGTTGGTCGTGGTGAAGGTTCGAAGGGTAAGACTTCGGGTCGTGGAACCAAGGGTACTAAGGCTCGTTACCAGGTTCGCCCTGGCTTCGAGGGTGGTGGTGTTCGTCTAGTAATGCGCACTCCTAAGCTTCGCGGCTTCAAGAACCCGTTCCGCGTTGAGTACCAGGTTGTCAACCTCGAGAAGCTTGAACTTCTTTACCCTAAGGGTGGAGAAATCACCGTGGCCGATCTAGTAGCTAAGGGTCTAGTTCGCAAGAACGAGCCTGTAAAACTTCTAGCAACCGGCGACATCAAGGTTAAACTGGCTGTTAGCAGCGACATCAAGGTTTCGGCTTCTGCCAAGACCAAGATCGAAGCCGCTGGCGGTTCAGTAGCAGCCGCCGAATAGACCAAAAAGCCAGGAGGCAGATTTGTTCAGCGCCGTTCTTCGCGCATTCCGTACCCCGGATCTGCGCAACAAGCTAGCTTTCACCCTGCTCATCGTCGCGATCTTCCGTCTCGGCTCTTTCATTCCTGCACCATTCGTCGACTTCGGCGCGGTGCAGAACTGTTTGGCTCAGACCTCGACTGACTCTTCGACGAGCAAGATTTACGAACTCGTTAACTTGTTCAGCGGTGGCGCTCTCCTCCAGCTTTCGGTCTTCGCCCTGGGCATCATGCCCTACATCACGGCGTCGATCATCACTCAGTTGCTTCGCGTGGTTATCCCGCGCTTCGAAACTCTTCACAAAGAGGGTCAAGCGGGCCAGGCCAAGCTAACTCAGTACACCCGTTACCTAACCATCGGCCTCGGCATCCTGCAGTCGACCACTCTTGTGGCCGTTGCTCGCTCGGGCGCACTGTTCGGTTCTTGCAACGACACCATCCTCACCACCACCCACCCAGCAGGTATCTTGCTAATCATCGTCACGATGACCGCGGGCACCGGCTTGATCATGTGGCTTGGTGAGTTGGTGACCGAGCGCGGTATCGGTAACGGTATGTCGCTACTTATCTTCACCTCAATCGCTTCTGGCTTCCCAGCTTCGCTAACCCAGATCGCTCAGCAGAGAACTCCTGAAGTTCTCATCGGTGTAATCCTCATCGGTATCGTGATCATCGCACTGGTTATCTTGGTCGAGCAGTCTCAGCGACGCGTCCCAGTTCAGTACGCAAAGCGCATGGTTGGTCGTCGCGAATACGGCGGTCAGAGCACCTACATTCCGATCAAGGTCAACATGGCCGGTGTTGTGCCAGTTATCTTCGCCTCGAGCCTCCTTTACCTTCCGGCTCTGCTTGCGCAGTTCAACCAGCCAGCTCCGGGCGAGAAGGTTGCCGACTGGGTTACTTGGGTTTCGACCTACCTAACCACTGGCGACCACCCGCTCTACATGGCGCTGTACTTCTTGATGATTTTCGGTTTCACCTACTTCTACGTAGCGATCACCTTCAACCCTGAAGAAGTGAGCGACAACATGAAGCAGTCTGGCGGGTTCATCCCTGGCATCCGTGCCGGTAACCCGACCACCGAGTTCCTAGCTTTCGTTTCGAGCCGAATCACCTTCACCGGTGCGCTCTACCTCGGTCTCGTAGCTCTCGTGCCGCTTATCGCCTTCGGCGTGCTCGGCACCAGCCAGAACTTCCCTTTCGGTGGAACCACGATTCTGATCATCGTCGGTGTTGGTCTTGAGACTGTCAAGCAAATCAACGCCCAGATGCAGCAGCGAAACTACGAAGGCCTTCTGAAGTGACCCGCCTTCTCTTGATTGGCCCACCGGGCGCAGGCAAGGGAACCCAGGCAGCTCGACTCGCAGAGGCTTACGGCATCCCGGCTATTTCGACAGGCGACATCTTTCGCGAGAACGTCAAAAACGAAACCGAGCTCGGACGCGAAGCGAAGGCTTTCATGGATCGCGGCGAGTACGTGCCAGATTCACTCACCAACGCGCTGGTGCGCGACCGCCTAAGCCACGAAGACGCCAAGAACGGCTTCTTGCTTGACGGCTACCCTCGCACCGCCGACCAGGTCGCAGAACTTGACGACATTCTCGCCGAGCAGGGCAACTCGCTAACCGCAGTCGTGCAACTTGTCGCAGACACCGACGAAGTCGTGCGCCGACTTCTCAACCGCGCAATCGAGCAGGGACGCGCCGACGACACCGAAGAGGTCATTCGCCACCGCATGGATGTCTATGCCGAGCAGACCGCACCACTGATCGACGTCTACTCGAGCCGCAACCTGGTTCGCGAGGTCGATGGCCTCGGCGCCGTCGCAGAAGTCACCGAGCGCATTCTCAGCGCTCTAAAGTAATGCGCCACGAATACACCCTCAAAACAACCGCGGAGATCGTCCGCATGGTTGAAGCTGGCCTAATGACCGAGGCAGCACTTCTTGCAGTCAAGGCAGCAATCAAACCGGGCGTCACAACCCTCGAACTCGACGCAATCGCCGAAGCCACCATCGTCAAAATGGGCGGCCACTCAAACTTCAAGCTCGTCCCGGGCTACCACCACACTGTTTGCGCAAGCATCAACGACGAGGTCGTTCACGGCATCCCGAGCAAGAACCGCGTTCTTCAAGCCGGCGACATCATCTCGATCGACTGCGGTGCCGAAACCGCCGACGGCTGGAACGGCGACAGCGCGATGACCGTCATCGTTCCGGGAGGCGACGAAGAGCTCACCAAGAAGCGCCAAGAACTCAGTGACGTCACCGAGGGTTCACTCTGGGCAGGCATCGCAGCACTCGCCACCGCCAAACGCCTCAACGAAGTTGGCACCGCCATTGAGAAGCACATTCGCAGCAAGGGCCGCTACGGAATCCTGCAGGAATACGTCGGCCACGGCATCGGCCGCTCAATGCACGAAGACCCACCCGTCTTCAACTTCAAGACCAAAGTCGCCGGACCTCACGTGGTGCCCGGCCTAGTCATCGCTATCGAACCGATGGTTACCGCCGGCAGCGCTCGCACACAGGTCCTAGACGACGACTGGACAGTCTCGGCTAGCGACGGCAGCGACTCCTCACACTGGGAACACAGCATCGCCGTTCACGAAAAAGGCATCTGGGTTT
>Ga0208595_1000549_pt1 | contig 13878 bp, 9 predicted proteins | sample LakMenEpi28Jun11_FD_150742 | JGI IMG/M metagenome (GOLD analysis project Ga0208595, IMG submission 150742) | Freshwater microbial communities from Lake Mendota, WI - 28JUN2011 deep hole epilimnion (SPAdes) | ecosystem: Environmental > Aquatic > Freshwater > Lake > Epilimnion/Euphotic zone ...
ATCATAAAAATACTTGGATAAAAGAATAACCATTTCGGACTGTAGAGAAGTAAAAATCGTAAATGTCTCCAACCATCTTGCCAGGTATTTAAATGAGGCTTTCTATTTCTCCCATCTTTATGTAAAACTGTTGGAACTTCGGCAATAGTTAAATTGTTTAAGTGTGCTTTGACAATTAATTCGGATGCAAATTCCATTCCTGAAGTTGTAAGTTCTAATTTCTGATATGCTTCTTTTGTAAACCCCCTTAAACCACAATGAAAATCACCAATTTTTGAGTTAAAAAATAAGCGTCCTAAAAAAGAAAGTACTGGATTACCTAAATATTTATGTAAAAATGGCATAGCGTTTTTTTCAATGCCACCTTTAAAACGGTTTCCAATTACAAAATCAGCTCCTTCATTTAATTTATTGATAAATAATTCAAGTTTGCTAAAATCGTAACTATCATCGGCATCACCCATAATTATATAATCTCCTTTAGCCAGATTAATTCCGCCTTTTAAGGCATTTCCATATCCTTTTTGTGGAATTGAAACTACTTTTGCACCTAACTTTTGTGCGATTTTTTGTGATCCGTCAGTACTTCCATTATCAGCAATGATTATTTCGCCATCAATATTGTTATTTATGAAATAAAATTGTGCCTTTTTAATGCAAGTTTCTAATGTTTGCGCTTCATTTAAACAAGGCATTACAACTGTAACTGTTTTAACCATTGCGTGTTTTTATATTATTTTGAAGTAAATATAAAATAATTACAATCAATACCCAATTATTATAAAAAGTATATCTGCTTATTACATGTTCAGCCAAAGTTACTAAGGTAATGTTTGCTAATAAAAGCAGTATTGCTAATACAATAATAATGGATGTTTTTTTGTAATTATATATAAAATAACCGAGTAAAATTAAAAATAAAAGTAGCTGTTTAGATGTCCCAATTCCTTTAGTAAAATTTTGAAAATAGATTTTAAAATATGCTCCTAAATTGTTCATTATTAAAGGTAAAACCATGCTTTTAGACATTTCATCATTAGCAATTATTTTATCGTTTAGGTCTGATTTGTTTGTAAAAAACGCATCTCCGTCTCCACTTAATGTTTGATTGGCAATCTTTGTATAATTCGCAAAGTAAAAATCGGTTTTTGTATAATTTTTATCTGTAACTTGGTCTATTAATAAATGTCTTTTTTCAAGTTTTGAATAAATTAACTTAAAATACTCTTGCTGTCTTTTAGTTTCAAAAATTTTATAATCTTGTTTTTTTGAAACGTAAAATGGTAGACTAGCTATTTGAATTCCTGTAAAAGGAGTGGTAGTGTTTTTGTTATGTTTAATGTTGTGGTAAGACAAATCAATTATGATGGACATAATAGGAATACAACATATAATTATAATTGGTTTCCAAGTGTTTATATTCAATGCTTTTTTATGATTGATAATTAATTGAATACCAATAATCACTGGGATAATAAATAAAAATTGACTTCTAACTTGAAGAAGAATTAACAGTGTTAAATAAGAGAAATATGTTTTTTTATTGTCGTTGTATTGAATTCCGCTACAGTAAAACCCTATAAATAATAAGTATAAAGAATAAGAAAGTGATTCAGTTAAAATACTATTAAGTAATTTTTGTTCATAAAAAACAGGAATTACTAGAACTCCAAAAAATAGTATTGAGGATAAATCGTTAAGTTTTAGAATGTTTTTTACGGTTTTAAAAAAATAATGTAAACACGAATAAAAAATAAGGAATTGTGATATTTTTATCGCAAACATAAAATACGAACCAAATAGAAGTTCATGTATTTCTATAAAAACCGGATAACCTAAGCTTCTATATATATCTGCATTTATATAACCATGTGTATCTGGTGAAACTAATATTGTTCCAAAAGCTGCAAATAGTGCTGAAATGAAAATCAGACCAAAATGAAAATAATAAAAGTAGTTATTGCTATAAAGTTGTTTGAATATAGTCATTTAAGTTAGATTTTTATTTTGTTTCCCAAATATCAACATATTTCTTAGCCTGATTAACATAATGATGTTCTTTTTTTATGAATTTAATGGCATTTTTACCAATTCGACTAATTTCAGAAGGATTTTCAATTAAAAAAGATAATTTATCAACTAAATAATCTACATCGGGCAATGCATTTATTGCTACTTCATCTTCTTGTAAATTATAATGATTTAAAAATTCAGTTTCCGCACCAGTAAATACTACTTTACCATTGGCCATGGCTTCTAAAGCATTGAAACCTTGATCAAAACCATACACTTGGTCTAAAATGATATGTGCATTTTCAAAATGTTTTTGATATTCTGTGTAAGGTATATCTGTAGTAATTTTAACTTCAATCAAATTAGGGTATTTTTCTTGAAGGATAACTAACGCTTTTTCAAAAAAAGAAACACCTTTTGTGTAAGAATTTCCTGAATTTATCCCTAAGAAAATAGAAATTTTTCCAGAAATTGTAGTATTGCTACTTCCAATTTTATCAGTATTTATTGGATTTGCAACAATACCTAAATAGTTTTCATTACCAACTAGCGGTGCTACATAATCCAAATCCGATGCTATGACACCAGAACTATTTTTGTATAAAAATTGATGAATTTTTTGATGCGATTTGGTTAAAAAATCAAAATAGTAGTCATATTGTTTTTTTGCTTCTGGAATACTCTCAAAGTAAGGATTCATAACGGAATACTTGTCTTTTTTTTGTAACATATGAGATACGGTCATATAATCTATCCCACAACACATTAAGAACACTTTTTTATTTTGCTTAAAAATACGTTTCAATAAAAATAATTCTAATTTAGAAACAGTTTGTAAAGGACTTTCATTAATTAACTGCACTACATCAAAGTTTTTCAACTTTTTAGAAATCCACCAAAATCGAATGCCGTGTTCTAACAAAGCCAAATCATAATTAAAAATTCTTGCCCAAATTTGTCTTGGAATATTGCCTAATTTCGATTTGAAAAAATCGGCACGAATACTAATATCTGCGGGATAATTTTTAAATCCATCGCCATTATTCACTAAAACAACTTCGTGACCTAATGCCAAGAGTCCTTCTTTTAACGAATTGTGTAACCGACTAAATTCTCCTACAAGTAGTATCTTCATTGTTTTATTTAATATTTCAAATATAAAGAAAAAACCTATATGTTTTATTTCATATAGGTTTTGAATTAATGTATATTATTTCAATTTTGTAAATTAATCTGCTCCACGAAGTTTCTAACTTCGTGGAAGCGATGAAAGTTCTCCGAACTTTACCAATCGGTCTAAGAACGAAAAACACATCCTCGAAGTCAGGAGACTTCGAGGAGCGGATGCTTCGCAACGCTAATTTAAACTAATTTTTACTGTAAAAGCCCAAAACCAAACCCAATCTTGTTATTCTGAAAGAATCTCAGGTATCTTTCATAAAAATAGGAGACGCTTTCAGCGTGACAAACTTCGTGTTAATTTTTTACTTGTGTTTCTTTTTTAACATCAAAAGTAATAGCATTTTTTACTTTTTCTTTCAAAATAGCTATGTCAATTACTTCTTTCATCGTATCAACATAATGAAAAGTTAATCCCGTTAAATAATCGGCTTTAATTTCTTCAATATCACGTTTGTTTTCTTTACATAAAATAATTTCTTTAATATTAGCACGTTTCGCAGCTAATATTTTTTCTTTAATTCCGCCAACTGGTAACACTTTTCCACGTAAAGTAATTTCCCCAGTCATGGCAATATTTTTCTTAATTCTACTTTGTGTAAAACTAGAAACCATTGAGGTTAACATCGCAATACCGGCACTTGGTCCGTCTTTTGGAGTAGCACCTTCAGGTACGTGAATGTGAATGTTATATTGGTTTAATATTTCAGGTTCAATATTCAATTGTTTGGCATTTGCCTTAATATATTCTAACGCAATTGTAACCGATTCTTTCATAACAGTTCCCAAATTTCCTGTCATCGTCATCGCGCCTTTTCCTTTAGAAACCAACGATTCGATAAATAAAATATCACCACCAACAGAAGTCCAAGCTAAACCTGTAACTACACCTGCTGTGTCATTATTTTCATATTTATCACGTTCCATTCTTGGTGATTTTAGTACTTCAAGAATATCAGCATCTGTTACTTTTATATTATAGTCTTCTTCCATAGCTACAGATTTTGCAGCATATCGAACCATTTGAGCAATCGTTTTATCTAAACCACGTACACCAGATTCACGTGTATAACCCGTTACGATTTTTTCTAATTGTTTTTTACCAATTTGTAAATCTTTTGTAGTTAATCCGTGTTCCTTTAATTGTTTTGGTAGCAAGAAGTTTTTCGCAATTTCAATTTTTTCTTCAATGGTATAACCCGACATGTTTATGATTTCCATTCGGTCTCTTAACGCAGGTTGAATGGTTGATAAACTGTTTGATGTTGCTATGAACATGACTTTTGAAAGGTCGTAACCTAGTTCTAAGAAATTATCATGGAAGTCGCTATTTTGTTCTGGATCTAAAACTTCTAATAGGGCAGAAGATGGATCTCCATTATGACTTGAAGATAATTTGTCAATTTCATCTAAAACAAAAACAGGATTAGACGTTTTTGCTTTTTTTATCGATTGAATAATTCTACCTGGCATTGCTCCGATATAGGTTTTACGATGTCCGCGAATTTCTGCTTCGTCACGTAAACCACCTAATGAAATTCGAACATATTCTCTTCCTAGCGCTTCTGCTACCGATTTTCCAATTGATGTTTTACCCACACCAGGAGGTCCGTATAAGCATAAAATTGGCGATTTCATATCGTTGCGCAATTTCAAAACTGCTAAATGTTCAACGATACGTTTTTTCACATCTTCTAAACCAAAATGATCACGGTCTAAAATTTGTTGCGCTTTTTTTAGGTCAAATTTATCTTTAGAAAACTCATTCCAAGGCAATTCTAAAAATAAATCTAAATAATTACGTTGTATTCCAAAATCTGGTGAATTTGGATTGGTTCTTTGTAATTTATAAATTTCTTTATCAAAATGTTCCGCCGTTTTTGCATCCCATTTTTTACTTTTTCCTTTGTTTCGCATTTCTTCAATTTCAGCATCGTGCGAAACGCCACCCAATTCTTCCTGAATGGTTTTCATTTGTTGCTGTAAGAAATATTCGCGTTGTTGTTGGTCTAAATCAAATCGAACTTTAGATTGAATATCATTTTTTAACTCCAATTTCTGAAGTTCTAAATTCATATATCTTAAGGTTTCTAACGCACGTTCTTTTAAATCTACTATTCCTAATAAATATTGCTTCTCCGAAACATTTAAATTCATATTTGAAGAAACAAAATTGATTAAAAACGGATTACTTTCGATGTTTTTAATTGCAAAAGTGGCCTCTGAAGGAATGTTTGGACTTTCTTTTATGATTTCAATTGCTAAATCTTTTATAGATTCAATTATTGTAGAAAATTCTTCATCTTTTTTCTTCGGACGCACTTCATTTACTTCCTTTATTTTGGCTTTGAAGTAAGGTTCGCTTTGTGTAAATTCACTTATTTCAAAACGTTTTTTTCCTTGAAGAATGATGGTTGTATTTCCGTCAGGCATTTTCAAAACACGCATAATACGAGCAACGGTTCCTACGTGATAAATTTCATCTGAGGTAGGATCTTCGTCAGCTTCATTTTTTTGCGCTACTACTCCAATAATTTTACCGGCGGCATTAGCATCGTTTATTAATTTTATCGATTTATCTCGTCCAGCCGTAATAGGAATAACCACGCCAGGAAATAAAACGGTGTTTCTTAAAGGTAAAATGGGTAAATCTGCAGGTAATTCTTCATTATTCATTTCCTCCTCATCTTCGGGAGTCATTAATGGAATTAATTCTGCTTCTGAGTCTAATTCTTGAAGCGACAAATTGTCAATCGCTACTATTTTATGGTTTGGCATATCTAAATATCAGTCATTTTGTCATTAAAAAAGGGTTGTAAATTTACAACTATTTTTTTTAATCGACGTAAGTCTCAATTAAAACAAGTAGTACAGATTAATTTACATTTCTAATAGTCAAGATGTATGCCATAAAAAAATCGAAATTATTTATTTTCAATTTTTAAAGTTCTAAAAAGTAAAACAACACCAACAACAAAAAATAACACTAAAAACAAAATAGCATTTCGCATACTTCCTGTAATTTGGTTGATGCTTCCGTAAAGTAACATCCCAATTACAATTCCAATTTTTTCGGCTACATCATAAAAACTAAAAAAAGAGGTGGTGTCATTTGTTTCGGGCATTAATTTAGAAAAAGTAGAGCGTGAAAGCGATTGAATGCCACCCATAACTAAACCCACAATTCCAGCAACCAAGTAAAACTGAATGGGTTCTGTAACAAAAAACGCACCGATACAAATAAATATCCAAACAGAATTGATGCCAATTAACGTTTTAATGTTCCCGAATTTTAAAGCTAATTTTGAGGTTAATATAGCGCCTAAAACCGCCACCAATTGAATCATTAATATACTTACAATTAAGCCTTGTCTTTTTTCATCAGCTGTACCCCAATTTATTTCTTGTTCTCCAAAATAAGTGGCAACTAGCATTACGGTTTGCACTGCCATACTATAAATGAAAAAGGCAATTAAAAACCGTTTTAATACTGCGTCTTTAAAAAATAATTTTTGAACTTTCTTTAGTTCTTCATATCCATTAAGTACTACTGAAAATGTTAGCGGGTGCTTATTTTTATTTCCTTTTGGTAAATAATAAAAAGTATATTGACTAAATGCAATCCACCAAATTCCTGTAAAAACAAATGATAATTTCATAGCATGAATGGCTTCTTCATCTGTTCTTCCAATAATTAAATACAAACAAATAACAAGTAAAATTACACTGCCTATATAGCCTAATGAAAAACCTTTTGCACTTAATTTATCGTGTTGTTCTGTATAAGCGATATCTGATAAATATGAATTATAGAATACTAAACTTCCCCAAAAACCAACCAATCCAAAATAAAAACAACACATACCAAAAACTATATTTTCCTTAGTAAACCAATATAATCCTATACATGATGCGGCTCCCATGTAACAGAAAAACTGCATAAATCGTTTTTTATTACCTAGATAATCAGCAATTCCTGATAAAATAGGAGATAAAACGGCAACTGTTAAGAAAGCAAAGGCCGTAGTAAAGAAAACCAATGATGTAGCTTTAATTGATGTGCCAACCAATTCAATATTTGGGTTTTCTTTCGTGAATAAAAATCCAAAATATAATGGAAAAATTGATGAAGATATAACTAATGAATATACAGAATTTGCCCAATCATAAAATGCCCAAGCGTTTAATAATTTGCTATTTCCCTTTTGTAGTTGTTGCATCGTTTATAAAATAAAAATCCCGATAAATATCGGGACTAATATAAGATAATATTTTTACTATTTAAAAGTAACGCCAAATTTAGCAGCTTCTGCTTTTGCTTGAGGTAGTAATGCGGTTAATTCATCAATTCTTGTTTGGTTACTTGGATGTGTACTTAAAAATTCTGGTGGTGCTTTTCCTTCAGATTGTGCCGACATTCTTTCCCAAACTTTAACTGCATTTATTGGATCATATCCGGCAATAGCCATAAGTGTCAATCCAATCATATCGGCTTCGCTTTCATGTGCTCTGCTAAACGGCAACATACCACCAACAGTAGATGCAGCACCATAAGCTTGCATGGCTTCATTTTGATATTTTGGCGCATATTTTTCAGCAGCTAATGCGGTTCCAATAGCTCCAAATTGTTGGATTAAACCTGCACTCATTCTTTGTTGCCCGTGATTGGCTAATGCATGTGCAACTTCGTGTCCCATTACAGCTGCAATTCCAGCATCGTCTTTACAAACTGGTAAAATTCCAGTGTAAAAAACAATTTTACCACCAGGCATACACCAAGCATTTACTTCTTTGCTATCTACTAAATTATATTCCCATTTGTAATCGTTCAAATAATCAGAATATCCATTTGCAGTTAAATAGCGCTCTGAAGCTGCTTTAATTTTCATACCTATGGTTTCAATTCGTTTGGCATCTGGAGTTCCTTTAAAAACTTTGTTTTCAGATAAAAACTGATCGTATTGTTGAAAAGCAGCTGGGAAAATCTCACTATTTTTTTTAAAAGCCATAGTGCTTTTTCCTGTAAACGGGTTTTTTGCGCAAGAAACTACAAGAATTACTGTTGCGATAAGTGATTTTAGAAGTATTTTCATGATGTGAAATTTGGTCAAACAAAGTTATTCTATTTTTTGTTTATTTCAAAAATCATACCATACTATAATTGATTACTTTTGCATAAAAAATAACAGATGCCGAATAAAAAATCTTCAACCACAACTCAAGTTCCTAAATTTATAGTGTTAATTGGGCGATTTTTATATCGAATTTCTCCTAATTTGGCTGAGAAATTTGCTCGAAAATTATTTATCACGCCAATAAAACATAAAATTCCGAAAAGAGAGTTTCAAATGGAAGCTACTTCGCAACAAACAAAATTATTTATTCCGTCAATAAATAAAGAAATTGTGGTGTATGCTTATGGAAATTCGAGTAAAAAAATACTATTGGTTCACGGATGGTCGGGAAGAGGTACTCAATTGGTAAAAATTGCCGATGCCTTCATAAAAAAAGAGTATTCTATAATTAGTTTTGATGCACCTGCACATGGAAAATCGGGTACAAAAACCACGTTAATGCTCGAGTTTATTGAAACGATTTTAGAGGTTGAAAAACACTATGGTCCTTTTGAATTTGCTGTTGGGCATTCTTTAGGTGGCATGTCTATTTTAAATGCTTTAAAAAAAGGATTGCAAGTAAAAAAAGCGGTAGTAATTGGTAGTGGAAATAGCGTCATTAATATTGTGAATACTTTTATTGAAAAAATTGGTTTACCAAACAAAGTAGCTGTTTTAATGAAAAATAATTTTGAGAAAAAATACCATTTTGAAATGGAAAGTTTTTCGGCATATGTAGCAGCTAAAGAGGTTGAAATTCCAGTTTTAGTTATTCATGATACTGATGACGAAGATATACCGGTTTCAGAAGCATATCATTTGGCAGAAAACCTTACTAATAAAGAAATTTTAATAACCAATAATTTAGGACATAGAAAAATATTGGGCGATTCAAAAGTAATTCACAAAATTGTTGAATTCTTATTGATAAAAAAATAAAATCACATTAGTATAAACAGATTATTAAATTTATTTTTGCAAAAAACTTTTTACAATGACACAACAAATTTCTAATTTAGAACAATTTACACAACAAGTTCGAAGAGATATTCTGAGAATGGTTCATGCAGTTAATTCAGGTCACCCAGGTGGTTCTTTGGGCTGTGCAGAGTTCTTAGTAACCCTGTATCAACACGTAATGAAAAGAAACGAAGGTTTTGATATGAATGGTGCTAATGAAGATCTTTTCTTTTTATCAAACGGACATATTTCTCCCGTATTTTACAGTGTTTTAGCACGAAGCGGTTATTTTTCAGTATCTGAATTGGCAACTTTCCGAAAATTAAACACACGTTTGCAAGGACACCCAACTACACACGAAGGTTTAGAAGGTATTCGTATGGCTTCAGGATCATTAGGGCAAGGTTTGTCAGTTGCAATTGGAGCGGCTCAAGCTAAAAAACTAAATAATGATAAAAATTTAGTGTATGTTTTAACTGGTGATGGAGAGTTGCAAGAAGGTCAAAATTGGGAAGCGATTATGTATGCGTCTGCAAAAAATGTAGACAACTTAATTGCAACAGTAGATTTAAATGGGCAACAAATTGATGGTTCTACTACTGATGTTTTAAACATGGGTAATGTAAAAGCGAAATTTGAAGCATTTGATTGGGATGTGTTTGAAATTACTGAAGGAAATAATATTGAAGCCATAATAAACGGAATGGCAGATGCAAAATCTCGTACAGGAAAAGGAAAACCGATTTGTGTTTTATTACATACAGAAATGGGTAATGGAGTAGATTTTATGATGCATACACATGCTTGGCACGGTAAAGCACCAAGTAATGAGCAATTAGAAAATGCTTTAAATCAAAATCCAGCCACTTTAGGAGATTATTAATAATGCTTTGTGCTTAATGCCTTATGCTTATAGCTTAAAAATATGAAAAAATACGAAAACACAGGAAGTAAAGATACCCGTTCAGGATTTGGAGCAGGAATGACCGAATTAGGACAAAAAAACAAAAATGTAGTAGCACTTTGTGCCGATTTAATTGGTTCGTTAAAGTTTGACGATTTCAAGAAAAATCATCCAGAACGTTTTTTCCAAATTGGAATTGCAGAAGCTAATATGATTGGAATTGCTGCAGGTTTAACTATTGGAGGAAAAATTCCTTTTACAGGAACTTTTGCTAACTTTTCTACAGGAAGAGTTTATGACCAAATTCGTCAATCTGTAGCTTATTCAGATAAGAACGTTAAAATTTGTGCTTCACACGCGGGTTTAACTTTAGGTGAAGACGGCGCTACGCACCAAATTTTAGAAGATATAGGTTTGATGAAAATGTTGCCTGGCATGACAGTAATCAACACGTGTGATTACAACCAAACAAAAGCAGCTACTTTAGCATTGGCTGATCATCATGGTCCTGCTTATTTACGTTTTGGTCGTCCAGTAGTTCCTAATTTTATGCCAGCAGATGAGCCTTTCGTAATTGGAAAAGCCATTTTGTTAAACGAAGGTAATGACGTAACTATAATCGCAACAGGGCATTTAGTCTGGGAAGCTTTAATCGCTGCTGAAGAATTAGAAAAACAAGGCGTTTCTGCAGAGGTAATCAATATTCACACCATTAAACCTTTAGATGAAGAAGCAATTTTAAAATCGGTTGCTAAAACAGGTTGTGTAGTAACTGCTGAGGAACATAATTTTTTAGGAGGTTTAGGAGAAAGTGTAGCCAGAACGTTAAGTTTAAATACTCCTGCTCCTCAGGAATTTGTAGCAACAAATGATACCTTTGGAGAAAGCGGAACGCCAGAACAATTAATGGAAAAATACGGATTAAATAGTAAAGCCATTATTGAGAAATCATTAAAAGTGATGGCCAGAAAATAACATTATTTTATAATTAAAAAATTCCCGTCCCGATATAATCGGGACGGGAATTTTTGTTTTAGTCAATAAGTTATAATATTTCTTCCACATGTTTTTTAATGTTACTTGCTATTTTTGCAGTGGGTAAATCGTTTTCATCTCCGCCAAAAGGATCTTCAATTTCTTCGGCAATTAATTCTAAACTTGCCAACACATAAAAGATAAAAACAACTACAGGAATAATATAATATCCTAAGGTAAAAACATATCCAAAAGGCAATGTCATAACGTAAAAGAAAATAAATTTTTTAATAAATGCGCTATACGAATAGGGTATTGGTGTGTTTTTAATTCGTTCACAAGCACCACAAACATCGGTAAAAGATTGTATTTCTGAATTTAATATAATTAATTGATTTCCAGATATTTTATTAGATTTATATAAATCATTAATTTTACTGAAAATCATCTTAGCTACTTGGTTGGGTTTGTGCTTGTTTTGGTCTATTTCGAGGTCTGATCCTTCAAATAAAACCTTACCAACTTCTTCATTACTTAAATGTTTCGCTAAAATTGAAGCAAAACTTGGAATCACTTTTCTGAAATAATTTTTATCCGATTCACTTTCCAAAATAGCGGCTAACTTAATGGCTAAATTTCTGGAATTATTTACTAAACTTCCCCATAATTTTCTACCTTCCCACCATCTATCATATGCAGTATTGGTTCGGTAGGCTAAAAGCAATGATAACACAAATCCGACAGTTGTATGTAATACGGAAATATTCTTAACGTGACTATTTTCTTTTAATTTGAAATAATGTATTTCGAAATAACAAATGGCACCAGAATATACACCAATCAAAATCATCATTGGGATTAATTGACGAAAGGTATCCGATTTATGAAATCGAAAAATAAAAGTAATCCAGTCTTTTGGGTTGTATTGTACCATTGTTTTTGTTTTAAATATATGTTTTCTAATTAAACTATCTTCTAAAATCTTTACGAAATATAATTCCAAATACTTTTCTTCTTACTGATTTCCATAAATACCGCTTTTAATTTGGCGTGTTCAGGTAAATTCATACTTGGGTCTTCTTTAAGAAGTCTTACAGCAATATGTCTTGCTACTTGCAAAATATCTCGGTCTTTTACCAAATCGGCAATTTGTAAGTTTAATACACCGCTTTGTTGTTTTCCCATTATATCTCCGGGACCACGAAGTTTTAAATCGACTTCTGCAATTTCAAATCCGTCATTCGTTCTAACCATTGTTTCCATTCGGGTTTTGCTGTCTTCAGAAAGTTTGTAATCCGTCATTAAAATACAATAACTTTGTTCGGCACCACGCCCAACTCGTCCACGCAACTGATGCAATTGCGACAAGCCAAAACGTTCGGCACTTTCAATTACCATTACGGAAGCGTTTGGTACATTTACACCCACTTCAATAACTGTTGTTGCTACCATAATATTAGTTTTTCCTTCCGCAAAACGTTTCATTTCTTCATCTTTGTCGGCAGGTTTCATTTTTCCGTGTAAAATAGATATAGAATACTGTGGTAAAGGAAAATCACGAGAAATACTTTCATAACCGTCCATCAAATCTTTATAATCCATTTTTTCCGATTCCTGAATTAACGGATATACAATATAAATTTGTCGGCCTTTGGCGATTTCATCTTTTATAAATTTCCAAACAACCAGTCGTTTACTGTCAAATCGATGTACGGTTTGAATTGGCTTTCTGCCTGGAGGCAACTCATCTATTACAGAAATATCTAAATCGCCATATAAACTCATCGCTAAAGTACGCGGAATAGGAGTGGCCGTCATGACTAAAACATGAGGGGGAATTTCCGATTTCCTCCAAAGTTTACTTCGTTGTTCTACACCAAAACGATGTTGTTCATCAATTACGGCTAAACCTAAATTTTTAAATTGTACTTTATCTTCTAACAAAGCGTGTGTTCCGATTATAATATCTAACGTGCCGTTTTCTAATTCTTCGTGAATAATTCTTCGTTGTGCAATTTTCGTAGAACCTGTTAAAATTCGGATATTGATGTTCAAATCTTTGGCTAATTCGGTAATCCCATTAAAATGCTGATTGGCTAAAATTTCTGTAGGCGCCATCAAACAACTTTGAAAACCGTTATCTTTCGCAATTAGCATACACATTAATGCCACAATGGTTTTACCTGAACCTACATCGCCTTGTAGTAAACGATTCATTTGTGCGTGACTTCCTAAATCGTTTCGTATTTCTTTCAATACTCGTTTTTGAGCATTGGTTAGTTCAAAAGGTAAATGATTGTTATAAAAATTATTAAAATTTTCACCAATAATTTCAAATGGAAACCCTTTTATTTTATGTTTTCGAATTAAATTTTTAGTGATTAATTGCAGTTGAATGAAAAATAGCTCTTCAAACTTTAATCGAAATTGCGCTTTGGCTAAAAGTTCTTGACTTTTTGGAAAATGTATATTTAGTAAGGCTTCTTTTTTTGGAATAAGTTTTAATTCTTCTATAATGGAATCGGATAATGTTTCTGAAAACAATTGATGGGTTTCAGAAAACAATTGCATCATCATTTTATTGATAACTTTATTCGTAACACCTTTATTATTTAGCTTTTCGGTACTTGGATAAACAGGCTGCATCGCACTTCGTAACGTGGTTTTGTGTTCTTCCAACAATTCCATTTCTGGATGCGCCATATTGAAAACCGATCCAAATTGTGTGACTTT
>Ga0208595_1000550_pt1 | contig 13874 bp, 9 predicted proteins | sample LakMenEpi28Jun11_FD_150742 | JGI IMG/M metagenome (GOLD analysis project Ga0208595, IMG submission 150742) | Freshwater microbial communities from Lake Mendota, WI - 28JUN2011 deep hole epilimnion (SPAdes) | ecosystem: Environmental > Aquatic > Freshwater > Lake > Epilimnion/Euphotic zone ...
CTTCGACAACATCATTCACCGGCGCAGTCTGAGCTTGCGCCAGAGCGCCTGACGAACAGCCAATTAAAGCAGCGGTAACTACCCACCGAATTTTATTTCTCACAACCATTTTTGCCCCCAAAAAGTAAATAAATATTCAAGAAAAGAATATTTATTTATTCATCATTTCAACAAATAAAAATAAAATTTTTTAATAAAAAATATAAAATCACAAATTTGAATTTGCGATGAAATAAAAATTACTCATAAATTAAAAAAGTAAATTCATGTAAATTTTAACATGAACTCCGAATCTCTCTTTAAATTTATTTTGCTTCGATACTTTGTAAATGTTGCAGAAAATATACGATTTAATACATAAATAATGACGCCAAAATTTATCTTTTTATTCTAATTTTTGACATTTTTATGAATCTGCGCCTTACGCGCGCCAACGTCTGAAAAATTCAGGTGCGAATTTCCTAACAAATTTATCGGGTATGCTTTGGAATAAGGATGATTTAGCGTCGTTGCGCTTGCTTTTGCTGAGAAAAAGCAGGCAGCAACTTTCGTCGCTGACCCTAATAGAACGCAATCAGATCATAATTTTAGGATGGTTCCCCGGTAAGGATTCGAACCTCAATAGACGGAGTCAGAGTCCGTAGTCTTACCGTTAGACGACCGGGGAGCAGGGGGTGGGCGTATATGCCCGTGGTCATGTCCGGTCAACCCGCTGAATCGGGCGGTTGCGGGGGGCGTTCAAAAATCTTGAATCTTTGTCTCTCTGCGCGTAGCATTGGCGTTAGGTAACGGCGGCACATCCGCCCGGATAGAAAATAAGAAGTGAGTTATCGGCCATGGGCGAAAATGTCGCGCCATCGCCGCAAAAAGGACGCGGACGAAAACGTAAGAAACCGTCCCGTCACAAAAATGCGGCACCCAAGGCTGCAACGCTGCAGCAGGCTTCGGCCCATGGCGCAGCGCGTCCCGACACCCCGAAGATTGCGACTTCGGCCAGCAACAGCAGGCCGCAGGGTGACAAGGTTGCGTTGCGCCGAAATTGGCTTGAACGCACAGCCTATGCGGCGCTTGACCTTGGCACCAACAATTGCCGGTTGCTGATCGCGCGGGCAGGTGGCGACGATTTTACGGTTGTGGATGCGTTTTCGCGTGTTGTGAGGCTGGGCGAGGGGATGACCGCCACTGGTCGCATGAGCGAGGAGGCCATGGACCGTGCGGTTGAAGCGCTAACCGTTTGTGCCGAAAAGCTGAAAAAACGCAACGTGGTGCTTGCCCGCTCTGTTGCGACAGAGGCCTGCCGTCAAGCGGAGAACGGGGTACAGTTTATCGAACGGGTGAAGCGAGAGACTGGCATCCACCTCGACATCATCAGTCCAAAGGAAGAAGCGCGGCTGGCGGTTATGGGCTGCTACGCTCTTTTGGAAGATGGCGACGGACCAGCGTTGATTTTTGATATTGGCGGTGGGTCAACCGAGCTGGTGCTTGTGTCGACAAGCAATGTGATTCCTGAAATTCTCGATTGGGTGAGCGTGCCTTGGGGCGTCGTCTCGCTTACCGAAAGTGAACGCAGTGTGGGCGACAGTCCGGAACAATTAAGGGCGAGCTACCAATCCATGCGCGACAAAGTCAGAACCAGCTTTGCCGACTTTGCAGCCCGCTTGCCCGAAGAAGGTGGCGACCGCCGCCTGTTGGGGACATCAGGGACTGTCACAACGCTCGCCAGCGTCTATCTGAAGCTTAACAGCTATGACCGGCGGGCCGTAGACGGTTTGCATCTCCCGACGTCTGCCATGCGCGATATCAGCCGCGAGCTGGCACATCGCAACATTGCCGGACGCGCAGAGTTTCCGACCATTGGCCATGATCGGGCCGATTTGGTGGTGGCCGGTTGTGCGATATTGGAATCCATTTTCGACATATGGCCTGGCGAACGGCTGGGTGTGGCAGATCGCGGCATTCGCGAAGGTATATTGCGTGCGCTGATGGCCAGCGACGCAAAGCGCCGCAATCGGCAGAATTGAGATATGGCAGATAATCTTTTCGGTGGTAAGAATTCGGGCCGGACACTGGCTGGTAAGCAGAAAGTCAAGACTGCAAAGCGGCGGACGGCCGGGTCGACCCGTTGGCTTGAGCGGCAGTTGAATGACCCTTATGTGAAGCGCGCGCATGGCGAAGGCTATCGCAGCCGTGCGGCCTATAAGCTGGTTGAGCTCGATGAAAAATTTCATATTTTGCGCGGCAAAAAGGCGGTCGTCGATTTGGGCGTCGCACCCGGCGGATGGGCCCAAGTGGTGCGCCGCCAGCAACCCAAGGCGGCAATTGTCGGCATTGATCTATTGCCAGTTGACCCGATTGAGGGCGTTATCCTAATTGAGATGGACTTCATGCATGATAGCGCGCCAGACCGGTTGATCGCCGAACTTGGTAGTGCGCCGGACCTGATCTTGTCCGACATGGCGGCCAACACGGTCGGGCATAAACAGACCGACCATTTGCGCACCATGGGCCTGGTTGAGGCAGCGGTGGATTTTGCGGTCAAGGTCCTGATGCCTGGTGGTGATTTTGTTGCGAAGGTGTTTGCAGGTGGCACCGATCCAGCGATGCTAAGTATTCTTAAAACGAACTTTAACACGGTCAAACACGCAAAGCCGCCAGCAAGCCGCAAGGGATCAGTAGAATGGTATGTGATTGCGCAAGGTAAGAAAGCCTAGGGTCAGGACCACTTAAATCCACCTTCGCGGTTTGAGGCCATATTGTTCAGTGCAAGGCGGAAAGCGCAAGCTTAGTGGGTCTAAGTCCAAGCTTGCCAACGTGGCAATGGACAGTATGGGTCAAATCCGAAGGACGTCTTGACGCCGCGAAGGTGGATTTAACTGGTCCTGACCCTAATCAGCCCTTTTGCCGGGCCTTTTCAACCGCGCGTTTTAGGGCATCATAGCCCAAGGCGCCTTCCAATATCTGGTCACCGATAATGAATGTGGGCGTGCCGTTGAAGCCGATTTGCTGCATAAGCGCCAAGTTGCGTTCTATCTCCTGGTTTGCTTGCGGTGAGGCGGCGAAGGCGCGGGCGGCGGCCATATCAAGCCCTGCCTTGCGCGCCGCGGCAGCCATATTTGCTGCATCAGCGCGGCCACCTGCGAACAATGCATCATGAAATGCCTTGTGCTTGCCTTGGCGCGCGGCCGCAAGCGCCAATAAGGCAGCGTCCCGACTGAATTGGCTGAGGATCGGCAATTCGCGATAGACCAAGCGGATATTGCCATCGCTTTTTAACAGGCGTTGGACATCGGGCACGCTTGCGCGGCAGAAACCGCAATTATAGTCGGTAAATTCGACAATCGTTACGTCGCCCTTGGGGTTTCCGGCCTCGGCTCCGGGGAAGGGCTTCGCGATGTCACTTCCCACTGCGGATAAACGTTCTGTGACTTCGCGCTGCTGCAAAATGGCGACGGCGTCGGTGATGATTTCCGGATTTTGAAGGATATAGGCCCTCACCAATGCCTCGGTCGCCTTGCGGTCAGCGGGCGACATGCCAGCCGCAGCAACAGCATCTTCGGCAGATTTAGCTGCGTCTTCGGCGACAGGTGTAGCATCAGAAGGGCGAACCGCGACGGCGCTTGGCCAGAAAATATAGGCCGCCAAAGCAAGCAAGATGGCTAATCCCATAACAACGGTTGCGATGATAATCCGGCGAGTTGGCGCGTGTTCGTTCATGGACGCTGATTAGCCGCGCCGCATAGATTGTGCCAGCAATTTAGGTGGTCCTGACCCTAGCGGCGGCTTTTCTTTAGCTGCGCAAGCTTTGCTTCGGCCACCATATTGATATCCTGCGCACGGATCCAATCGGGCGAGTATTCCGGCAACCCAGCCATTGCGGTTTGCGCATTGGACAAAGCAAATTGCGGCACGCCCTCCATCATATAGCGTTCTGCGCTGGCGAGTGCGGCGCGCGCCGTATCCCCTTTTTGTGCATAGACGACGCCAAGTTGATACCATGCAAACGGGTTTTGATTGTCTTTGGCCACTGCGGCTTTCAACACCTGCGCAGCCTCATCAAGCTGCGTTTTATCTTCCGTTGCGATCAATGCATGTCCGAATATTGCGGCGATTAATGGTTGGTTGCCGGTCAGGTTTACCGCTTTGCGCAACGGCGCAATCGCATCGGCAGGACGCCCCGATTCCAGCAATATCTGCCCATGTAGTTCGAGGAAATAGGGATCTTCGGGTGCTGAGGCGACAAGCGCGGATGATTCATCCAGCGCCTTTTGCGGATAAGCGGACTTGTGCCAAGCATAAGCCCGCGCATAGCGGGCGGGCACCGATTTGTCGGACTCAGGATAATCACGCATCGTGGCTCTGGGGTCGGCGAGATAGCCGGTCAATTTTGCTTTAACGCGTTTGAAATCACTTTCCCATTTGGGGTTTAGCGGCGCGTTCCACGCAGGGTCGGCTGAATATGTGTCCTCCAGCACCGAAATACGCTCACCGGATAATGGGTGCGTGCGGCCGTAGCTGTCCTCTTGCGGGATACCGAGGCGGAATTCGAAATTCTGTAGCTTTTTGAAAAAGTTGATCGAACCGCGGCCTGATATCCCTGCCTTGGACAGATATTGTGCACCCGACGCATCGGCTGTGCCCTCTTGTCCGCGGCTATAGGCCAAGAATTTGCCCATCGCGGCCTGTTGCCCCGCCGACAAAATGCCCATGCCTGCTTCGCCTGCACCTGCGGCGATGGCCGCTGCCGCCAGAATGAGGCTAGCGATGCTGATACCGCTCGCTACAGAGACGCCTTCGTTAAACCGCACAGCATGCCCGCCAACGACATGGCCAAGCTCATGCGCGATCACGCCTTGGACTTCATTTGCGGTAGTTGCGGCATCGATCAAGCCGCTATGGAGGTACACCGCCTGGCCGCCGGCAACAAAGGCGTTGATGGATTTGTCGTTGATCAGGATGATGTCGACATTTTTGGGGTCAAGCCCCGCTGCCTCAATCAAAGGTGCAGAAATCTCATCGAGAAAAGCCTCGGTCTCTGCATCGCGCAAAATAGACTGCGCCATGGCGGGACGCACAGATACTAAAACTGCAAGGAACAGGATGAATGCTGTCCGGACGGCACGAAACGTGAAATTACCCATGTCTGATGAATGGCCCGAACTGTATGAACGCGCAATGAAGAAATTAGAAAAAACGAAGCCCCGCCAGTCATCGACCAGCGGGGCTATGTTGTTTTAACCAGATAGCTTCTTAGGGTCAGGAACACTTAAATGCACCTTCGCGGTTTGAGGCCATATTGTTCAGTGCAAGGCGGCAAAGCGCAGGGCTTAGTGGTTCTAAGTCTAGCTTTGCCAACGCGGCAATGGACAGTATGGGGCAAATCCGAAGGACGCCGAAATGGCTTCGATATCTTTGCCATTTTGACGCCGCGAAGGTGGATTTAAGTGGTCCTGACCCTAGCCAAAGGTGCGTTGCCACCAACCAGTGCGAGGCGTGCCGTCATCAGGCGCATCGTCCGCTTGCGTTGATGCTACATCTTTTGCTGCATCTTTTGCGGCGGCTTTCTTGCGTGGGGCCTTGGCTTTGGCCTTGGGTGCCTCGACAGCTTCTTCGGCTAAGGTTTCCGCAGCAGGCGGTGTTGCCTTTACCTTGGCGCGTGGCTTGGCGGGTGCCTTTACCTTTGCAGGAGCGGCTTCCTCAGCCGCTACAGGAGCGTTTATGGCTGGCGCGCCGGCTGTGGCTTCAACCTTGACGGCATCGGCTTTGGCGCGGCTACGGCGCTTTGGCTTGGCATCGGCGTCCTGCACAACGTATGGGACTGCAGACGCTTCGGCTTCGGCAGGTGCTGACGTTTCAACACGTGCATCAACGCCCGTTTCCTGACGGTCACGACCTCTGCCAACACGACGTCCGCGACGTGCTTTTGGCTTGGCTTCCGCATCGGCTTCGGGGGCTTGAGCGATGTCATTGCCTTCGGAACGTTCCGCAACACCTTCATTTTCGCCCGCAACCGCATGTTCTACGTCAGGGCGGCCATCACGGTCGCGACCCTTGCCACCTCGGCGACCACGGCGACGCTTGCGTTTACGACCTTCGCCGCCTTCGCCTTCTTCGCGTGGACTCTCTTCTCGGGCACGACGTGGCTCACGAGCGGTTTCCTCGACTTCTTCAACCTCGTCGTCGAAATCTTCGATGTCGTCTTCAATGTCATCATCGTCGAGATCGATAATCGGCGGTAGTTCGACCGGACGCTCTGGACGCGGGCCAGAACTGGAAACAGCAAGCTTTGCGCCTTCGGTCTCCCCATTGGGCACTATCAACACGCGGACATGATAGCGATCTTCGATCGCCGCCAATTCGGCACGTTTGTTGTTGAGGCAATAGATGGTCGCCTCTTGGCTTGCTTGCAACACGATCTGGTTGCCTTGACCCTTTGCCGCTTCGTCTTCGATAAGGCGCAGTGCGGACAATGCGGCCGAAGACGCGGTGCGGACAAGGCCAGTGCCTTCACAATGCGGACATTCGCGGGTCGATGCCTCCAGCACGCCAGTGCGCAGACGCTGACGGCTCATTTCCATCAGTCCAAAGCTGGAAATACGGCCGACCTGAATGCGGGCGCGATCATGCTTCAACGCTTCTTTCATTGCACGCTCGACTTTGCGGGCGTTCGAATGATGCTCCATATCGATGAAGTCGATGACGACAAGGCCGGCCATATCGCGCAAGCGCAACTGACGGGCAATCTCGCGCGCAGCTTCCAAATTGGTTGAGAGCGCGGTTTGTTCGATGCCATGTTCTTTGGTCGAACGGCCTGAGTTGATGTCGATCGAGACCAATGCTTCGGTCGGGTTGATAACAATATAGCCGCCGGATTTTAACTGGACCACCGGTTGATACATCGCGTTCAACTGATCTTCGACATGATAGCGCTGGAACAAGGGAACTGGGTCGGCATAATGCTGCACTCGCTTTGCGTGGCTTGGCATGAGCAACTTCATAAAGTCCTTGGCAGCCTTATATCCGTCGGGCCCTTCAACGAACACCTCATCAATATCTTTATTGTAGATATCGCGGATAGCACGTTTGATAAGGTCGCTGTCGGTGTGGATCAGCATGGGCGCCGCACCGCGCAGCGTGCGTTCGCGAATTTCGTCCCATAGCCGCGCCAGATAATCAAAATCACGCTTGATTTCAGGCTTCGTCCGGGCAAGCCCGGCGGTCCGGATGATGCAACCCATTGTCGATGGCAACGTAAGATCGGAAATAATGGTCTTCAAACGTTTACGGTCGGCTGCGCTGTGGATTTTACGGCTGATGCCACCGCCATGCGACGTGTTTGGCATCAAGACGCAATAGCGGCCTGCAAGGCTAAGATACGTCGTGAGCGCCGCACCCTTGTTGCCGCGTTCTTCCTTAACGACTTGAACGAGCAAAACCTGACGACGATGAATGACGTCCTGGATCTTGTACCGGCGGCGCAAGTTCATACGCTTTGCGCGGACTTCGTCGCTTGCCTTTGGCGCGCGGCCTTCGCCACTTCGGCCACCCCGTCCACGACGGCGACGGTTGTTGCGACCGTTATCGCCTTGCTGGTCGCCACGTTCGTTCTCGTCCGAATCGTCTCCAATGCCGCCAAGGTCGGGTTCTTCACCCTCCGTCATGTCGATGGTGTCGATGCTATCATCGCTATCGACTTCGATAAGGTCGGTGACGTCGTCTTCACGTTCCGACGAACCTTGCATGATATCCGAAGGCTCGTCGCTTTCTTCTTCCTCCTGCTCACGCAGTGCGGCCTCTTCAGCGGCGGCCTCGGCTTCTTCGGCCAACAACCGGTCGCGGTCTTCCCGCGGGATCTGGTAATAATCGGGGTGAATTTCGGCAAACGCCAAAAATCCGTGGCGGTTGCCGCCATAATCGACGAAAGCCGCCTGAAGCGATGGTTCGACCCTGGTTACTTTTGCGAGGTAGATATTGCCTTTGAGCTGCTTGTGCTCGGCCGATTCAAAATCGAATTCCTCAATTTGGTTTCCTGTTACGACTGCGACCCGGGTTTCTTCCCGGTGACGCGCGTCGATAAGCATACGCGTTGTCATGTAATTTACTCCAGCGAGCACGGCAGCCGATTGTTAGCCGAAGGCCGCTCGCTTCATTGTTGGTACGTTGCCGAGCCGGACGCAAAGCGTTCCTGTCGGCAAAGCGATATGGTGGGAATGATAAAAATGCGTCTGCTGCTTGTGCATGGCGGGCGTGTATCGCGCGCGCTTGATTTCCAACCCATGCGCCATGCCCTGACCGGGCGGCGTTGGTGGAAATATCATGCCTCATGTAGCGTCAACCTGTTAAATTGCCGAGCGTAAACACCGAACGGCGGACTATTGGGGCATTCATCAGAACTCCCTGTAGTTAATCGCTAGCACTCCCGCAGGTTGTCGGCAAGAGAATCCCGCGATTTAGGCCGTGAACGCATAATTATAGCCTTCGCGGTTTGGGACCATTTTGTTCAGTGCAAGGCGGCGAGGGTGATATTTATGCGTTCACGGCCTAGCTGGCAATAGCGGCGCACGGACCGTTATTTTTGACAACTTGATCGGCTGGGACAGCTATTTTCATACCATGTTTTGCCGCTTGAAATCGGTTATCTAAGCAATGCAGCGGATGTTCGCTTCCTGTCGTCGGCCACAGGACAGCGCAAGGTCGCACGGACGTTGTCCCAAGCCGTTCAGGTCCATTTCGCACGGCGGATTGAGCCATGTTAAAAGGGCCTATGGCCAAATTCGCGTCCATTTGCTGATTTACATTCTGGACCTGTCCGGCAAATCGGCTAGATAGGGGCCGCAATGGATACCCCGACCCCACCTGCCGAAGAGCCAGCAACGATCCGTTACCGGCTGAAACGTGACGCCGAAAGTTTCGTGACCCGCTGGCAGGGATATTGGCAAAGCAAGCGTTTTCGTTTGGCCACTTACGCTGCGGGTGCGCTGTTCGTTCTACTTTTGATATTCTGGGCGCTGTTCGCCCGTAATCTTCCCGATGCAGAGGCGCTGATCGAATATGAATCGCCGCTGCCAACGGTGGTGCGCGATGTCAACGGAGAGCCGTTTCACAGCTACGCCCGGGAACGTCGCGTTCAATTGGAATATGCGGATTTCCCGAAAACATTGGTACATGCCTATCTCGCGGCCGAAGACAAAACCTTTTTCAGCCATGGGGGGATTGACTATCCCGGAATCGCGTCAGCCATTTTCGACAATATTTTTAGCGACAAGCGGTCGCGTGGCGCTTCGACTATCACACAACAGGTTGCGAAAAACCTGCTGTTGACCAACGAATATAGTTACACCCGCAAGGTTAAGGAGGCGATCTTGGCCAAGCGCATTGAAGGCGCGCTGACCAAGCCTCAGATTTTGTCGCTCTACCTCAATGAAATCGCGCTTGGGCGCCAGTCATTCGGCGTCGAGGCTGCAGCGCAAGCCTATTTCGGAAAAAGCGTTGACAGGCTTTTACTGCATGAGATGGCCTTTCTGGCCATCTTGCCAAAGGCGCCGGAACGTTATGGGCGTGCCAAAAATGCTGATCTCGCGTTGTCCCGGCGTAATTGGGTGCTTGGCGAAATGCGCGCAAACGGATGGATTACCGATACGCAGCTTGCGACCGCTCGTGCCCAACCGCTTGGCCTTATGACGCAACGTGGCACCGGCTATAAAAATATTGGCGGTTATTTTGCAGAAGAAGTGCGTCGCCAGCTTATAGAAAAATTTGGCGAAACCGACGAAGCGGGCCCCTACAGCGTGTATTCAGGTGGACTTTGGGTCCGGTCATCAATGCACCCCCAACATCAACTTGCAGCGACCAAGGCGTTGCGTGACGGCTTGCTGCGCTACAATGCTGGCAAGGCTTGGAAAGCCAATTTGGGTACAATTGATGTCACCGATGACAAATGGCCATCCCGCTTTGCATCGACCAATATTGGCATCGATTATGCGAATTGGCGTGCTGGCGTTGCGCTTGGTAAAGGGCGCGTTGGATTTGCGGATGGTTCGACCGCGCGCCTCGATGGTGGCCCAGCCGCGATGAAGGCAGGTGACGTGATCGCTGTTGCGCCCAATGGCACGAACAGCTTCGTCGTCCGCAGCGTGCCAGAGGTCGGCGGCGGCATGGTTGTCCAAGACCCTTTCAACGGACGTGTGCTCGCGGTGCAAGGCGGCTTTGACAATCGTATTTCCAGCTTCAATCGCGCAACACAGGCACAGCGGCAGCCCGGATCAACCATCAAACCCTTTGTCTACGCAACCGCGCTCGACAATGGAATGACGCCGACGTCGATTATCGTCGATGGTCCCTATTGCGTCTGGCAAGGTGCGAACTTAGGCCAAAAATGCTTTCGCAATTTCACAGGTGGCGGGGCAGGGCCGCAAACCATGCGGTGGGGCCTCGAACAATCACGCAACCTGATGACGGTCCGAGCGGCAGCTGAATCGGGCATGGACAATGTGACCGACACTTTACGTGACATGTCGATTGGCGATTATCCTGATTATCTCTCCTACGCGCTAGGTGCAGGCGACACGACAGTGTTGAAGATGGTCAACGCCTATTCGATGCTGGTCAATCACGGACGTGAATTAAAGCCGACATTCATTGATTTTGCGCAAAATCGCAAAGGCAAGGTTATTTGGCCGGCCAAGTGGAAACCCTGCACGGGTTGCCGCGCGCCCGATTGGAATGGTAGGCCAATGCCGCGCTTCACACCTGCGGGCAAGCAAGTCATGGACCCCATCACGGCGTATCAAGTCGTGCATATGCTGGAAGGCGTGGTTCAACGCGGCACCGCCGTCACATTGCGCGAACTTGACCGACCATTGTTCGGTAAAACCGGAACAACCACTGGCCCGACAAATGTCTGGTTCATCGGCGGATCGCCGAATTTGGTAGCTGGCCTCTATTTGGGCTTTGACCAACCGCGCAATATGGGTGGCTATGCGCAGGGAAGCTCACTTGCTGCGCCCATTTTTAAACAGTTCGCACGCACCGCGATGGCCGATATGCCTAAGACACCGTTCATCGCGCCGACCGGAACACGGCTTGTCCGCGTGGATCGCAGGAGTGGCAAGCGCGTTTATGGTGCCTGGCCGAGTGATGACCCGCTAAGCGCGGTTATCTGGGAGGCGTTCAAGGCCGAAACGGAGCCAAAGCGCTCTATCCGTCAGGAAGAACTGGCCGCGCGGGGCGACAAGCCAAAGAAAGCGACTGAAACGCAGTCTGATGGTGCTGCCGGCGCGGCCAACGCCCCAAGCGCAAGCGTCGGGACAAAGCGCGACCAGGAGTTTATCCAGCAAGAGGGCGGAATTTATTAGGCTGACTGCCTAGGGTCAGGACCTAGTAGATTTTGTGATGCGGCGGATAAGTCTGGTCATCGCTGCCTTTGACTTGACCGTCCAATCCGCTAAAGGCCGCGGCTGACCTATTCATTCCCTTGGAGTTTCTTATGCGCGCCGACGCAGAAGGCTATGTTGCCCGCATTGATGCCGCCCTCAACCTCGTCAAGATGTCGCTTGACTGGGATCGCGCTTTGCGCCGCTTGGACGAACTGAATGCCAAGGTTGAGGACCCGACCTTGTGGGATAATCCAAAGGCCGCCGAAGACGTTATGCGCGAACGCCGCCGGTTGGATGCGGCCATTGGGACTGTGCGCGAAATCGACGCCGATAAGGCGGGCACGGTTGAACTGATCGAGCTTGCCGAGATGGAAGGCGACGCCGAGTTGGGCGATGAAGGTGCCGCCGCATTGAAAGCATTGGCAGACCGTGCCGACCGCGACAAGGTCTCTGCATTGCTGTCGGGCGAAGCAGACGGCAACGACACCTTCATTGAAATTCATGCGGGCGCGGGTGGCACCGAGAGCCAGGATTGGGCCGAAATGCTTCAGCGCATGTATTATCGCTGGGCCGAACAACGCGGGTATAAGGTCGAAATGGTCGATTATCAGGCGGGTGATCAGGCAGGCATCAAATCCGCCACTCTGCTGGTGAAAGGCGAAAATGCCTATGGCTATGCCAAGACCGAAAGCGGCGTCCACCGTTTGGTCCGTATTTCACCTTATGACAGCGCGGCAAAGCGGCATACGAGCTTTTCAAGCGTTTGGGTGTATCCGGTGATCGACGACAATATCGACATTGAAATCAACGAAGGCGATTTAAAGATCGATACCTACCGCGCGTCAGGCGCAGGCGGGCAACACGTCAATACGACTGACTCGGCCGTTCGCATCACGCACAAACCATCGGGCATCGTCGTTGCCAGCCAGAACGACCGCAGTCAGCATAAAAACCGCGCCACCGCGATGGGCATGTTGAAAGCGCGGCTTTACGAAGCCGAATTGCGCAAACGTGAAGAGGTCGCGAGTGGCGAATATGCGGCTAAGACCGAAATCGGTTGGGGCCACCAAATCCGCTCCTACGTGCTTCAACCCTATCAAATGGTCAAAGACCTGCGCACTGGCGTTACGTCACCGACGCCAAGCGACGTGCTCGACGGCGACCTAGACAATTTCATCGCCGCCGCGTTGGCCCAGCGGGTAACAGGTGAAGCGGTTGCGGTTGAGGATGTGGATTGAGTACCACATCCTCATATTACCTATTGTACGATAGAAAAATCAAAAACGCGGAAAGTCGCATTGGCTCCTGAACCAACCCCGCCAGATATAAATCCATACTCTCCCAGAGTTAGTGGTAGCGTTGGTGTGATCTTATAGACACCAGGTTTTATCTGTGAGACTTCAAAGTCGCGTTGATCTTTGTCGCGTAATCCAGCTTTACTTCCGCCGAGACCAACGCTGCCGATGACTGCTTCTCTTTTATCTTTTTTCGTCTCAAACCGAATCAGTGAGAATTCTTGAGGAGATGTTACTGCACCTCCGTATGCACCAAGGCCTTGGGCCGCTTGGTCGAAGTAGAAGTAGAATACCGGTCGAGCCTCGCTTGTGCGTACATCCGCTTTTGCACCGTTCACGCCGGCTTTAATGCGCATTCCACTTAGTCCGCTGGTTAAGATTGAGCCTAACATACCGGATGTCCGCGCTTGGTTTGTCGTCGTGGATTCAATCCTCGTCATCTTTTCCTTTCCGGCAAGATAGACGCCGGACGGGTGGGGCACCATTGGGTCAGGAGAGTCGAGTGACATTTCAGGCTGGGCTGCTGCAGCCGATGTCGTGATCATAGCCGCTAGGACTTGGCCTGACACACCGCGTTGTCTCAGCTTGATTACAGTATCTGTTGATAATTCAAAGTTTGAAGTCGATGACTTTATTTTGGCAATTACCACTTCGTCACCAAGTCCGGCATCAATCAGGGCAAGCACTGATTCATTGTTAAGTGTTTCTGCGGCGACGGGGTTTGATAAAGCCAATGCTAATGCAAATGATGTAAGCGCGATATTAAATTTCATTGTATCCCCCGTTGAAAATTAACGTTTTCGTATTTTGGGACTAAAGCAAGCTACGTACGTTGTTTCGCCTTCAACGCCGTTATCCCAGATTATCCTGTTGATAATCAGCCGGATATATGAAATAAAACTTACGGCCGGTCCAGCGCAAAATGGAGTATAAAATGCGTTGGATTATCACCTTAGGTTTCTCTTTATCTCTAATGCTCAATTGCAGTGCTCATGCCCTGAGCGGGAAGGCCGTGCCGGTTTTCGAAGGCGATGTTGATCGCGCCTACGTTGTTGTCGGAGAGGTTAATGATAATTTGCGCAAGCATTTTGCTTTCCAGGCCGATCCGACCAAGGAGAAAATTTACGCTGAAATCTGGGAGCGCGGCAGAAAGATGGGTGCCGATGCGGTCATACATGCCAAGTATGGTGAGACGAGACGCACGTTG
>Ga0208595_1000551_pt1 | contig 13830 bp, 10 predicted proteins | sample LakMenEpi28Jun11_FD_150742 | JGI IMG/M metagenome (GOLD analysis project Ga0208595, IMG submission 150742) | Freshwater microbial communities from Lake Mendota, WI - 28JUN2011 deep hole epilimnion (SPAdes) | ecosystem: Environmental > Aquatic > Freshwater > Lake > Epilimnion/Euphotic zone ...
TAGGTCGGTGTCCGGCAGCCCGTAGGTTGCCGCGCTCGAAGAGAAAACCAGCTTGGTTACCCCGGTTTCTCGCATCGCACCGAGAAGATTCGCCATGCCGCCGATGTTCTGGGCGTAGTACCACTCTGGGCGTTCGACAGATTCACCGACGAGCTTTCTGGCCGCCAGATGGATCACCGAATCAACCCCGTGCTGCTTGATTATGCGCACGAGTTCGGCTTGGGCATTGGGTGCGGCTAGGTCTAGTTGCTCAACCGGGACGCCGGGGATCCGGTCGCTCAGGCCGCTAGACAGATTGTCAACCACTACGGCCGCATCCCCGAGCAGGCGAGTGATGTGTGAACCGATGTAGCCGGCTCCGCCGGTGACTAGGACTGCCATTCCTCAAGGATACCCAAAGCCTCAATAAAGCCTTGAGAGTTGGATTTTTAGAACTTGACTTGAACGAATAACATCAGTGTAATTACATCCAAGGAACTATTTCGGTGCCAGTCACCAGAAGAGGTAATGAAGACATGAGCTCAGACAGTCGCATTCCAGATAACTGGTTTATCGATCCAGTTTTGCTCGGCGTTGCGGGGGCATACTCAAGCGACCTTGATGAGAATCCGCTGTCTTGGCAGGCAGATGCGGTTTGCGCTCAGACCGACCCCGAAGCCTTCTTTCCTGAAAAGGGCGGTTCAACTAGAGACGCCAAAAAGATCTGCTCGGGTTGCGACGTAAAGGCGCAGTGCCTCGAGTACGCACTAGCCAACGACGAGCGCTTCGGAATCTGGGGCGGCCTGTCAGAGCGTGAGCGCCGCAAGCTCAAGAAGCTCGCCTAATCCAAATTGACCGAGACGATAGCCTCACTCGTATCGAGTGATGGCAGAGTGCTTCGAACCGCTACCGGTTCGAGCGTTTTCTCGGCAATAGCAGAACTGAACATCGAGCCAGATCCAAGAAATTGGGTCTGGCTTAACTATTCCAACTCCACCCCTGAGCCAGGTGCCCTCGAGGCCCTGCTCGAGTTGGCAAACCGGTCATCTGAGGTAACGGGCATCATTGGCCCGAAACTGGTTTCAACCAAGAACCCGAGGTTAATCACTCAACTCGGGCTTACGCTCACACCTTTCGGCGACGCCTTCTCGCCGGTGTCTGATGTCTACGACCAGGGGCAGCACGACCGTCCGGGGGATGTCCTTGCCGTGGGCGCTGCCGGAATGCTGGTGCGTTCTTCGCTGTTCGGCGAGATCGGGCTGTTTGACGCCAATGCCCCGGAGCTTGCCGCCGACATTGACTTTTCGATTCGAGCGCGAATCGCCGGCAATCGCGTAGTCGTTGAGCCAAAGGCGAGGGTTGCCTACGACGGCAAGGCGGCCGAACTCGGTCGCTCGATGAAGGTTGAACTTCGCAAGGCCTCGATTCACCTGAGAATGGTCTATTCGCCGCTCTGGCAGGTGGCTCTCTACTGGCTAGGGCTTATTCCTCTGGGCTTCATTCGGGCCGCTTATCGAATTGCTCAAAAGCGACCAGACAAAATCTGGGCCGAAATCTACAGTGCGTTCTGGGGCTTTATCACCCTGCCGAAACGCCTAGCCAGCAGGCAGCTGTTGCCACCCGGCGCTAACATCACACTCAAGGGGCTGAAGCCTCTCCGTGCGACTTGGCCTGAGGTCAGGGCTTCGGCCAGGACGAGCGCCGACAACGATGAAGCGCAGCAGAACCTCGCCGCCTTCGAGCTCGGCGACGAAGAAGAAGTTGCAACCAAGAGTTTCTCGGCTTCGTACGGTTGGGTGTTTCTCTTGCTCTTGGCGGTGGTGTCTTGGCAGCTGTTCCCATGGAGCGCTTCGGTTCGCGGTGAAGACGTCTTGCCGCTCAGCGCCAACCTCAGCGACCTTTTCGCGAGGGCCGGAGCTAGTTGGCAGCCGATTGCTAATGGCTATTTCGCGCCAAGCGATCCATTCAACTGGGTGCTGCTACTGCTCGGCTCAATCACTTTCTGGTCACCGCAGTTATCAATCGGGCTCCTACTCTTTTTGAGTCGACCAATAGCCTTTTTGGGTGCCTGGCGAGTTGCCGGGCTCTTCACCAAAAAGGTTTGGGCTCGAAACCTTGCGGCTGCCGGTTACGCGCTCTGGCCAGCGTTGGGCATCGCACTGTCAGAAGCTCGAGTGGCCGACGTGGTCGCTGCGACAACCCTTCCTTGGCTGGTGTTGGCGGTTGCTCGCGCCGCTGGTCTCGGGCGCGTGGGCAGTGCCCGGTCGAACCGGCAAACCTGGAGTTGGGTTGCTCTCGCTGGGCTCCTGCTAGCCGTTGTTGGGGCGAGCGCACCTAACCTGCTGGTGCTCGTGCTCTTGGGCTTGGCGATCGTGGCTTCGATTCGTGTTCGCCGTCTCGGCTACCTGTTCTGGATCCCTCTGCCACTCGGGGCGATTTTCGCGCCTTACGCCTATTACTTGATTGTGAGACTCGGCGAGCCCGCTGCGGTGCTCGCTGATCCTAGTTTGACCTCGACCAACGAGGTGTTTGGCAATCTAGACCTGCTTCTGGGCGGCTCGCTCTTTACGGTCATGTATCTGGTTGTTGGGTTGGCCGCGCTGTTGGCGAAGCGCTGGTTGGGGGCCCTCGCGCTCTGGTTCTTCGCGATCACGCTTCTCGCCGCTGCCTGGCTTACGCAGCAGGTCGGATTCGTAACGCAGTTCGGTGCCGAAACTCTCGGTGCTGGCTCGCCAATCCCGCTGCTCTCTGCGGTAGCTCTGGTTTTGGTGGCGCTGGTTGCCATGCTCCTCGAGTCTCTCAATCGCCGCTGGGTCATTCGCGGAACCGCGCTGGCCCTCACCACTCTCGGCTTCTTGCCGCTAGCAGTCGCATCGACCAACCAAGCGCCAAGCTTCAGTCGCAGCGATGGCAGAGTCGTGCCGTGGCTCCTCGTCTCGCAAACCGCGAGCGACGCGAGACTCCTCGTGATCTCAGCAGAGACCGGCAACTACACGGTTCAGTGGCTTCCGGTTAGGGGCGCTCACCTTGAAGATGTCAGTACGGCGTATCGTTTCGAGCTCAATGCACTGAACCAGACTTCCGAGTACCAAGTAGTGGCGAAACTCGTCGGAGACATGGTCTCGGCTAACGGCAAAGACATCGGCCCGGCTCTCGAAGATACCAAGGTCCAGTTCGTGCTGGTACCCACAGACAAATCGGCAACCGTCCTAGAAATCGGCGTATCACTCGACTCTGTGCCACAGCTCGAATCGGCCGGGGTAACCGAATTCGGGCGCCTCTGGAGGGTGAAAGGTCAAAGCGATGCGGGCTTCACCAAGCACTCGGTTTGGTCGGTAACCAAGGGTGTTCAGGTGGCTATTCTCGGGTCGTTCCTCTTGCTGGCGATCCCGAGCCGCAGCCGCCGCAAGTCCGTGGGGGAGTCCGAGATTTTCGTAGCGGGGGAGGATGCCGATGTATAAGAGGTGGCTCGCCCTGGCTCTAATCTTGGGCACTTTGGTCGGTTTCTATTTCAATCCTGTCGAGCTGTCGGTTCAGATTGGCAAGCCTGCCGAACCAATCACAGTCAACACGCAGGCGCGCGACCTAACGTTGGTCTGCCCCGGGGCTTTGTACCGGACGGGCGGCGCGAGCGGAACATCGCTCAAGGTCTCGAGGGCTGGCTCGGCCACGCTGCTCGGCTATTTTCAAGCCCAGGGCAACCTGAAGTTGGTCGAGCGTAACCTGAAGGGCGATACGCCAACTCTGGCCGGGCGATTAAGCGACTCGATTTCGGAGGCCAAGGCGCTAACCGTTCAAGACCCCGATGGCTCAGCAGCGCAAGGCTCGGCACTGCTCTCGGCAAGTCAGTCGCAGGTCGCTAAGGCCTCAAACCTGGCCGGCTTGGCTTCGGCTAACTGCATCAGACCAAGCAGTGACAGTTGGTTGATTGGTGGCGACACATCGCCGGGTCGCGAAACGCTGCTGATCCTTTCTAATCCAACCAACGTGGACTCAACCGTGAACCTAGAAATCATCGGCTCGGGAGGTCCCGTCGCGGCACCTGGACTGAGCAGCATTTCGGTGCCAAAGTCCAAAACCACCGTGATTCCGCTTGCCGGTTTAGCGCCGAATCTACCCACCTTCGCTGTTCATGTGGTCGCCTCGGGCGGCGCACTCGGTGCTTGGCTGCAGACTCGAACGATGCGTGGGCTTGTCGCCGGGGGCGTCGAGTTTGTTGGTCCGAGCATTGATCCGGGCACGTCCTTGGTGATTCCGGGAATCTACCTTCGTGGCGTTGCTGACGCGGCAAAGCTGATCGGGCTCAGCTCGGCATACGCCGACCTGGCGCCGATGCTGCGGGTCACTTCGACCTCAAGCAAGCCGGCCACAGTTACGGCGCAAATTCTCGGAGCCAGCGCCGGCACATACGGAACCGTGATTCAGCAGGTTGTGGCGCCAAACTCGACTTTGGACATCCCCATCACAGGATTGCTAGACGGTGACTACGTGGCATTCATTGACTCGAGTGAGGCGGTTCGAGCAGCGATTCGCTTCAGCCGAACCAAAGTCGAACAAACCGACTTCGCCTGGGCCCCAGCGGTTACTCCACTTGCCCAAAAAGTCATACTGACGGCACCTGTGGGTGCGATAAGCAAGCTTGCAATCGCCAACCCTGGCAAGTCTTCGGCTCAGGTAAAAATTGGCTCAAGAACTGTGACAGTGCCTGCGGCCTCCGCCATCTCTGTGCTGCTCTCACCAGGGCGCGCAGCCGCTCTGAGTTCTTCGCAACCGGTTTCGGCCAGCGTTGTCTCAGATGTTGACGGTTTGGTTTCAATCGTGCCGGTGCTCGACTACAAAAACCTTGGCGGCGAATTGAAGGTCTTGGTTCGCTAGTCCTTGAACCGATCGGGCATTAGCTCCCAGGGGTCTCTACCGAGCAGCTCGCCAACCGCGAAGAAGACAAACTGTTCGGTGTGAAACCGTTCGTCAAGGTAGTCGGGTCTTCTAGTGTGCGTTTGGCGCTGGATCGGGATTCGATAGATCGTGATTCGCATTTCTTGAGGGTCCGCGCGCCAGCGCGGCACCTTTCCGTCCACGACACCGGCCGGTGCGTCCAAGATCTGCCAGCGCAATTTGCTCAGCTCGTCGGGCCACTCTTCGCGCAAAAAGTCACAGGTTTCGGCGACAACATCGGCGAACGAGCCGTACGGTTTGCGGCCCAAATTAGCGAGCACATAGTTTCGCAATTGCCGCCCGTGCCTTGACCCTCTAGACCTCATCTACCAATCCTAAGTTTTGAGCCAGAAGGTAAGATTTAGGGCATGTCCCCAAGCCTTAACGCAATCGTAAAAACCTATGACATCCGAGGACTTGTCGGAGTCGAATTGACCGAAGAAATGGTCGAGGCGGTTGCCGCAGGCTTCGTAGACGAGCTCGAGCTCGAAGGGCTCGAGGTAGTGGTCGGCCACGACATGCGTGACTCTTCACCCGGCTTCGCGGCAGCATTTGCCCGCGGAGCTCGCATGCGCGGCGGCAACGTCGTATCGCTCGGGCTGTGCTCGACAGATCAGTCCTATTACGCCTCGGGCACGATGAACGCCGCTTCGGCAATGTTCACCGCGAGCCACAACCCAGCCGCCTATAACGGCATCAAACTTTCCCGAGCCGGCGCGCGTGGCATCTCGCTCGACACCGGATTGGCGGCAATTCGCGACCGAGCCAACGCCTACCTAGCCGACGGCATCGTGCCGGTAGCCAACCAGGGGTCGATTCGAGAAGTTGACACACTCGCCGACTATTCGGCTTACCTGCGGTCGCTCGTGAACCTCAGCGATATTCGCCCGCTAAAGGTTGTTGTCGATGCTGGTAACGGCATGGGTGGTTTCACTGTGCCTGCGGTTTTGGGTGCTGGCGTTGGTTTGCCCGCACTGCCTCTCGAGATAATCCCGATGTACTTCGAGCTCGACGGAAACTTCCCTAACCACGAGGCCAACCCTCTAGACCCGAAGAACCTGATCGACCTGCAGAAGGCTGTGCGCGAACATCGCGCCGATATCGGTTTGGCTTTTGACGGCGATGCCGACCGCTGTTTCGTGATTGATGAGAACGGGTCCGCGGTGACACCTTCGGCCGTTGCAGCGATGGTTGCCGAGCTTGAGGTCGCCCGCGAGAAGGCGGCCAACCCTGGCGCACCGATCACGGTCTTGCACAATCTACTAACCTCGCGCGCCTGCATCGAGGCCATTGAAGCAACCGGTGCCAGAGCAGTGCGAACCCGCGTCGGACACTCGCTGATCAAGGATCAAATGGCGGCTGAGAATGCAGTCTTCGGCGGTGAGCACTCGGCTCACTACTACTTCAGAGCTTTCTGGGGAGCCGACAACGGGATGCTGGCAGCGATGCACGTTCTCTCCGCTCTCGGATCCCAAGCGGCACCGCTCAGCGAATTTGCCGCCAAGTACGACCCATACTTTGCCAGCGGTGAAATCAACCACAAGGTTTCTGACGCGAAGTCGATAATCGACGCCGTTTCGGTTGCTTTTGCAGATCGAGCTGCCACCGATCTGCTCGACGGTGTCACGTTCACCTCGAACGACACCGAAAACTGGTGGTGGTTCAACCTCAGGACCTCGAACACCGAACCACTGTTGAGATTCAACTGCGAGGCCAAAAACGCAGAGACCGTTAAATCAATAACTCAAGAAGTCGAAACCTTTATCAAGTCGTAACATTGTTTTATGACAGAGAGAGCTTTGCTAGAGCACCGCGTTAAAGACCTCACCCTCGCTGAGTCGGGTCGTCACCAGATTCGCCTCGCTGAGCATGAGATGCCGGGTTTGATGGCACTCCGTGAGCAATTCGCCGCCGAGCAGCCGCTAAAGGGTGCCCGCATTGCTGGCTCGCTCCACATGACCGTCCAGACCGCCGTCCTGATCGAAACTCTTGTTGATCTAGGTGCGCAGGTTCGCTGGGCTTCATGCAACATCTTCTCAACCCAGGACGAAGCTGCCGCTGCCGTTGTAGTTGGTCGCGATGGCACTGTCGACGCGCCAAACGGATCCCCGGTCTTTGCTTGGAAGGGCGAAAGCCTCGAAGAGTACTGGTGGTGCACCGACCGCATTTTCGACTGGAGCGAAGAGGGTTTCGACGGCCCGAACATGATTCTTGACGATGGCGGCGACGCAACGCTGCTCGTGCACAAGGGTCGCGAGTTTGAGCTTGCAGGTTCGGTGCCGCCAACCGGCGTCGATGACTCGCACGAGTACTCTGTGATTCTCGAGCTCCTTCGCGGAAGCCTCAAGAACGACCCGACTCGCTTCACGCGCATCGCTGGCGAGATCCTGGGTGTCACCGAAGAAACCACAACCGGCGTTCACCGCCTCTACGAGTTCTTCAAGCGTGGCGAACTCTTGTTCCCAGCCATCAACGTGAACGACTCGGTCACCAAGTCGAAGTTCGACAATAAGTACGGAATCCGCCACTCGTTGCCAGATGGCATCAACCGCGCGACCGATGTCCTAATCGGCGGCAAGACGGTGTTCGTTGCCGGCTACGGCGATGTCGGTAAGGGTGCCGCTGAGGCGATGTCCGGTCAGGGCGCTCGCGTTATCGTGAGCGAAATCGACCCGATCTGCGCGCTACAGGCAGCCATGGACGGCTACCAGGTAGCCAAGCTCGAAAGTGTTATTGAATCGGTGGACATCTTCGTCACCGCAACCGGCAACGCAGGCATCATTCGCCCAGAGCACCTTCTCAAGATGAAGAACCTCGCAATTGTTGCCAACATCGGACACTTCGATGACGAAATCGACATGGCCGGAATCTCGCGCATCGAAGGTGTTCAGAGAATCGAAATCAAGCCTCAGGTTCACGAGTGGCGACTGCCAAACGGCAAGTCGGTTCTGATTCTCAGCGAAGGTCGCCTGATGAACCTGGGTAACGCGACCGGGCACCCGTCATTCGTGATGAGCAACTCGTTCTCAAATCAGGTTCTCGCACAGATCGAGCTCTACTCGAAGCGCGACGAGTATGAACTTGGCGTATTCGTGCTGCCTAAGGCTCTCGATGAGCAGGTGGCCAGATTGCACTTGAAGGCTCTGGGAGTAGAACTCACCGAGCTAACCAACGACCAAGCTCGCTACATCGGGGTCCCGGTTGCCGGGCCTTACAAGGTTGATCACTACAGGTATTAGGAGTTTCCGATGAAGAAAATTCTTGTTGTTGAAGACGATTCAGAGATGAATGAGTCGATCGTCGAGATCCTCCAAGCTGCTGGCTTTGAAGCAGAGGGAATCCTCGACGGCGGCGCCGCCATGGCTAAGTTCACCGCCATGCACCCTGACCTGGTTTTGCTCGACGTCCAGCTACCTGGGCTAAATGGCCTCGAAATCGCTGGACTGATTCGTCAGAACCACGGCACCCCGATCATCATGTTGACCGCTCGCACAGACACCGAGGACATCGTCAAGGGTCTAGAAGCGGGAGCCGACGATTATGTCCCGAAGCCTTTCGATTCTGCGGTTTTGATTGCAAGAATCAACGCTCGCCTGCGCGACACCAAACCTGCCGGAGCCGAAGTCATCACTCTTGGCCCGATCACAATCGATGTTCCTGGCCACGAGGTTAGAAAAGACGGCATCCGCCTGCAGCTCACCCCGCTCGAGTTCAACTTGCTTCAGACTCTCGCCGCTAGCCCGGGCGAGGTATTTAGCCGCGAAGAGCTGCTCGTCAAGGTCTGGGGCTACCAATTCAAGCCTGACGACAAGTTCAAGCCTGACACTCGACTTGTGAACGTTCACGTTCAGCGCCTGCGCTCAAAGATTGAAGAAGACGCCGACTCGCCACACTTCGTGTTGACCGAGCGTGGAATCGGCTATAAGGCCGGATCCAACTAATTGGCTCAGTTTCTCCGGCGCCTGGTCGCCTTTTTTAGGCGTTCACTTCAAGCGCGCTGGGTCGCGGCAACGCTCGTGCTGAGCACGGGGGCACTTGTCTCAGTCGGTGGTTTTCTAAGTTACTCAATCGGTGCCGGTCTCTTTGAGACGCGCCAACAGCAGATCATGATCGAGGCCGAGCGTGCGGTTGTCGAGGTGCAAAACACGTTCACCGCCTCAACATCCACTGATACGGCAACCCTCCAGGGCCTCATGAACACAGTGGTGCCAAACCTGGAGTCGAAGACCACCAACGCGACCCGCACCGTTGCGCTCTTGCGCAGCCCCGGCATCTCAAGTGGTCAGTACTTGCAGTCCCCGGTTTCGCTTGGGCTAGATGTGAGTATCGTGCCCGAGGCGCTGAGGCTCGAAGTGCGCGCTAACGAATCGAAGTTGGTTTATCAGTCGGTACCACTGCAGGCAGGTGCTGAGATTCACCCTGGCCTCATCGTTGGTTCGAAGATCGAAATCCCTGTCGCGGGAGCCTACGAGCTCTATCTGGTCTATGACCTCGGCAGCGCGCAGCAGACGCTTGACTTCGTGCAACGCACTTTGGTCTTCGGTGGCTTGGTGCTGATTCTGCTTCTCGGTGCCGTTTCGTTCTATGTCACCGGACGTATCGTTAGTCCGGTTCGCAGGGCAGCCGATGTCTCGGCCCAACTGGCAGCAGGTGACCTGGAACCGCGCCTAGAGGTCGCCGGAGAAGATGTAATTGCCGCCCTGGGCCAGTCGTTCAACACGATGGCAGACAGCATGCAGAGCAAGATCGGCGAGCTGAGCAAGTTGTCACAGATGCAGCAGGAATTCGTCTCGGATGTTTCGCATGAGCTGCGCACACCGCTAACGACCATTAAGTTGAGCGCCGAACTACTGCAGGCCAGGCGAGAAGAGCTCGGGCCGGCTGCCATTCGAAACCTGGACAAGTTGACGGGTCAGATCAACCGGTTCGAGGATCTACTCGCCGACCTCTTAGAGATTTCGAGATTCGACGCCAAGTCGGTTGTCGGTGACTTTGAGGTTGAGGATCTGAACGGTGTCGTTGGTTTGTCGCTGGCACACATTCAACCGCTGGCTGACAGCAAGGGCTCCACGCTCGAGGTGGATATCCCGAACGGACCGGTCGAAGCTGAGTTTGATCCTCGGCGAATCGAACGCGTGCTGAGAAACCTCCTTTCTAACGCGATTGAACACGGCGAAGGTAAACCAGTTCGAATCGAAGTCGGGCAGAACGCCACCGCAGTAGCAATTACGGTAACCGACTTCGGCGTGGGCATGACTCCGGAACAGGTCGCCAGAGTCTTTGACAGATTCTGGAGGGCCGACCCCGCCCGAAAGCGCACAACCGGTGGTACGGGGCTAGGTCTAGCCATCGCCTTGGCAGACACAACGCTCCACAACGGTTGGCTGCAACTGGTTTCGAGCCCAAATAAGGGCACCACGTTCAGGCTCACCCTGCCTCGCAAACAGAAGGTTCAGTTCACGCAATCACCGCTTCCACTCGGGCGGAGGGAACGATGAAGCTCAGGGCTCTAATTGTTGCTTCGCTAGTATTGGCGCTGACCGGCTGCGCCACGATTCCGCAGTCTGGCAAGATCGGCTACGGCCCAGATGTGGCCTCGGGGTTGACCAACGATGAGGTTTACTACTCGCAAACCGGGCCAATCGCGGGTGCGACTCAAGAGGCAATTCTCTACGGCTTCTTGAACTCCGGTAACGGTCCACAAAACGACTACGCGGTAGCGCGAGAGTACCTAACCAGCATGTTCGCGACTGAGTGGCAGCCAAACCAAGAGGTGCTGATTCAAGACGGCGCCCCTGAGCTCTTCAAGCTCAACGACCAGGAATACCGCGTGACAGTGGGGGTTTCGGCCCAGATTGACGCCGATGGGCGATACACGAGCCTTCCCGCCGGCACCAAACGGACCTCAACCATCAAGTTCGTGCAATCGGCAGGCGAATGGCGCATCGATTCTGCCCCCAACCAAACGATTCTGAGCCAACCAAACTTCAAGGTGATTTTCCGTTCGTATTCGCTTTACTTCTTCGAGCCGAGCCTGAACTACCTGGTGCCAGATGTGCGGTGGTTCCCATCTCGCGCATCAACCGGAACAAGGTTGATGAACGCACTATTGAAGGGGCCGACCGATTGGCTCAAGCCCGCGGTGGTCAACGTAATCCCCGCCGGCACCAAGCTGAACATCAACGCGGTCACCGTCGAAAATGGCGTTGCTCAAGTAGACCTGAGCTCGCTTGCGCTTAGAGTGCCCGAAGCAAAACGCTCCAGGTTGAAGGCCCAAATCACGGCCACCCTGAAGCAGCTTCCAGATGTAACAAACGTAGAGATCTCGATTCAACGGACTCCGCAGCAAATTGATCAATTCGATGATGGGCTACCTCCGCGCATCGGCACATCGCCGATTGTGTTGACCGAAAGCAGCCTCCTTCGCCTCGGAACCGGAAGTCCGCAGGCAATCACAGGAACAGCGAATCAGATTGCAGCGCTGCAACCCACCGATTTCGCCTACTCAAAGCTCGCGAACCGCCTCGCGCTGGTTTCGAGTGCGGGAGTCAGCCTTCTCGAACTCGGGTCATTCAACAAGTCCAGAGTGATCGATGGCAGATCGAAGCAGCTTGCCCCAAGTTTCGACGTGCGGGGAGACCTCTGGACCCTGAACGCGGTCGAAGGCGCTCGGTTCATGGTCACTGGTGAAGGTAGAACTTTCTTGGCAAACCCCTGGGTTGCCGGCATCCCGCAGTCATTCGCGGTGTCGCCCGAGGGTTCGAGAATTGCCGTCGTCTATCTGATCGACGAAACCAAGGTCACCTACGTGTTCCCGCTTGAGCGCAACAAGCTCGGCAAGCCGGTTTACCTCGGAAAGCCGCTGCAGGTAACCTCAGCTCCAGCCAACTCAGACAAGGTGACCTGGGCCGACAGCGTTACCCTTGCGCTCTTATCGCCCACCCAACCGGTCGGCTTCATCCCGTTCCTAGTCACCTTGGGCGGGCAACTGAAGGCCTCGACGGCCGTAGAGAACGCCACCTCGCTGACGGTGAATGGCATCGGTCAACTCTTCGTTTTGCAACCCAACGGCAATGTGCTCGAGTCGCGCGGCTCATCTTGGCTAAACGTGGCTCAAGGCGCTCTAGCACTGCATATCTCGAACGACTAGTTACTAACAGCCCGGTTTTTGCCGCAAGAACCGCACCAAAATTGACTTCGTGCAATTCCTTGAAACTCTCCTACCCTCCACCTGCGCCGGTTGCCGAAAGGTCGGGCGAGCCATCTGCGCCGACTGCCTCGACGAACTCCGACCAAACCCCAGGCGGGTTGTTAGAGGCATCTCGGGCTGGTCTGCCATTGACTACGGCCCGATCGCAACCAACACGATCAACGCCTTCAAAGAGCACGGACGCACGGCTCTGCTCGGTGACTTTTGCAAACTCCTCGACGAGATTGAGATTTCGGACGGAGTGGTTCTTGTCGGTTTGCCATCAGCCCAGAACGCAACGCGCAAGCGAGGCTTCGTCCCCGCAGAACTCCTAGCCGAACGCCTGGCAAGACGCCGCCTCCTGCGCTCGGCGCACGCGCTGGTTTTCAATCGCAAGATCGACGACCAAGCGAAACTGAGCAAACTCGAGCGCGAAGCGAACCTGGTCGGGGCGATGCTAGCCAAACCCGTCACTGGCGCTGTTGTCCTGATCGATGACGTGGTGACCACTGGTGCGTCGCTAAACGAAGCGGCAAGGGCCATGGCTGCCGCCGGCAATCAAGTGGTCGGTTTCGTCACGATTGCTGAAACTATTCTGAGAAAAGACTTTTGAGCCAGACCTTCGAGTGCTTGCAAGCGCCGGTGAAATAACGCTCATTTAGCCTCAGCGTTTAGGATTGAACCTAGACATTACCGTTTGGAGTCAAGCCTTGGCATCTGTGATCAATAAGTTGCTACGTGCGGGCGAGGGTCGCGTTCTCGCGAAGCTTCGCAACTACGTACGCGCAGTAAACGCACTAGAAGAAAACTTCAAGCAGCTCACCGATGAAGAGCTTCGCGGCGAGACAGACGCTCTGCGTGAGCGCTACGCTGCCGGCGAGAGCCTGGACGACCTACTGCCTGAGGCATTCGCAGCTGTGCGTGAGGCCTCAGTGCGCACCCTGGGCATGCGCCCATTCGACGTTCAGATCATGGGTGGTGCAGCCTTGCACCTCGGCAACATCGCCGAAATGAAAACCGGTGAAGGTAAGACCCTCGTTGCCACCCTTCCGGCCTACCTAAACGCAATCGCTGGCCGCGGTGTCCACGTGGTCACCACAAACGACTACCTTGCTAGCTACCAGAGCGAGCTGATGAGCCGCGTCTTCCGCGCCCTCGGCATGACCACCGGCTGCATCACCGCCGGGCAAGAGCCGTCAATTCGCCGCGAAGAATACCTAGCCGACATCACCTACGGCACCAACAACGAGTTTGGCTTCGACTATCTGCGCGACAACATGGTTTGGGCTAAGTCCGACCTGGTTCAGCGCGGCCACTACTTCGCCATCGTCGATGAGGTTGACTCGATCCTGATCGATGAGGCCCGAACCCCTCTGATCATCTCTGGCCCGGCTTCTGGCGACGCAAACCGCTGGTTTGCCGAGTTTGCCAAGATTGCCGAAAAGCTCGAACCAGTCATCGACTACGAGGTTGACGAAAAGAAGCGCACCGTAGGAATCCTTGAGTCCGGCATCGACAAGGTTGAGGACTACCTCGGCATTTCGAATCTCTACGAGTCGGCAAACACGCCGCTGATTTCGTTCCTCAACAACTCGATCAGAGCGAAAGCGCTTTTCAAGCTAGACAAGGACTACGTCGTGATGGACGGCGAAGTGCTGATCGTCGACGAGCACACCGGACGCATCCTGGCCGGCCGACGCTACAACGAGGGCATGCACCAGGCCATC
>Ga0208595_1000553_pt1 | contig 13822 bp, 10 predicted proteins | sample LakMenEpi28Jun11_FD_150742 | JGI IMG/M metagenome (GOLD analysis project Ga0208595, IMG submission 150742) | Freshwater microbial communities from Lake Mendota, WI - 28JUN2011 deep hole epilimnion (SPAdes) | ecosystem: Environmental > Aquatic > Freshwater > Lake > Epilimnion/Euphotic zone ...
TGTCCGTGCTGTCAACCGTCCAGTCTGCAGCCACCTTCCTTGGCGTGCCTGACAATAGTTTTCGTGGAAATTATACTTATCTGACCAGCACCATCGGCGCTTTGCTTGCCGCCTGGTTTGTCGCAAAAATCTTAATACCCAGATTTTATGCCATTGGGGCTACGACCGTCTACGAACTCCTTGAGCAGCGCTTTGATGTCACCGCGCGTCGGGCCGCAGGCGCCATGTATCTTTTGGGCCGTGTTTTCGCGAGTGGTGCCAGACTGTATCTGGCGGCGATCGCGGTCTCGATGATCATGTTTCTTGACGTCGAGCCGCAGCATATCGTCATCGCATCATTCACGCTGCTCATATTCGGATTGGCCTTTACCTTCATGGGTGGATTAAACTCCGTAATATGGAGCGATCTGGTGCAGGTGGTGCTGTATGTCGGCGCTGCCATCATGGTTTTGATCTTTTTGCTGGTCAAAATACCCGTTCCATTGCCGGAAATTGTGAGCAGCCTGACCCTATCGCCATCCGGAGACAAGACGCAGATAATCGACTGGTCTTTCAACTTTACAGCGCCCTTTTCGATTTTTGCAGCTGTTACCGGGCTCGTTCTGTTGAATATCGGCAATTCGGGTCTCGACCAGGACACCACGCAACGCTTACTCGCCTGCGACAGTGCCAAGCATGGCAGCCGGGCGCTGTATGCATCGGTATGGGCCTCCATTCCTGTCATCCTGCTGTTCCTCGTCATCGGCTCCTTGCTACATATATTTTACGAGCGGCCCGATTTGATGGGATCGAACGGAAGTGAAGTAATCCAGACTTTCCAAGGCGAAAAAATAACGGTCTTCATGCATTTCATATTGAGCGAGATTCCGCCTGGACTTCGCGGTCTTGTGACGGTGGGCGTTATCGCTGCCGCTGCCATAAATTCGGGATTGATCTCGATGGCGGCGGTATTGATCAATGATTTCTATCGGCCATGGAAAGAGCGTCGCGGTGAGCATCGCGAAAAACATTTCATTCTCGCGGGGCGCGTGACCACAGTTTTTCTGGGTCTGGCGCTATTCGCAATGTCAATCCTGTGCTATTATTGGCAGCGCTACAGCAGCCTGCCGTTGCTGGAATTTGTACTGGGTGTTATGGCGTTCGCCTATTCGGGATTGCTTGGGGTTTATTTTACCGCGATCTTTACCAGCCGCGGATCGTCGACTTCAGTGATTGCAGCGCTGATAGCAGGCTTTGTGACCATTCTCGCTTTTCAGGGATATGTCGTTGACAATTTGGGCCTACCGCAAGTCATGAAAACTATAGCGTTCCCGTGGCAGCTCTGCCTTGGAACTGTTGTTGCAACCGCTGTCTGCCTTATCGGCTCGCAATCGAAATCCGTTACAAAGAGTATCGAACATGCCTAATACCGAGAGCCTCAACCCGCGATTTTCGGATATCGACAGTTGGCCGACAATCGAGGCCGTCGAAGCTATGCTTGAGGGTCAAATGTCGGCCATCGCCTCGATTAAAAGCCAGACACAGCAGATATCTGAGGCTGCCGAAGCTGCCGCCGCGCGCCTGCAGAACGGCGGAAGGCTTGTATATGTCGGCGCAGGAACCTCGGGGCGGGTTGCGGTTCAGGACGGTGTGGAACTTGGCCCGACCTTCGGCTGGCCGAGCGAGCGCCTCCTATATTTGATGGCAGGCGGCATCGATGCGCTCGTCCACAGCGCAGAAGGCGCGGAAGACGATGCGGATGATGCAAGGTCACGGGTTAGGGAATCCGGGGTCAGCGCTGACGATGTCGTAATCGGGGTCGCGGCCAGTGGCAGAACACCCTTTACGATAGCGGCGCTGAATGCAGCAAATGACGCAGGTGCACTGACCATTGCGATAGTCAATAATGCGGGGACAGACCTTCTTCGCGCAGCACAATATGGTTTGCTGGCGGCGACCGGCAGCGAGGCCATCGCCGGATCGACCCGGATGAAAGCTGGAACCGCCCAAAAGGCTATTCTCAATCTATTGTCTACAGCCATCATGCTTCGGCTTGGCCGCGTGTATCGCGGCCTGATGGTGGATATGGTCATTTCCAATGATAAGCTTCTCAACAGGGCGTTCGGCATCGTTAGGGCCTTGAGCAATTGCAGCGAAGCTGTCGCGATGGAAGCCGTAGGTCTTGCCCAAAACGATATAAAAGCTGCGGTGCTGATTGCCCTTGGGAAAGACCCGGCTGCTGCTGCTCAGTTACTGCGCGAACATAATGGCATATTGCGCGACGCGGTAGAGACATTGGACAGGAGCCCATCGTGAAGCCGGGCATTGCGCATACCAGCGAACATCGCAATTCGCCCATCTACATGCAGCTTGCCCATCGCTTGCGGCAGCAGATCGAGGATGGCGACATCAGCGCGGGTGAAGCGCTTCCCTCCGAGCGCGACCTTTGCAAGATCATCGGCGCGTCAAGAGTGACCGTGCGTAAGGCAATCGAACTGCTGATCGAAGACGGTCTACTGTCGAGACGTCAGGGCTCAGGAACATATGTAACGCCCCGGATTCAGGCTCCCGGTTCCTTTCTGAGCAGTTTCAGCGAAGATGCTGAAGCACGCGGAGAGGCAACCGGCACGATCTGGATGATGAAAGTCATCGCTGTTGCGTCCGAAGAAGAAGCGCGGATTCTCGAGTTACCGAACGGAGCTGATGTGGCTCGGCTCAGCCGCGTTCGAATGGCTGGCGGGGAACCGCTGGCAATAGAGAATGCGGTTGTACCTGCGGAAATGCTGCCTGATATGGCGCATCTGGGAAATTCGCTTTATCAGGCACTCGACCAGCACGGTAACCGGCCCATAATTGGGCAGCAGAAAATCCGGGCTGCACTGGCGGGGCCAACGGAGGCGAGTTTGCTCTCCATCCCTGAAAATACAGAAATATTACGCATCGAGCGAATTACCCGACGGGCAGATGGGCGTCCGGTCGAACTTACCCGTTCTGCCTATCGCGGCGAACGATATGAGTTTGTGAGCGAACTGCGCGGGCCATTTGCAATATTGTGAGCAATTCCGTTTCTGGTCGCGATCCATCGCTGGACAGCTTTCGTGGGCTGGACGTGCTTTTGATGATATTGGTGAACGTTCAGGGTAATGGAAACGCCGCATTTGCGACGCTCAGGCACGCCGAATGGAACGGCCTGACATTTGCCGATCTTGTTTTTCCGATATTCCTTTTGATCGTTGGACTATCTGCCCCGCTGGCGCTGGATAAGGCGGGTTACACTGTCAGCTGGACAGCCATTTGCAGGAGAGTATTTCTGCTTTTTATTATCGGCGTTGCTTTGAGCTGGCTGATTAGGCCGACACTCGACCCTGACATGATCCGCTGGAGCGGCGTATTGCAGCGTATTGGAATCGTTTATCTGGTCTGCGCGGCGGTGATATTCATCAGGCGCAGCGCAGTTCTGCCCATGCTTATCGCCGTAATGCTGCTTGTTGTTCATTCGTGGATGCTGCTGAAGGTAGGAACGCCAGATGGAGCGCCGCCAAGCATGGAGCCAGGCAAGGGGATAAGCGGCTGGCTAGATCAGAACCTTATTCCTGGCCGGGTCTTGCAAAAAACCTGGGAGCCCGAAGGTGTCTTGTCGACGATGGCTGCTGCGGCCAATGGATTGATCGGCGTCGGCATCATGCGATGGGTCAAAGGAAATGAGGTCAGCCATGCGCGCCTGGCGCTGGCAGGCCTGATCATTTTGGCTGCAGGATTGGCATTGACCCCTATTTTGCCATTGAACAAGAATCTGTGGACGGCCAGTTTCGCACTTGCGACTTGCGGTATCGGGATAATATTCTGGGTATCGCTTAAATCGATTTGGTCTATCCTCGGCGGGAACAAGATTGCCCTGTGGACCGTAAGTCTGGGCCAGGCAGCGCTGACACTCTACGTCGTTCACACTTTGTTGATCGCGATCATTGTCCGCAAATTACCGAACGGTGAAACGATATGGGATGCAACCTATCAAGAGCTTTCAAACGTCGGATTGCCAGCACCGGTTACATCCCTGCTCTATGCCTTGATTGCAGCAGCGATTTCCTGTGCCGTCCTTCCTTGGCTGAAGCGGCGTGGATGGATGCTCAAAGTCTAGGTCGTGCCTCTAATCCAGGAAGATCTTGCCGGGATTGAACAAACTTGAGGGGTCCAGCGCATTTTTTATCTGCCGCATGGTCGCTACGCTGTTCGCACCATGCTCGCGGCGCATGGCTTCTCTTTTACCCAAGCCGATCCCGTGCTCGCCCGTGCAGGTGCCGCCTACCGACAGCGCGTGGTCGATCATCGCCTCATTGATAATGCGTGCCTTGTCCCAACTCGCCATATCCTCCACCTGCAATATGAAGAAGACATGGAAATTGCCGTCACCGACATGACCCAGTATCGGAGCAAACAGGCCGGATGCTTGTATTGCAGTTTTGGCGCGGGTGATGGCATCGCTCAAATGGCTTATCGGCACACAAATGTCGGTGATCCATGCAACGGCTCCGGGAACCATATTTTTCGCAGCCCATAGCGCCTGATGGCGCGCCTTCCACAAGGCATTCCGGTCTTCGGTAGCGCTTGCAAACTGAAGCTTGCCGCCGCCATTGCTGTCACCCATAAGCCGAACCAGGTCCAGTTGGTCGGCAACGCCAGCGTCTGATCCGTGAAATTCGAGGAACAGCATCGGCTTTTCGGGCAACCCCAGAGCACTTTGCCGGTTACAGGCCCGGATTGCTGCTTCGTCAAGCAACTCCATTCGCGCGATGGGCACGCCCGACTGGATCGTGGCGATGACGGTATCGACCGCGCCCTCGATGGTGCCAAAGTCCCATGTTGCCGCAAGGATTTTTTCAGGCTGGCCATGCAGGCGCAAACTTGCCTCAACGATCAGGCCAAGCGTACCTTCAGCGCCGGTATAGAGGTGCGTTAGGTCATAACCGGAAGCTGACTTTCGGGCGCGCGTTCCTGTCGAGATAAGGCTCCCATCGGCAGTCACCACCTTCAGCCCAAGTATATTCTCGCGCATGCTGCCATAACGGACGGTCGTTGTTCCAGAAGCGCGTGTTGAAATCATGCCGCCAAGCGAGGCGTTGGCACCGGGATCGACCGGAAAAAACAAACCAGTCGCACGAATATCTTCGTTGAGCTGTTCACGCGTCACGCCCGGCTCGACAACACATAACAGGTCGGCTGCGCTGACCTCAACGATCCGGTTCATTCGGCTGAAATCGATACACAGAGTATCGGCATTTATTGCAGCGGCATTGCCCTCGAGTGAAGTTCCTGCGCCATAGGCGACAATCGCGTAGTTTTCTTCTGCGGCCTTTTTCACCAGCAGCTTCACTTCATCGATTGTTTCGGGCTGGGCAACAAGTGACGGCGGTTGGTGGGCGTGAAGACCTTCGCTCTGAGCATATTGCGCCAGCGCCGAACTGGCTGTGACAAGGCGGGTACCGAACTGGTCGCCAAGGGACTGTGCAAGACTGTTCATTTATTCGCCAATAGCAGTGTTGCACCGACACGTAAATTGGTATTATATAGGTATTATATGAATGACCCAACCCGAACATTAATGTATGCAGAAGCCTCGCAAGCATGCGAAGTTGCTGCCCTGCAATATGCGTCTAACGCTGGGCTGATTGCCGACTTAGTGCAAAAATTGCGCGCTCTCGATCCGCAAATCATCTTCACATGCGCGCGGGGAAGTTCCGATCATGCAGCGACATATGCCAAATATCTGATCGAGACGCGCCTTCGGATTCCCGTCGTTTCGCAGGCGCCATCGATCAGTTCGATATATGGCGCGCCGCTTCTCCATATGAAGAATCAGCCGTTCATTCTCATCTCGCAATCCGGGAAAAGCCCTGATTTGTTGCTATCGGCCGATGCGGCGCGAAAAGCCGGTGCGCTGGTCATCGCTTTTGTAAATGACACAAGTTCACCGCTCGCAGAGCTAGCCGAAATAGTTGTGCCGTTGCATGCCGGACCAGAGAAGAGTGTTGCAGCGACCAAAAGTTACATAAACACATTATGTGCATTCGCGCATCTTGTGAGCCATTGGAGCGGCGACAATGAGGCGCAGGAAGCCGTGGAAAGGCTCCCTGAAACTCTGAAAACAGCTTGGGCCAAAGATTGGTCCGCAGGAGCAGATCTTCTACACGATGCCCATAGCATGTTCGTACTTGGCCGCGGGTTGACCCTTGGCGTCGCGCAGGAGGCAGCGCTCAAATTCAAGGAAACGAGCGGCATTCATGCTGAGGCTTTCAGTATGGCGGAGGTCGTGCACGGACCGATGGCACTGGTAAAATCGGGATTTCCGCTGTTGATATTTCCTCCGCTGGACAAGGGAGCCGTTGGTCTCGATGCAATTGTCCATCAGTTTCTCGGCCGCAATGCCAAGATTGCCGTGGCCGGTCAGCAATTTGACGGGGCCGTGATGCTTGGCCTTCCAGAACGATTGAATAGCGTCACTGCCCCTATTGCAATGGTGCAGAGTTTCTACGCCATGGTGAATGCAATATCGGTAAAGCGCGGCTATGATCCGGATCACCCACCCATGCTGCAAAAGGTGACCGAAACGATATGACCATGACGGCTTTGCTGGGCGCGCGCATATTTGCGGGCAATATTTGGCATGAAGAGCATGCGCTTATCGTCAGCAATGGCAACATCAAAGCTTTGGTGTCGGCAAATGCCTTGCCGGACAATGTGTCAGTGCAAAGACTTGACGGTGGCATGCTTTTACCCGGTTTTATTGATACGCAAGTGAACGGCGGCGGGGGCGTCCTGTTCAACGACCAGCCGAACGTTGAAGGCATAACCGCCATCGTCGAGGCGCATCGAAAGTTCGGCACGACTGCGATGTTGCCAACATTGATCAGTGACGATCTTGACGTTATCGCCAAGGCCGTCGCTGCCGTCGATGATGCTATCAAGGCCGGTGTTCCGGGGATTGTAGGAATACATATCGAAGGTCCGTTTCTCAATGCAGGCAAGCACGGAATCCATGATTCCCAGAAATTCCGGGTACTGGATGACGAAGCGATCTCACTTTTATCCTCCCTGAAATATGGAAGGACGCTGGTCACGCTTGCGCCAGAGCTTGCGCCTCCAGGAGCCATCGCCGCGCTGGTAAAAGGTGGCGTCATAGTTGCAGCAGGGCATACGCTGGCAACTTATGATGACATGAAGCGGGCGATCGACGAAGGCCTGTCTGGCGTCACCCATCTGTTCAACGCGATGACACAGATGGACAGCCGAGCGCCCGGCGTCGTGGGAGCCAGTCTCGACAGCGATCTCGTCTGCGGAATCATCGTTGACGGACATCATGTCCACCCCGCATCGCTGCGCGCAGCATATCGTGCCAAGGGTAGTAACGGACTGATGCTTGTCACAGATGCGATGCCCACCGTCGGCTCTCCCATCAAGGAATTCACAGTGAGTGAAACCCATGTAACGGCCAGCGAAGGTATGTTGCGCTCCGGCGATGGCACACTCGCTGGCTCCGATCTCGATATGGCCAGCGCGGTAAGAAATTGCGTACAACTGATGCAGACTGATCTCGGTTCGGCTTCCCGAATGGCAAGTGCTACGCCTGCAGAATTTTTGGGGCTTGGTAATGCACACGGTCAGATAGCCGCCGGATTTAGGGCAGATATCGTTCATCTCGATGACGGGCTCAACGTCAGGAATGTCTGGATAGCGGGCAAAAACGCATGATGCCGGAGCTGGGCGTTATCGAGGGCTATTTTGGCCGTGCGTGGAGTTGGGAAGATCGCGCTGAAGTCATCAATAGGCTCGCGCCTATGGGCTATGCATTCTTCCATTACGCGCCCAAGATCGACAGCCATCTGCGCCGCAACTGGCGTAACATACATGACGAGGCCGAAACGAAAAATCTTCGGCGCTTTATCGAGCACTGCGCAAGCCACCGCGTCAAGTCAGGTATCGGATTGTCGCCTTATGGCGCGCATATCAATTTTGACCGCACGACCAAGGATGCGTTGAAGGCAAAGATCGCCTATCTCAATATGATTGGCATCGACGATCTCGTGATCCTGTTTGACGACATGCGCGGCGATTATGCCGATCTTGCCGAGCGACAGGCCGAAATAATTGATTTCGCCATTGGGTGCAGCAAAGCATCACGCTTTTTCATGTGCCCGAGCTATTATTCCGACGATCCTTTGCTTGACCGCGTGTTCGGGCAAAGACCGCAAGCTTATCTGGAAACGCTTGGAAAGCTTCTGGACCCGGCGATTTCCGTCTACTGGACTGGTGAGGAAGTATGCTCTCGCGAATTCGGCGTCGGGCATCTTGTCAGTGTTGCGGAACGACTGGGCCGCAAGCCGTCTATTTGGGATAATTATCCTGTGAATGACGGGCCACGGATGTCAAACCATCTCCATCTGCGTGCATTCACCGGCCGTCCCGCAGCCATGGGATCCCATATCGCACATCATGCAATCAATCCTGCATCGCAGCCGATACTGAGCTGCGTTCCGGCGCTGACCTTGCCGTTATGCTATCGCAGAGGGGAGGCATATAGTTACGCGGCGGCATTTGCCGAAGCAGCGACTACCGTCTGCGGTACCGACTTCGCCTTCCTGCTTCAGGAAGACCTCAATCTGCTAGAAGACCGCGGCCTGTCGGGCATTGCCGATAGGCTAGCCGAGGTTCGTCAGAAATATGCTTCCGTCGACCATCCGGCAGCGAGAGAGATTGTTGACTGGCTGTCTGGAGGCTATGCGATCACTGGCGAGATGCTTCGGACCCAATAGGGCGGCCCGCAAGTATCAAAGCGCCATCAAGTGCATCACCAAGAGCATCCTGCAGTTGCGCAACAATCCGCACGCGCAGCCAGGGCTTCATCCGTTCCGCAAGTCCGCCCATCAAAACGCATCGAGGTGCTCCGCGTGAAATAATGGTCTCGATAAACCTTTCGATATGCAGCGCTGCATCGCGAACAATTGACAGGGCGATCTCGTCACCATTGTCGGCATAGTCCATCACCAACGGAGCAAAGCGCGCGTAATCACCCGGCGCTGCGTCATCCATCCAGGCGATTACGCGCGGGATGGCATGATCGAACTGTTTTGTTACCGCCTGACTTAACGGTGATGGTTTGGTCCTGCCGTCCAGAGCGCGCAAAGCATGCCTGATGGCACTCAGACCTAGCGCCGCGCCGCTCCCTTCGTCGGATATCGGAAACCCGTACCCACCGATACTGAAGCTGTCTTCGCCTCGCTTAACCAGACTGACGCTGCCTGTTCCAATAATCAGAATGGCGCCGTCACCACCCCTATGCGCACCCAAATTGGCGATCATTGCATCGCTTGTAAACTGGACGTTCGCGAACGGGAAAGCTAGTGCCTGGATTTCGGGCTTCATTCCCATGCGGTTGATGCCTGCAATACCCATGCCGCAACGGATTTTGCGCGCATCCTCCTCGCTCAAGCCGGCTGCGCGGACTGCCTGCATTGAAACGTCAAGCAATGTGGTATGAAGGTTATCGAGGCCGATGCGCGTATTCGCCGGTCCCGCAATGCCCGAACCCAGGACATTGCCGCGCTCGTCAGTCAATCTCGATTTGCTCGAAGTGCCGCCGGCATCTACTCCAAGAAACAGGTTCATGCTGATACCTTTTTTGCTAAGATTTGGTCGGGCTTTGTTAACACTCCGCCGGACATTGGCTCTGCGACGCCGGTGGTGCCGGGATATGTTATCGGCAATCTATTTAGACAACGATACGCAAGATAGGCAAATCCTTGCGCCTCAATTGCATCGCCGCCCCAGCCGAGATCGTCGGTCAGCACAGTTGGGATTCCGCAGTATGTTTCGATCATTTGGAGCATCGTATCATTCTTGCGTCCGCCGCCGCATACAATCAAGCGTTGAGGCATGGCGGTGAAATGTTTCAGTCCCATGGCGACGGCTTTGGCGGAAAACGCTGTTAAGGTGGCAGCGCCGTCCTGAGCTGAAAGTCCGTCAACTAAATTTAGACTAAAGTCTTTACGATCCAGCGACTTTGGAACCGATGCAGAAAAGAACGGATGGTCGAGCATTGCGTGCAATGCCTTTTGGTCGACCGTCCCATTGGCTGCGAATTTACCACCTTCGTCGAACGGATAGTTTGTTTTTCGAGACATCCAGTCGTCGATTAAAGCGCTCGCCATTCCGCAGTCAAACGCATGGAGCGCGCCGTCTGTGCCGATAAATGTGAGGTTTGCAACCCCGCCAAGATTGAGCACAGCCACTGGCTGCGAAGTATCTGCAAACAAAGCACGGTGAAAGACGGGGATGAGAGGAGCCCCTTGGCCGCCGAACATTACATCAAAGTTGCGCATATTGGACATTACCGGAATGTTCAGTTGGTTCGCCAAAAACGCAGGATTTCCAATTTGCCACGTCCAACCCAAGTCGGCACGATGCGCAATTGTGTGGCCGTGCAACCCGATCGCAGCGATTTCGTTCGCTGATACGCCTGACCTAGCGAGCAAGGCTTCGCTAGCTGCGAGATGCCGTTCATCAAGCAACTTTTCACAATAGTCTATAGTCCGGCTGGCGAAAGGTTGCTTGCTGGCCATTGCAATATCGCATGCATCGGAAATCACGGCCTTCAGGTTCTCGGGGTAAGGCTCAAACTGAAAGGCGATAGATTCGACCGCATTGAGGCCGTCGGTTTTGATAAGCGCGGCATCAACACCATCGCGCGAAGTTCCAGACATAAGTCCGATAACAAACTGCATACCTAAACTGCCCACCGAATATTGGTATTATATTGGTATATAAGATGGCTGAATCGATGTCCATTGCTATTGTTGTATCGTGATCGCAATAGACACTGTCGCGTGCAGAAATAACCGGTAGTATTGGCCAAACGTTCGGTCATCTCCGCCTTGAGCAGTTGCGAGAGGATCGGCACAGCCGCTTCGAACGCAGGGGCACCCTGTTCGATCAGGTCGCTGACGGCGCCAGCCATGCCATACATCTTGAGGCCGCGCAGCATGACCACGATCGCGGCGCTGGCGGGTCACCGCTCCGCGACAATCAACACAGCGGCATGAAGTTGCGATTATGCGACTTAAGTGGTCCTGACCCTAAGTGGATGATCGGCAAATCAAGCTTGGAGCCATTACAACAGACTTCGTTGCCTCACCCGCCATCCGCCGGAAAAGAATATCAACAAGATGAGCAGCGCCCGTCGCCAAGTCCTGTTTAATCGATGAAAGAGGTGGGGTAGTTTGTGCCGCTATCGAAAGGTCGTCATAACCGACCACGCGCACATCAGACGGGACACTCAAACCGAATTCAGACAGTGCACGAAGCGCGCTCATTCCTACGACATCTGATGCCGCAACGATTCCGTCGGGGACTATGCGCTTTTCGCTCAGTCGCGCCAAGATTGCTGTGTGGGCGTTTTCGGCGGTGAGATGGACAGGCAGATAGTCAATCGTTGCGTCAACACCCGCTTCCGCCAATGCTTCGCGACAACCGTCAAGTCGCTGTGCTATTTCAGGTGCAGCGGCATCACCGAAAAAGGCAATGCGTCTGCATCCTTTGTTAATCAGATGTTCGGTCGCTAGGCGTCCACCCAACTTGTTGTCCGAACCGACCGAACAGTAAACCTGTCCTTCGATGTGGCCGCCCCAAACCACTATAGGCAGATAGCGCGATGCTACTTCGTCGAGCACTGCAGATTGATCAGACTGTCCGATAATAATGACACCGTCTACGCGACCTGAGTCGACGAACTGAGCCAACCAATCTTTGTTCGATGGCAGCACGCGGGACAGCAACAAGTCATAACCGCGATCCGTCAACGCGTCGGCGAGGTGACCGAGCAATGCCATGAAGAACGGGTCTGAAATATGTTGCCCCGCCTCATGCCCCAAAGGTATGATGACGCCAACAGCACCCGTGCGACGTGTCCGCAGATTGCGTGCAGCAATATTTGGGCTGAAGCCATGCGCGGTAGCCAGCATCCGGATTTTCTCGCTGGTGCGCGGTTTTACCAGGGATGAGCCGCTCAACGCCCGGGACACAGTGCCAGCCGAAACACCAGCCAACCGCGCAATATCTGAGATCGTGCGCGCGCGCGCATCTATGGGAATGGAAACATCTTGGGTTCTGGCTGGTCGTTTGCTCATCGCCATGGCTTTGTTCCAGATGCATTAGAAAGCAAGAAAAATTAGCGACCCATGATGCGCTAAGGGTCTATTAAATCGATTGCATTTTATTATTGCAATCGATTTAATTTCTTTATATCGATTGCACCTATGCGATGGAACAGTAGTTTAATTCCCTCGCGACGTTCAATTGGGGAGGAATTATGAAAATTCGATATAACCGCACGCTCGCTTCGACACTTGCGATTGTTGTAGCTACCGGAGTTGCTTCATCTGCTGTAGCCCAAGAAGCACCGATTCAAGATGCGACAATGACCGATGACGAGATAGTCGTTACCGCTGTTTCACGCGGCCAAAACAAGCTTGAAACTTCGATCTCTGTCAGCTCAATCAGCGAAGACGCCATTGCCAATGCCGCGCCGCGATCCGTTGCCGAATTGTTTCGCAACTTGCCCGGCATCCGTTCGGAAAGCTCAGGCGGCGAAGGCAATGCCAATATATCAGTTCGCGGTCTTCCTGTCGCATCGGGCGGATCGAAGTTTCTGCAACTTCAAGAAGATGGCTTGCCCGTATTGGAATTTGGCGACATCGCCTTTGGCAATGCGGACATATTTTTGCGTTCAGATTTCAACGTCCGGCGCGTTGAGTCGGTTCGTGGCGGATCGGCGTCGACCTTTGCGTCCAATGCCCCTGGCGGCGTCATCAACCTGATTTCGAAAACAGGCGAGCAAGAAGGTGGGTCGGTCCAAGGAACGCTTGGCCTTGATTACGGTGAATATCGCCTTGATGCGGATTATGGTGGAGCGTTGACTGACACGGTTCGCTTCCATGTCGGTGGTTTTTACCGCCAGGGTGAAGGCCCGCGCCGCGCTGGATATGATGGCAATAAAGGTTACCAGATCAAAGCCAACATCACAAAGGAACTGGCGAACGGTTTCATCCGGTTGAACTTCAAGCGTCTTGATGATCGTGCCATTGGGTATCTACCAAGCCCCGTGCGGGTTACCGGCACAAACTCTGATCCAAAATACCAAGGTCTGCCTAATCTCAGTCCTAATGAAGACACGTTGCATAGCGTGAACTTCACGCGTGTCCTTGGTTTGGATGGCAACAATAATGCCGCCATAAGCGATATTCGTGATGGTCAAAGGCCACTGGTCAATTCGGTCGGTTTTGAGGCGCAGGTTGAAATCGCTGATGGCTTGACGCTGACGGAAAAATTCAAATATTCTGACGTTTCCGGCAAATTTGTATCTCCATTCCCTTCGGGCATTGATACCGCACAATCGGTCGCCAACGGAATTGGCGGCGCAGGTTCGACTTTGTCTTACGCCAATGGACCAAAAGCAGGACAGGCATATGCCGGTACCAACTTGCTCATCCCCGTGGTGCTGTTCAACACCGAAATCGAAAGCCTGAACAACATCGTAAACGACATTCGTCTTTCGAAGACGATGGATGCCGGTGGTGGTAATGTGACGGCAACGGCCGGGCTCTACAAATCGAGCCAGTCTTTGGCGACGACATGGAATTGGAACAGCTATCTTTTGGAGCCGACCGGCAATAATGCGGCGCTTATCAATGTCCGTAACGCGGCTGGTGTGTTGCAGACGGAAAATGGACTTGTGGGCTATGGCGCCACATTCTTCGGCAATTGCTGCCGCCGCGCTTATGATGTCGACTACAAT
>Ga0208595_1000555_pt1 | contig 13802 bp, 14 predicted proteins | sample LakMenEpi28Jun11_FD_150742 | JGI IMG/M metagenome (GOLD analysis project Ga0208595, IMG submission 150742) | Freshwater microbial communities from Lake Mendota, WI - 28JUN2011 deep hole epilimnion (SPAdes) | ecosystem: Environmental > Aquatic > Freshwater > Lake > Epilimnion/Euphotic zone ...
CGGTTCACTTCGGCCAACTCCGAACCGGAGACCGTCGCGCGCCCAACCTCGGCCGCGATCCCCAGATTGATCGTCGCCCGCAGCGCATACTCAGCTTTCTTTGATAGGTGCATTCGTTAATGTGGATAAATTAGTAGGAATAAAGCGGGGTGGCGACAAGGAAAAAAATCGAAAAACAAAAAATTTTTTACAAGTGTTTGATTTTAAATGAATTGCGAAATAAAAAATCACACGATGACGCATATTTCACAAATTCCCGACCTGTTGGAAGTCGACTTTTCCAGCGCGTGGAGCCAAGCGCTGCATTTCCTACCCGCAAGCATGAGACCCCCGCATGGCGCGGCTCTGGAATTACCCTTTCATTCAAAGCCATTCGAGCATGTCCCATCCTATTTCGCTCCAGCGGACTCTCGGCTTGAAAAGACCCTTGGCGGAGTCTATTCCACGCGCGCGCCCACGCAACCTTTCGGGCCACCCTTTCATCATGAACGCCATCACTCGCTGCTTCGATACCTACTGGTCCTCCTCCATCGGGAAAAAAATCGTGGTCGCCGTGACGGGTATCTTGCTCTGCCTGTTTCTTGCAGGGCACCTTGCCGGCAACCTGCTGATCTACGCCGGCCGCGAAGCCTTCAACGAATACGCCGCGTTTCTTCATTCGATGCTACACGGCGCCGGCATCTGGATCGCTCGCATCGGATTGCTTGTGGCAGTGACGCTGCATGTCGCCGGCACCATCGCGCTGACGCGTCAAAATCGCGCCGCTCGCCAACCCTATGAATGCAAGGCGACCATCCAAGCCACCAAGTCATCGCGCATGATGATCTGGTCGGGTCTCACGATTCTCGCCTTTGTGATTTTCCACCTGCTGCACTTCACCGTGCGTGTTGATTGCCAGCTTGCATCACTCGGCAAGGAAGACCCCTACGGTATGGTGATCGTTGGCTTCAAAAGCATTCCTGTTTCCGCATTTTACATTCTCGCAATCACGCTGTTGTGCTCGCACCTGCATCACGGAGTGGCCTCGATCTTCCAGACACTTGGTTTGCGAACCAAGAAAAACGATGGTGCCATCCGCCAATTTTCCGGCGCCTTTAGCCTCGTCATTTGGCTCGGTTTCCTTTCGATCCCGATCTCGGTTCTTCTCGGATTTTTGAAATTCTGAATGCCCATCGCGGCGGTCAACTCCAACCACATTTCCCATGTCCATCATCCTCGACAGCAAGATCCCATCCGGCCCGCTTGAACAAAAGTGGTCCAAGCACAAGATGGACTCCAAGCTCATCAACCCGGCGAACAAGCGGAAGTTTTCCGTGATCGTCGTCGGCTCCGGCCTTGCCGGTGGAGCGGCCGCCGCATCGCTCGCCGAGCTGGGCTATCAGGTGAAATGCTTTTGCTATCAGGACAGCCCGCGCCGCGCGCACTCGATCGCTGCGCAGGGTGGCATCAATGCCGCGAAAAACTATCGCAACGATGGCGACTCGGTGCGCCGTTTGTTTTACGACACCATCAAGGGTGGTGACTTCCGCTCGCGCGAGGCGAATGTCTATCGCCTTGCCGAAGTGTCGAACTCGATCATCGATCAATGCGTCGCGCAGGGCGTGCCCTTTGCCCGCGAATACGGCGGTCTGCTTGACAACCGCTCTTTCGGTGGCGCTCAAGTTTCGCGCACCTTTTACGCCCGCGGCCAGACCGGTCAGCAATTGCTCATCGGATGCTATCAGGCTCTCGAAAAGGAAATCAAAAAGGGTGGCGTCAAAATGTACCCGCGTACCGAGATGCTCGATCTTGTGCTCGTCGGCGGTCATGCCAAGGGCATCGTTGTGCGTGATCTCAAGACCGGCGAAATCAGCAGTCATGCCGCCGATGCGGTGATCCTTGCGACCGGCGGCTACGGCAATGTCTTTTTCCTTTCGACCAACGCGATGGGTTGCAATGTCACTGCCACATGGCGTGCCACCCGCCGCGGTGCCTTGTTTGCCAACCCCTGCTTCACGCAGATTCACCCGACCTGCATTCCGGTGAGCGGCGATTATCAATCGAAGCTCACGCTCATGTCCGAATCGTTGCGCAACGACGGCCGCATCTGGGTGCCGAAGTCGCCCGAGGTCGCTGCCAAACTTCGCGCGAAACAAATGAGCCCGAACGATGTCGCGGAAGGCGACCGTGATTATTTCCTCGAACGCAAGTATCCGTCCTTCGGCAACCTCTCACCGCGCGACATTTCCTCGCGTGCCGCGAAGGAAGCCTGCGACGAAGGTCGTGGTGTTTCATCGACCGGCCTCGGCGTTTACCTTGATTTCCGCGATGCGATCCAGCGCTTCGGCGAGCCGACGATCCGCGCGCGTTACGGCAACCTTTTCCAGATGTACGAAAAGATCGCCGGCGAAGATCCGTACACATTGCCGATGATGATTTATCCGGCCGTCCACTACACGATGGGCGGGCTGTGGGTGGATTACAATTTGATGTCGAACATCCCCGGCCTGCATGTGCTGGGCGAAGCAAATTTCTCCGATCACGGCGCCAACCGCCTCGGTGCCTCCGCGCTCATGCAAGGCCTTGCCGACGGCTACTTCGTGATCCCCACGACCATCGCCAACTACCTTGTCGGCCAAAAGCCCGGCTCGGTGAACACCGACCTGCCAGAGTTCAAACAAACCGAAGCCGAAACCCGCGAGCGCATCAGCCGCATGCTTTCGATCCAAGGCAAGCGCACGGTCGATTCGTTCCACCGCGAGCTCGGCAAGATCATGTGGGACGAGTGCGGCATGGCCCGCTCGCGCGCTGGCCTCGATGGCGCGATCAAGCGCATCGCCGAAATCCGCGAGGAATTCTGGACCCCCGGCCAAGGCGTGCTGATCCCCGGCTCGGGCGATTCGGTCAACATGGAGCTCGAAAAGGCCGGCCGTGTGGCGGACTTCATCGAGTTTGGCGAAATGATGTGCTACGATGCCCGCGAGCGCGAAGAATCGTGCGGCGGTCACTTCCGCGTTGAGCACCAGTTCACCGATGCCGATAGCGAAGTGCAATCGGGCAAGACCCAAGCCGGTGAGGCCAAGCGCCACGACGAAAGCTTCTCGCATGTCGCCGCATGGGAATTCAAAGGCGCGGGCAATGCTCCGGTGCTTCACAAGGAAGCCCTCGTCTACGAAACCGTGCAGGCATCGATCCGCAGCTATGCGTAAGTCCCACGTGTCCGATCACAGCTTCATGAACCGTTCCTCACGACGCAGTTTCATCAAGTCCGGCGCCACTCTCGCCGGTGCAGCTCTCGCGCCCAACCTGCTTTTTGGTCAGCAGAAAAAACCCGCCGAACTTCAAGTCGCCGCCATCGGTTGCAATGGCAAGGGCCTGAGTGACATCACCGAAATCGCCGGTGGCAACCGCATTGCTTTCCTCTGCGATGTCGATGCGAATTACGCCGGCGAAGCTCGCTCGCGATTTCCCGAAGCGAAGTTTTTCCAGGACTACCGCGAAATGTTTGCCGAGGTGGCCGACAAGATCGATGTCGTCACCGTCTCGACGCCCGACCACATGCACTTTCCGATCGCGCTCGAAGCGATCCGTCGCGGCAAGCCGATCATGCTGCAAAAGCCTCTTTGCAATTCGCTGTGGGAAACACGCGCGTTGAGCAATTTTGCGAAACAAAAAGGTGTGCTCACGGTGATGGGCAACCAGGGAGCGACCTTCACCGGCACGCGCTTGTTGCGCGAATGGATTGAGAGCGGCTTGATCGGTGAGGTCACCGATGTTCACTACTGGACCAATCGTCCCGCGGGCCTTTGGGCGCAGGGGCCAGGTCTGCAATTTTCCGCCGAGCCGGTGCCCTCGCACCTGCGTTGGGACCTGTGGCAAGGATCGGTCGCCACCGAGCGTGCCTACAATTCCAAGATCCACCCCTTCGGTTGGCGCGGCTTTTGGGACTACGGCTGTGGCGCGCTGGGCGACATCGGTTGCCACGCGTTCAACGGCGCATTCTGGGCGCTCGACCTGCGCGGCGATTTTGTGGTCGAGCCGGTCGAACTTTCCGAAGCGGATGAAACCATCGCGCCACTGCGCTCGAAGGTGCTTTATCAGTTCCCCGCGAAGGGTGATCGCGCGGCATTAAAAATCCATTGGCAGGACGGCATCGCCGACCCGAACAAGGATCCGGCATTCGTTCGCCCGCCCGGCATCCCTGCCGACCTCAAGCTCAACGAAGACTGCGGTCAGGTGTATGTCGGCACCGAGGGGGTCATTTACATCGCCGACATGTACGGCCGCGGTGCGCCGATGTTGTTCGACGACAAACTCAAGGCAAAGTCGCGCACGATCAAGAAATCCTACGAGCGCATCGCCGGTGGCCCGACGCAAGAACTGTGCCGTGCGATCCGCGGCGAAGGTGAAAAGCCAGTATCAAACTTCATCGATCACGCAGGGCCGCTCACCGAGATCATTCTCGCCGGCAATCTCGCCGTGCGCATGCGCCGCAAGATCGATTGGGACTCCGCCGGCATGGAAGCTCGCGGCGTGCCCGAAGCGCGTGCGCTCATGAAGCGAAACTATCGCGCAGGCTGGGAGCCGAACCTCGGTTAACGAAGGTAGGGCGACGCGGCTCGCGGCGCCGATTTCCATAACAGCCAAAGAGTTGAAGAACAGGCGGCGGGCGGGACACCCGCACCACAGTGAAGAAGTGGTTCTCTCACTCGCGGGTCAGGCCCGTCGCAGGTACTCCGGCATTTGTTCGCGCTGGAATGCGGGGGAGGGGGCTGCGCGGCCAAATGAAATCACCGCACCCACACCCGCCGCATGCGGGCCGCCCAATCGCGGCTCGACCTCAAACTCGGGAAAGCGATAGCGCGCATGGCGCCGCAACACCGCGCTCAACACCCACAGCAGCACGACCGCGACCATCACCGAAACTCCGGGCACAACATACGGCGCCACCATGTCGATGAGCGGACGAAATTTTTCGATGCCCTTCGGCGCGGATTTTTCCTCGGTCTTCTTGCTGGGGGCCGGCGTCGCAGCTTCATCCTTTTTTTCGCCGCCCATCACGCGTTCCATCATGTAGATGCGGATCGACATCTGCACGAGAAACGCCTCGAACTGGCCCGCGCGGTCGGACTTCTTGAGTGCCTGCATCACCGCATTTTCCATCGCGCGCTGGCGCTCAGGCATCGAAACTTTTTCGGACAGCTGACGCGTTACGCGCATCGTCGATGCCTGTGGTTTTCCGACATGATAAAAGACCACCGCCGCCGGTCGTCCGCCGCCGAAAATTTTGTCGACCCAATTTTCGTCGTGCCAATCTTTCGGAATCTCCTGATCCGCGCGGTAGAGATAGACATAGAGGTCGACCGCCGAATCGCCGGCGTGGTAGTTCAGAAAGGTCAGCCGTTCCTCGCGCTCGCCGACGCCCAACAACAACTGCGGGTCGACGAGAAAAGTTTCCGGGCGCTTGTCGACATATGCGGCCTTGGCATCGAGCAGCGGATCGGCGGCGGGCTCGAGCGGAGCTTTTGGCTCGGTGATCGTTTCCTCCTTGGCCTTCGACTTGCGTGAATTTTTCGTCGCTTGCTTTTTGCTTTTGCTCGCGACCGCGGAGCTCTCGCGCTTGGGCTTGCGCTCCTCGCGCGCATCGGCCACAGGCAGCACGGTTGCCAGCGCCAGAAAGATGACCCATGCCCGTTTCATGATTCGATGTGGCTGCTAAGCTTTTCCTCCTTCGCGGGCACATGGCCGTCGCGCATCCGCTTCAAGCCATCGCGGCTCAGCACCGGCGGCATGAGCTTGCGGCGGAAATGCCCGGGGTCGCGCCGTGCCTGGCGGCTTCGCTTGATCAAAATCCCTTCGAGGTGCGCCAGCAATTTGACGAGCCCCTCGGTGTAGCGCCCTTCAAGCCAGTGACCATGCGCGCGCGAAAGGCATTCAAAAGTGTCAGATTCGTAGAGAAAGCCATCGAGCGCATAACCAAACACCATACCCGCCGCTTTCGACTCGGGATCGATGGTGATCAGAATGCCAGCCTCGTTCGGCTTTTCCGCCGGCACATCCTCGAAGGCCGCGCGATTCAACAACCAAAAACCAAATTGACGGCTGTTTGCCACCTCGCCGAGCGAGCCGGTGTACACCGCGACAAACAACTGCGGGAAGCGCCGCGACACCCGCTCTATCGCTGCCTCAACACGCTCGCGTTGGCCATGCCCGAAGATGCCAGCCCCGTCCGCCAACGAGCGCAGGCTCACCTCGTCACCACCATAAGCGAAGTCCGCATCCGCAATCGAAAATCCACAATGCGGGCACAACTCCGCCGCGCGGTGAATGCTCTGGACACATCTCGGGCACTTCATCATCGGCGAATGAAATTCGATACGAAGCGCTGAGTGCTTCGTCAAAACAAAACATCAGGAAGACCAAACAAAATGCCCTAATTCAAAGCCTCCACGCCATCCTTCACAAGGTAGCCAGCATCTGCCATGCTCGTCGCACATGCGTCAGATCACCGAAATTGATCGCGATGATTTTCGCAATTTGCTCGTGGAAATTTCGCAGGCCCACATGCCCTTCGGAAAATTCGGCATCAAAGCCCACCCGCCATCAGGCGTGCCACTCATGGATCTTCCCGTCGAATACCTCGCATGGTTCAAGGAACGCGGATTCCCCAAAGGTCGCCTCGGCGAACTGATGGCGCATGTGTGTGAGATCAAGGAGGTCGGCATGGATTCGGTCTTCGACCCCCTTCGCGAGGCCAGAGGCGGTCGCTTCCGGCTCCAGCCGAAACGGCCGCGCTCGTTCGATTTTGAATGATCCGCTCAAGCGCCGCCGCCCGCTAGGATCCTTGCCTGATCGAAGTCAAACGGCGTGAGCTCGAGCAGCAACTCGTCGCCCACCGCAAATGTCGCGGCGGCATCGGCGAGCTCCTTCGACAGGTGCGCAAGGATCACTTTGCCATTCGGCAGCTCGACGCGGTAGAGCACCGCGCCCCGCGTCTCGAGCACTTTCCCGCGTGTTTGTATCGTGGCATCCGGCATGGCTACCGCGCTTTGAACCGCTTTCCGGGCCCGGGCGCAAGCCAGAGCATCGGAAAATTTTCGACAGTTTCCCCGTTGCGCGGCAAGGACCTTGCTTGACGCCACGCCGATCCGTAGCATCATGCCCACCAGTCGGCCGCATGAAATTTGCCGGACCCGGCGTCGTCCATTCCATCCATCGAACCGCCATGAACACACGAATCGCTTCGGTCATCAGCGTCGCGCTCTGCGCCCTGCTCGCGTCCTGCTATCCCTACGACGAGGGAGCCAACCGCAAGAAAACCAAAAAGTCCTCGCCCAACGCCACTGCGCCCGCTGCGCCGGCCAAGACTGAGGCGGAGAAAAAAGCCGAAGAGCAAAAGCTCAAGGAAAAACAGAAGAAGGAAGCCGCTACTGAAACCACATCGGCAGATGGCACCGGCACCACAGGCACCGACACGACCGAGAGCTCGATCAAACCGACTGACAAGCCTGCCACTTCTTCCGCCTCGACGACGACCAGCCCCGCTCAAAAGCCCGCGACCACGGTGAAGAAACCCGAGTACTCCTACGCCAGCAAAGTGCCGGGCAAGGAGGGCTTTGTCTTCAGCCCCTACAACAACAAGGTGGTCGATGTGCGCGACATCCCGAGCGGCACACTCGTGCAGGACCCGACCTATCCCGCGGCTGAGAAAAAGTATTTCCGAGTTCCCTGATCGCTTAGTTCCCCCCGGTCGATTTTTTCACCTTCAACCAACCGGGTCCAACACACAGGACCCGGTTTTTTTTCGAATGAACGCCGACTTTCCGAATATCAGCATTCTTGGCAGCGGGCTGCTCGGCGGATCGCTCGCGCTGGCACTCGCCGCGCAAGCGCAGGCCCCGCGCGTGAGGCTTTGGGCGCGCAAGGCGCAAACGGCCGCCGATGCGCGCACCCTCGGCATCGATGGCGCCACCGATGATCTCAAGTTCGCTGTCGAAGGCGCCGATCTGGTGGTGCTGTGCGTGCCGGTCGGCGCAATGCCCGCACTCGTCGCAGCCGCGATCGATGCCGGCTTGCCCGTCACCTGCCTCGTCACCGATGTCGGCAGCGTGAAGCAAGCCCCCCATCGCGAACTCGAGCCACTGCTTGCGGCGAAGGGCATTGATTTTATCGGCAGTCACCCGATGGCGGGATCCGAGCGCAACGGGCTCTCGGCCACCAGCGCCACGCTCTTTGAAGGCGCCGCCTGCCTGCTCACGCACGAAGGCGAAACAGCCGGCCCGCGCGCGATGGCGCTCGAAGCATTTTGGCAGTCGATCGGTTGCCACACCGCATGGATGAGCCCGACCGCGCACGATGCCTTGGTCGCACGTATCAGCCATTTGCCCCACCTCATTGCGGCGAGTGCCGCGCGTGTTTGTCTCAAAAATCCTGCCGATGGTCGCTTCGGCGGTGGCGGGCTGCGCGATACCACCCGCGTCGCCTCCGGCAATCCCGACATGTGGGCCGAGATCGTCACCGAAAACCGCGCCGCGCTGCTTGCGCCGCTACGCGAAACCATCGCCGATCTCAACACGATCCTCAAGCTGCTGGAAAACGGCGACCAGCAAGCCACCCTTCAATGGCTCGCCGAAGCCAAACAACCGCGCGACACTCTGCAAGCGATGCACGCGGAGAAAAAATTTCCACTCCAAGCCGGCTGACATCACACCGTTGTTGCACGCCGCGCAAATCTGTTAGAAAGCCTGCCACCCGATCCATGTCCGAGTTCCGAGTCACATCCATTTCAAAAATCCACGCGGAGTTCAGCGTGCCAGGCGACAAGAGCATGTCACACCGCGCCGCAATCCTTGGCGGCCTTTCCAACGGCACTTGCACCATCCACAATTTCCTTCCCAGCGAGGATTGCCTCAACACGCTCAATGCGATGAAGGCACTCGGTGCCGAATATGAGGTGATCGAAGAGCTCGCCGGCTATGGCCCGACGCACTTGCGCATCCATGGCCAATCGATGCAGCTCAAGCTCCCCGCCAAGCCGATCGACTGCGGCAACTCCGGCACTGGCATGCGTCTGCTTGCCGGTTTGCTTGCGGGGCAAAATTTCACTTCAGAGCTTTTTGGCGACGCCTCGCTTTCCTCGCGCCCGATGGGACGCATCACCATCCCGCTAGCGCAGATGGGTGCCCACATCGAAACGCTCGGCGAAAAACCCGGCTGCGCGCCGCTGCGGATTCATCCGGCGACGCTTAGCCCGATCACTTATGAAATGCCGGTCGCCAGCGCGCAGGTGAAAAGCGCGGTGCTTCTCGCCGGCATGTTTGCCAAAGGCACCACCACGGTCATCCAACCTGCCACCACGCGCGACCACACTGAGCGCATGCTCGCCTCGTTCCGCGTCAACACGATCCATGCTGGCGACTCAATCTCACTCACCGGTGGCCAAGTACCGCAGGCCTGCGACTTCACCGTACCCGGCGACATTTCCAGCGCGGCATTCTGGCTGGTTGCCGCCGCCGCACTGCCCGGCGCCCGACTCACCCTGCGCAATGTCGGACTCAACCCAACGCGCACCGCCATCATCACCGCTCTCAATCGCATGGGTGCGCGCATCATCGAGACGCCGCATCAAGCAGCCGGCGAACCGATCGGCGACATCGAGGTCCACGGCGCAAAACTCAAGGGTACGACGATTTTCGAAAGCGAAATTCCCAACCTCATCGACGAGATCCCGGTGCTTGCCGTTGCCGCCGCGCTTGCCGATGGCACCACGGTCATCCGCAATGCCGGCGAACTTCGCGTGAAGGAAACCGATCGCATCACGACCGTTGTCAACAATCTCCGGGCGATGGGTGGCAATGTCACCGAGTACGAGGATGGCATGGAAATCACCGGCGGCTCGCCACTGCACGCTGCGGAGATCGACAGCTTCGGCGATCACCGCATCGCCATGGCCTTTGCCATCGCCGGTCTCTTCGCTTCGGGCGAAACCATCATTCGCAACACCGAATGCGTGAACACATCCTACCCGGGATTTGCGCATCATCTCGATGCGATTCGCCGGGAAAAAACCATGCCCGCCGATTTCATGCTGCCAACCACACGCCCTTCGTGAACGCGCCCGACTCCAATCATTTCGCCATCGCCATCGATGGCCCCGCCGCCTCCGGCAAAAGCACCGTCGCACGCCTGCTCGCGCAACGCCTCGGACTCGTGATGGTGAACTCCGGTGCCATGTACCGCGCCGTGACATGGAAGGTGCTCGGCGAACACATCGATCCGCACGACAACGCGGCGGTGGCGAATCTGCTCCATCGCATCCTTATCGAATGCGGTCACGACGGCATCAGCTCGACCATCACCATCGACGGTGTCGACCCCGGCGATGCGCTCCGCAGCGAAAAGGTGAACGCAAATGTCTCGGCGATCTCTGCCATTCCCGAAGTGCGTGCGGCACTCATCGGCCTCCAACGCGGATTCACCCACCACTCGAATGTGGTGATGGAAGGACGCGACATCGGCTCGGTCGTTTTTCCCGACACACCATACAAAATCTACATCGACGCGGCAGAGGAAATCCGCGCCGCGCGCCGCAAGGCAGCCGGTGAGGTCGACTCGATCGCCAGCCGCGATGCCGCCGATAGCTCGCGTCAGACAGCGCCGCTCGTTGTCGCACCCGGTGCTGCCCGCCTCGACACCTCCAACCTCACGATTGATGGCGCGGTGGATGCCGCCATCGAAATCCTCCGGCATCAAGGGCTCAAGGCGTGAGTGACTGACAAACATTTCCCAACATGAACTGGCTCTACTGGCTCGGCTGGATGTCCTTCGGCTCATCATTTCGAACACTCTTCGGCATGCGCGTCATCGGTGCCGAAAACCTCATCACCGAAGGTGCGGTGTTGGTCGCTTCGAATCACCAAAGCTATCTCGACCCGCCGCTCATCGGCAATTTGTATAAAACCGAGATGACCTATCTCGCCCGCAAGACGCTCTTCCGCGGATTTGGCAAATGGCTCTACGCGCGCTGGAATGCGATCCCCGTCGACCAAGATCGGCCCGACATGGCGAGCCTCAAAACGATCATCCGCAAACTCAAGGAAGGCCACCGCGTGCTGGTCTTTCCCGAGGGCTCGCGCACGCTCGATGGCTCGATCGGCGAGGCAGCCCCCGGCATCGGTCTCATCGCCGCGAAGTCTGGCGTGCCGATCCAGCCGGTCCGCATCCGCGGCGCCTGCGAAGCCCTCCCCCGAGGCTCGGGCCGTATCCGGTTCTCACGCATCACTGTCAGCGTCGGTCCGCCCATCCAGCTCACCCGGCAGGAGTTGGAATCGGCCAAAGGAAAGGCCGACTACGAGCAAATCGCCAAACGCATCATGGCTGCCATCGAGGCTCTGTGATTGCATATGACATGCAAAACGCGGCAGCGCCGTTGGGGCGTCCGCGGTATATCCACAAGCGGTAGGCTGGGAATGCCCGCTATTTCGGATCGCGACAAATCGTCCGAAAGCCTTATTTTTACAGGGATTTAGCACCTTCCAATGCCTTCAAGCGGCGGCATGGAAATTATTGTCAAGCCACGCAATGAATACACTTGTCATGTATATAAATTTTGGCCAATGTATAAATAGAGAGTTTGAAATTAGTAGATAGCCCAAATACTGAATGAATTCTTGATGCCCCGACGGAAAACAGCAACAATTAGAAACCGATGTACAAAAAGACTATGGATCCAATACCCGTCCGACTGCCCGCCGAACTTCAGGCGCGTGTCGATCAACTCGCCAACAAGATGGCTATCTCGCGATCTGCCGTTCTGCGTCTCGCAGTGCGCCAGTGGCTTGATGCCGCCGAACACTTCGGAACCAATCCGATGTTGCGAGAAGAGCCGGCAAGCTATGCCAGCAAGTCAGGCAAGGCAGTGAAAGCGGTCAAGACGCCAAAAAGCAAGGCCGGCCGCAAAGGCGGTCTTGGTGCTTACTGAGGCCACTGACCTGTAATAATAACCATCAACATTGCCCGCAAGGGTGGTAACTAACCCCTCACGCCGAATCGTCGGCGTGAGGGGTGTTTTTTGTGGGGCCTTGCCGTGGGTGTTATCCGTGTCAGACCTGTTGTTTGGTTTTTGCCAGTTGCGGATTTGCGGTGGTCGTGCCATCCTCGCGCATGATCCGCCGATTGGTTCCCGCGCTTTCCATCTTGGCAGCATTTGCACTTCCGCTTCACGCGCAAGAAGCGCATGCGGATGAAAATCCCGCGGCCGAGGTTAATGACATTCCAGCCGACTTGCTCGACGAGGCGCACATGCTCGAGGAGTTGGGCGTGAATGAATTCACCGCGCCATCGATTTCGAAGCTTTTCGACACGCTGCAGTTTCTCATGCCGCTGCCTTTGGTCGAGACCGAGCGCGCGATGCCGGACCGCATGCCGCTTGATCGCTCCGACCTTGCCATCGAGCTGGGCTTCCTGATCGCCAATGGTTTCCTCGTCGTGCAGGCCGAGCAACTCGATAAGGTTGAAACACTTGCCGCCGACCTCACTCGCTACGGCAAGGCGCTCGGTGCCGGCGATCGTGTGAACCGCCACGCTGCCAGCTTGATCGATAGCGCGAAGAAAGCTGATGTCGCGCAACTCAAAAAAGAACTCGCCGCCACCCAGCGCGATGTCGAAGCCGAGCTGGTCTCGCTCAAGGACGCCGATCTTGCACACCTGATTTCGATGGGCGGATGGATCCGCGCGCTTGAGGTATCGACGGTCGCGGTGGACAAGCAGTTTTCCGAAGAACGTGCCCGCAAGGTGATGCGGGAAGACATCGCCGATTATTACACCGAGTCGATCGCCGGGCTCGAGCCGCGCATTTCCGAACGGCCGAACTACCTCGCGATGCGCGACCTGCTTGCGGGCCTCCGCTCGGAGATGACGCTTCAGGATGGCCAGGCGCCGACGCCGGAAATGATGCGCGATATCCGCGAAAAAGCGGCACAGCTCGTTGGGCTCGCACTGCAACGCAAGCAATGAGCGTGAACGCGAGGATCGATTGCGGCACGCCCGCCTTGCTGGAATTCCGCGGGCCCGATGCGGTCAGGTTTCTCAACGGACAGGTCACTCAGGACGTCCGTCAGCTCAATGCGGAGAATGCCGCCCTGCCATCGTGCGTCACCGATGCAAAAGGCCGTCTGCAGTTCCGCGTGTGGTTGATGAAATCCGCCGATGACGCGCTGTGGGTCTCGGCACCGGACGTGGATTCCGAGGCGCTCGAAGCGCGCATCACGCGCTACCTCATCGCCGATGATGTCGAGGTTGCCGACCTCAGCGGCAAATGGTCGCTCATTCATTTCACCGCCGATCCCGGAGCGGCACCCGCGGGCGTGATCGCGCGCGAGTCCGCACGCTTCGGCGTCGCGGGCACCGATTGGTGGATCCCCGCCGGCTTGGCAGTCGACTTTCCTGAAACGTTTTCCTTGCTGGAAGGCGATGCGCTCGAAGCTTTTCGCATTGCCCACGGCGTGCCCGCATGGGATCGCGAACTTTACGATGGCCTGCTGCCGCCCGAAGCGGGTCTCGATGTGTCAGACATTTCCTATCACAAAGGCTGCTACATCGGCCAAGAGGTGATCTCGCGCATCAAGCACGCGGGCAAGCTCAACAAGCGGCTCATTCATGCGAGAGTCGATGCCAGCGTCTCGATGGAATCCGAATTGCTCGACGCCGCAGGCAAGCCCGCCGGTGAAATCACCAGCGTTTCGCCCGCCTCATCCGCCGGCAAACGCGACATCATGGCCTATCTGAAACGCGGCGCGCTTGAGGTTCACTTCATGAGCCCCGAT
>Ga0208595_1000557_pt1 | contig 13779 bp, 8 predicted proteins | sample LakMenEpi28Jun11_FD_150742 | JGI IMG/M metagenome (GOLD analysis project Ga0208595, IMG submission 150742) | Freshwater microbial communities from Lake Mendota, WI - 28JUN2011 deep hole epilimnion (SPAdes) | ecosystem: Environmental > Aquatic > Freshwater > Lake > Epilimnion/Euphotic zone ...
GGATTTGCAGTTTCTACTACTGCGTATACTGGAGAAAGCTGACTACCACAATATTTTGAAGCCTTTACTCCCCATATATATGCATAATGAAGCGTATTAGGAACATTATACCAAGTATTATTTATCACACTACCTGTAATATCAACAACATTTGATAAATGCGACACACCATTATACATTCCAGCTGTATTAAAATTATAATATACAAAATTGGTACAATTATGCGCTATTGGTCTAACAATAACTGTTTTTCCAATGTCGCTAGTAGTATAACTAATATTTCTATCTGGTTTAAAATAATATGTACCTGCTGCGGTTATTCCTGTATTATTAATATTAAGAATAAATGTATCATATGGATTTATAAAATTATTAGCTACCGTATTTGAAACACTATCATATGTTACAAATGTAGCCGAGCAAGACGATGTTAATGCACCATTAAATTTAAGACCAACGGAATCTAAAATAAAAGCTTCTTTTATTCTATATTTTATTCCATAATTATTTACGGTTGTAGAAGCCAGTATTGTGGTAGGAATACCTGGAGGCTCTGTTATATAATTATTATATGAACCTTCACCTACATAAAAGGTATCTGTTTGAGTTAAAATAGGCGTCACAAATGGAGAACCATTAAATAATAAAGTTGCGTTACTTGGATCTTGTTTGTCAAACCACAACAAAGAACCTGTACCTGATGCTGTAGCACCCAGCGACAAAGTACCCGTGCCACAAATGGTGTCATGAATTGCTATTGGTTCATTAGCTAAATCAAAAGAATCTATTAAAAAATTATTAATTTGGTTTCCAGCATTATCTACCACATCGGCATAGACGTAACCTTTGTCTCCTGTTGGGAAAAACTTTTTTGTTGAAGACAATATTAAAGGCGTTGTTGTGCCTCCTAATGTCGTTGCACGTTTATAACTAATCGAATAAGGCGGACAACCGTCCGCAACTACAAAAGTAACCGCGATACTATCTCCATAACATGGTGTTTGCACATTAAATGCATTATTTACTACGGTGGGCAAAGATATATTTTTATTTACCGTTATACTATCTATAAACTGACATCCTTGAGGATCCGTAACGATTACTCGGTATTTTTGAGAGGATTGCGTATTTCCTGCAAAACTTGGCTGAACAACAACTGATTTTGTTGTACCTACGGTATTATTTACTGTATCTCTCCACAAATAAGATGTCATAGAAGATCCCGTTAATGTATTAAAAATGAAAAATGGTCTTATTGTATTTGTTCCCCCTGTTGCGGTTAAGCCACAAGTAGCTGCTGTAGCATGAACTGACGGAGTTGACATTCCAGAAACGGCACCAGCTTGTACGTTAGCCGATATCCCCGAAACTGTTGAATAGCAAATCTCAATGACCACATTATCCGTTCCATTCCATACAAAAGGCGAAGAAAATGTAAATAATTGAGGTCCTATAGCTAAAGGGACTGTCAACGAAGGGTTTGAATAAACTAAAGTAGATGGTTGTGTTAAGAAAACCGTTGTCATATTTGTTGTAGCGGTGTGACCCATTCTGATTTCATAATTGGTAATTGCATTAGTATTTGCTGAGGTTGTAACCATAGATAAACTATTGATATTACCCGGCAGAATATTAGCCGCATTAAATTCGTTAGCCGAAATTAAATATTGGATACGATGGTTTGTTGTGCCTGCTCCATTTCTAAATGGATTTCCAGCTGCACTTGTAATTGTAGTATTATTTAATCCCACATTCACATTACCTACCGTACCGATATTAATATCTAAAGTTGCATTGTTCAAATAACAAACCGGATCTGGATTTGCAGTAATAAATTGACTTGGTGCCGGGTTTATACTAAATGTTTTAAAACTAGTTACGGGGAAAGCTAAAGCAGGTAAGTTAACCGTACTTGGACAGAAACCTAGAGGAAAAGATACCTGATTATTTCCTAAATTAGGCGTTGAAGCGTTATCTTGAGCTACTACAAAGTATTCAATTATGGAACCTGTTGAAGGTGCAATAGACAATAAACTGTAATTTAAATTAAATGTAAAATTGGGTGCTGTACCCGTTGCTTCTACAAATTTCCATCCGTTCGTCGTACTGGTGTTGGTAGCAGGCAACGCATTATTTTCTGAAGTTTCTTTAAAATACAATCGAGGCTTTGAAGTCGTAGTATTTACTCCAAATGCATCCGATATAGTAGTAGATAATGTTGGGGCTTGTGTACAATTTATATTTGGAAAATTATTGTAAACAATACTTGGAGGATTCAAGTCTTGGCTATTTGTTCCCGTAAATTGAAGCGCTCCGATATCTGCAGTAGCAGGACGAGCAACACCTGAATAATCTGATGTAATACCGGGAATACTCGTAGCACCATTTTTAGCAAATGAAATTCCTGATGGGTTCATTGTACTATCCGCGTTGGTCACGAGATTATTTTCAAAAAATGTCCCCGATTCTCCCATCCAAGATTTATATAAACCACAAGAGGTATTAAATGCATTATCATAGATACCTAATGCGGTAGGATAGTTATAATTAGTATACGCATTGATAAGCGGTTGAGCCACATTATCCAATCCTTGAGCAAAAACAAAATTTCTTTGATTACTTCCCGAATCAATAAAATAGATGTTATTCGACACACTATTGAGGTTGGTAGGTTTGGTTCCTGCTGTTCCTATTGTGGTTACTCTTAAACAAGAAAGAACACCTCCTGTAGGACCCGCATTTCCAGTCATATTGACTATATTATTATTTACACTTCCAATGGTTGTTGCACTTCCAATAGCAATTCCCGAAGCTCCAAAAGTCGAAGAACTACTCGAATTCAATTTTTTTAGAGAAACCGTATTATAGGCAATAGTGGCAACTTGTGGATTTGTAGCTATAATCCCATAAATATTATCTAATTTTGTAGCATTGGGCGAAAATAGATTTTTAACAATATTATTATATACCATTGATGATGCCAAAGCACTGTTTCCATTTGAATAAATTCCAAAAATAGAGGCATCGGCTGGGTTACCAACACTAGACAAGGAATCTACGATATTATTATAAATACGCATTTGTCTATTGGGTGCCGCATGGGTAAATATTCCATACACACGGTTTGCGCCAGTACTTGTTGTAACTGTGGAAGATCTTAATCTAAATATTTTATTATTATAAACATGAATATCATTTGCATTATTTGCATATTCTATAGCAGATAGGTTTGTGGGGGCTGTCGTAGCCAATTGTAATCTTAGTCTTCTAAAATCATTATTAAAAATACGTACCGAATCGGTAAATGTAGCAGTAGAAAAAATACAACTTAAATTACTAGCCGTTGTAGTTGTGGTAGTGCTATTATGTTGTATATTATCAAAAATATTATTTGAAACTTCAAGACTTTTATTAGCCGCTACAAAAACCATATATGAAGTTCCCGAAGCACTCGTTCTAGTAATATTTCTAAACTCATTACCTCTAATCTTTACATCGGGATGCGATGTACTTCCAGCCAATACGTAGATTGGATAAAAAGCCCCTGTGGTATTGATACTAAAATTTTCAAACTTATTTGAATCGATACTCACCGTATGTATATTTCCTCCAGAATAAAATCCTATATAAATGGGATAAACAACAGCAGAAGTTATGGATGGTAAATTTACAGAAAATACATTTTTAGCAATTCTGTAGTTGGCACCAACATATGAGCTTCTAAAAATACCGGATGTTTGAGAAGTGGTAATTCCTTGCCTAATATTGATATTATTTCCTTCAATATTTGTAATTCCGCCACAATTTGTGGTTTGGAAAATCGTATAATTTGTACTATTTTGAAGTAAATCACCTATAAAAGTATTTCCAACAACCGTTAAATGATCATGATACGCTTGATAAATACCATATGACGTTGTTGTTCCACCACCATAATTATTAAAAATATTATTTGAAATGGTAACAAATTGACTATTTGCGGAAGTAGAACTTCGAATGGTTACTCCATTATAAATTTCATTAAAATTACAATTACTCACTGTAATTAATCGGTGCATATCCCCTGGTGTGGTTCCAAAAGGATTCCATGAAGACGTCAAACCTGAGGCATATACAAATGCTCCAATAAAGACCCCTGAACCTGATGTTGATTGATTTTTCAAGTTAAAAACACAACTATCTATTAAAATATTTTGGCATCCATTAGCACTTCCAGCGGTAGTACCCGCATTATATATTCCTATGGCATTATCCATACATGTGGTAGTTGTGATATTCGCTACTAAGTCTAAAAAATTAATTCGTTTAATTGTAACAAAATCAACTCCGGTAAGTACCAAAATAGCGTCATTAGTTGCAGAAGTCACACTACCCGCTTTAGTACCCGTATATCCAGATATAGAATTTCCATTTCCATTAATAATTAATGGATTGGTAGCTGAAAGTGTATTATAAAGAGCCGTAGATCCTAAATTATATCCAGGTGACGGAGCGGTTTGATTGGCATTGATATTAATAATAGCGCCTCCTATTCCTACTCCATTGGAGTTGAGGTCGGTAATCGCAGCTGCCAGCGTAGCGTAATCACCAGGAATGTTTTTAATACCTGTAACTTGGGCGGAAACCACAAATACAGACATGATAAAAACCATTGTGAGTAAAAGATTCTTTTTCATATTTTATCTAATTTTTGCAATTATTAAAATTTGTTAAACACAATGGCAAATGTACATAAAAAAAATTAATATAAAGTAAAAAATTAATAAAATTTTAGTATAATTTGAAAATAAATAAAAGTAATTTGAAATTTGAAAAAAAGTGATTAGCGATTAGTGATTTGAAATAGATCTATTTACTCATTGCTGATTACAAATTACTTAAATTTTCTAATTACTGGTTACTCCAATTTTATTTCCTCCAGCTAAAGAAGGAGGCGATCCATTGCGCTAATCCCTAAAACCTAATACCTGACCACTTAAAAAGTATATCATCTAAAACCAGCGTTTAATTTAAAATAATTATTTTTGCGAATTAAAATAAAATACAAATGCAAATTTCCGAATTTATTGAAGATTTAAAGTGGAGGGGATTATTTCAAGATATGGTAGCTGGTACCGAAGAATATCTTAACTCGGAAAATGCATCGGGATATATTGGTTTTGACCCTACGGCGGATTCTTTACATTTGGGCTCATTCCAACAAATTATACTATTAAAGCGTATGCAATTAGCGGGCATTCGTCCTATTGCTTTGATGGGAGGTGCTACGGGGCGCGTGGGCGACCCAACGGGAAAAACAGAAGAACGACAATTGCTAGACAATGAATCGCTCCAAAAAAATATAGACGGTATCAAAAAACAACTTTCTAAATTTATTCAATTTGGAAATGGTCCGAAAGATGCTTTATTAGTAGATAATTATGATTGGTTTAAAGATTGGACTTTTTTAGATTTTATCAGAGAAGTAGGAAAACATATCACCGTTGGTTATATGATGAGTAAAGATAGCGTACAAAATCGATTGGAAACGGGGCTTTCTTTTACCGAATTTACGTACCAATTGATCCAAGGTTATGACTTTTTGCATCTTTTTGATACGTATAAATGTAAACTCCAAATGGGCGGTAGCGACCAATGGGGAAATATCACAACTGGCGTTGAATTAATAAGACGTATCAAAGGCGAAAAAGGATTTGCAATTACGTCTCCTCTAGTAACACGCGCTGATGGCTCTAAATTTGGAAAAACCGCTTCGGGTGAAAACATTTGGTTAGATCCAGAAAAAACATCGCCATATAAATTTTATCAATTTTTATTAAATCGTTCGGATGATGAGGCAAAAGATTTATTACGTAGATTTTCTTTTAAAGATAGAGAAACTATAAAAGCTCATGAAATAGCGCACCTGGAAGTACCACATTTAAGATTACTACAGAAAGCTTTGGCCGAAGAATTAACGATATTGGTGCATTCCGAATCGGATTTAGAAACAGCACAAAAGGCAAGTCAAATCCTTTTTGGAACTGCCGATATGGAAGCGTTGCAATCGCTTTCTATTCAAACCATTGAAGAGATTTTTGAAGGCGTGCCTCAACATCAAATAAATAGAAGCCAAATTGACGAAGGGATGGAAATTATTTCCTTTTTAGTAGAAGGTACAAAAATTTTCAATTCGAATGGACAAGCTAGACAAAAAGTTGGAGAAAATGCGATTAGCATCAATAAACAAAAAATAAATTTAGAAAAACAAATTGACAAAAATGATTTATTGCATAATCAATATATATTGGTTCAACAAGGCAAGAAAAATTATTTTTTAGTTCATATTCAATAAAAAAATGTTTGCATTAAAAAAAAATGTTTATTTTTGCACCCTCAAATTTTAAAGTATAAATTTAACGAAAAAATTATATAAATGCCTACAATTCAACAATTAGTAAGAAAAGGTCGAAAAGTAATCGAGTACAAATCTAAATCGAGAGCACTTGATGCTTGCCCACAAAAACGTGGAGTGTGCACAAAAGTATACACAACGACACCAAAAAAACCGAACTCTGCATTACGTAAAGTAGCTAAAGTACGTTTAACAAACAGTATTGAAGTTATTGCTTACATTCCAGGAGAAGGTCACAACTTACAAGAGCACTCTATTGTATTGATCCGTGGAGGAAGGGTAAAAGATTTACCAGGAGTACGTTATCATATCGTTCGTGGAGCTTTAGATACAGCGGGAGTAAACAACCGTAAACAATCTAGAAGTAAATATGGCGCAAAACGTCCAAAAGCTTAAAATTAAGAAATTAAATTATTAATATTCATATAAAATGAGAAAGAGTAAACCAAAAAAGAGATATTTGCAACCCGATTCGGTATTTAATGACGAAATGGTTACATTTTTTGTAAATAATTTGATGTGGGACGGAAAAAAATCTGTTGCATTTTCAATATTTTACGATGCAATGAAAATCGTTGATGGGAAAGCAGAAGAAGGTAGCAATGGTTATGAGACTTGGAAGAAAGCCTTAGCCAATGTAACTCCAAGTGTTGAAGTAAAGAGCCGTCGTATTGGAGGTTCTAACTTTCAAATTCCTACTGAAGTACGTCCAGCGAGAAGAAATTCTTTGGGTATGAAGTGGTTGATTATGTTTTCTAGAAAAAGAAACGGCAAATCTATGGCTGACAAATTAGCTCAAGAAATTCTTGCTGCTAGCAAAGGTGAAGGTGCTGCTTACAAAAAGAAAGAAGATACCCACCGTATGGCTGATGCGAATAAAGCTTTTGCACACTTTAACAGATAATACTTAAAAATAAAATAAAATGTCTAGAGACTTAAGATATACTAGAAATATTGGTATTGCAGCGCATATTGATGCGGGTAAAACTACTACTACCGAGCGTATATTATACTATACTGGTATAACACACAAAATAGGTGAAGTTCATGATGGTGCTGCTACTATGGACTGGATGGAACAAGAACAAGAGCGTGGTATTACAATTACTTCTGCTGCAACAACTTGTACTTGGAAATTTCCTACTGACCAAGGTAATGATTTACCTGAAACAATGCCATACCACTTTAATATCATCGATACTCCGGGTCACGTGGATTTCACGGTTGAAGTAAATCGTTCATTACGTGTATTAGACGGATTAGTATTTTTGTTTAGTGCGGTTGATGGTGTAGAGCCACAATCTGAAACAAACTGGAGATTGGCTGATAATTATAAAGTTCCAAGAATGGGATTTGTAAATAAAATGGATCGTCAAGGAGCGGATTTCTTAAACGTGTGTAAACAAGTTAAAGAAATGTTAGGTTCAAAAGCAGTTCCTTTAGTTTTACCAATTGGAGCTGAAGATGATTTCAAAGGTGTTGTAGATTTAATTTCAAACAGAGGAATTATTTGGCATGATAATACACAAGGTTCTACTTTTGATATCGTTCCTATTCCAGATGATATGAAAGAGCAAGTAGCTGAATATCGTGCTTATTTGATTGAAGCGGTTGCAGAATATGATGAAAATTTGATGGAGAAATTCTTTGATAATCCAGATACAATTCAAGAAGATGAAATTCATAATGCATTAAGAAGAGCAGCAATTGATATTGCTATTATTCCAATGTTGTGTGGATCTTCATTCAAAAACAAAGGTGTTCAATTTATGTTGGATGCTGTTTGTAGATATTTGCCATCTCCTATGGATAAAGAAGGTATCAAAGGTACTAATCCTAAAACGGATGAGCCAATTATTCGTAAACCTTCCGTTAGCGAACCATTTGCGGCTTTAGCTTTTAAAATTGCTACAGATCCATTTGTTGGTCGTTTAGCTTTCTTTAGAGCATATTCTGGAAGATTAGATGCGGGTTCTTATGTATTGAATACAAGAAGTGATAATAAAGAGCGTATTTCACGTATTTATCAAATGCACGCCAACAAACAAAATGCCATCGAATATATAGAGGCTGGAGATATTGGTGCGGCTGTAGGTTTTAAAGATATTAAAACAGGTGATACTTTATGTGATGAAAAAGCACCTATTGTATTAGAAAGTATGGTATTCCCTGAACCGGTAATCGGTTTAGCTATTGAGCCTAAGTCTCAAAAAGATTTAGAAAAAATGGGTATGGCTTTAGCTAAATTAAGCGAGGAAGATCCAACATTTAGAGCTCGATATGACGATGAAACTGGACAAACGATAATTTCAGGAATGGGTGAGTTACACTTAGAGATTATTATTGACCGTATGAAGCGTGAATTTAAAGTGGAGTTAAATCAAGGTGCACCTCAAGTAAACTATAAAGAAGCACTTACTACTAAAGTTTCTCATAGAGAAAAACTTAAAAAACAATCAGGTGGTTCGGGTTTATTTGCGGATATGGAATTTGATTTAGGTCCTGCAGATCCTGAATTTTTAGAAAGTGATGACTTTAAATCAGGTAAGAAAAAATTACAATTCGAGTGGGGAATCGTAGGTGGTGCTATTGATAAAAATTATATGAAGCCGATCACCGATGGATTTACTGCAATGATGAGTAATGGTGTATTAGCTGGATATAACATCGATTCTATGAAAGTTAGAGTTTATGATGGAAGTATGCACTCTGTGGATAGTAAGCCAATCGCATTTGAGCTTTGTGCTAAAGATGGATTTAAAGAAGCTGCTGTTAAAGCAAACCCAGTAATCCTAGAGCCAATTATGAAATTAGAAGTTATCACTCCAGATGAATATGTAGGTTCGGTAATTGGAGACTTAAACAGAAGAAGAGGTTTACCTAAAGGACAAGAAACAAAGCCTACAGGTACTGTTATTAAAGCAGATGTGCCTTTATCTGAAATGTTTGGTTATGTAACTCAATTACGTACGATTACTTCAGGAAGAGCGAGCAGTGTTATGGAATTTTCACATTATGTTCAAGTTCCAAACAATGTGGCTAAAGATATTATGGAGAAAGCAAAAGGTAAATCAAACGCTTAATCCTTTATTCAACTAAATTATAAAGCCTCTTAATTTTTTAAGAGGCTTTTTTTTTGGTTACGTTAAATTGTAAAAAACTAATTTTGTATTTATAAATTCGGATTATGATTAAGGTAAAACCAAGCAATCCAAAAGGAGTAAGAGATTTTCTACCCGCCGAACAAGAGCGAAGACAGTATATTATTCAAATACTTCAAAAATATTTTGAAGTATTTGGCTACCAAAGTATTTATACGCCTTCATTTGAACGTTTTGAAACCTTAGCAGGAAAATATGGCGAAGAAGGAGATAAACTATTTTTCAAAATTTTAAACTCAGGTAATTTTCTTGAAAAAAGAGGTCAATCTATCATTCCAGAATTAGAACAAAATCTTAATTCCCCTCAAAAATCAGCTGGATTAGTTAGTGAAAAAGGTTTACGATACGACCATACCGTGCCGCTCGCAAGATTTGTTAGTCAATATCAAAATGAACTTATCTTTCCATTTAAAAGATATGCTATAGGTCCTGTTTGGAGAGCCGATCGTCCACAAAAAGGAAGATATCAAGAATTCTTTCAATGCGACATCGACATTGTTGGGACATCGGGTGTTGAAGCCGAAATTGAAATTATTGATTTAATACAAAATGTATATAAAGCGCTAGGAATTGAAGTTGAAATTTTGTGTAACCACAAAGATTTATTTTATGGATTATGCAAAAAATATGAAATAGATTCTAAACAAACGGATGTTGCTACGATTATTGACAAATGGGAGAAAATTGGAGTTGATGAAGTTCGAATTCAATTAAATGATTTATTTGAGAGTCATTCAGAACAAATTGATTTATTTTTAAATGATATTTCAAATCCAAATTTATTGGATCAAATTCAACCCGATAATGAATTTTTAAAAATTGGTATTGATGCCATTAATGAACTCAGAAAATTCACGCCATTACAATCCATAAAAATTACGAATCAACTCGTTAGAGGCTTAGACTATTATACTGGTTTTGTTTTTGAAGTTGTTTGTAAACAAATGGAATATGGTTCGATTGGAGGTGGTGGAAGATATGATGCTTTAACGGAAGTTTTTGGACTTAAAAATATGAACGGCATAGGATTTTCATTTGGATTAGATCGTATTTATGATGTTATGGAAACGTTAGATTTATTCCCAACTTTTGAGAATAAACAACATATTTTAGTTTTGAATATTGATAAAGACGCACTAAGTAAGAATTTAGATATCGTAAAAAAGCTTAGAGAGCATGGAATTTGTGCTTTTCTATTTCCGACCTTAAGTAAGATAGACAAACAATTGTCTTATGCCGATAAAATGGGGATTTCTAAAGCTATAATCATTGGTAGTGAAGAGTTAAAAACAGAAAAAGTAATCATTAAAAATCTAAAAAAGCGAACTCAAGAACTTGTTTCTTTTGATTTGGCAATAGATAATTTATTAGAAACAGAATAATTTTTTATAAAAAAAATAATCATTTAAAAAAAAAAGATTATTTTTGCACACTCAAAATTAAAATGTAGATTAATATGTACGCAATAGTAGAAATAGCAGGAAAACAGTACAAAGCAGAAGCAGGTAAGCATATATATGTAGATAAATTAACAGGTAATGCTGGAGATAAAGTAACTTTTGATAAAGTATTATTATTAGCTAAAGGAAGTGATGTTAAAATTGGAACGCCTACAACAGGAACTAAAGTTGAGGCTACAATTAAAGATCAAGTAAGAGCTGATAAAGTTATTGTATTCAAAAAGAAAAGAAGAAAAGGATATCGTGTAAAAAATGGACATCGTCAGCCATACACACAAATTACTATTGATAGTATTTAATTTTCATTGACAATTATTTTTTAAAAATATAAAATTATAATAAAATGGCACATAAAAAAGGTGTAGGTAGCTCCAAAAACGGAAGAGAAAGTCATAGTAAACGACTTGGTGTAAAATTATACGGTGGTCAAATTGCAATACCTGGTAATATAATCGTTAGACAAAGAGGCACTCAGTTTCATCCAGGCTTAGGTGTTGGGATTGGAAAAGATCATACTATTTTTGCAATGGTAGAAGGTGTTATTGAATTTAAGCGTAAGAAAAACGATCGTACATTTATCAACGTAATTCCTAGTTCAAACTAGATTTATTTGGGATTTTAATCCCTTTTATTCTTAATATAAAAACTCTGCAGAAACTTTTGCAGAGTTTTTTTTGTATTTAATTAAACTATATATAAAATGAACACGTCCACGTATACTTTTAAAGATATTTTTAGAGAGCAAGAGAAAAATTTAAATAATTTTCAGAATTCATATATACATAGTGCTAAACTAGATGCTTTTGAAGAATTTGAAAAACTTGGCTTTCCTACTCGTAAAAATGAAGCTTGGAAATATACAAACGTATCTTCATTTACAAGAGCCTCTTTAAACCCTTTATTTTCCCCACAACAACATTTAGATATCAAAAAAAGTGATTTTAGATATTATAATCATATTCGTGCACACAAACTGGTCGTCGTAAATGGAAGTTTTCAAGCACATTTAAGTGAAATTATTGAAGATGAAAATGAAGGCGTAACGATAAAATCTGTGAGTGAAGCTATTTTAGAAAAAAATAAAGATTTTGAAAAATACTTTAACACCTTAAATCAAAAATCCAACGATGGATTTATGGCATTAAATACGTCGATGTTTGGAGATGGCATTTTTATTCATATTGCCGAAAACACTAAAGCAAAATACCCAATTTTATGGTTATTTATTTCTAAAGACAATTCAAATTGTATCATCAACCCGCGAAATTTAATTCTATTAGAAAAAAACAGTCAAGTAGAAATTATAAAAGATCATCAAGGTATTGCTGAAACGGATTATTTTATTAATGCAATGACCGAAATTATCTTAAATGAATCTTCTCGATTGGATATGACCATGATTGAAAATGAGACTTCACAAGGACTTCATTATATTGGAAACAAAGAAATACGTCAGAAAAAAAATTCATACTTCAATTATACCAATATTGCATTGTCTGGCAAGTTGATTCGAAATAATCTAAGAACCATTCTTGAAGAAGAAAATGCAAACTGCGACATTAAAGGTATTTTTTATGGTAAAGAAAATGATTTGATTGATAATTTTATAATTGTAGAACATAAAGCTACTAATTGTACAAGTAATCAATTATTTAAAGGTATTCTTAATGAAGAATCTAATGGTGTATTTACGGGCAAAATATATGTTCATCCTGGCGCTAATCAAACCAATGCATATCAAAAAAACAATAATCTTTTACTAAGCGAAGATGCCACTATTAATACAAGACCGCAGTTAGAGATTTTTGCTGATGATGTAAAATGCAGTCATGGAGCTACAAATGGTCAAATTGACCAAAATGCACTTTACTATCTTCAATCGAGAGGTTTAACTAAAAAAACGGCGCATGCGTTTGTTCAATATGCTTTTTTAGCGGAAGTTTTTGAAAATATTCCAAATAAAGAAATGCGAAATTATTTAGATGAAGTATTTCGATTCAAAATGGGACTAATGAGCATTTAAATATACTATTTTTAGTATTTTTACGTTATTTCATTATTCTTTTAAACGAATAAAATTGCGAAAATCTTTTGTACTTCTTTTATGTTTTATTTATATAAATAACAACCTATTTTCTCAAAAATTAGAGATTGAGCAGGAAATTGGAATTGGTGCTGGACTTTCAAATTATTTTGGCGACTTAAATGACCATTTCGGATTCAAAGGCGTTTCTTGGAGTTCGGGTATTTTTTTAAGACAAAATATTGGAAAAAGATTTGCATTCCGAACCAGTTTTAATTACTTAAAAGTAGGCTATAAAGATGAATTCTCGGAACGATTATCTAATAAAAATAGAAATCTTTCATTTCATTCAACAATATATGATATCAATGCTCAAGTTGAATTTAATTTTTTAAATTTCGTTCGAAGCGTATACTACAATAAAGAAGGCAGTGCCTTTTCTCCATATCTTTCATTTGGATTTGGCGTTTTTTTCTTTAATCCTCAAGCCACTTATGAAGGAAAAACCTATAATCTACAACCTTTAGGAACCGAAGGTCAAACCGATCCAGATTATACCGGAATCAGTAAATATAATTTATATAGTTTTGCATTGGTTTATGGAGGTGGTTTAAAATATCACGTAAATAAAAACATTTCTATTGGACTTGATTTTTCGATTCGTAGAACCTTTACAGATTATTTAGATGATGTAAGTGGATATTACACTCCCGTTATTTCCTTACCTGAAGCCGACAAAGG